>Ga0335073_10010159_pt1 | contig 13218 bp, 9 predicted proteins | sample Lox_Sample_22_FD_207093 | JGI IMG/M metagenome (GOLD analysis project Ga0335073, IMG submission 207093) | Soil microbial communities from Loxahatchee National Wildlife Refuge, Florida, United States - Lox_Sample_2.2 | ecosystem: Environmental > Terrestrial > Soil > Wetlands | place: USA: Florida...
CTACGGATTCCGCCGGTTCACTCTCAGCCGTCTGCTGATCGTCGTCCAGATCGCCATCAGTCTGGTGATTCTGGTGGCCGCCGGCCTGTTCGTGCGATCGCTCAACAAGCTCGAATCCATCGATCTCGGATTTCATCGCGAAAACATCCTGACGTTCAATCTCAATGCCGTTCAGGCCGGACACAACGAATCGGAGGCGGCCGAATTCTATTCCAGGCTTCGCGCGAGGCTGGCGGCAATTCCAGGCGTACGAAGCGCCAGCCTGTCGAACTATACACTCGTCTCCGGCAGGAGTATGACGATGACCAGCGTGCGCGGCGATCAGCCGAAAGGCACGCTGGTGATGTCCGTTGGACCGGACTTTTTCACCACCATCCAAACTCCAATTCTGTTGGGTCGCGCACTGGAATCCCGCGACATGGGCTCGTCTCACCAGGTGGCCGTAGTCAATCAAAAATTCGCCAGTCGACGGTTTGCGGGAAAAGACCCGCTGGGTGAGTTCGTCGAGTTTGCCGCCTTCAAGGACCTGCGGTTTGAGATCGTCGGCGTCTGTGGCGATGCACTGGTCGGACATGGTGTCCGGGACAAGGGCGGCCCGACCGTATTCCTGCCCTTCACCGCCGACCATGGGGAACCATTGCGCGCGGTTTATTACGAGTTGCGCACGGCTGGTAATCCGCTCGCCTACGTCAGCACGGTCCGGGATTTGGTCCGCGAAGCCGACCCGCGACTTCCGGTATCCGAGGTCCAGACGCAGAGCGCCATCATCGATGGCACCATTAACCGCGAAGTCATCTTCGCGCGTCTCTGCACCGGATTCGCGCTTCTGGCGCTGGCCATCTCCTGCGTCGGACTCTATGGTGTGATGTCGTACAACGTCGCGCGCCGTATCGCCGAGATCGGAATCCGAGTGGCACTCGGAGCGCGCCGGGCGAGCGTGGTGTGGATGGTCCTGCGCGAAGTCCTGCTGCTGGCCGCGATTGGTTTGTCAATCAGTATTCCCGCGGCGCTCTTCGCCTCGAAGGTCTTGAAATCGTTCCTCTACGACGTCGAGCCGCGCGATCCCGTGTCGATTGTTGTCGCGGCCGTCTCGCTAGTGACGGTGACGATCCTGGCCGGGTATTTGCCTGCTCGATTTGCCTCGGGCACCGATCCGATGTCCGCCCTGCGTCATGAATAGCTCGCTTCGCGGCGCCACTCCCATGCGCCGGACAAGGTCCGCAAAGCGCGGATCCGACGTTTCTTGTGGGGTGAGTCCGCGTTCGTCGATTACGACGTCGGGGTGGATTATTGCGTGAACCGCATTTGCTCGGTCCTGGGCGAGAAGGCGCAGGCCCATGGCTTCCGGCCAGTAGGTGCGACGCGGCAGGCCAAGTGTCCGCGCCACAACTACTCCATCCTGGCGATGGCCGCCTCTTCTTTGCCCACGATATTCGCCGGCAACGCCAGATATCCCAGAGCCGCCGCCTGGCGCTGACCCTGGCCGAGCATCCAGCGGAGGAACGCTGTCATTGCGGTCCGCCTGGCCGGGTCCTCGATGCGCGCCGGAACGACCAGCCAGGTGAAGGACGCGATCGGATAGGCGCCTGCGCCGGTAGCATCCGTGATCGATACCTTGAAATCGTCGCGCATTTCCGTCCGTGCGGCCGCGGCGCCGATGCTCTCCAGGCTCGCCTCGACGAGTTCGCCATGATGATTTCGAACGCTGCCGTAGCTCAAGTGGTTCTGCAACGCGTAAATGAACTCCACGTAGCCGATCGATCCGCCGAGCTCTTTTACCAGCTTGGCCACACCGTCATTTCCCGCCGCCGCCCGGCCGGCCGGCCATTTCGGATCGAGACCGGCCCCGACCTGCGCCTTCCATTCGGGGCTGGTCTTGGACAGATAGTCGGTAAAGGCGTAGCTGGTGCCACTGCCGTCCGACCGATGCACCACGACGATATCGAGTTCGGGAAGCGCCACGCCGCGATTGGCCCGCTTCAACACGGGGTCGTTCCACTTCTTAATCTTTCCGAGGAAGATTCCGGCCAACGCCTCGGGCGTGAAGGCGATATTGCCGGCGACGCCGGGTAAGTTGACAATCGGCACGACGGCGCCGACCACGGACGGCAACAGCCGGTACTTGTTCTCCCCGGCGGGGGCGATTTCGTGGATGGCTTGCGGATTGTCAGACGCCGCGAAATCCAGCGTCCCGGCCAGCAGCCGCCGGACTCCTTCTTCCGAGCCAACTGCGTCGTACGTCATTTCGACCGCGGGATTCTGTGTCCGGTAATTGGTGAACCACTTGGAGTAGACAGGGTAGGGAAAGGTTGCGCCCGCGCCGCGCAGGATGGTCGCCGGTTGCGGCAGGCTGCTGGTGGTCGACGGGGGATCGCCGTGCTCCAGGAATTCGGCGAGGTGCTTCACGATCTGACGCGATAACTCCTGGGGCAGATCCTCGGATGGCCCGCTGGGAGTGACCAGATAGGACCAGACGGTCACGCCCTTCTGATCTTTCAACTCCACCGAGAGGTATCCGCCATAGATCGGCGTGCCGTCGGAGGGTAGCCGGCCGGAGCGCGGGTTCAAGCTGCGATACCCTTTGACCCAGATCTCGCCGCCGCCGCCCAACACAAGATCGGCTTTCGAGGCACTGGAAACCAGCGAAAGCGAATCGAGCTTGCGAAGATCGGCAGTCACGTCGGACTGAAGCTTTTCCGCGCCGGCTTTGGTGGCGAACGGCTCGACGAACAGCCGCCGCGCCGCTTTTCCATCCGGCCGGGCCAAGGGGCTCCCGGCCAGCACCAGCATCACAGCAATGTTACGAATCCATGAATGTTCGGCGCGCCGGCGCGAAATCGTTGACACAGTCGCGGTGCGTATCGAACCATGGAGAGACATTGAGACTCCTAGTGTACCTTCTGCTCCTGGGTTCATCGCCGAGTTTTGCGCAAACCAGTGAATTGCCGCCCGCGGCATCCGGCGAACAGGAGACGTTCTGGAACCGCTTCTGGATTTCCATGCAGGCCAACTTCATCCGCCAGCAGGACCCGGCATTCTACGCGAAATACACCGGACCGAACAGCTTCATCCCGGAGAAAGAGCACGCGACATCGCGAGTCGAAACTCTGTACACGGGTTTTGCGATCACGAAGAACCTGGAGATTCTTTGCGACGTGGAGAGCGCGGGAGGCGCCGGGCTCAGTTCCGCGTTGGGCATTGCCGGCTTTACCAATGTGGATGTCGTGCGCAACCCGACTCTGGGCGAGGATCCGTACATCTCACGGGTCATGCTGCACTACACTCTGCCGCTGAGCAAGGACTCCGTCGACGCGACCCGCAATCCGCTCTCACTGGCCGGAGGCGTCCCCGAGAGGCGGCTGGAATTTCGCCTGGGCAAGATGAGCACGGTGGATTTTTTCGACCTGAACTCGGTCGGCAGCGACAGCCACCTGCAGTTCATAAACTGGGCAATCGTGAATAATGGCGCGTTCGACTACGCTGCCGACACGCGCGGCTATACGTACGGCCTGGTGATGGAATATTACGACAAGAACTGGGCGGCGCGGTTCGGCGAAATGCTCATGCCCACGGTCGCGAATGGAATCGATCTCGATTGGAACATCGCGCGCGCCCGCGGGGAGAACTTCGAAGCCGAGTATCATCCATCCCTGATTGCGCGGCGGTCGACGGTGGTGAGGGCGCTGGGGTTCGTGAACCATGCCAACATGGGCGACTATCGCGTGGCCATCGACGCGTTCCTTTCCGGCAAAGATCCGGTTCCCGACATCATACTGCACCGCAAACAGGGGACGGTGAAATACGGCTTCGGATGGAATGCCGAACAGGAATTGACGGGGACATTGCGGGTCTATGGACGGCTGGGATGGAACGATGGCGCGACCGAGTCGTATGCCTATACGGAGATCGACCGGACGGCGCAGATCGGCGGCGATTTACGCGGCAAGGCCTGGCGGCGCGATCAGGATAAGATCGGCGCGGCTTATGTGACGAACGGAATTTCCGGGGACCACCGGCGGTATCTGGCGCTCGGCGGGCAGGGATTCATTTTGGGAGACGGCGGGCTGCGCTATGGTCTGGAAAAGATTTTCGAGACTTACTACACAGCCCACGTCTGGCGCGGCATTTCGGTGGCCCTGGATTATCAGTACGTCACCAATCCCGGTTACAACCAGGACCGCGGTCCGGTCTCGGTGGTGGGCTTCCGAATCCACGTCGAGGACGCTGTGCCCTTCGGCAGTTTCGGCCAGGGCAGCGGGAAGTAGACCTCGGCGTGGCATCAGAACGGTCATGCGCATAGCCTGTCCGTTTCCGGGCCCATCCATATCGGCGGAGGTGAGTCGCTCCACCAATCAGCACGATCAGCAGGATCAAGATCGCGGAATGGTGATCCGGTGCTTGAAAATTCTCATGGCTGGTTGCCGCATACGATCGCGAACCGCCCGCTATTCGCGTCCGAACAGGTAGACACCACTCGAATCCCCTACCGGCGCCTCGGGCACGGGAATGCCCTTTTCCACGAAAGGCCGGATCATGGCGGCGATCCGTTCGGCGGCGACTTCCGCGGAGTCGCGCGAGTAGCTGCGGAAACGCAACTGGGACCAGCCGTTCGATCGTATGGCATCCAGGAGCGCGGGCCCTTGCAGGTGTCCGGGGGCGCGGACACTGTCAATGGATCCTTTGGCGTCCCACCCCATCGCGCGCGCGAGATCCAGGGAAGAAGAATCCATCAGCCAGCGACAGATGCCGTTCCGGGCGGCATCGGCTGCGAGGGCTTCAACGGTGGCGCCCGCCAGATACATGAGCAGCCCTTCGGTGACCATCAGCGTGGGGACGCCGCCAGCGGCTGCGAACAGGTCCGCGCGCTGTTTGTGACTGGTGACATCGCTGGGCATACGATCGAGACGGCACCGTGGCTGCTCGGAGGCCATGGCGCGCGATTTGTAGCTCAGCATCTCCGGAAAATCGGCTTCGATCCATCGCAGGTGCGTTGGAAGCTGGAGACGCCAGGGGCGCGTGTCGAGCCCGGATCCGACGCTCAGCACCACTTCGATGCTTTCGCGCGCGATGGTATCGAGGATCAAATCATCCAGGAAGCGGGTGCGGACCCCAATGCCGAAACACATCAACTGCCACCCGCTGATGGCCTGCAGGATGGCTTCGCCGCGTGGCCCGGCGAGTCGTTCAGCGAACGGATCGCGCACCAATCCGTCGGCGCGCCTGGTTTCGATCGCGCGGCAGGCCGCCACCATCAGGGCGGTGTCGCTGACGTGCTCAATCTGGTCGGAGCTGTTGGGGGCCATCATTCATTATCGGAAAATCGGGGCAGAGCGGAAGGCCGGCCGGGATAGCGGCAGGTTTGGTTTTTCGTTTGCGCGGGGTCACCATATGGCCGGCACGAGCCTGTATCTGACCCTGCGCGCATACCCGGCATAGCCTTCCAACTCCCGATGCAGGGTGCGGTCCTCCAGGAGCGTTCGCAGCGCGGTGACAGCGGCCGTACTCGCAGCGGGCACAAACGCCCATCGCGAATTCAGAATCAAGGGAGTGACGAGAGTGAAGGCCACGATGCCGGCATAGGCCGGATGCCGCACGAAGCGATAGGGGCCTCGGGTGACGACTACGTGGCCGCGGTCCTTCTGGATGCGGATGACCGAAGAGAAGAACCGATTGGAATGCATGGCCCACGAGATCAAAGCAGCCGAAAGGACGGCTACCACGAGCCCCACCAGGAATGCCGCAGGCGCCATGCCGTCCGACCAGTGCAGGCGGTTATCGAGGCCGGCCGTGATCCAGGTGGCCGCAGGACCCAGCAGGACGACGATAGCGACAATCGGCTTGTCCCAGTTCTTGCCCGCCTTGACATTGCCGCGCTCGGCGGCCAGGTCGGGGTGACGCGAGATCAGGGCCGTGCTCAAAAGGCTTGCGGCAAAGTTGAGCCCCAACAGGACCCAGGCGTTTGGCCAATTCAGACGGCCGGACGACACAAAGAGGCACAGTGATGTGATCGCGAGACTGAAGACTACCGGAAAGAACTGCCTTAGGGGCGGGATACGCATGGGGTCACCAATCGCCATTCTGCCATGATTTTGAGAGCTGATTATCCCGTTCAGGATAATGCGCGCCGACGAGGTGGTCCTGGGTGAAGGCGGCGTTGCGGGAGAGGCCGGCCCGATTGCGGCGGGTAATTCCACATGCGAACGGCGATGGCGCGGCAGAGCGGCAGTCAGGGGTTTTTTCTGGTCAATTCTTCATTGCCGATGTCCCACATGGCCTCGAGCGATCGCTGGCTGTAGGCCTGGAACGAGATCAACGTGTTGGTCTGTTCAATGCCCGGGACTTTCTGGATTCGGCCTGACACGAGATCAGCCAGTTCTTCATGCTGGCGAACGCGCACCATGGCGACCAGGTCGTATGGTCCGGCCACCGAGTACGCTTCGGTAACTCCAGGCAGGTCGAGGAGGGCCTGCGCAACCTCGGGGGTGCGGCCCTGCTCGGTGTTGATCAGAACGATAGCGGTGATCATGGTTGTTCCTCCGCGAACTTCCTGGCGCATGCGGCGCGGCTCGCGACTCACCTAACAACGTAGCGCGAATCATGGAGGTGTGTGGGGGGCGCGCATCGCGGACCGGCCGGAAACGGCGCAAATGTCGGGTAGAATGCTCGTCAATATGCGACTGGGTTGGATGGAGCTGGGGTGGGCATTGCTGCTGCCGGCGCAGGAACCGGCGAAACCGGCATCCGACGTCCTTTCCGTGAAGCACGATACGCAGCCCTCAGGATGGAGCGCAGCGCCGTCTTGCACGACATCGAGCCGCCAGTAAGCTGAACCCTCTGCTGTGGACGAGGCCGGTTTTGCAGGCGCGCATAAGGTGAAGCTGGAATGGACCGACGCGCAACCGGAAGCGAGCGTGGTGCGCATGGGGCTGGATCGCGGGATGATTCCGGCATTGCCATAGATCGGTCTGAAACTGGAGCCGGGCAAACGGATGCTGGAAACCTGGTGGTCGAGAGCGCATTGAAGGAGCCGACGGCGAATGGAGCAGACCGCGGCTTCCAGGAGAGAATTCTGTCCAATTGGACCGGATATGCCCGGCGCCATGAGGCATGGACGTGGCTTCTTCTGACGGCGGCGGCGCGCGCGGCCGCCGATTGTCCGAACCCGCAGGCTGATCGCTGATGGCTGACGGCTTGCCCGCCACGCAGGTCGAACTCACAATGGCGATTCTGAGAGACCAATCCTCAGATTTTGCGGGCCAGAAACTAGTGAACGAGGGCTTCCAGCGATTCGGCGCGCGGCGATTCGATGCGCTGCGCGCGCTGGCGCCGGGCGATCTGTTTTGCGCGGTACATCCGCCGGTCGGCCTCGGCCAGCAATTGTTCGGCATCGTTTCCGTCGGCGGGGAATGCGGCTTCGCCGATGCTCATGGTCAGAGAATCGGTTCCGGCCACTTCACATCCGGCGCGCGCTCCAATTCGGCGGAGATCCTCGATGCGGCGGGACATCTGTTCGCAGTCGGTGGCCGGCAGAATCAGGACGAATTCGTCGCCGCCCATTCGCGCGGCGTAATCGTATTCGCGGCAGCTTTCGCGCAGGGCGCGTCCCACGGCCTGTAACACCTTGTTGCCCACCATGTGGCCGAAGTCATCGTTGATCTGCTTAAAGCCGTCGAGGTCGCAAACCAGCAGGGCGAGCGTTTCTTTGGTGCGCCGGCAGCGGGCCAGCTCACTATCCAGCCGCAGGAAGAGCGACCGGGCATTGGGGAGGTCGGTGACGAAATCGGTGGTCGCGCTGGTCTCGGCCTGGCGGTATTTCATGGCGTTTTCCATGGCGAACGAGACCTTTGAACTTACCGCGAGCAGGAGCCGGACATGGTCGGGAGAGAAGGCGTCGCGCTCGGTCTGGTAGAGCGTCATGACGCCAAGCGTGCCGGAGGTGCCGACCAAGGGAACCGACACCGCCGAGCGGAGGGTGGTGGCGTTGGGCTGATCGAGGTAGCTGGATTCGACCGACGGATTGCCGTTGAGAACGGTGCGTCCGGTTTGCGCCACCCAGCCGGAGAGACCCTGCCCGATGGGGATTTGCAGCGAGGAGAGGAAGCGGAAGTTTTCGCCGTTCACGTATTCGGGGTTCAGGCGGCCGTCGCGGCAGACGTATACGGCGATGGCGTCGTAGGGGACCATTTTCTTGAGCCGCATGGCGACCACCGAGAGGGTCTCGTCGAGGCTGAGGGAGCGGCCGAGCTCCTGTGTGAACTCGAAGAGCAAACGCACTTCCTGGCGTGCGGCGGCGATGGACTCCAGGAACTCGTACGGCTTTTCATCTTTCAGATCGCCGACGCTGGAAGGCTCGAAACCGGCGTCGGGCGCTTCGCCGCGTTCGACCTTCACGTCGGTCGAAAGGCGCGCGAAGGGTTTGGATTGCTTGACGGCTTTCTGCTCGAGCTCGACATAGCGCTTCTGGAGGATGGCGACGACATCGGGATCGAAGCTTTTCCCGGCGAGCTTGGCCACCTGGCGCATGGCCTGGTCGAGCGGCAGCGCGCGGCGGTACTGGCGGTCGGAGGCGAGGGCGTCCAGGCAATCGACCGCGGAAAGGATGCGGGCGCCGATGGGAATTTCTTCGTGCTTGAGACCGTCGGGATAGCCGCTGCCATCCCACTTTTCATGGTGGGAACGCACGATCGGCACCACCGGATAGGGAAACTCGACGCGCTCCAGGATTTCGGCGCCGACCACGGGATGAATCTTCATCTTCTCGAATTCTTCGGGGGTCAGCTTGCCGGGCTTGGAGATGATGTGTTCGGGGACGGCGAGCTTGCCGATATCGTGGAGCAGGGCGGCGGCGCGCAGGGCCTCGAGATCGTCGTGGGAGAGCTTCATTTCCTGGCCGATTTCGACGGCGTAGGTGCGGACGCGGCTGAGATGTTCGTGAGTGGTGTGATCCTTGGCGTCGATGGCGAGCGCGAGGGCTTCGATGGTGCGGAGATGCAGCGCGGCCATCTCTTCGACGTGCTTCTTTTCGTTCTCCAGATGGACGAGATACATCCGGTAGGAGCGGTAGATCACGTAAATGACGGGCAGCAGGAGCAGAATGCTCTGCGAGTGGCCGTGTTCGGTGAGGACGCCGAAGACCCAGGCGATGGAGGCGCCGACCAGGTAGAACGGAAACGACCAGAAGTAGCAGGTGCGCCAGGTGGTGGTGACGGATTTCCGCTCGGTGATGGCCACGACGGCCGCGATGCCGGAGGTGTTGAGGACGAAATAGGTGAGGGAACTGGCGATCAACATCACCGGTGTGCCTTCGCCGAGGCGTTGCGCCAACGGCCAGTGGTAGACGGCATATGCGGCGAAGATGGCGACGGCGATATTCATGACGCTGAAAAGCGTCTGCACCGGCCGGAGATGCTTCTTGGGCTTCCAGACGCACTGCACCAGAGCGCCGATGCAACCCATGGCGAGAGTCTGTCCCGCGCCCATATCGAGGATGCCGATGAGGATGAAGAGGAAATTCACCGACATGGTTCCCTGAATGCCGGGCAGGTTGACCTTGAGCGCGGAGGCGACGATACACACCGCCAGGTAGCACAGGAACCGGGTGGGATGCGGCATGTGCCAATCGGCGGCCAGGAAGCAGAACAAACCGAGGGCGGTGACCGCGGCGATGTACAACCGCGCGTCCCACCGCAGTCCTTGAGAATCCTTCGTCATCGCAACACCTCCACGGGCATGGCAAGCGGGGATGCGGGGGCCAGTGCGGATGCAGCGCCTTTCCGCGAATCACCGCCGTTATAGAGTTTGAGTTTGCGAATCAATGTCCGCTGAGAGATTCCGAGCATGCGCGCGGCGCGGTCCTGGCGTCCGCCGGTCTGCTGGAGCGCGTCGCAGATGGCCTGCTGCTCCAGCTCGTCGAGGGTGCGGCCGCAGGTGATGCGTCCGGTGGGTTCGGCGCCCAGTCCGAGGGGTAGATGAGCGGGGGCGATTTCGGGGCCTTCCGTGGCCATGGCCGCCTTGACCACCGCGTTGCGCAATTCGCGGACATTACCCGGCCATGAATGTTCCACGAGCATCTGCATGGCGGCCGGCGAGAAAGACAGCTCGGGTGCTTCCCGCGCGAGGAAGTAGTTGGCCAAAGCGATCACGTCTTCGGGGCGCTTGCGCAGGGGAGGCACATCGAGCCGCAATTGGTCGAGGCGATGGTACAGGTCGCGGCGGAAGGTTCCCTTGTCGACGGCTTCGCGCAGATCGACGTTGGTGGCGGCGATGATGCGCACATCCGCCGAGACTTTGCGGACGCCGCCGAGGCGATAGTAGGGAGTGCCGTCCAGGACGCGCAGGAGCTTGACCTGCATTTTCAGATCGAGCTCGCCGATTTCGTCGAGGAACAGCGTGCCGCCGTTGGCCATTTCGAACAGGCCCTGTTTCATGGCGTCGGCGCCGCTGAAGGCTCCTTTTTCGTGTCCGAATAATTCGCTCTCGAGCAGATGATCGGGAAGCGCGGCGCAGTTGACGTCGATCCAAGGGCGCGCGTGGCGAATGGAGTAGTGATGAATGGCACGCGCCACGACTTCCTTGCCGCTTCCTGTTTCGCCGGTCACGAGGACAGCGGCGTTGCTCTTGCTGATCCGCTCGACGATTCGCATCAACTGGCGCATGGAAGCGCTGCTGATGATGGCGGTCATTCCGAGAAAGGAATGATCGGCGTCGTCGCGCGAGATTACGGCTTGATTTACCGAATTTGACCCAGTTTGCATCGGCATCCCTCTGACGTAATGGAGCCATTGTGCGGCTGTAGACGCAAGCCGGGCAAGGTCAGGCTGGTCTAGCGGCGTACTGTGGAATTAACCGGACCGAACCAAAGATAACTGTCTTTGGTTAACAGGTGGAAGGTGTATGAAACGTAAGGGGGGATGGCCGCGATTTGGAGTTGGCGGCGCCGCAAAAAGTCCTCCGGCCGCGCCGGTGAGAACGCAGCCGGAGGTGAACTAGCGGGCAACTGCCCGAATCGCGGGATGTCCCACGGAGGAGATCGAAGTTAACCAGACGGGCGACGAAATGCGGCCGCCTGTCCTGTCTAGGCTTCCATGGCGTCCAGAATCTTGGGGCCGACCGCCAGGATCTGGAGAGCGGAAACCTCCGCCGGCACGGCCGGAGCGGCGTCGACATCGCGGACATAGCGATTCAGCAGGAACAGCAGATCCACCAGGACGCCGAGTTGAGATTGGAGCGCTTCGCGCTGCCAGATCGTCAGGTCCTCGGTGGTGAAGAGCATCTGAACCGCCGCCAGATAGTGCGATTCGGCCTGATAGGCGAAGTGGCGGGCGGCGTGGCAGCGGCCGCGTCTCAATTGCTCCGCCGCGAAGCCGACATGCTGAAAACTCGAGGACAGGGATCGATACAAACAACCTTTGGTTTCATCGAGGGCGGCGCCTCGATCATACTCAGGCTCGAGAGCTTGAATCATGGGAGTCTCCTGCCATCGATAGGGCCCGCGAATCCACAGTGTTGGCATGGCTGCGCGGGCCCTATCCTGGAAACCGTGCTACTGCAGCAGGTAGGAACGAACCGGTTTGACATCCGGTTCGTCCTCCCCGATTGCAACCGACCCCCAAACCACGGATGCTTCGAAGAGGGGTGGGTTGGTTTCTACGTATTGGATCTGTTCATCCATCTAGTTCTTGTCTCCGTTACCTAGCGTGCTACCCCAAACTGCGGAGCTGCCCCAAACCGCGGAGCTGCCCCAAACCGCGGAACTACCCCAAACCGCGGAACTGCCCCATACCGCAGAACTACCCCAAACAGCGGAGCTTCCCCATACGGCTGAACTGCCCCAAACCGCTGACGTCGGCGCGGGCTCCAGGACTTGCGATCCCCAAACCGCTGAGGTGGCCATGGCCGGTGTGTTCCACCAGGCCGACGCAAAGTTCGGCATCAGCAGCGCCAGCGAAAGCAAAGGCACATACATGACGCTGGGCGACTGGGCCGAGCCGTAAACCGTGTCGTGATTCTGCAAAGCCGCGCTGATGCTCAGATAACCGGCGCCCACCGTGAAGACGTCGTACGTTTCGGTGTAGGACTGATTGGTGGTCGAATCGTAGGTGGTGCTGTAGAGCGGGAAATTCTTGGTGGCGGTCTTCATCAGCCGCGCTTTCACGGTTTCGTTGTTCAAGCCCGGACTCTGCTGCAACATGAGAGCGGCCGCGGCGGCCACCACCGGCGTGGCCATGCTGGTGCCGCTCAACGTCATGTAAGTGGGCGGCTGAGGCGCGGTGCTATAAGTCGACCAGGTGACGACATTCGCGGGAAACTCGGAGGCCAGCGTGGAGCCGGGGGCGAGCAGCGAATCGACGAGGTTGCCGGGCGCCACGATATCGGGCTTGACGGTCTCGTCGATGTAGGTCGGGCCCTTGGAGCTGTAGCTGGCGATCTGGTCGTCAACACGCGTGTAGGTCCCCATGGTCTTCATGCATCCGACGGTGATGGCGTGCGGGCTGTTGCCGGGCGCGAGCACGGTAGCGTAGCCTTCGCGGCCATAATTCCCCGCCGCGACGACGACGACGATACCGGCGTTCCATGCGGCTTCCACCGCCTGGCAAAGCGGATCGTGGGAGCAGCTTTCGTAGATCGGCCGGCCGAGAGAAAGGTTGATGACGCGAATGTTGTACTTGCTCTTCAACGCGACAGCCTCTTGCAGGGCCGCGACGACCACGCTATCGGTCGAGCCTCCGTTGGCATTGAGCACGCGCAAATCGATGAGATTGGCGTTGGGCGCGATTCCCTTGAAAGTCCGGAAAGCGCCCGCCTGCGACGACGAATAGCCGTTGCCGGCCAGAATTCCCGCTACGTGCGTGCCGTGGCCGTAATCGTCGTTCTGCGTGCCGGCGATGAAGCTCTGGCGGTAGACGATCCGCGAATGGGTATGGTCGGCGCTCATCAGGTCGGGATGGTTGTAAATGCCGCTATCGATCACAGCGATGCCGACCCCGGTGCCATCCAGACCGTTTTGCCAGGCGTACTGCGCGCCGACGGCGGAAGCGGTGTAATCCAGCGTGCCGGCGACGGTGCGGTCGAGCGAGATATAGGCGACGTTGGGCTGGTTGGAGAGATTCAAAATGGTTGAAGGATTGAGGGAAGCGGTGGCGGCGGGAATGAGGCTGAACACGGTCTTCAGCACTACGCCCACCAGGTTTCCGACGGTTCCCAGGAGTCCGCCGAGCA
>Ga0335073_10010160_pt1 | contig 13217 bp, 9 predicted proteins | sample Lox_Sample_22_FD_207093 | JGI IMG/M metagenome (GOLD analysis project Ga0335073, IMG submission 207093) | Soil microbial communities from Loxahatchee National Wildlife Refuge, Florida, United States - Lox_Sample_2.2 | ecosystem: Environmental > Terrestrial > Soil > Wetlands | place: USA: Florida...
GACGTCGTGGATCATGTTGACCTTCGCGTGGGCGGCGGTCAGGCCGGTCTGGACGGGTGGTTTGCTGGGCGGCGGGCGCCCCCTTCCCGGCGCCCGCCGAATCGAGCGCGACGCGCCCGACCGAGCGGGCGGCATTCTAGTCGCCCGCTCGCGAATGAAAAGGAAAAAGGATCATGACGCCTTCAGGCTGCGCGACAGCTCGTCGTACAGGTACACGGCGCTGCGCGCCGCCTTCTCGAGGTCGGCGAGCGAGACGCTCTCGTTCTCCGAGTGCGCGTTCGTGTACGGGTCCTCCACGCCGATGAGCAGCGCCGGCGCGCCGCCGAGCTCGCGCGCGAACGGCTCGACGAACGGGATGGAGCCGCCGCAGCCCATGGCGATGGCCTCGTGGCCGTAGCCCTTCTCGAGCGCGCGGAACGCGGCCTGGAACGCGGGGCCGTCGGTCGACGTGTACCACCAGCCGGCGAGCGACTCGGCCTTCACGTTCACCTCGACGCCCCAGGGCGCGGCCTGCTTCAGCGCCGCGATGAGCTTGTCGCGCGTCTCCGCCGGGTCCATGTCCGGCACCAGGCGGATGCCCACGCGCGCCCAGGCGCTCTCGTTGATGATGTTGCGCGCGTCGCGGCGCGAGCTCGCCTGGATCGCGTTGATGGCCAGCGACGGCTGCCGCCAGTTGGTCTCCCAGGGATGTCGCCCGCCGCCGAGGAGCTGCGTGCCCGGGAGGAGGCCGGCCTGCTCGCGGAACTTCGCGACGCCGCCCGGGAGCGCCTCGATGCTCCGGCGCTCGGTGTCCGTGAGCGGCTTCACGCGCTCGAGCAGGCCGGGGATGGCGATCGAGCCGTCGTCCTTTGCGAGCGAGGCGAGCATCTTCGCGAGCGCGAGGGTGGGGTCGGGCACCGGGCCGCCCCACATGCCCGAGTGGAGGGACTGCTTCATGGAGCGCACCTCGACCTCCACGGTGACGAGGCCGCGCAGCGCCGTGGTGATCGAAGGGAGGCCGGTGTCGAAGTTGCCGGTGTCGGTGAGCACGATGGCGTCGGCCGACAGGAGCTTGCGGTGCTCGTGCAGGAACGCGCCGAGGTGGTCGGAGCCGACTTCCTCTTCTCCCTCGACGACGAGCTTCACGTTCAAGGGGAGCTTGCCCGCGCCCTTCAGCCAGGCGTCGAGGGCGGCCGTGTGGACCACGACCCCGGCCTTGTCGTCGGCGGCGCCGCGTCCCCAGAGGCGGCCGTCGCGCTCCACGGGCTCGAAGGGCGGCGTCTTCCAGAGCGTCTCGTCGCCGGCGGGCTGGACGTCGTGGTGCGCGTAGAGCAGGAGGGTGGGGGCGCCCTTGGCGCGGCAGTGCTCGCCGTAGACGTAGGGGTGCGCGCCGGGGACCTCGAGGAGGCGCACGTTGTCGAAGCCGCGGGCGGTGAGCAGCTTCGCGACCGCCTCGGCGCTGCGCCGGACGTTCGCCGGGTCGAAGCCCGCGAAGGACACGCTGGGGATGCGCACGAGCGCCTTCAGATCGTCGAGCGTCTGCGACTTCGACTGATCGAGGCGGGAGAGCGCGCGGTCGAGATCCGAGGGCATGCGAGGGCTCCGGTGGGTGGGCGGTGGAGGTTAGACGGAGGAGAGCGGCTGTCAAGGCGCGTGAACCCCGCGTTGAGCCCCGACCGCGACCGCGACCGCGACCGCGACCGCGACCGCGACCCCGACCGCGACCCCGACCGCGACCGCGACCGCGACCGCGACCGCGACGCCGACCGCGACCCCGACCCCGACCCCGTAGCCCCTCCAAGACCCCCCGCCGCCCATGCTAACTTTCACCCCATGTCCGACGACGAAAACGACGGCTCAGCCTTCGGCGAGGTTCAAGCTCCCACCGCGCTCGGCTTCGTGACCGTGGCGCTGCCCATGGCCGGCGGGGCCGCGTGCATCGCGGTGCTCGCCCGGGGCATGGCCGCGGTGATGGCCGTGGGCGGGCAGTGCGCCGACAACGCGATGTACGCGGGCGCCGTCCCCTGCCCGAAGGGGACCGGCCTGTTCATGCCGCTGTCCATCTTCGTCGGCCTCGGCCTCGTGGGTCTCTACGTCGTGCGCGCCAACGCCGAGAAGGCGCCGAACTTCGCGCTGCTGTTCTGGCCCGCGCTGTTCTGGACGCTCGGCTGGAACTTCTTCGCCTACGGCGGATGGGCGCTCGGCGTCATGTTCGCCGTGATGGGCGGAGCGCCGGTCGTGAGTCTGCTGGCGACGTCCTTCCCCGGTCTCGGGGCCTTTGGCCAGCGCGCCGTCCTCGGGCCGCTGCGGAACCTCGGCCGCAAGGTGGTCGAGCCCAGCCGGGAGTGGGCCACCAAGGAATCCTCCGCCGAAGGCGCGGCGGTCGCAACGGCTGCCGGCCAGCCGCTCTTCCGGGGCGACGCCGCCGCGTTCCGCGTGTGGCTCGCCGGCCAGGCCGGCGCGGCCGTCCTCGGCTTCGCGGGAGGGCGGGCCTTCGTGGCCTGGCTCAGCCGGTGAGGCGTGGCTCTCGCCCCAGGGGTGTCCGGTGGCTCCGGCTCGTCGGGGGGTGACACTCGCCATCCTGGCGGGCGCAGTGGCAACGGCGTGTCTGAGCGCATGCTGCCTGGAGTCTTCCGGCGAGGGCTCGACGGGAGCGACGACCAGCGCCGCTGGCGGGGCGACCGGGCAGGGCACCGCCGGCGAATCGACGGGCGGCACAGGTGGCGCTTCCAGCTCGGGCGGCTCTTCGGGTGACACCGGGTGCTCGTCGGACCCGAGCCTCCAGGGCAACGAGTTCGCGGGCTGCCAGGGCAATTCAGACTGTGGCTGCCCGCTCGCGTGCCGGCCGGATGCAGCCGCTGGCGCGAACCTCTGCGAGCGGCCCTGCGAAACCACCTCCGATTGCCCGAGCTGGTACTCTGTGTGCTCGGGCGGGAGCTGCGCGCCCGTACTCTGTGGCCCGCGGTTCGGGACCGCGCTCGACAGCGTCTGCGCCTTCGATGACGCCGGAACCCCGGGCACCTGCATCCCGCCAAGTCGCGTGATGGGATTCCCGTCCGATGCAGGCCTCGGCCTGTGCAGCTGGGGCGGCGAGGACGCGCTGACGGAGGCCTGCTTCCCTGGGGCTAGCCGCTCAGCGGGACCCGGGAGTGCCTGCACAGCGGGGACGGTTTGCGCCGACATCGATCGACTTCCTGGTTTCTTGGCCTATTGCGCGATCGTCTGCGATCCGGCCAACCCAGCCAACTGCCCGGCAGGCTTCGTCTGCACCGCCCAGGATCCCTCGACGAATCCTCGCCTAGGAGCTTGCCAAGGCTCGCTCGACGGTGGTGTGCCCTGCCACCCAACCGGAACGCCGTGCCTCGTCCCGACTTCATGCTGCAGCAACGATTGCGACAATGGGGCGTGCAAATGACGGCGCGGGGGCGTGGACTGGTTCTCGGCCTCGTGCCGTCTGTCGCTCTCGGGGGCCTGGTCGCCTGCGGGCCGGCAACCGGGAAGCTCCCGGCTTCCAATGGCGGCCCCTCTTCGGGACTTTCGCCCACCGGCGGATCACCCGGGACATCCGGCGGGGTCGGTGGAGTTACATCCTCGGGAAGCGGCGGGAGTTCCTCCGGTGGGAACGGGGACGGGGGCACCTCGGGCTTCACGCTTCCTCCTTGCCCGGGCCCTCCAGGCGCGGCGGAATTTCAGGCATGCGGTGCCTCCTGCGCCTGCGCGCCCCCCCTCGTCTGCGTCCCCGACGCAGAGCTTCAGGTCTCGCTCTGCGAGCAGCCCTGCCACGTGCTCACGGATTGCGACAGCCTGTATGCAACCTGCGATGGAACCACCTGCGTGCCGGTCCCCTGCGGGCCCCAGTTCGGCACCTCCTTCGACGGCCTATGTGACTTCGCGGACGCAGGAACCGGAAGCTGCATCCCGTTCGGAGGCTCGTACGGCTATGCCTTCAACTGGGAGGCGGTCGGTTTGTGCAGCCAAGCGGGCCCGCGTGCGGTTGGGGGGGCTTGCGTCGGAGATGGGACCGTCTCCCGCGACCCGGAAGCGGGATTTCTGTGCGCGGCCGGTTCCATCTGCGTGCCGAACACCGGCCCGGACACGCCGTCGTTCCTTTGCTCCCCGCTCTGCAATCCAACCGTCGCGGGTTCCTGCGCCACGTACGACGCAGGGTGCCTCGCCTTTGATACTGAGTCGCCGTGGCTGGGGATCTGCGCGCCGGCGAATCAGGGCCAAGGCGGGAACAACTGTGCCCCGTCCGGCACGCCCTGCGGAGGCACGTACACCTACATCGGCTGCTGCAGCCGAAATTGCAATGCTGGCACCTGCGAGTGACTCCGCCTCCTCGGCGAAGGTGGTGCAATGGCCTCATGGAAGAACGGAGCTTCGGTCATCCTCGCCGTGTTCGGCATCCTGAGCGCCTGTTGCCCGCAGATCGTAGGGGAGGTTGAGAGCGGCGTAGACGGGGGGCTGGACGGCGGAGACGCTGGCCCGCCGGGCGTTTGCGCCCTACCTAGCGCACCGGGCGCGGGATTCAGTGCAGCGGGCCAGCTTTGCGAGGCGCTCAGTGGTTGCACGAACTCGCCGGAGCTTCTTTCTGCTCCCTGCAACGCGCTTTGCACGGCCTGTTCAACGGCCGACGGGCCCGTGCTTCGCGCCATTGGCCTCGACTGCGCATACGAGTGCGGCGTCCTGGAACTCTGTATCGCCGACGCGGGAACGCGCTTGACCGCGGCGTGCGACGACGGAGTACGGGAACTCCAACTGGCCGCATGGGACGCGGGTTGGCATCGATGAGGAAGCGGGCGGTGGCCTGGCTCTCGCCGCGGGTCCAATCCCCACATCATCCAGCGTCACCTGCCGGGGGAGGGGAGCACGAGTTGCCAGGGCAGACGCAGTACAGCTCTGCGGAACTGTGAGGCTCAGGGAGCGCAGAACAGGGCGATGGGCAGGAGGTGAACGTGGGAGCAAGATCATGTCCCCCATTGGAAAGATCGCCCGCACAGGTGCCCCCTACGCACGATTCATTGTTTCCGCAGCCCGTCGTAATGCCGCTCGACGAAGTGACCCAGCAGGCCTGGCCCGGCGGACAGTCGGCGTCACTGGAGCAGGAACATGTCCCACTCGTGCAGAGCGGCTCGCAGCTCCCACCAACGGTGGAGATGGAGCCATTGAAGAGGCACCGCGTAGCGGTCCAGTTGCAGTACTCCCCGATGCCGCAATCGGAGTTCGAAGTACACTGCGGCGAGCAAGCCGTCGGGGCAGCGAGGCACGACAGAAGCCAAGCAAGCAGGAGTGTTCTCACCAGCCCCACAGCTGAATGGATTCAGTTTGACCATTCACGACGTCTGCCCACCACTCGCCGCCCATGCGCTCACTGAACACGCGCGGCAGGCGCGCCCACCAGGTCGAGGGCGTCGTCGGCCACGGCCATCCCGTCGAGGTTGTCGAGCTGCGCGTCCTCGGCGGTGACGGTGGTGGTCCTCTCCGCGGCGGTTCGCGTGCGCAGGGGCGTTGCCTCCTGGCCATGGAGGCTAACCGAGGGGTCTGTCGCCCGCGGGTGTCGATGATCGGGCGTCCTCGACCCTCGCAGCCCTCTCGATCGCAGACGCGGCCAAGCTGGCGAGCCTCGAAGGACAGGGCTTCACGGCAGCGATCGCGTTCTTCCGGGTGAAAGCCTCGTTCGCTGGGGCGATGAACGGGTTCTTCAGCCCGAAGGAGGGCCGTTGAGGACCAGGGGGCTCGATCTTCACGGCGATCAACTCGTTCTTCGCCCCAACCAACGACCTCTTTGGTCCAACGAAGGCCTTCGTTGCCGTGACGAAAGGGTTCTTCAGCCCGACCAAGCGGTTTTTCGGGCCGACCAAGCAGTTCTTCAGCCTAACCAACTGGTTTTTCGGGCCGACTAAGCAGTTCTTCAGCCCAACCAAGTGGTTTTTCGGGCCGACTAAGCGGTTCTTCAGCCCAATCAAGTGGTTGTTGGAGCCAACCAAGTAGTTCTTCGGCCCGATCAAGTGGTTCTTGGGGCGAACCAAGTAGTTCTTCAGTCCAACCAAGTGGTTGTTCCAGCCAACCAAGTGGTTGTTCGGCCCAAACAACGACTTGTTTGGTCCATCGTGGGGGCGTTGTCGCCTTCAAGGGTCGTTCGTCGGGCGAACGAACGACTTCTTCGGGCCTCAACGGGCCTCTTTCAGCCCGATGAACTCGCGCTTTGCTGCCCAACGGGGCTTCTTCAGGCGATCTCGCGACCTATTCCCTTCGAAAACCCACGTGGTCGTCGTGAAGAACTCCCTGTTCATTTGAATGAAGGCCTTCTTTGGTCCAACGCGGGTCATCGACCGCGGGATGACAGATATCTGAGGGCCCCCTCACCCGGCCTCTCCCCCGCTGGGGGAGAGGGGAATTGCCGCGACCGCGACCGCGACCCCGACCGCGGCCCCGACCGCGACCCCGAACCCGACCGCGGCCCCGACCCTCGCTACGTCGCCGTCGAGCACACCGCCAGGCAGCTCGACCACATGCAGCCCGCGTCGTCGCAATCGCAGCCCGCGTCCGCCTCCGCTGGCGTGCAGCTGCAGCTGCTCTCCGCGATCACGCCGCCGTCCGGGAACTGGTCGGGCGCCAGGTTGATGCACGGCGAATCCGACGGGCAGATCTGCCCCGCGCAGAACGCGTGGCAGCAGCTGTTGCCGGAGCACGGCGCCACCGCGGAGGGCAGGCAGATCGCGCCCAGCCCGCATTCGAGGTCCGTGTAGTCCGGCCCCACGCCGTAGGGCACGTCGCACAGGTCGCTCGAGTTGTTCAGCTGGCCGCAGCTCGAGCCGCTCCCGCAGCCGGCCAGCACGACGCACAGGACGATCACCCTTCTCACGCCGCGCCTCCTTTGGCCCGCTGCTGCCGCTGCAGCCGGCGGGCGCGCTTCTTCGCGAGGAAGCCGGTGGTGCGCGGGTCGGGCGCGGGCGGGCGGGGCTTCGCCGCCTCGGTCTCGGCGCGCGCCTGGCGGCCTTCGGCCTTCGCCCGCCCCCCGGCCAGGCCGGCCTCCTGCATGCTCTCCTCGATCGCGAACCAGAAGAGCCGCCGCACCACCAGCGTCGCGTAGCTCCCCGGCGGCAGCGTGAACGCCAGCCGCACGCGCAGCCGGCCGCGGAAGTGCTCGTCGCGCCCCGGCCGCGCCACCACCAGCTTGCCGGGGTAGACGGTGACGGCGCGCTCCTCGTGCTTGAAGAAGATCGGCGCGTCCGGGATGCGCAGGGCGGGCAGCCGCAGCTTCTCCCGCGTGAGCAGCGCGTGCACCGCGCGGCCCACCGGCCCCTCGGGCAGCGGGCTGTCCGGCGCCAGGAGCGGGAAGGTGCCCGCCCGCAGGATCGCCAGCGCTTCCGGGCCCGCCTCGCGCGGGAAGAGCAGCGCGCCCGCCTGGTAGGGGATCTGGCAGAGGCCCGGCCGGCCCACCAGGTCGAGGAGCAAGAGCTTCACGCCCTCGTTCCACAGGTAGCTCTGGTACGTGAACACGATCATCGCGCGCTCGCGCGGCTCGAGCGAGAGGAGCGCGCCCTTGTAGTCGCGCGGGTCGTCGCGCAGCTTGCGCAGCACCGCGCGGTAGCGCGAGACGGCCGGGTACGGGCAGCGGGCGGTCCACTCGCCCCAGTGGTCGCGCCAGAAGGTCTTCACCTTGGCGTCGTCGGTCTTGTCCAGGGGCGAGGGCTTCGCCAGGAGGTTGTGCAGCGCGTGCTCCCAGCTGCCCTTGAGGATGTCCTTCGCGAGGAACCCCTGGCCGTGCTTCAAGTGCCCGAAGCGCTGGCTGTCGAAGTAGTTCGTGACGCCGAGCCGCTGCACCTCCGCGAGCGATTCCGTGAGCCGGTCGACGTCGTCCTGCGACAGGTCCCGCACGGTCACCGCGAAGCGGTTCGAGGTGGTGTTGCGCGCCGAGAGCGGCTGGTCGGTCTCGCCGATCTTGCGCAGGCGCAGGTCGGGGTCCTGCACCTGCACGTCGCGGCCCTTCACGGCCACGAGCTGCTCGGTGCGCCCCTGCTTGTCCTTGAGGCCGCAGTACGAGACGCACGATCGCGGCAGCTGGGCGAGCTGGCAGATGCGCTCGACCGCCTGGAAGGTCGTCAGCTTCTGCTTGTCCATCGCGTAGACGCGGTACAGGCCCCCCGGCACCTCGTCGAAGCGCCACGATTCGCGGACGACGAAGTCCTCTGGCCGGTACTTGAGCCGCACGGGGGCGCCAACTTAGGCGAGAAGGGCGGCCCCCTGCAAACGAAGGCCGGGGCCTGTCGTCGGCGGCGGGGGCGTGGTAGTGTCAGCCTCGTCTCGAGGCCCGGTGGAGGACCCGCGGGTGAGCCTGAAGGTCGTGAAGACGGCGTCGTGCCCGAACTGCAAGACCGCGCTCGGCACCCCGCCGCCGTCCGTCTGTCCGAATTGCGGCAAGTCCCTCGTCGCGCCCGGGCAGCCCCGCCTCGTGATGGCCCGCGCCGACGGCAAGCAGGTCATCTTCCCGCTGAACCAGCGCGTCACCCTCGGCCGGCATCCGGCCAACGTGGCGCAGCTCGACGACCGCGAGGTGAGCAAGGAGCACGCGGTCATCGAGGCGGTGGGCGGCGCCTTCCGCATCAAGGACCTGAACAGCTCCAACGGCACGTTCGTCAACGGCCGGCGCGTCGCCGAGCTCGCCCTGCGGGACGGCGACGAGATCCGCCTCGGGGCCACGCGGCTGCAGTTCCGCGTGAGCGCCGGCGCGCCCGCCCCCAGCCGCACCAGCGGCTTCACGGTGATGCCGGGGGCCAACGTCCTCTCGAACGTGCTCGCCTCGGTGCGCGGCGAGGAGGCGGACTTCAAGCCCGAGGCCGACATCCGGGACGCCGAGGCCCTGCGGCGCGACTACGAGAAGCTGCGCGCGGCCCTCGAGTTCCAGCGGCAGGTCGGCATCGAGACCGAGCTGTCGGCCGTGCTCACCAAGACCCTCGCGGCCGCCTTCGACATGCTGAAGGCCGACAACGGCGCCATCCTCCTCAAGGGCAGCGACGGCAAGCTCCACCTCGAGGCCACGCGCCGGCGCGCCGAGAAGGGCAACCAGGACGACGTCGTCGTCTCGGCCACGCTGCTCGACCGCGTGATGGCCAGCCGCGAGGGCGTCCTCACGGCCGACGCCATCATGGACGAGCGCTTCGTGGCCTCGAAGAGCATCGTGGCGCAGGGCATCCGCTCGGCCATGGCCGTGCCGCTCATCTCCAAGGGCGAGGTGCGCGGCGTGCTCTTCCTCGACACCCGCGAGCGCACCGGCGCCTTCACCGACAAGGACCTGCGCATCCTCTCGGCCATCGGCAGCCAGGCCGCGGCGGCCCTCGAGAGCGCCGAGTTGCGGCGCGCGCTCGCCGCCGAGGAGCGCGAGCGCGACAACCTCGCCCGGTTCCTCCCGCCCGTGCTCGTCGATCAGGTGGCCAAGGGGGAGATCCAGCTGCAGGACGCCGGCGAGCTGCGCAACATCACGGTGCTCTTCTCCGACATCCGCGGCTTCACCTCCCTCGCCGAGACCTCCGAGCCGCAGGAGGTCGTGCGCATGCTCAAGGAGTACTTCGAGCTGATGGCCGAGGTGGTGTTCTCGCACCGCGGCATCGTCGACAAGTTCATCGGCGACGCGGTGATGGCGCTGTGGGGCGCGCCGGAGCCGCTCGAGGACTCGGCCGTGCGCGCGTGCCGGGCCGCCATGGAGATGCAGATGCGCCTGCGCGAGTTCAACGCGCAGCGGCTGCGCGCGTCGCGGGCGCCGGTGGGCGTGGGCGTCGGCATCAACACCGGCCTCGCGGTCGTGGGCGTGATGGGCTCCTCGCGCCGCCCCGAGTACACCGCCATCGGCGACACGGTGAACGTGGCCTCGCGCCTGTGCGGCCTCGCCGGCGCCGGCGAGGTGCTCATCTCCGCGGAGACCGCGCGCGAGGCGGGCGACGCCATCGGCACCACGCCGCTGCCCGCCGCGCAGGTGAAGGGCCGTACGCAGCGCGTGGCGGTCTTCAAGGTGACGCCGCCCAAGGGCTTCGAGGACGAGCCCACGTTCGTCCGAGGTTGACTCGCGGCGGGGGGAGGGGTGAGCTAGCCGCCGTGGCGATCACCCAGCGCTGCCCCAACTGCCGGGAGCCCCACGACGTCTCGGTGTACGTGAGCGGGCAGCGGATTCCCTGCCGCCGCTGCGGCCTCAAGTTCGACGTGGTGCGCAGCGACGTGCCCCCGCGCGCCTCGTCCCTCGACCGACCCAGCCCGGCCGTCGCGGCTCCCCTGCCGCCCCGCAAGGCGGTGGTGACCGCCCCCTGGGGCGAGAAGGCCGACCCGCCCGCGACGGCGCCCCTCGGCGTGGCGCGGCCGCTGCCCGCGTTCACCAGCACGCCCGCGGCCCGGCCCGCCGCGCGGGAGGCGCAGCGTTCCCTGCCGGTGTCGCTCGAGGAGACGGCGGCGCCCGGCGCGGCCGCCGCGCCGGCCGGGCCCACGCCGCCCGCGATCCCCGGCTTCGAGCTGCTCGCGGTGGTGGGGCGCGGGGGCATGGGCGAGGTCTGGCGCGCGCGGCAGCTCTCGCTGGGGCGCGAGGTGGCCATCAAGACGCTCGCGTCGCACCTCGCCGAGGAGCGGGACTTCGTGCGCCGCTTCGAGAAGGAGGCGACCGCGCTGGCCTCGCTCGCGCATCCCAACGTGGTCGCGATCTTCGACCGCGGCTCGGCCGGCGGGATCTACTACCTGGTGATGGAGTTCGTGGCCGGCCCCTCCCTGCGGGAGCGCATGGTGGCGGGCGGCCTGCCGCCCGAGGGCGCGCTCGAGGTGATCGCGCAGGTGCTCGCGGCCATGGAGTACGCGCACGGCCGGGGCATCGTCCACCGTGACCTGAAGCCCGAGAACATCTTGCTCGCGGAGGGCCAGCTCGCGAAGGTGGCGGACTTCGGCCTGGCGGCCATCCTCGGCCGCGAGTCGAGCCTGCAGGTCACCCGGCCCTCGGTGGCCATGGGCACGCTCAGCTACATGGCGCCGGAGCAGCGGCGCGACGCGCACGCCGTGGACGGCCGGGCCGACCTCTACTCGGTGGCGGTGATCCTGTACGAGCTGTTGACCGGCGAGCTGCCGCTCGGCCGCTTCCAGCTGCCCTCGCGGCGCGCGCCCAAGGTCGACCGCCGCGTCGACGCCGTGCTCGAGAAGGCGCTCGATCCGGATCCCGACGCGCGTTACCAGAACGCCCGCGACCTGGCGGCCGCGCTGGCCGCGCTCGACCGCGGGGAGCCGGTGGCCTCGGGGCTGCGCGGCTGGCTGCGCCGCAAGCGGGACTGAAGGCCTCGCGCCGGCTGCGTCCCGTACCTAGCTTGTCGCCTGCCGGAGGGTACCCATGGGCGGCGGCAAGAAGTCCTCGGCCATCACTTTCATCAACGAGCTCTCGAGCATGGAGCCCCAACGACTGTCGGCGCTCATCGCGCGCGAGGCGGGAGAGGAGCTGGCGCAGTTCTTCCTGAGCTACAGCTCCGGGCTCATCTCGCGGGATCCCGAGCGGGTGCTGGAGAACACCTCGTCGCTCATGCTCATGGGGTACCTCATCCGGGCGGCCGAGGAGCGGCGATCGCGGACCGAGCTGGAGCGCCAGCCGCAGGCGTGACCGGCTGGCCGGAGGGGCCCGACCCGTGAGAAGCTCGCGGCGTGCGGCGCGCGCTCCTCGCCCTGCTGGCCGTGCTCCCCGCGCCCCTCGCGGCCGCGCACACCTTCGATCTCGACCAGCAGATGCCGCCGCACCTGGTCATCTCGTTCAGCATGGCCTGGTTCGGCGTCGACTCGTCGGACCCCCAACCGGGAGGCCCCGATCCGACGTGGGGCAACTGGCACTGGACGAGCTCGGCCTGCGGCCTGAGCAACGACCCCGCGACCTGCGCGGCCTTCGGGGACGCCGGGTTGCAGCGGTCCATCGCCTCGCGGCGCCGGCCGCAGGCGGGCATCTACTCCGCGAGCGGGCGGGACGCGGAGAGCCTCGCGCGGCTCGACCTCAACCTCTCGGCGATCCGCCGCCCCTGCGACACGGGCGCGCGCATCGACACCTTCGATCCCCAGCTCGACAGCGTCCAGTACACCTCGGCGCACCCCCAGAACCAGCAGTCTCCCACCTGGGACCTCGCGTACCGCGCGACGGTCGCCTATCTCGACGAGGCCGACGCGGCGGGGCTCACGAGCGCCGTGGGGCTCTCCATCGACGGCACGGTCTACCCTCACTTCGGCGCGAGCTTCGGGTTGACGACGACGGCGCAGCAGGAGGCGGCGCTGCAGGCCGACCTCGCCGAGATGGCGACGCTCGCGATGCAGCACCCGTCCGCGCTGCGCCTGAACGGCCGCCCGCTGCTGCTGATCTACGTGGACAGCGCGATCTGGCCCGTCGCCGACTGGGAGAGCCTCCTCGACGGCGCGCGCACCGCGAGCGGGGTGGATTTCTACGCGCTGGGGGCGACCTTGAACGCGAGCTTCTTCGCTGCGTTCGACGCGCTGGCCCCGTGGGTGAACCTGGGCCTCTGGGGCAGCGCCACCGGCTCGACCGAGGAGGCGAGGGCGGCGGCGTGGGCGGGCGCCGAGACGAACGGGCTGGTGTCGGCGGTCGACGGCGGCAGCTACCCGGGACGGGTCGTCTTCGCGGGCGTGTCGCCGGGCTTCGACGACTACACCGAGGACTGGGGCGCCTGCACGCAGCGGGAGATCCCGCGCGACCCCGCGCTCCTGCAAGGGCAGTTCGACTACCTCCTGGCCGAGAAGGCGAGCGGCGCCTGGGCACCGCGCGGCGTGCTGCTCGAGACCTGGGACGACTGGACGGAAGGCTCGGAGATCGAGCCCGACGTGACGGAGGGCGCGGCGAAGCTGGTGCAGCTGCGGCAGCTCCTCGGCCAGCTCTACGGCGAGCCCGCCGACCCGGCCGGTGACGCGGCGATCGCCGCGCGCTGGGCCACCTATGGCCAGGCGCGCAACTGTTGCTTCGCCGGGGGTGCCTGCCCGGACGCCGGGCCCCGCGTGACCCTCGCGTGCCCGCCCGCCGACGCGGGCGCTGCCGACGCGGGCCGGATCGACGGCGGGCCCACCGATGCCGGCCGCGTGGAGGATGCCGGACGTCTCGACGCCGGCGGCGCCGATGCGGGCGCGGTCGATGGCGGGGTGGACGCGGGCCTTCTCGACGGAGGTCGTCTCGACGCGGGGCGCACGCCGGGAGCGCCCGACGCCGGCGCGGGATCGATCGGCGCGAC
>Ga0335073_10010161_pt1 | contig 13217 bp, 11 predicted proteins | sample Lox_Sample_22_FD_207093 | JGI IMG/M metagenome (GOLD analysis project Ga0335073, IMG submission 207093) | Soil microbial communities from Loxahatchee National Wildlife Refuge, Florida, United States - Lox_Sample_2.2 | ecosystem: Environmental > Terrestrial > Soil > Wetlands | place: USA...
GTACGGGAGAGTCGTGCAGTACTGAACCTGCATCGACGCGTTCACGCCGAGCATCAGTTGGTTCGAGCCGTCGTCGGCCCCGATGAACGCATCGAACTCGTACCCCTCGGTGACCTCGTGGTGGACGACCGCGCTCGCCTCGAAGTCGGGTGGGTTGAGCGCCAAGGGGCCGCCGGTCTTGGGCTGGGAGTTGAAGATCAGATAGTCGTAGTTCCCGTTCCCGATGAAGTGCGTCGGCGTCTGGATGCTGTAGTTGTACCACAGGACCTGGTCGCCGGCCGAATTGACGGACGTGTTGACGTACGCCGTCACGGTAAATGGCGGAGGGGCGTAGAAGTACGGAGAGAAGGCGACCCACACTCCGGTGTAGTTCCCGCCGGTCGGGGACCATCCCGCGAGGGAGGAGGAGAACATGCTGGAGCTTCCGCTCGTGAAGTTCCAGGTGTCGTCGACGAACGAGATCGTGTCGTTGAACGAGTCGTACGAGATCACGTTCTGCACCCAGAACGCGTAGTTGCCGCTCCCGGTCGCTGAGCAGGGGGCCTTAGGGCACTGGGAGCCGAGGATCGTGACGTTCGGGAGCACGACGTTCTCCTGGCCCCCCCACTGGGTCGGAGTTCCGCTCCCCGGATAGAAGTTCTCGGTCTGCGAGTTGACCGTCAGGATACCGGCCACACTGTTCGAGTCGAGAGTGTGGTCCTTCACCCCGAGTGCCGTGTCGTTCTGACCGTCGTAGGCGACCCCGGTCGGGTCCGTCTGCGACGTGGCCTGGAGTCCCTGGGCGCATTCCGCGCTCAACTGCGACCCGGCCATCGCGACCCCGTTCACCGTCTGATCGGGAATTGGTCCTGTGTAGGGGAGGTGAACCGCGGACGCCGGTAGCCCAGCGGCTGTCGCATCGTGCGCGATAGAACTCACGTGCTGGACAAAGGCGGCGTAGTCGGGATCATTGCTCACGGTCTGGAGGCCTGAGCAACCGGTGGGGGTGGCGACTTGGACGACGGGAGCTGCCACGGGACTGACGGGCGCGGGCGCAGCGGGTTGAGCGCCCGGAGAAGGCTGGAGCGAGGTTCCGGCCCCTGGATTCGACGACCCGCCCGAGGCAGACGAGGTTACAGGGGCCAATGCCGCAGCCATGGCCATTCCGATCATCAGCACCAAAACTAGGGTCGCCGACAGTACGGCCCGTCTCGAAGAGATCATTGCGGGGGGCACGGTATTTCAGTAGTTAAACGCTCGGAAATTTTCGACTTGATTTTCGCGGTGGCGAGTTTCGCGGCGGACGGGACGGCGGGGAAACATGGTGCGACAGACGATTTCCTCGAGGTTTGGTGGTCCGTTGACCCCAAGTATCCTGGCAAGCTACAGACTAACGGGGAGCCGACACGGGCGTCGCGAGCGACGCGCCACACTTTTGACAGGTTGTCGAACTCACCGGGTTCCCGTAGTCGCAGTTGAGGCAGACGCGTACGACTCCTTCGTTGTTGCCGCTCGTTGTGTGTGGGGCAGCGGTCGTTGTTGAGGGACTCGAAGAATCGAGGGGTGCGACGCCGTACTCGTAGATCCGCTCAGCGTCGTTTGCGCCGCCCTTCAGAACCGGCGTGAGGAGGATCAGCAGCAAACCCGCAATCATGCCGAAAATGCTGCCAACCAGCAATCCGCCCCCCACGAATAGAGAAAGTCCGGAGAGGACGATGGTGACTGTACCGGCGAACCGCCCGTTGGCGGGCACTTGAAGGTAGGCCACCAGGGTTACGGACTCGAAGAGGGCGAATAGGACGAGTGCCACTCCCGCCGCGACGAGGGTCCCGCTGGAGCTGCCCAGGCCGAGGACGGAAAGCTTCGCATTTACCGCCGCTATCGCGACCGCATTCACAAGCCAGAATAGGATCGCCAGCACAGCGAGGACAACGGGTTCGTATCTCGCGTCGTCAACAACCGCCGTCGGCATCCGCGCTTCTCGTAGTCAGGTATCCTGAATGCCTCCATAAGCCGAGTGACAGCCTACGTTGACGGACGGTAGGTCACGCGACCCAGCCCTGCAGGCGACGTGGCAGAGCCCTGCTTGTCTACCACCACGGGAGCGAGCTCCCGGAGTTGCAACGCTCCTTACAGCTGCCGTGGTGCTCGCCGCAGATTCCGTATGCCTTCTAGTGCGTGCTTGATAATTTGAGTCGGCTCGTCAGCGTCGCAGAGTCGGCAAGTTTGCGGTCCAAACGCCACGATGTCGGCCCCGGGCGGTGCTCGGTTTGATTCTTCGTCCCCCGGTGGTCGCGTCCATCCTCTCCAGTGCTACCCAAAGCAGCCGGGGCAAGTGATCATCCGACGCCGGGTGGAGTCTTGCCCTCGCGAACCTTGAGGACCTCGAACCCCAGCGACCTCAGCCAAATGCGGTCGGTCCCCCGAGTCTCGACAGCTCGGGCGGTCCTAGGTCATCGGAACCAGGTCGAATCGAGGGTCGCTCGAACCCCACGATAGTACATGGGGCAGGGTCTCCGGTCGGACCCCGGTGAGGAACACTCGCCCGTGGCGAGCGTCTGCACGGACGATTCGGTCCGCATGGTCCCGGGCCGCCGCGCCGAGGGGATCGGCCTCGGGGGAGAAGGCGAAACCGTGGAAACCGGGAAGTTGGCCGTACCGTGCGATGACAGCGGGGAACGTGGCGGGCTCGTAGCGGACCCCGGTGACCGCAGACACCGCATGCAGACCCTGGACCGACATGACGAAGGCCGCAGGGCACCCTCGAGAGGTTCCGCGCAAGAACGCAAACGCCTCCGGGAAGCCCGGGGCGACCCGGGGCGCGACGCTGCCTCGAGTCCCGGCGGGCTCCGGGTTCGCTAAACCGAGCGGAAGCAGAATCTCCCTCAGGATTGGATTGGTATCATCGCCGCCGGCACTGAGAATCCGAAGCCCATTCCGAACCACCTCACTTGAAAGCCAGGGAGTCAAGGTCTCGACCACCACCTCGGGTACCACCGAGGGAAGTGGTACCAACACGACCCGACCTCCGACCCGCAGTACGTGGGCGATGAGGGGAGCGGAGATGGCAGAGACGACATAGTCGGGGACAAATGGTCCCAGCTCCGTCGTGGAAAAGGCCCCGACCCGAAGCCACCCGAACACCCGGGCGAACGCGGTCGAGCCGGGCCAGATGTAGCCGACGCGTTCACCGGTGGGGGGATCCGGTGGGGCGACGTTCGCGCGGAAGTCTGGGGAAAGGGGCATGGCGCATCGGAACCTCCCCCCGTCCAGACTGTACGGATACTGGGCGGTGCGCACCGAGACACCCCGAAGCTTCTGCAACGTGAGAACGCGCATCCGCCCGACGGGCAGCGACTCATATCCGGTCTGAATGGTTCCGTCCACGCTAGAAACGGGATCGTCGGTCGGACTCAGGTCCGCCAAGAGGATCAAATGCGCCCTCGAGCCTTCGAGGGCGACCCGAAGAGCCTGGATCTCCCAATCCGCTCCGGCGGACAGCAGCTCGACGTCGGACTTGGAACCCTCCGAGCCCGACCGACGCGGCCGCCAATGGTCGATGACGATGTAGGTTCTCTCGTTCGGGTCGACTCGCTGAAGGACGTTGTCGATCCAGGGAGGGCGCTCCTTGCGGGCTTCGGGTCCAATGAGCCCCGCCGCCAAGACCGAGCCGGGTCCCTCATCGGTGGGCGGGGACGCAGATTGTCCAGCCACCGGCATCGTGACTTGAAAGGTCGTGGAACCGAGCTCGCGCCCCACCAGCTTGGTCAGCCTTTCATCCGGCCCGATACCCGCCGGCGTGACCATGATCAGAGTCCCGTTGAGACGCCTCAGTAGCTCCACCGATAGCGTGGACTTGCCGGAGCCTGTCGGACCCCACACGATGAGGGCGTGACTCCCGGGGAGCGAGAGGTATTCGCCCAACTCCGGTGGGAGCTCGGGCGCGTCGAAAGTGAACGGGGAAGCCGGGCCTTTCGCGTCCGAACCGGGCTTATGGGATTCAGACATTGCGCGGATTCGCTCCTAATCCCCGCATTTGAGATAGGGTGTTTCGGCTCTATTAAGGACCCTCCGGGTTCCGTCGCCTGCTGCTGCGACAATATCTCGTGCGAAATCCCAGCCGACGAGAAGCCTCCGGCGGTCGGCCAGATCCCACGCTAGAGGGGATGAACGAGGTTCCGTGCCGAATGTATCCGGAGCCGATGCGCAGCGCACGAAATCCGAAGGGAGCCGCTTGATGGCCCGTTTGGCTACCGCCGCTCCACCGAGGGAATCTCGCGATATCGATAGCAGTTGACCACGTGATCGTTCACCATTCCCACCGCCTGCATGTGAGCGTACATGATCGTGGAACCGACGAAGCTGAACCCTCGCTTCTTGAGGTCCAAACTGAACGCGTCCGATTCCTTGGTCGTCGCGGGAATCTTGTGGAGGGCCTTCCAACGATTGCGGAGCGGTTTCCCTCCAACAAATCGCCACGCGTAGCTATCGAAGCTCCCGAACTCGTCTTGGACGTGGAGAAACGCCCGCGCGTTACGAACTGCGGACTCGATCTTGAGACGATTTCGAATGATTCCGGGGTCTTTGGTCAGGGCAGAAACATCCTTCGCACCGAAGCGAGCGACCAATGCCGGCTCGAAATTACGGAACGCCTTGGCGTACCCCTCTCGGCGGTGAAGGATCGTGGACCAACTCAAGCCCGCTTGGGCGCCCTCCAGAATCAAGAATTCGAAATGTCTTCGATCGTCGTGGACAGGGACTCCCCATTCGCTATCGTGGTAGGCCCGCATGATTGGGTCCGCGTCGAGCGAACCCCAGCCGCAGCGGATCCTACCGTCCATCGTAGGTCAAGCTCCTAAGGACATGGCGATTTACAGACCGCCATTAAGTTCCTAGCCTTGGGCCTTCCGTCCCCCGATTTCCGATGGCGGCCGCACAGTGGGACCGGATGATCGAGTCGGGATGAGCAGCGCGTCTCGGCTGGGGAGGTGTCCTCCCCCAGCGCCTCGTGGCAGGGCCGATCGGAGCCAATCGGGAGTCCAGGTCGCGCGTATCCTCCGAGTCGTGGACGAAGTGGGCGAGCTCGCGAGCTGGATTCGATCAATCCTCCGAGAGACCGAGCCGGCCACGAGCAGTCCGGGCCAAGATTTGCGTCGCGGTCGGGCCCTCCACGAAGTCAGAGCAATAGGTTTTAGAGCGCGTCGTGGTCGCGGTCGGCGGTGACAAAGAAGTCCCCCACCGTCGTGGATTTCTTTGTCGAGGGCCCACCCCATTCTCAAAAGCCGTGGGCAACGCGACTGATCGACGCCGCCCTCGAGCAACCTCGCCTGCTCGAGGAGTGCGAGCTCGACGTCGACTTCGTCTTTTCGGCCGATCGAGTTCCTTGGATCCTCCCGTCGGAGACCAGCCTGAGAAGCGTCCTCTCTGTGCTGCTCGATGTCCTAGAGGACACGGTGTTGAGGGGATCGCCGGGTGAGAGCGGGTCGGTCGTTACGATCCGTGCCCGTTCTCGGGTCTCGAACGCTCGGATTCCCGCTGGAACCCACATAGTGCTCCGCCCGTCGAAGGCGCAATCCTAGGTTATCCGAGCGAGGCGAAACTCCGGGCCCGCACCGGTCACCGGCCCTTCGATACAATCCACGGCTAACCCGGGGATGACCGGGGCAAGGGCTTCCCCGGCGGATGTGCCAAGGTCGGTCCGTCAGCGTTTAGACTTGCCTCGACGTTCGCGTCGCATCGGACCGACCATGCCGCCCGCGGGCGAACCGGGACCGAACTCGGTGGTTCCTCGGCCTCGTAGTCGCACGATGCGGCGGTTCCTGACCGTCGCGATAGGGGTCGGAGTCGGGGCGCTCCTCGTCGTTGCAACGGTCTCTCCCGGAGTCTTCCTGGGATCGAGGACTTGTGTGCTGGGGCAGCGAATCGGAACGTACACGGTCTTCTCGCCCATCTTCCTCGCGAATATTCCGGACGGCGGGTTCGCGAACGTTTCGCTTGCCGGTTGGAACTACACCTTCGCATCGGGTTCAGTATCGGTCGGGGCGATCGAGGCCTCCGATGGCTCGATCGGAGTCGCGCACGTCGTCCCCTACGCGGGGATTCAGGCGGCTTGGTGGGACGTGAACTGGACGTTCTATTCGACGATGAATACGTCCTCCGGTGGCGCCGTGTCCCACCCGTGCACGCAACCTTACATCGCCGAGAATGGAGGAGGTTTGGGGTGTGGCGGATTTGTGGTGATGCCGATCGCCAACAATTCGAGCGACGCCTCCGACCCTCACTTCTGGAGCGGCGAGGGCGCGTTCAACGGGAGCGAAAGCTACCCCGAATGCCCCACCCAGACTCCGGGCACGAGTGTCTGGTTCAACACGTCCTTCGGTTGGTCATCGAGCGAAAGCTCCCCCCCGCCCACTATCGATCTGTGCCAATCGGCTCGGTACTTCCCAGAAACCGTCAGTGGAACCGTAAACATTCCCATCCAGATCTTCGTGCCCTTCGATGGCCGGAACATTTCCGCCAGCGGGGATTTGATTTGGAGTTCGTTTGATTACAATGGCCAACCGACAATAAGCTACGAACTCGCGCCGGGTTATTGGTACGAAATGTCCCCCATTGGTCCGACCCAGGAACAAACGGGACAGTCCTTTCCGGGTCCATCTTCCATCGCGTTCGAGAGATTCAACTGCACCCCCGCCGACTCGGAGTGACCTTGACCCGGTCCCTCCCAGCTGGATCAATTCGGCGGACTGGGTATCGTATCCAGCCCGCACTCGTTCGGTCGCGTCCATCCCGAAAATTCACGAGTTGGTGGACACTTGGAGGGAAGCAAGTTCCGTGACTTCATCCGTCGAGGTAGCGTCCCAATTCCACCAGACCACGAAGAACTCACGTCCGAAGACTGACCAATCGCCCGGCAAACTCGTCTGTCCGCTGACTCCGTATGCGCCCCAACCATCGCAGTTGGTCGGACCGGCGGTCTTGTTCCAATTCGCATAGAACGCCGTGGTCATCATGCAGGTGGTCGTCTCTGTCGTCTGATACCAGGTGGCCCGCACGTCCCACGAGGAGTGGTTGGTTAGATTGAACGGGCCTTGTTTCTCGAAATTCAGGGGCGGCACTTTCACGATCATCCCCCCCTTGAGAAGCGTCACTACGATTGACGGAGACGAGGAAGTCGGGTTGTTCGCGACCCCCTTTTGAACCGGCCAGTAGACGACTACGAGAGTTGTGGCCACGAAAATGCTCATCGCCGCGAGCGACCACACGATCGCCTTCCGTGGCCCTTGGGCGATCCCCACCGCCTCAGTACCCCTCCGGAGCGCGGGATAGTATCACTCGAGTTAGACCTTGTGAATGAGGCATGCCCCCGAGGTAGACCGCCTGTCACCTGCATGATATTCAGAGAATCCCCTGTGGGGTCCTTCTCACACCTCGCTCTGTCCCTCTCGAGTTCGACGTGCACGAAGATGAGGACTGTGCGGGCAATCTCCGTTGACGTCGCAGTAGCCCTGCCTCGCGAAACCATCGAACGTCCAGGGCGTCCGTTATCTCGCCGGCCGGCACTGGCGATCAATGGGCGCCCCGGCTCCGACCGTCGTCCTGCCCTCGCTTCTCGGCGTGACCGTCCGGCGCGCGATGATCGTGGGACGGATCTCTGTCCTGGTCGGGGGCGGGATGGTCGCGATCTATTCGGCTGGGTTCGGCTTTGGGGGGGCCCTGTTCCTCAGCATCGGCGCCGTCGTCCTCCCGATCTTTGCGGTCTCGGGTGGTCTCGGCGGGGCGATGGTCTTCACGAACGACCGGATGAAGGGGGTTCTCGAGTACCTGGTCGCGTACGGGGTTTCGCCCCGACGAATTCTCATGAATGCAATTCTCGCGAGCCTGGCCCAGGCGACCGTCGTTCTCCTGATCGGAGTTGCCGCTGGTACTACGACCTACCTGATCTCCGGCAATACTCTGACTTGGCGGTTCCCGGAGGTCATGCTCCTCTACACGTTCCCAATGAGCTACCTGACGGTGAGTCTCATGACGACCGTCGGGGTCTTTTGGACCTCGCTGTCGTCTCCCCGTACGGGGATGAACAGCCCGCTGGGGGTCCTGCCCCTGCTGGGGGTAGCCCCCACGGCGGCCGTCCTTGTGCTGGCGCTTACCTTCAGCGCCTACGCGCAGCAGATCGCCCTTGCCGCTGAGCTCGTCCTCGCTGTGGTGTTGGTGAACCTTCTGTTGCGCACGAACCGATTGATGCCGACCGATCGAATGTTATCGTCAGCTTAGGGGGAGTAGCACGAAATGAACGGGGAGCCACTCGGCGGAACTCCGGTTCGGGACGCCGGCACGGCGGCGACGCTAGTCTGCCGATCGCTCGACTCGGGATACCATAAGACGCCGGTCCTACACGATATTTCCTTCACCGTGGACCGGCCCTCCATCTACGTGGTCCTTGGTCCGAATGGGGCCGGCAAGACCACCCTATTCCGGACCATCGCCGGCATCCTTCGCCCCACGTCGGGGCAGGTCCTGATCGACGGCGTCCCAATCGACCAGCAGACCTCCCGGGATCGTCTCCACTACCTCTCTCACGTGGACGGAATGCCCGACGGCCTCACGGTGCGTGAGAGCCTCGACTTCTACGCGCGCGTGGAACGGGCGTCGTCCGCCGACGTGGATCGGGTTCTCGACCAGCTACAAATCCGGGAGTTCTCGAAGACGTTCATCTCCCAGTTGAGCGCGGGCCAGCGCAAGCGGGTGTCGATCGCCCGGATCTTCCTTCGCGAACGGGAGATCTACCTGCTCGACGAACCGACCGCGAATCTCGACCCCAAGGTCGCCCGGGAGATCCGCACGATCATCCTGGAGCTCGCCAAGGACCGGATCGTCCTCTACTCGTCCCACAATCTGTTCGAGGCGAGGGAGATTGGTCGGTACGTCATCACCCTGAAGGGGGGCGCGCTCACCCTCTTCGACCGGATGGAGAACGTCCGGTCGGCGCACTTCGTGGTCGGCGTGCGCACCCTCGAACCGACGTCGGCGCTCGCCGGATGGGAACGGAGCGGGGACTACTACCTCCACGAGTTCTCTGGACCCGAAGAGGTGCCAGCGCTGATCCGGGACCTCGAGGCACGCGGCGTCAAGATCCGAGAAGTTCGAGAGATGGAGAACCCGCTCGAAGAGCTGTTCACATAGTGGCCCCGCGGCACGTTCGCGTAGGGCCCGATGGCCGATTCCCATCCCCGAGGCTGCAACGGCACTTGCAACTAGGCAAACCCTCGCGTTCGACTCCACTCGTGTTACAGTAGTTCCTCAGGCGGGCCCACTGCCAATATTGACTGCCTTCGTCCAATCTCCTTGTCTTGAGTGACCAAGAGTGAGGCGCCACGCAGGTGACCGGTGGCCACCACAACGGCGTCCGGAAGAGTCAGCTTGCTGGATGACCGAAGCTCCCCCGCGGCCTCGGCGATATCGCTGTCAACGCCTTCCACCTCGTAGTTCGGTGAAGTCTGAAAGTGAGAGAGCATGGCTCGCCAGACGGTGCGCACCTCGTGCTCAGAAATGCCCGCGCGGAGCTCAGCAATTGTGATTGTCGAGATCATCGCGCGGAGTTCGCCTTGGTCAATCCGGTTCAGAATCTCGCGAGCCGCCTGGCTGCCCCGCTCATTGCGATTTCTAGCCGAGACGAACACGTTAGTGTCGACGATTACGCTGCGACCACTCACGGCGCAACCTCCGTTGAGTTTCGACCCCTCCCTCGCTGCTGGGACCTAGTCGGTCCAGGATCTCGCTCAGCCGTTGAGGTTCCGCCTTTCGAACAAGGGCCCGGTCTCCGCCCTGAAGGTCGAAGAGTATCTTGTCGCCCGGTCGGATTCTGAGAGCCTCACGAATGTCCCTAGGGATGGTCACCTGGCCCTTCGTGCTCACGGTGCCGACTTCTGTTGCCACGCCTCCATCCCCTTACGAGCAGGTAATTCGAACCCTACTATATCACCCTACCCAACGGAACACCTGAACGATGGCATCTCGCAATCGGATACCTCTACGTCCGCCGGGTGCCGCGCCCGCCTACTGTGCGGTGAGGTAGACCCGAAGGGGAGTCCAGTAGGACTTCTTCCAGCCCCCCGAGAGGTGACCTACATGCTCCGCGGGAACGCGAGAGTGGGTGAACGTCACTCGGGTGCCTTTGGGTGTGGGCGAAAGGACGTAGCGAACCCTGGACTCGTGATCCTTCGGCCAGGTTGGGTCGCTTGGGACCCAGGTCTGGTAGACCAGCTTCCCCGGGGTGAGTTTGAGGTTGGTGCCGTGAATGTAGCCCCCCCACGCCATGAATCGGCCCCCGACCCTCGGACTGATCCGAGCGGGGGTGTGGGTGAATGCGACGTGTCCCTTGGACGTCATCAACAGGTCGTAGACCTCACGCGGGGTTCCGGGTAGGATGACCGTCTGCCGAATCGTTCCGAACTTCATCGGGCCCCTCGGTTTGGCCTAACGGTGCTCGGGTTAAGAAACAGTCAGACGGCGACGAACCTTGCCTCCGCGGCGGCAAGGACTCGGTCGTCGCTCGTACGCTCGGTGATAGGTTCGAGCCAGCAGGGCGCGCGCGCCCGGAGCGTTCGGGCGGGTGAGAGCTGATTCAGAGATTCCACGTGACAAGAGCGATCTGGACGACTTGGGATGAGTGCAACGCCGTATTCGCTCCCGAACCGCTTCCGCGGCTCGTCCGGGTTGTCCTACTTCCGAGCGGTGACGAACACGCACTCCCCCGGGATGGCGATTCCCCCGCTCTGGGTCCACTTCGCGAGGTTCGCCCGGGTGGACTCGATCACTTCGTGTTGGACCTCGGCCGTCTCCTCGGATAGCGAGTGACCGATTGGAGTGCCGCGAAGGATGACGTCGAGGTATTCCTCGGCATCCCGGAATCGGAACTCCTGCTCGACTCGAACCTCTGCGGCGTCCTTGAACCCGGTCTGCTCGAGGAAACGGACCATCTCGCCGTCTCCCCCGATCTCGTACGGCGTTGGAATGTAACCGGTCTCGTCCGGCTCCGCATGGGCGAGCATCGGGCCGATGATCGCGTGGAGGTACGGCACCCGGTCGCCGGTGCTCCAGATACAGCACGCAAATCTCCCTCCGTCCCTGACCACGCGATACGACTCTCTCGCCGCCTTCTCCGGGTCGGTGAATATCTGAAAGCCGAACGCGCTCACCACCGCATCGAACGACCCGGCGGGCAGCTCGAGCTTCTCGCAGTTCATCACTCGAAAATCCAGATTGTCCATGCCCTTCTCTTTGGCCGATCGGATTGCTAGCTCGACCATCTTCTCCGAAAGGTCGACGCCCATCACCTTGCCCTGACGCCCGACGAGATGAGCGATCGTCATCGCGGGTTCGCCGGGACCAGAAGCCATGTCGAGTATCGACTCACCCTTCTGCGGGCCGAGATGACTCACTAGCTCCTTGTGAAGGGGGAGCAGGCGGGACATGAATCCGAGATACGGCTCGGCCGCCGCGTTCCATGTGGTCCGGGTGTACTCTTGGTAGTACTCGTCCGTGTATTTCCACGGCATTTCCAGCCCATCGACTTCTGCTCTTATAGCCCTCGGTTCGGGGTCTGGTCGCTGACATCCGCTCGGCTCGAATTGCGGTGGAACCGGTTCGCCCCAGCGGCGGTCATTGGGTCTGGGTCTTGATGGTTTGCAAAGTTTCCGCCGCATCCCAGGAGCCGCTACGACCTGCGACCAGATCACAAAGCCCGCGGCGTTAGGCGCGTCGGCCCGGGGCAGGTCCCCGCGACCGCGTCGATGTGCCTTCGAGTCGAATTACGCGGTCGAATTCGTCCCGAGTGTGTTCGCCAAACTGGGAACCCTAAACGACCCTAGGCCCGAGTCGGCGTCCCACCCGGCGTGTGCCGCCCACCCGTTGTTGCCGGACGTGATGTCATGAAAGTCCGCAGCGTACAACGACGAGGTCCCATTGACCCCGTAGATGGTGTTGTACAGGAACTCATTCACAAACCCTGCGGGGCCGAGGTGGTTCGCGGCCCGAATCTCGTTCACATCGGCCATGAAGCCGGCCCAGAGCGGGCACGCGACACTCGTGCCCCCCACTGTACCCCAGCCACCCTCGTAGATCCATACCCCGGTACTCGGGTTTGCGTCGGCGGCCACATCGGGCTTTCCAAGCGAGTGATACGAGTCGCGAATCTTGACGGACCGCTGGTAGGAGGGTTCGGGTCGATTCACGTAACCACCCCCGCTTCCGGACCATGCGGTCTCCCCGAGGAAGTGGCCCGTCGAGTTCACCTTCAGGGTGGTCCCACCGACCGTCAGTGCGCCGGGGCAGTCGGCAGGGATCGGGACGGTGGCATTCGAGGATCCCAGTCCCCACGCTCCCGAATCCCCGGCCGCGGCGAGGACGGTGATGCCGGCGTGGGCCGCCTTCGTGAGGACCGCCGATACGTCCACCCCCACGGCTCCCGCGGTGGAGTTGCAGAGTCCGATGCCCTGGCCGATCGTGCCATTGCAGGCCGGCCGCGAGTAGCATCCTGAGCCGCCCCAGCTGTTCGAGATCTGAAGGCCGAGATGGTGGCCGATCGTGTAGTTCCAGGCGCCGTACATGTCGGCCGGACTCGGAACGGCCGCCTGCAGGAGGTCGATGCTCGCTTTTGGGGCCGTGACGTGGGCCCACTCCACATCGAGAGCCGTCTCCACCGCCCAGTTCCCGTCGGTACAAGGGGTTCCTTGAGGATCAATAACGGAAAGATTCGGCGGCGCCGGCAGCAGAAACTGCTTATCGAACGCCTTGAGATCGGCCTTGATCGTAGGGTCACCGCACGCGTCGACGATCACGACCGTCTGGCCGTGACCCGTCGCATTCGACGGAAGCCCGCTGAATCCGTAGGCGTTCGTGAGCATCGAAGGACACAGCGCAAACGTCGCGCAGGTCGGACCGGCCGCGCTGCCACCCACGATGAGCTGGGCAGGGCTGACCGTGAATGAGAACGCGGGCTCGTTGGCGGTCCGTTCAATGGAGGCGGCCACTTGGGGGAGGCTAGTCGCGAGGGCGAAGAGCGTCACCGACAGGACCACCAGGACAAGGCGGGTCGTTCCGGTCATCTTCAGCTGCTCGGATTCGCAACGGGTTCTTCCACTTAAAACGGTCAGACGGCCCGGCGTCCCTCGCGATCCTCTCCGTCGCCACCTCCGTTCGGACGGGTCGTTGTCCACCAAGCACGGAACCGCGGCGTG
>Ga0335073_10010163_pt1 | contig 13216 bp, 8 predicted proteins | sample Lox_Sample_22_FD_207093 | JGI IMG/M metagenome (GOLD analysis project Ga0335073, IMG submission 207093) | Soil microbial communities from Loxahatchee National Wildlife Refuge, Florida, United States - Lox_Sample_2.2 | ecosystem: Environmental > Terrestrial > Soil > Wetlands | place: USA: Florida...
CCGTCCGGCTTTTCGTTTGGGAAACGGACCATCCTATCTTAAACTGTTGGACTTTGCGTAATGAGGAAAAGCAAATATAGCCGTAAGATGCCGTTGGCCGCCGCATGTCTGCTGGCCGCGGCGTGGACTTGCCTGGCCGCGAACCCCCCGGCACAGAAGGGCGGCGATCCCGCCGTCCTGGCCGCGATGCAGCAAGAGCTCGACCGGTCATTCACCACCCTCTCGAAGGCCGACCCTCCCGCGTATTTCATCAGCTACACGATCAGCGACCGGGAAGACGTCGACGTCTCCGGATCGAACGGCGCGCTGCTTTCGAGCACCGAAGACCGCGGGCGCTGGCTCGAGACGCAAACGCGCGTCGGCAGCTACCAGCTCGACGACACGCACAAGCTGCCCAATCAGCAGCCCAGCTGGACCAGCCCCGGCACCACGGCGACGCTCGACGACGACATTCCCGTGCTGCGGCGCGAAATCTGGCGCGAGACGGACCAGCAGTATCGCGCGGCCACCCAGGCGCTGATTCGCGTGAAGACGAGCCAGGAAGTGCAGGTGCAGACCGCCGAAGGCGCCGCCCCGGATTTCTCGCACGAGACGCCGCAGACCTACCTCGGCCCAAGCGTCGGAATCCAAGTAGATCGCAAGCCGTGGGAAGAGCGCGTCCGGCGTTACACGGCCGAATTCAGCACGTCGCCGGCCGTGCTCAACTCGATCGCCACGTTCACGGCGCTCGCAACGAATCAATATCAGGTGAACACCGAAGGAACGAAGCTCGCGTTCGGCCAGATCCACTATCGCCTCGAGCTTTTCGTCCAGAGCAAGGCGCCCGACGGGATGGATATCGAGCGCTACGCCAATTTCGACTGGCTCGATCCCAAGGATGAGCCGAGCGACAAGACGGTCCTCGCCAGCGTTCACAAGCTGATTGAGGAAACCGTGGCACTCGACAAGGCTCCCCTCGTCGATCCCTACGCCGGTCCCGCGCTGCTCACCGGCCGCGCCGCCGCCGTGTATTTCCACGAAATGTTCGGCCATCGCGCGGAAGGATTCCGCCAAAAAGACATCAATGAAGGGCAGACCTTCGCCAGCAAGATCGGCGAGAAGATCTTGCCTGATTTCATTTCGATCAAGGACGATCCAACCGAGAAGGCGCTCAACGGCCAGATGCTGCTGGGCTACTACCCCTACGACGACGAGGGCGTGCCGGCGCAGGACGTGCATTTGGTGGATAACGGCGTGCTCAAGACGTTCTTGATGTCGCGCTCGCCGCTGGTCAATATTCCGCATTCGAACGGCCACGGGCGGCGCCAGCTTGGCTACGCTCCGGTGGCGCGCCAGGGCAACCTGATTGTTTCCAGTTCGAAGACGATGACCAACGCGCAGCTTCGCGAAAAACTCATCGAGCTGGTGAAGGAGCAAGGCAAGCCGTTCGGCTTGCTGATCGACGACATCTCGGGCGGGTTTACGTTCACCGGCCGCAGCGAGCCGCAGGCTTTGCAGGTGACTCCGCTGGTCGTCTACGAGATTTTCCCCGATGGGCGCCCGGACGAGCTCGTGCGTGGAGTCAATCTCGTGAGCACGCCCCTCGTCTCGATGGGCAAGATCGTCGCCACCGGCGACACGCCCGAAATTTTCAACGGCTATTGCGGAGCGGAATCGGGCAGCGTGCCGGTGTCCGCCGTCGCGCCCGAGACGCTGTTTTCCGAGATGGAATTCGCCAAGAAAGAGACTTCGACCGACCGGCCGCCGATCCTGCCGCCGCCCGCGCACGATCCCGACGCAAAGGGGCAGCAGTGATGAAACTCTCGGCCGGTATCCTGCTGTTCGCAGCTCTTGCCACGCCCGCGGTAGCGGCGGCTCACGGCCCGCGTGGGCCCGTCGGCACGGTTCCCGACGACGCTTCGGCGGCGCTGGCGTCCCAGACGACCGCCGTGATGAGCGACAGCGATCAGACGCTGCACGCGATGCACGACGAAATGCAGCGCGCGCGGACGCGGCTGGTGCTGCCCGATGCCGACAGGCCGTTCTTCGTCCAATACCGGTTGATCGATCTCGACGTGCGCGCGGTGACGGCGTCCTTCGGCTGCCTGCTTTCGAGTTCGGTTTCGAGGACGCGCTTCATGAGCGTCGACGTGCGCGTGGGCGATTACCACCTCGACAGCTCGAATTTCCTCAGCGAAGACGGCTTTCAGGGTTTTCTCGGCTCGACCGGCGAAGTCGGCATCGACCGCGACTACAACTCGTTGCGCCAGGACCTTTGGCTTGCCACCGACCAGGCCTATAAGGCCGCCGTCACGCAGATGTCGCTGAAGCAGGCCTTTCTGCGCAGCCTGACGAAGCCGCCCGAGATCGACGATTTTTCGCAATCCTCGCCGGTGATCAAAATCGACCCGCACGCCGAGCCGGATTGGACCTCGCGCAACTGGGATGAGGAAGCGCGCGCCACCTCGGTGGCCCTCAAGGATTACCCGCAGCTCTACGGCACGCGCGTCACCTATTACATGGTCTATGCGACCACGTATCTCATGACGAGCGAAGGCACCACGATGCGCACGTCCACCAGCCTCGCCTCGATCGAGGCCGCGCTCGATACCGAGGCCGACGACGGCTTGCCGCTGCATAATTTCTATTCGATTTACGATGCGAAGCCCTCCGAATTGCCCGATCCCGCGACGGTTTCGAAGGCTCTCACGCAAGCTGCCACCGACTTGCTCGTGTTCCGCGCCAGCCCGCTTATGCCCGATTACACCGGGCCAGTGCTCTTCGACGCGCCCGCCGCGGCATCCCTGCTCGCGCAGGTGCTGGAACCTTCGCTTTCCGGCGACCGGCCGCCGCTCTCGGCAACGCAACAATACGACTCGTTCATGGAGCGCGTCGGCGGCCGCAACGAATGGACGGGCCGCATCGGCACGCGCGTGCTGCCGGCGTCGGTCACGCTGGTCGACGATCCCGCGGCGACGACCTTCCAAGACCAGCCGCTTCTCGGAGGTTACGACGTCGACGACGAAGGCGTGAAGGGCCAGAAAGTCACCATCGTCGACAACGGCTTTTTGCGGAACCAGCTGATGTCGCGCCGTCCCGGGCCCGATTTCCAGCTTTCCAACGGCCACGCGCGCTCGGCGATTCTCAGCGATCCGCGTCCGCTCAGCAGCAATCTTTTCTTCCAGTCGAGCGAGGCAATGAGTCCGGCCGATCTGCGGCAGAAATTCCTCGCCGCCTGCAAGGACGACGGCCAGCCGTGGTGCGTCGAAGTGAAGCGCATGGATAATCCCGCGCTCGCGGCGCTGCGCCAGCAGGACTTCACAGACTTCATCGGCGAGCTTGGAGACGACATCGCGAGCGGCGGGCGGATGCCGCTGGCGCTCTATCGCGTCTACGTCTCCGACGGCCATGAGGAGCCCGTGCGCCAGGGAATCATCGAGGGACTCACGCTGCGCTCGCTCCGCAGCATCATGGGCATCGGCAACGATCTTACGGCTTACACATTCATGCAGAATCCGAGCGATGGCCTCGCAGGCACGGCGCTCGGCGCGTTCGGTTCGGCCCAAGGCGGAATTCCGAGCACCATGATCGCGCCCTCCCTGCTGCTCGACGAAGTCGAAATCCGCGGATTTCACGGCGAGCCGCGGCGCTTGCCACTCGTTCCCGCTCCTCCTCTCAAGTAATCACCTGACGAAGGATTCGCATCGCAATCGGCCCGCCGGCTTCGATGGGAATTGCCTAGGACATTTCGGCCATGCCCGTTCCACTTCGAGTCCTAGGACGAAATTTCCCCCTGTCTGAAATAGCACAACTTAGAATTTTCCATTTTGGTACTGATCTTGCTCCCCTTAACCGTGTAGTGCTGTATAGCTTTCGGCCGGGGGATTTTGATGAAGGGCAAGGCCCTACAGGTTTTACTGTATTCGATCGCTCTCCTCGCTCTGATGTTGTTCACGCCGCGCGAAACGCGCGCCGACGATGTCAACTTCACTGTTAACGTCGATACGTCCTCGCTGATCGGAAATCCGAACGCGCCGTTCGAGATTGGCTTCGCGCTTCTCGACGCGAGCGGCACGGCCGACATGAACAACACAGTCGACGTGACGGACTTTTCTTTCGGTACCGGTGGCTCTGGCGGCGCAGTCGACCCGTCGATCACGGAAGGCGGCGGCAGCGGCGACCTTACTTCCGGAATCGACCTTGTCGAAAACGGTTCCGACGGGCTTAACGGCATCGCGGCGTTTTTCACGCCGGGCTCGACCCTGTCATTTCTTGTGTCGATGAGCACGAATCCCACCGCACCGGGCAGCATCGATCCGTCGCTTGGGCAGACGGGTGATGAGTTTGTCGTATTGATTTTCCAGGACAACGCCACGAGCGAAGTGGCGACCACCGATCCGAGCGGCAATGATTTCCTGGTGGACGCAGAGATCAATCCCAACGGCGTGGGGATTGAGGAGTATAAGATCGCCGCGCCGGTCGCGACGCCCGAACCGGGCACGCTGCTCCTGCTGCTCTGCGGGATCGGCGCGCTGGGCTTTGGCCTGCTGCGCAAACGCTCGGTAATGGCCTGAAGCAAACCACTCGGGAACGCGCCCGCCAGGTGCGTTTCCTCTCCACAGCTACTTCTTCGCCCCCAGTAGACCTGCTTCCCCCGCAATCCGTCGTGCGAATGGTGCAGGCGGAGCTCGCCCTTCGGAATCCGGCGCAGCGTGGCGTGCCGCGCCGTTCGCATTCGGTACAAACGCGAGTCGCTGGATTTTGCTGCATGTCGCCGGACGAGCCGCGAGTAGCCTGGAAACGCAGGCCTCCAGCGTATAATCGCGGGAATGGCCGCCCAGGCAACCGAACCGCAATCCGGAGCGGTGCGCGCGGGCGCCGCGGACTCTGCCGCGCCGCCGCGAGCAGCCGCCGAGGCTCGGCCGGACGCGCGCGCGACGCACGAAAAAAGGATGGCGGCGCTCGGCTCGGTGGGGTCGGCGGTCGTGCTCGTCACCCTGAAAGTTGCGCTCGCGGTTTTCAGTGGCAGCCTCGGCATTCTCTCGGAAGCGCTGCATTCGATTCTCGATCTCGTCGCGGCGGTGATCACGTATCTCTCGGTGCGCGTGGCGGATAAGCCGGCCGACGAGCAGCATCTCTATGGCCACGGCAAGGTGGAAAGCTTTTCGGCGTTCGTCGAGACGGGCCTGCTGCTGCTCACCGCGCTCTACATCATCTGGGAGGCTTTTCAGCGGCTGCTTTTCCGCACCGCGACGATCCGGTTGAGCCCCGGCGTGATTCTGATTTTCCTGCTGACGATGGGGATCGATTTCGTGCGCTCGCGGGCGCTGACGCGCGTGGCGAAGAAGTATCCGAGCGAGGCGCTCGAGGCGGACGCGCTGCATTTCTCGACCGACGTGTGGAGCACGTTCGTCGTCGTGCTCGGCATCACGGGCGCCTGGCTCGGCGAACGATTCGGCCTGCCGTGGCTCGGCATGCTCGACGCGGTCGCGGCGCTGGGCGTCGCCGGCGTGATCATCTGGATCGGCTCGCGCCTCGGCAGGCGCACCGTCGAGGCGCTGCTCGACGTGGCTCCGCGCGGCCTGCAGGACCGCATCACCCGCGCCGTCGACGGGACGTCCGGCGTGCTCCATACCGAGCGCGTCCGCGTGCGGCGGGCGGGCCAGCGCTATTTCGTGGACGTCACGATCAGCGTGCCGCGCACGGCCAGCCTCGAACAGGCGCACGCGGCCAGCGAAGCCGTGGAGCACAGCATCGAGAGGGTTGTCCCCGCGGATGTCGTGGTCCACGTCGAGCCGCGCGCGCCGACGAACGAGCACCTCTTCGATACGATTCGCGCGATCGCGCAGCGCCGCGGGCTCGCCGTCCACGAACTTTCCGCGCATCAGCTCGACGGGCGGCTTTTCGTCGAACTGCACCTCGAGGTGAACGAGGACGCAAGCCTCCGCGAGGCGCACTTGCGCGCCACCGAGCTCGAGGATGAAATCCGCGCGGCCACCGATCCGCACGCGCTCGTCAATATCCACATCGAGCCGCTCGGCGCGCGCATTCCGGGCGCCGCGGAGATGAAGGAGCTTTCGCTCGCCGTGCAGCACTTCCTGAACGCGCTTCCATCGGAATATCCGGAGCTGGCCGATTGCCACGAAGTGCACGTGCGGAGCGTCGAGCACAAGATTCTCGTGTCGTGCCACTGCGCAATGGACGGCGATCTGCCCGTCACGCTGGTCCACGACATCACCGCCGCGCTCGAAAGCCGCGTGAAAGATCACTTCCCGCAGATTTTCCGCGTGACGGTTCACCCTGAGCCGGTCGAAGAGAGCCGAAAGTAAAGTGCCGGCTTACGGGAGCGGGCCGGTTTGAAACCCGCCCCTACGGCCTTTTGCCGTAACGATCAGGCTTCTGTCGACGCATCGGTGCCTTTCGATCTCCACGAGAAGGCCAGCGCAGCAAGCGCAATCACCGCCGGAAAACATTCGAGGACGTAGCGTGGCTCGGGCGTTTCGACAAAACGCGCGATGTAAATCGTTCGCAGCAGGATGAAACAGACCAGGATTCCCCAGCCGCAGCGCCCGCGCGCGACCCAGGCACCCGCCAACGCCAGAGCGAGATAAATGGCGTTCGCGGCGATCAAGCCGAGTGTGACCAGCAAGTCTTCGCGGTCGTCCTCCCATTGGGCGGCAAACGGCCGCAGCTGCCCCGAGTACGGCAGCAGCTCGACGCGCGGCGCGAACCAGAGCGCGAGCGACCGCAGCACCGGAATCGTCGCGTAGGTTCGCACCGGATCGCGCGCCGTGCGCTCGCGTGCGATTTCGCCGAAGGCGCGGTCCTCGGCGCCCGTTAGCGTGTAGGTCCGGTCGTATTCGTCCAGCAGCCTCGCCACGCGCGCGCGCTCCTGCCGTGAATCGAAGGCCGACGCCGGCAGATCGCTCGCGCGAATCGCTTCGTCGTTGAGCTTCCACAGTGAGAGATACACGTCGCCGTAGCGCCAGAGCCACGTCCCGGTCCAGCGGTCGAATCCCAGCGGCTCGAATTCGCCCGGCAACGTGCTGTAGCGCGGCGCGAGGAATTGCGCTTCGTGCAGCGTCCGCCAATTGCGCGCCGCCCACGGCACGAGCGGCAGAGCGAGCCCCGCCGCCATCAGCACACCGGCGCGCACCAGCCTCTTCCAGTCGCGCGGCCGCCACCAGCGCGCGGCGAGCGCGAGGCCCGTCGCGGCGAGCAGCAGCGGCGTTTCCGGACGCACGAGCGTCCCGAAGCCGGCCACCAGGCCGCCGAGAAACCACGGGCTCAATCCGCGCACGCCCGGCGCTCCGCCCAGGATTTCGTGTCGATACGCGCCAATCAGAATCAGGATGGCGAGCGCCGTGAGAAATGTGACCAGGACTTCGGTCAGCACCACGGCCGAATAGTTCGCCGTGAACGGGCACAGCGCCGCGAGCCACAGTGCCGCGATCGTCACGCGCCGGCGCGATTCGGGCGGGGCGAGCCGCGCCGCGATCAGCGCGACCACGAAGCAGCTGACCACGTCCAGTACGGCCTGCGCCAGCATCGCCGCGCGCGGCGATCTTCCCGCCACCGCGAAAACAGCCGCCAGGAACGCCGGATAGCCCGGCACGCGCATATCGACCGGCGTCAGCCGGCCGTTAATCGAAAAGCCATACACGCCCTTCTTCAGCCAGTTCCAGGCCAGCTCGATGTAAAATGGCGCATCCCCGGAATCGGTCACGGGGAATACGAGAACGAGATAGAATCGGAGCGCCAGCCCGACCAGTGCAGCAAAAGCCGCGTTTGCACGCATCTTAGTTGAGGGGGTCCAGTTCATCGCAGGCATTTCGTGGATGAGTAGCTTGGATTGTACGCATGTCTGAAGGCAAGCCCATTTTCTACGATCAGGAGAGGCGCCGCTGGCGCAGGACGCGGCTGGCCCTCGAAATCGGCGGCGCGTTTTTCACGCTCGTCCTCCTGATCTTCGTCCTCAATATCGGGCGCAATCCCGAGCTGCCGGAGATTCTCCGGACGGATACACACGCCGGGCTGCACGCCATCCGCTGGAAGCCGCCGAAGAAACCGGTGCGCATGCGAAGGAAGAAAGTGGCGGCGCTCGGCAAAGTGCCGCAGAGCTACGATCCGCTGCGCGCGGCCTTCTACGCCAGCGACGATTACACAAGCATCGCCTCGCTCCAGCTGCACTATCGCGATCTCGACCTGCTGATCCCCGAAGCGCTGCACGCCATCTCGGCGGACGGCAAGCTCGCGGCCGATCCCGATCCGAAGCTCACCGCCTTTCTGCAATCGCTGCAGGCCAAGAATCCGCCCGTCGACCTGCAGGTGATGGCGATGATCAATAACTACGACGCAAAGAAAAACGTCTGGTGCCCCCCGGAAATGCTGCAGATGCTCGGAAACCCCGTGGCCCGGGCGCGCCTCGCCACGCAGATCGAGGAGTACGCCGACGCCGAACACGAGCCGGGCATCGTGGTCGACTTCGAGTCCATGCCGGATTCGAGCATGAAGGATTTTCAGCAGTTCACCCACGACCTCTCGATGGCGCTGCACGCGCGCAACATGAAGTTGATGGTGGCGCTGCCGGCCGCCGACTGGAGTTACGACTACAAGTATTTCGCCTCGCAGGCCGACGCGATCATCCTGATGAACTACGACTTCCACTGGCCGACGTCGTCGCCGGGCCCGATCGCGCCCCAGGATTGGTTCGTCAAGAACATCGACAATATGGTCAAGCTCGTCCCGCCGGACAAGCTGATCATGGGCATCGCGACCTACGGCTACGATTGGCCCGCGAAGACCAAGAAAGATCCGGAGCCGGTGGCGCAGGCCGTCAGCTTCCAGCAGGGCGTGGTGACCGCCGTCGAATCGGGCTCGGACATCCTCTACGATCCCGATTCCTTCAATTTGCACTACTCCTACGACGACGAAAACAATCAGGCGCACAACGTCTGGATGATGGACGGAGTCACCGCCTATAACGAGCTGCGCGCCGCCGAGCGCGCGGGCGTTCGCGGCACGGCGATGTGGCGGCTCGGCCTCGAGGATCCCTCGATGTGGGATATCTGGGACGCGACGCACGCCGACGATCCCACGCGCGCCAAGCTCGAGGAGGTGCCCGCCGGCTACGATCTGATCCTCGAAGGCGATGGCGACGTCTGGCGCATCACGGGCACGCCCACCAGCGGCTCGCGCACCCTTGATTACGACGCGAGCTCCGACGATTTCGACGACGAAAGCTTCCAGAGCTATCCGATGTCGTGGCGCATTCAGCAGGTGGGCGCCGCGCCGCACAAAGTGGCGCTCAGCTTCGACGACGGCCCAGACCCGCTGTGGACGCCGAAGATCCTGGACATCCTGAAGCAGAAGCATGCCACCGGGACGTTCTTCGTGATCGGCGAATCGGCCAACCAGTACGACGACATCATCAAGCGCGAATACGCGCTCGGCAACGAGATCGGCAACCACACGTTCACGCATCCGGAATTCGACACGATCAAGAAATCCGATCTCGAGATTCAGTTGAACCTGACGGAACTTCTGCTCGAAAGCAGCCTGGGCGTGAAAACCACATTCTTCCGCCCGCCCTACGGTATCGATCACCAGCCGGAGTCCGCCACCGAAGTGCAGATGCTCCCCGTGCCGCAGGACATGGGCTACGTGATCGTGGGCGCGCGCATCGATCCCCACGATTGGGGCGAGGCGGATGGACAGGCGCCGCCTCCGGTGAACGAAATCGTCGAGCGCGTCCTCACCGACGTGCAAGCCAACAAAGGCAACATCATCTTGATGCACGACGGCGGCGGCAACCGCAGCCACACCGTCGCCGCGCTGCCGCAGATCATCGACGGCTTGCGCGCCAAGGGCTATCAGTTCGTTTCCGTCTCCGACCTGCTCGGCAAGACGCGCGCCGAGATGATGCCGCCCCTCTCGCACAAGGAATGGCTGATGGCGCGCGTCGACGCGTTCATCTTCGATGTCTTCCGCCTGCTGCGCCGCGGCATCGCCTTCATCTTCATCGCGGGCATTTTGCTGGTCAGCGGGCGCGCCCTGATCATCGGCCTGCTGGCGCTGATCGAAAAGCTGCGTCCCGCGCCGCTCGATCATCCCGAGTACCAGCCGCGCGTGACGGTCCTGATTCCCGCCTACAACGAAGAAGCCGTGATCGTCGATACGGTCCGCGCCTCGCTTGCCTCCGGCTATCCGCGGCTCGAGGTGCTCGTAGTCGACGACGGCTCGGCCGATCGCACTGCCGAGCTCGTCGAGGAGAATTTCGGCGACGATCGCCGCGTGCGCCTGCTGCAGCAGCCGAACGGCGGCAAGCCTTCGGCGCTCAACCACGGGCTCGCGGAAGCTCACGGCGAAGTGATTGTCTCGATCGACGCCGATACGATCGTCGATCCGGAGGCCGTGCCGCGGCTCGTCCGCCACTTCGCCGATCCGAAGGTGGCCGCTGTCGCCGGCAACGTGAAGGTGATCAACCGCAATCGCTGGATCACGCGCTGGCAGGCGCTCGAATACATCACCAGCCAGAATCTCGAAAAGCGGGCGTTCGACCTGCTGAATTGCATTCCGGTGGTGCCGGGAGCGGCGGGCGCCTGGCGCGCCGAAGTGTTGCGTGAAATCGGCGGATTCTCGGGCGATACCGTCGCCGAGGATACCGATCTCACGCTCACGATCCGCCGCAACGGCTGGAAAATCCTCTACGACGAAGACGCGATCGGCCGCACCGAAGTGCCTGAGACCGTCGACACGCTGATCCGCCAGCGTTTCCGCTGGACCTACGGCACGCTGCAGGCGGTGTGGAAGCATCGCGACACGGCGGGCAATCCGAAATACGGCACCCTCGGCTGGGTGGCGATCCCGAATATTTTCCTCTTCCAGATTATTCTGCCGCTGGTTTCGCCGGTGATCGACCTGCTCTTCCTGCTGTCGCTCGCGCTGTGGGGGCTGGCGCAGCTTCGCGTGGCGCAGTTGCCGCAGCTCTGGACTTCGCAGGACGTGGAGCGCTCGCTGATCTTCTTCGCGCTCTTCATGCTGATCGACCTCTTCACGTGCGTCGTCGCCTTCGCGCTCGAAAAGAACGAAGACTGGACGCTGCTCGCGCCGCTCATCATCCAGCGCTTCTACTACCGCCAGATGATGTACGTGGTGCTCTTCCGCTCGATCAAGGAAGCCGTGCAGGGGCGCCCGGTCGGCTGGCGCGGCGTCGAGCAGAATCTGCCCGCGGCGCCGCCTCCGCGCGAGACCGTCGCGCAGGCCTGACCTGAGCGCGCCCGTCGAGCGACGACGCATCTTCATGTAACTGCCGGCGGATTTTGGCGCCGTCCTAAACACCGAGGACACAGAGAAGGGCACAGAGTTCACGGAGTTTCGGCAAGTTCTCGGTGGTCTCTTGCTTCGCTCTGTGTTCTCTGTGGTTCGTGCGCCCAAGAAACAGGCTCAGCATGACTTTCGTGGGCGCCTTCTGATACGATCAGGGTGTTTGGTGGGCTGCATCCCGAGGTCTGGGAGCGGCACCAGGGGGAAAATATGAGCATGCTTCCGCATGCGGGCAACGGGAAGATTTCCGTGCCCGACATTCTTTCTCGCAAGGCTGTTTCGTCCGCTGGCTCTTCCGAATCGCAAAATAAGATTACCTGCCTCACCGCATACGACGATCCGACCGCGCGCCTGCTCGACGACGCCGGCGTGGATATCATCCTCGTCGGCGATTCGGTCGGCATGGCGGTGCTCGGCTACGACAGCACCCTGCCCGTCACGCTGGACGACATGCTGCATCACGTGCGCGCCGTGCGCCGCGGCACCGAGCGCGCGCTCCTCGTCGCGGACATGCCCTTCGGCAGCTTCCACGTCTCGATCGAGGAGTCGGTGCGCAATGCCATGCGTCTGGTGAAAGACGGCGGCGCCGAAGCCGTGAAGCTCGAGGGCGGCGAGCGCCGGCTCGAGCTGATTCACCGGCTGGTCGAAGCCGAGATTCCGGTGATGGGCCACGTGGGCCTGACGCCGCAATCGATCCACGCGATGGGCGGGTTTCACGTGCAGGGCCAATCAGTCGAAGCGGCGCGGCAGGTGGAGCGCGACGCGCGCGCCGTGGAAGCGGCGGGCGCTTTTTCCGTGGTGCTCGAATCCATGCCGCGCGAGCTTGCCGCGCAGATCACGGCGCAGCTGCGCATCCCCACGATCGGCATCGGCGCGGGGCCCGATTGCGACGGCCAGGTGCTCGTGTTCCACGATCTCGTCGGGCTCACGGAGGGCTACACGCCGAAATTCGTGCGGCGCTACGCCGATCTCGCGGGCGAAATCACGCGCGCCGTCACTGAATATTGCGCGGATGTGCGCAGCGGCAAGTTTCCATCGGATGCGGAGTCGTATCATTCGACCGCCGAGCTGCGCTCGCGTCCGGTAAAGGTGTAGCATCGCGGCACTCGTGACCTTTCTGCAGGGCCGTTCATAAGAGAGCTGTCATCCCGAGGAGGGCGTCTTTTGCCCGACGAGGGATCTGCTTTCCGGCATCAACGGCGACTCCCGGTCGCCGCACTAAGAAATGGAGGACTCATGGACCTCAACGATTTTCGCCTGCTCTACGATTTCAACGCCTGGGCCAACCGCCGCACGCTCGACGCCTGCGCGGCGCTCGACGCAGAAAAGTTCCTGCGCGACCTCGGCTCGAGCTTCGGCTCGGTGCGCGACACGCTCACGCACATCTACGGCGCCGAATGGATCTGGCACGAACGCTGGGCGGGACGCACCCCAACGGGAGCGCTCCCCAAGCCCGCCGATTTCCCCGACTTCGATTCGATCCGCGCCCGGCTCAGCGAGATGGACGCCACGCTCATCGACTACGTGGCCGCCCTCCAGCCCGAGGATTTGCGGCGCGTCGTCGAATTCAAGACGATCACCGCCGGCGTGATCTCGCATCCGCTCGCCTATTTCCTCCAGCATCTCGCGAACCACGGCACCTATCACCGCGGCCAGGTCGCCACGATGCTGCGCCAGCTCGGCGCGAAACCGACGGGCACGGACATGACCGTCTTCTATCGCGAACGCGCCGCGCAGGCAGGCGCATGAAGGCTGCGGGCGCGCCCCTGCCGCGCCGCTGAGCCTCCCCCGCCGCACATGGAAATCATCCGCACAACTGCGTGGATGAAGCAGGTGGCGCGCGATGCGCGCCTGAAGGAGCGCGTCCTCGGGCTCGTTCCGACGATGGGCGCGCTGCACGAGGGGCATCTTT
>Ga0335073_10010164_pt1 | contig 13216 bp, 11 predicted proteins | sample Lox_Sample_22_FD_207093 | JGI IMG/M metagenome (GOLD analysis project Ga0335073, IMG submission 207093) | Soil microbial communities from Loxahatchee National Wildlife Refuge, Florida, United States - Lox_Sample_2.2 | ecosystem: Environmental > Terrestrial > Soil > Wetlands | place: USA...
GCCAGGCGGCGCGCATCAGCGAGCAGATGAATCAACTGGGCGCGGCGGCGCAGGAAATCGGCAAAGTGACCGAAACCATCACCGAGATTTCCTCGCAGACCAACCTGCTGGCGCTCAACGCGACCATTGAAGCGGCACGCGCCGGATCAGCAGGCAAAGGATTCGCAGTGGTGGCCAACGAGATCAAGGAACTGGCGCAGCAGACCGCGGCCGCGACCGAAGACATCAAGGGACGCATCGCCGGAGTGCAATCGTCGACGGCGGGCGGGATCTCGGAGATCGAAAAAGTGTCGCAGGTGATTCACGAGGTGAGCGACATCGTGTCCTCGATTGCGGCGGCGATTGAGGAGCAATCGACCGTGACCAAGGACATCGCGCGGAACATCGCGGAAGCATCGGCGGGGGTCCAGGAGGCCAACAACCGGATCGCGGAGACGTCGCAGGCGACGGCGGAAGTTGCCAAGGAAATTGCGGGAGTGGATCATGCGGCGAGGGGGATGAGCGAAGGCAGCCAGGGAGTAAAGGCCAATGCCACGCAGCTCTCCAAGGTCGCCGAGCAGCTTCAGGTCGCGGTATCGCATTTCCACATCTCCGGCGTACATGACACGGTCATGAAAAATGCGATCGCCGCGCACGGCGCCTGGACTTCCCGCTTGAAGACCGCCATCGCCAGCCGGAAGCTGGAGGTTCCTGTCAGCACGATCCGGGCGGATGACCAGTGCCAGTTCGGCAAATGGCTGAATGGCGGCAGCCTTTCGATCGAGGAGCGGCAATCGCCGAGCTACCGGTCCGTGAAACAGCTCCATAGCCGTTTCCATGAGGAAGCAGCGAAGGTTGCGCAGCTTGCGACCGCGGGCGAGGCGGAAGCCGCACGCCAGGCAATGAGTCCGTCGAGCGATTACGCGCAGACTTCAGCGTCCTTGGTGAGCGCGCTCAAGCGATGGAGCGAGGGCGCCTGACCGCGCACGGGAGCAGCTTATGTCCAGCACCCTTACAACGCCCACCGGGCAGACCGTTCTGCTTGCGACTTTTTACGTGCGCGACGCGCTGTGCGGCCTGGACGCCGCCGGCGTGCAGGAAGTGATCCGGCTGGCGACCGTGACGCCCGTTCCCTATGCTCCGGACGAGGTTCTCGGCATCGTGAATCTGCGCGGGCGGATCGTGACCATCGTGGATCTCGGTCTGCGGCTCGGCTTCGCCAAAGCGGCGCCGGGGCCGGACACGCGTGTTTTCATCATCGAAGACCGCAACGAGTTCATTGGCTTGCTGGTCGATCGCGTGGACGAAGTGGTCGAAAGCGCGCGCGAGCAGTGGCAGCTTCCGCCGGCCAATGTCCAATACGGACAGGCCCGATTCTTCAAAGCGGTATGCCGCGCCGGCGGCCGCGTGATCACGCTCCTCGATCCCGGCCAGATTCTCAATGAAGGAGCGCAATAGTCCGGCCCCTGCGACACGGCTATGAACACGAGAGTCCTGGTGGTAGACGATACCGTAGTGTTCCGGCGAATCGTTGGTGATGCCCTGGCCGGAATTCCCGGCGTCGAGGTGGTGGGCACCGCATCCAACGGCAAGCTGGCGATGGCTCGCCTGGCGGCGCTTCAGCCGGATGTGGTGACGCTCGACGTGGAGATGCCGGAAATGAACGGGATCGAAGTGCTGGAGGCCATGGGCGCCGCGGGCATGAAAGCCGGCGTCATCATGCTCAGCTCGGTGACCGTTCGCGGCGGCGAAATGACGGTTCGAGCCTTGGAATTGGGCGCCTTCGATTTTCTCACCAAACCGGAAGGCGGCACTGCCGCGTCCAACCTGGAGCTTCTGCGCAGCCGCTTGCGGCCGATGATTCAGGCGCTCGAGCGGCGGCGGGAAATCTCCGCCATCCTGCACCGGGACCGCTCCGCAAGCGTGGAAGCCAATCCGCCGCAATCCGGAGCGATACGCAGCGTTCGACGCGCCGGCTCGCCTGTGGTGCTGATCGGCGTGTCCACCGGCGGCCCGGGCGCGCTGGCGAAGGTGATGCCCGCTTTACCCGCGGATCTGGGCGCGCCGGTGTTCATCGTGCAACACATGCCGCCGTTGTTTACGCAGCCGCTGGCCGCGAGTCTCAATAAGAAGAGCTCGATTCGCATCAAAGAAGCGGAAGAGGGCGAGACGGCGTCCGCCAACTGCGCCTATCTGGCGCCTGGCGGCAGGCACATGAAACTGACTTCCGGCCCGCGCGGGGAAATCGTCCTGCGCCTCACCGACGATCCGCCGGAAAACGGCTGCCGCCCGGCGGTCGATTACTTGTTCCGCTCCGCCGCGCTGAGTTTCCCTGGACGATCCGTCGCCGCGATTCTGACCGGCATGGGAAACGATGGAACGCAAGGTTTGCGGATGCTCAAACGCGGCGGCTGCTTCGGCATCGCCCAGGATGAGGCGAGTTGCGTCGTCTATGGCATGCCGAAGGAAGCGATTCAGGCGGGCGTGATCGATCGCGTGGCGCCGGTGGATGAGATCGCCGCGGCCATCGTCCGCGCGGTGCGCGAGGCGAAACCGTGATCCGGCTTCAGCCCGGCGAGTACAAGGCTCTGGCGCAGTATGTCTATTCGTTGTGCGCGATCACGCTCGATGAATCGAAGACTTACCTGCTGGAGAGCCGCCTGGCTGCCTTGGTAGACGAAACCGGCGCGGGCAGCTACAGCGGACTTATCTTACGGGCAAGATCGGATCCCAGCCGCAAACTCGAGCGCCGAATCATAGACGCCATCACCACCAACGAGACCTCCTTCTTCCGCGACACCAGCCCCTTCGATCTCCTGCGCCACAAAATCATTCCCGATCTGATCGACCGGCGCACGCGGACCGGCCGCTCCGGCATTCGTATCTGGAGCGCCGCTTGCTCCACCGGACAGGAGCTGTACAGCATCGCGATCCTGCTTAAGGAGCTGCTCGGCGATCCCGATCGTTACGGAGTCAGCCTGACCGGTACTGACATTTCCGACGCCGCGGTCGCGCAGGCCAGCCGTGGCCGCTTCACCAAAATGGAGATTTCGCGAGGGCTGACCGACGCGCAACGAACCAGATATTTTCTCCCGGCTGACGGTGGTCATTGGCGAATCTGCGACGAGCTCCGGGCCATGGCTTGCTTTAAAACCTTCAACCTGATGTCCGATTTTTCCCCGCTCGGCCGGTTCGACGTGATCTTCTGCCGCAATGTCGCCATCTACTTTGCCGATCGCGACCGGGTTTCTTTATTCGGGCGAATGGAGCGGGCACTCGATGTGGATGGCTGCCTGATCATCGGCGCCATGGAATCGCTGAATGGAATCAGCGCGCGATTTGAGGCGAAACGGCATGTCCGCTCCGTTTACTACCAGCCCGTCGCGGCGCCGGAGCGTGCCGTGACCAAGCCGGTGCCGGCGCTGAGTGGCAGGTGGTGAGCCGTAAACCCGGCGGCTTACGTTACTCCTTCCGCGGCGCACCGCGATTAAATGCCCCGCCGGCTAATCCGATAAGATCGGCATGAGCTTATTTACCTGGAATCCAGCGTACTCCGTGGGATGCGTTGAGATCGACAAACAACATCAACAACTTTTCAAGATGGCCGATGATCTGCATCGCGCCATGGTGGAACGCCACGGTAAGGAAGCCATCGCCGGCTTGCTCAAGCGCCTGGTCGACTATACCGTGTACCACTTCTCCGCCGAGGAACAGCGGATGACTGAATCCGGATACCCGCACTACCAGCAGCATCATGCCGAACACGTGAAACTTACCGAACGTGTTCTGGATTATCAAAAAAAGGTGCTTAGCGGGGAAACGGCTGTATCCATCGAGGTGCTGCGATTCCTGAGCGACTGGCTGAAGCATCATATTCAAGGCTCCGACCAGCAGGTCGGCGCACACCTCAAGGCCAAAGCCAAAAAATAACGCCGACCCCGCAGTCAGGCGGGCAAATTCTCAGGTCGATTCAGAGTCCGGACAGTGGCCTTAAGCGTGCCCACGATCGTCCGGAGCCACAGTTCATTTGCATTTGTGAAAGAATCCGATCATGCGACATGACCTTGTACCCGGAACCGTTTTTCCGGACTATCAGTTGCCCGATCATACCGGTACACCGCGCAAGCTCAGCGAACTCCAGGGCGATGATCCTCTGATCCTTACGCTTTCGCGCGGCCACTACTGCCCGAAAGAACACCAGCAGCATCTGGATCTGGCAGCGTTTTATCCCAAAATCGCTGTCGCATACACCCAGATTGTTACGATCTCCACCGATGACCACCACACTCTCCAGGAGTTTCGCGCGTCGGTGGGTGCCCAGTGGACCTTCCTTTCTGACCCCGAAAGAACCGTTCAGAAGGACCTCGATATCGCGGAGTATACCGACCCGGAGCATGATCCGATGATTCCGCACACACTCGTGCTCAAGCCGGGACTTATCATCCACAGCGTCTATAACGGCTATTGGTTCTGGGGCCGGCCCTCTGTCATCGACCTCTGGCACGACCTGCGCGCCGTGACGAGCGAGATCCGCCCCGACTGGGATCTGCGGGCTCCCGGACTCCGCGAGGCTTGGAATGCGGGCGACCTGTCGGCCTTCCATGGATGGAACAAAGGTGTAAAAACAGTTTAGTCATGTCACTTGACCCCGACGGCTTGACCTTCGCTTGACTGCTATTACTGAAGACCCGCGAGCGTAAGCGTATACCAGTTGAGTGGATCCGTCCACGTCTGCTCGATGGCAAAGCCCGCATCATCCAGCAAGGCGCCCAGCGTTTTCCGGGTGAACTTGTAGCTGTTCTCGGTATGGATGGTTTCCAGTGCCGAGAATTGGACATTAAGCTGAGCCCCTCGGATATTTACGCACTGGTCGCGTGTGCTCTCCAGGTGCATCTCGATGCGTGACTCCATGCGATTCCAGAGAGCCCTATGGCGGAAGCATCTGGTGTCAAAGTTCGCGCCGAGCTCCCGATTGAGCCGATGCAGGATGTTCAGGTTGAACGCTGCCGTGACGCCATCTTTGTCGTCATACGCCCGCACCAGAATCGTCTCGTCTTTCACCATATCCGTACCTAACAGCAGCGCGTCGCCGGGTCTGAGTTGAGACCGCAGATTGCGAAGAATCGTGCGAGCCTCACCCGGCGAGAAGTTGCCGATGTTCGACCCGATGTACATCGCAATCGTGGTCCCGTTGAACCGTTCCAGCTTCGGCGGGTGAGTGACGTAGTTCGCCACCATCGGTTGTAGCTGCACATCCGGCAACAGGTAACCGATGCTGTTGCACGCCGCATCGAGTGCATCCGGCGAGACATCCACCGGAAAGTAGAGTACTTCGTTTCGCAAGCGCGTTGCGGCCCTCAGCAGAACGCCGGTCTTGGCGGCTGTCCCCGCTCCCAACTCCAGCAGGCGCAAGGGCCGCGAATAGGCAGAACCAGTGGCTGTGATGATCGCTTCGGCGTAGCTCGCCAAAATGTCGCGCTCTGTTCGCGTGGGATAATACTCCGGCAGGGTTGTGATGCGCTCGAAGAGACGTGAACCCTCGGAATCGTAGAGCATCCACGGAACCAGGGATCGTGGACGTTTGAGCAGGCCGCGCCAAACCTCATCGATCAGCGCCTCGCGCGTGTTCAGAGGGGCGAGGCGTTTCGCTTCGAATATCTGAAAATCGGTGGTGACATTCATATTGGGACCCCTTAGAGGTTTGTTGAAAAAAAACGGGCAGACGGCTCTGAACCCGCCTGTAAGCCGGCTTGACGCAGGATCCTCCACTCACCGGGGGGACGATTTCAGGAATCCCGAGGCTATCCCAGGAACGGCAACAGGCCGTGCTGCAACCGCCTGGCTCGCCGAACTGACTGCATTCAACGTCTGTCGCAGCGATGCAGCCATCGCACCCCTGGACACGCGCCGTACGATCGGGTCGACCATCCAGCGCATCATCGCCGGAATGTCACGGCTCAAGGCGATCGCTTCCATTTCGACATAAACGCCCCCGTCGGCTTCCTCGTATCGTGTGATGTTGTGCAGTCTCCAGAGGTATCCGCTGCCTTCGTCGGGCGGCAGTTCGTGCTCGCCCGGCTGACCATAATCCTCGATTTCGCGAAACTGGACCGCGGTCGCGGTGCTATACCACCGGTTATTTCCCGCGCACGTATACGACGTGGTGTATTCGCTCGCGAGAGCCATTTTCAGGAACAGGGATTGATTCATCAGCAGCATGGAGAACCGGTCCTCGGCCGGAGTCTCCGCGATGGTATGGGAATCGAGGACGGTCGGATGGTAATAGTCCTTATAACGCGCGTAGTCGCGGACCACGCGGAGCACCTCGTCAACATGGGTATTTGGAAAGAAGATCGCGCCCATCCAATCATGAATCAGTCCGGAAGGCACTTTTTTCGGGTTGTGTTCACCGACACCGGTCACCAGAATCTCTCCGTCGCGAAGCTGCCGGCGGCGGCCGGGAGCTCCATCGATCCAGAGAAAGTTGTGGCCCGGCTGCAATCGGGCGCGCATGGCCGCATCGGCCGATTGAACATACTGGTTCCAGGCCCGAAGTGTTTCCGGCGTCAGTTCCGCAGCCATCAGGGACGATGCCAGCGCCAGTGCGAGAACGAACAATCGACGCTTCATTGCACACCTTCGGCACTCGAAACCGAAAGCGCCGGGCGCTCCCGAATGGTCAGCTCCGCATGGCCGAACCAGCGTGTGTCGATGTCGACGCGAGTGACACGCACGTACGGCGAATCGACGCGCGCACCCGCGTCGCGTATCATTTCGATTTTCCGGATGAACACGGAACCTCGCTTGGCCAGTCGACCCTCCTGATGGACGACCGCACCCGTTTTCGCGTCGATCCAGATCTGGCCTTGCATCAATCCTTCGCTGCGGCGCCGCGGCTTAATCCCGTAAACATAGAAATGATTCCCGCCGTCCAGGATCTCGGCCATGTAGCGGAACTTGTAGTTCTCCGGCGTAACCGCCGAAACCGAAGCCGGCAGCTCGTAGGCCTGCTGTTCGATCGTGAGGTAGCGCGCAATCACTTGTTGTCTTACGATCGAGTCGCCGCAGGACTGGAGCACCTGATATTCCGCTGCTCTGGCCGGCTCGCGATGGCGGATCAGCGTTACCTCCCCTTGCTTATCCATCTGCGGCAAAGAGGCGTCGATCTCGACCACCATGTCGCCGCCGGCCGGCTGATAGGCCGGACCGGAATGAGTTACGAATCGCGCAAACGCCAAACTCGCATCGTCGTCCGCGCCGCGCGCCTGGCTCGGTGTGAAAAACACCAACAGCGCCAGCAACGCGGCGAACGGCCTCAGCTTGACCGGTATCCAGGATCGATACTCCGGCGGGTGCGCCAGCTGTGGCGTGAAAGGCCGGCCCGTGATCGATTCGACCAGCTCTCGCGCTTGCCCCGAGTTTGGGGCGAATTCCGCCCCGGCCTCGTGCCAGCGTTGGAACAGGTGTCGCACCGTATCGTCAATGCCCGTCACGAAACTCATGTCAACAAGGAGTGTCCGATTCCCGACGGTCGACGACGCGGTGCGCCAAACCTGCTCCAGCCGGGCGGCGTCGTGTGCGTCCAGTTCGCCCGCCAGTTCGAACCGGAACGCTGCCGGTCCATCGTGCATGTAGTAATGCATCATGTTTTTGAGAAGGCAACTGAGTCGCCAACGAAGGGGAGCCGCAAAACCGCTGAAAACACTCGATCTCAAAGCGAGCCCCGTCGACAGAGCCACTTTCTTGGTGACGACGAGTTGGCATCTGCCTGCCTTTCGGCACTGAACACCTCGGTGGTTTGCAACGTGCGGCTCGTCAGCGAAGATTAGATGAGGCGCCTCGAAGTACCGGAAACGGAGCGTCGCTTTCCCTGCTGGCGAAGCGATCGACACGATTCCGTGCTTCTGCCGAAAAAGGTTCGAACGAAGGAATCGGATATGGGGTCGCGAAGAGTTGTGCGCCGCGGAGCTCCTAACGGGCCTCCGAATCGTGTTCCAGCGTCAGGCACCCCGCCCGATTTGTGAGATCGCCTTCCGGGCCGATTCAATTTGCTCCAGGTTGAGTCTTATCGTTGAAACGCGGTCATCGCGGCCGGTTTCGATCAGGCGTTCCACCGTGGACATCAGCTCGCCGAGACGGCGTTCCGCTTCTTTCTCCATCCCCAGCAGCGCTCCGTTAATCGCTTCCTCCCACTGGGACGCAAGCCGTGAAAGGTTCTTGTAAATCATATAGGGAATCTTCCGCGAAAAATGGCTTCTCACGATCGGCCGAATCACCCACATCGGGAGAATCGGCGACAGGAGTTCCCAACTACGGTCGAAGACTTTGCCGATTCGCACATCCGGGATGGTTGGTTCGTGAACTTCGAACTCGACTTCGGTCGTGCGTAGCGGCGCGCCGAAGGCGCTCATCGTACGCTCCGAAAGCCGGTCGCGAAATTCTTGAAGATAGCGGCGAAACTGCCTGCCACAACCATCAAGCCTCTGAACCAGCTGTGGACGCTCTGACATGGAGACGGCGGCCAATGCAACCGAAAGGGTGTTGTTAAGCCACTCTTCATAACGGCTCATCACCATGGCGAGGCGTTTGTCCCACGTTGGGAACAGAGTTTCGAACTCGGTTACCAGTCGGCGTTCTATTTCCGCTTGATGAGTGTCCAGCTTCGCCTGGGCTTCGGATCTGGTTCCACCCGCCGCATGATTCGCGATCAGGCGCAACTCGCTGGTGAGGTCCGCGATAATGGCTTTCTCGCCGAGCGCCTGCTGTTTCAGCCGTTCGCGCTCCGCGTCGATCAGCTCCGCCGACCGCAGGCCGAGTCGGATGAAATCGGAGCACTCTTCGAGCATCGTCTCAATCTTTCTCGCGACGATTTCGTGCCGTTTTTCACCGAATTCTTCGAGCGTTCGTTGCAGAATCGCCGCCTCGAATTGTGACCGCAGATCCTGATGCCCCGGGCGTACGGAGTAAGGCAACACGGATGGCGGCCGGTCGAAGGCCTTCGCAAGTTGGGCCCGCACGAAGGCGAGGACTTCGGAGCGCTCCTCCGGCTGAAGAAGATCCACTTTGGTGAGCAGGATGGTCACGTTCGGCGTGAAACGGTAAAGCATTTTCACCAGATCGATGTCCCGCTGGGATAATGGCGGATCGACGCTCACGGCGACCAGAGCGAGGCCGACATTCGGCAGCCATCTGAGCGATGCGTCCGTGTTATGCTCCAACACGCTTTCCAGCCCGGGCGTATCTACGAATCGCAAACCACGGAAGCGTTCTATTTGTGGAAGCTCAATCGTGATCAGGTCCACCTTTTTGGAATTTTCGGGATTTTCCCGTTCTGACACGTACTGCGCAATTTCGTCGGCCGGCACCTCCTGAATACGACCGGGTTTTGCTCGGAACCACGCAACAGGAGCACGAGACCGCGACCCGGAATCACGTGCGCACCCGTCTGCGCTCCCAGGTTATGAAAATCGTTGACGAATGCGGCGGGGAGCCGCCCGTTAGACTCAGTCGCCGTGAAGAATGGCGGCACCAGCGCGGCCGTCGCGCTCGCTCCCGCCAGCGGTTCCACCGCACGGTCCAGGACGCCGATCACGTAAGTCGGAAGGATTCCCAGCAGCCCGCATGCAACCGCCAGCAGAATCATAGAAGCGCGTGCTCGCCGTGAAACACTCGCTACACTGAAGCGCCAGTCACCACGGCGGATACCCAGAAAGCTCATCGCATAGGTTCGAACGAAACAGGTGACGGCCAGGGCCGCCGTCAGGGCCAGAATCGCGCCGCACAAAGCAAAAACTACCTTCACCAGCGGCGAGGAGAGCAGGGCGCTCCGCAGGAACGTCTGCAACGTCAGCCACTCGCTCACGAATCCGTTGAACGGCGGAGCGGCGGCAATCGCCAGACAGCCCACCAGAAATACCACCGACAGCGCCGGCAGAACGCGAATCAAACCTCCCATCTGATCCATATCGCGCGTGCCCACGGCCGACTCAATCTCCCCGGCGCCTTCAAAGAGCAGCGTCTTATACAGTGAGTGGTTGACGATGTGGTAAAGCGCCGCCGTCAGCGCGATGGCCGCGGGAACAGCGATCGCCGAACTGCGGAACGCGAAGAACGCGCCAATTCCCGCCACGATGATTCCCGCGTTTTCAATGGAGCTGTGGGCCAGCATGGTCTTCAGGTCGTTCTCGGTCGTGGCGTAGAGGATCCCGACCAGCGCGGTAATGCTCCCGGTGATCAGCGCGAAAAGACCGGGCCCGATGCCGTGCAACGGAACCAGATCGCCATTCACACGCAGGATTCCATAAAAACCGAGGTTGAGCGTAACGCCTGCGAGCACCGGCACGAATAGAGCGGGAGAAGCCGTATAGCAGCGCGGCAGCCAGAAATTCACCGGAACTAGGCCGCATTTAACTCCGAATCCAAACAGCGCAAGGATAAACACGCCCCACTCGGCTCCCGGCGATAAGTGACTTGCCGATTCGCGCAAAGCGGAGAACGAAAGCCCGGATGCGCCGCGCGCGACGATCAGGAACGCGATCACCACGGCTAAAAAGCCGGCCTCGCTCATGGCCAGCATAATGTAGCCAGCCTGCGGATCGGACGGTTGCTCCTGCCCATGGTTTACCAGCAGATATGTCAGAATCGACATGCATTCCCAACTGATCAAAAAGGTAAGCGCGTCGCCGGCCGTGAAGATGAGAGTCACGGAAATCATCAGCGCGAAATGCAGTGCCGAATAACGCTTCGCCGGGTATCGGTTTCGGCTGTGCCTGATGTGACCGGGAGCGAATAAACAGCAAGATAAATACACCAGCCCTGCGGCAAACAGAAAGATAGCCGACAGCGCGTCTATATGTACTGAAAGCTGGCCGACGCCATGAATGCTCCACAAAGGCTGGTGGAAGTCCTGACTACCCGCGAGCCGCGCCGCGCCGGCAAGCATCAGGAGGATCGAACAGACCGCTCCTTGCCATCCGATCAGAAGGGCTGCCGCCGCTTCGCTGATGAGCATCGACAAAACCAACGCGATGGCGCACAAAACGAAGAACAGAAAAAGCGCACCGCCCGCCAGACTCGTCATATCAGCAAAGGTTCTCCCGCCTCCAAACTCTTGCGCCCCGTCAGCACCAGCAAACTGTGAAGAATCGCCAGCGGCGGCGGTGGATTGCCCGGAATCTCCAGATCGACGGGAAGGACCATGCCGACACCGCCGGCCGACGCGAACGTTCGTCCGAAAACACCGCCGGTGATGGCGCATGCTCCGACGGCAACCACCCTCTTCGGCTGGGGCATCGCGTCGTAGGTTTTTAGCAATGGCCCGCGCATGTTCTCGCTGACCGGTCCGACCACCAGCAGGACGTCGGCGGTCCGCGGCGTAGCAGTGAAAAACAGGCCGAGACGGTGAAGATTGTACAGCGGATTGTTGAGCTGCTTGATCTCGTGAAGGCACGCGCCGCAGTCGCCCGTGTCCACCACCATAATGTGAAGCGACCTTGTAAATGCACGCGGCAGCGGCTCGTAGCTTTTCGTGGGCGGCGGTTGCGTCCATTCGAAATCATTTATCCAATGCACCGTCGAAGGATTCCCGAACCGGCAACGCTGGCAATGAATGCACGTTCTGAGATCGACCCGCGCCTCTCTGCCCTCCGCCGTGATTGCCTGCACCGGACAATTGGCAGCCGCCCGCGCGGCATCTTCGGAAGAAGCAAACGTAGTTGCGGCCGGACGCCAAGGCGTAACGCCCGGCGCCGTTTCCGGAGCCTTCGGATAGCGTGTCGATTGAATCCCTCTTCGCAGCCCGTTCCAGAACCAGAAGCTCATCGGTCGCACTCCGTGACGGATAATCCGAATGTCGCCAGAATGATGGGGAAATCCTGAAAAGCAAAATCTTCGACGGCGACGTGGAACCCCAACCAGTTTCGAAAAGACGGCGTCAAGATACGGTAACGCTCAACCAGGCCTTCGGAATCGAGGCGCAGGCCGTGCAGCGCCGCGCCGATCGGCGCTTCGGCCCATCCAAACGCAACCATGGAACGAGGCGCGTCCAGAGGGATCGAAATAGCGCCGGGTTCAAGCGATTCGATGGCCTGGTGAATCAGACGCGCGGATTCCCGCGCTTCGGCAAACAGGATTCGCAGCCGTGCATATCCGTCGCCTTCCTCTTGCCGCGGCACATCAAACTCATAGTCCGAATAGCTCGCATACGGGCACGCCTTCCGCAAATCGCGCGCGACGCCGGAGGCCCGTCCCACCGGCCCCACCAGATCCAGATCGCGGGCGCTTTCGCGGCTGATCGCGCCGACGTCCTCCAACCGATCGAGGAAACTACTGCTGTAACGGAGCCGGTCCTCAAGGGTTCGAAGTTCTGAACCAGCGTCATCAATCGCGCGCAGAAGGTCGCGGCAGGCCGTCTCCTCGAAATCCCTGGACAAACCGCCGGGCGTATTGAGTCCGAACAGGTACCGATGTCCGGTAAGCGCCCCAGACGCGCGCAGCAGTTGTTCCTCAATGATCGCGGCGTGCGCCTCGGAAACGCTCAGCGCCGTGGATTGGCAGATGCCCTCGATTGCTCCGGCATGATGCCGCAGCCGCTCGAGTTCCGCCAGCACCACCCGCAGGCGGCTGGCGCGCCGCGGAATTTCGACGTGCGCCGCATTCTCAATCGCCTGGCAGAACGCCAGCGAATGCGCGAAAGCGGATGTCGCCGAAAATCTCTCCGCGAGGAGCAAAACCTCGGGAACGGACTTGCCTTCGGCGACCTTTTCCACCGCACGGTATTTATAAAACAGACGCGGAACTTCGCGGATCACGTCCTCGCCGACTGTTTCCAGCAGAAAATGGACTGGCTCGCCGAGACCGCCTTCATACACCGGTCCGACTGGCATGGCGAAGGAGCCCGGATCCTGCACCACCAGTGTCGTACGCCACTCCGGGTCCGGCTTCCGCTCAAAACCATGCCCGTTGACGTTGAACGCTTTACGCATCGGCGCAATTTGTTCCTGCCAGGTCTCGTTGTGAAGGATAAAGTCGCCCAGGCGCGGGTGGCCTTCGAAATCGACACCGAAAAGATCCTCAGCTTCGCGCTCATACCAGTCTGCCGCGTGAACTTCGGCGACAATGCTGGGGATATTCTTTTGCGGAAGCGGCGCGCGCACCACCACATCCACCCAGCCGATGCGCCGCAGCAGGAACAGGTATTGGAGCGTCCATTCACTCGTTCGCTGTTCCACAATCAGCC
>Ga0335073_10010165_pt1 | contig 13214 bp, 6 predicted proteins | sample Lox_Sample_22_FD_207093 | JGI IMG/M metagenome (GOLD analysis project Ga0335073, IMG submission 207093) | Soil microbial communities from Loxahatchee National Wildlife Refuge, Florida, United States - Lox_Sample_2.2 | ecosystem: Environmental > Terrestrial > Soil > Wetlands | place: USA: Florida...
ATACCGGGAATCACCAGTCTGAATACCAATGGTAATAACCAGACCTTCGGCATCAATTGGGGCGTCCTGCTGCCTAACCTCCCGACATTATCTGTAGGATATCAACAGGGCGATAGTAACTACTATCTGTATGGCACCAATGAGAGTGGAAACTCCGATTTCCGGTCTTTCAACCTAAGTTCAAACTATAATCTTTTAGGGTTTGGATTGACCGCAGGAGTAGCTCATGGTACATCGGAATCCCTGATTCCGGGTGTGGTTCTCGACGGGCAGAGCGCAATTGCAAATTCCGATACAACCAACTTTACGGGCGCCGTCTCGCATCCGCTGCCGTGGAATGGCAGCTTCAATACCTCTTTCAACCGCACCGACCTCAATTCGGACTATCTTGGCTATCGCTTCAATGGCGATATTGATCTGGTGACGTCGAGTATTGCTTTTCATCCCACTCCCAAGCTGACGCTGTCTCTCGGCGGCGATTACACCGACAATTTCAGTGGCTCCCTCTATCAGGCGATTATTGGCGGAGCATCCGGAAGCAGCCTGTTATCGACAACAGCCGGTACAAGTACGGTTGCCAATCAGTCTGCCTCGACCACGACCGGCGAGGGAATTGCGGGACTGCAGGAGAGCCAGCAGGCGTCGCACGCTTATGATCTCATATTCAATACTACATACTCGTTCGCGACCAACCTGCAGGCCGACGGCGAGTTCGAGCGGCGCGAACAAAGCTATTTTGGGGAAAGCTTTGGGTCAAACTTGTATAGCGCCGGAGTAGTGTACACGCGGCAGATTGCGGGCGGGCACCTGGGCTCGTCGGTGAATGTGGTCGACAGCACGACGGACGGAAGCGGCCAGAACGAGCTAGGTTTTAATGCCAACGCGAACTTTACCCGACGGATTGGCTTGTGGCAGGTGAGCGGCTATATGGGCTATGCACAGAATGTGGAGACATTTCTCATCAGCTACAACACTTCCTTCTATAACTTCGGCGCCAATATGAGCCGCCGTTTCGGAGGGTGGTACTGGTCGGCTTCGGCCGGCGCCGGTCGCAGCGGTCTGACGGACCAGCCGGGAACCAGCAACAGCAGCGAAAGCTTTGGCACCACCCTGAGTAGGCGCACCTTCGGCTTCGGCGCAAACTACGCGAAATCGGACGGCAACTCGCTGGCGAGTGGAAGCGGACTGGTCTCCACACCGCTTCCGCCCATCATTCCTTCCAACCTGCTGGTGCTTTACGGGGGAACCAGCTATTCATTTTCGGCTACCGCCGCTCCCAAGCGCGGATTCAACGCTGCCTTGAGTTATGTAAAGTCGAAGAGCAACTTCGATAACGTGGGCGTCACCTCCTGGAACAATTACGAGCAGGAGAACGCTTACCTGCAATACCAATTCAGGCAATTAGGTCTAAATGGGGGCTATACGCGATTCGTGCAGGGGTTTAGTGCTTCAGGGAGCCCGCCGGCTAACTTCTCTTCGTTCTATATTGGTGTGTACCGATGGTTCAATTTCTTCTGAGGGAGCGAGGAGCAAGGAACTGGAAGCGGGTGTGGCCCCTGTTGCTGGCGCTGCTCCTGCTGTCGAACACGTGGGTCGCAGGCAAGAGCAAATCCAAGCCAACCATCGTGGAAGTTCCGGAGCTGCTGCTCGACGGTGGCCGCAAGCTCACGTTCGAGCGCAGCCTCACCTCCGACCGCGACGTTCGTCCCAAGCCGGGCTTCTTTACCCGGGTCTTCGACTTCGTCGCCGGCGAGCCTGACCTGCACTTCCTGGTGCGTCCCTACAGCGTGGTCGAGGATTCGCGCGGGCGCATCATCGTTACCGATCCGGGAGCGCAGGGCGTCCACATCTTCGATCCCAAACAGCAGAAGTACAAATTCATCGAGCGCAAGGAGAAAAGCAAAGACGCGATGCTGGCGCCACAGTGTGTCGCCGTCGACGACAAGGACAATATTTACGTCACCGACTCCGACTCCGGCAAGATTTTCGTCTTCAATGCCGATGGGAAATATCAGCGGGCGCTAGGCAGCTTGAAGGGCGGCGAGGGTTTTTTCAAGCGGCCTACCGGCATCGCCGTCGATTCCGAGGAGCGGCGGATCTACATCACGGATACCTTACGCAACAAGATCTTCGTGCTCGACATGAACGGCGATGTGTTGAAGACCATCGGCCAGAATGGTGAGAAGCAAGGCGAGTTCAATTATCCGACCGAATTGCGGCTCGACGGCAAGGACCTGCTGGTGGTCGACGCTATGAACTTCCGGGTGCAGGCGTTGGACCGCTCCGGACAGTTCCAGTACGCCATCGGCAAAATTGGCGACAGTGAAGGCGAGATGTTCCGGCCCAAGGGCGTCGGCGTGGACTCCGAGGGGCATGTGTATGTCGTGGAGGGAGCCAGCGACCTGGTGCAGGTCTTCGATCACCAAGGCCGGCTGCTCTACTACTTCGGCCAGGAAGGGACCGGCTTCGGCGACTTTCGTCTGCCTGCCGGATTATTCATCGATCATAACGACCGCGTTTTTGTGGTGGATTCCTATAACCGTCGCATACAGATCTTTCAGTACTACGCCCCCAAGCAAGCGAAGGGAGGAGTGCAGTGAAGTTGAAGTTTGCCCTGGCTTGCGTAATGGGGTTGTCGCTGATGGCGGCGGCGTTTGGCCAGACGAAGCCCGCGCAGATCACGGGCGACGTTATCGGGATGCACGACTTGTCCCCGGGCAGCGCCTCGCCGATTCAGGGTACGCGTTCGGGATCGTGCACCTACTGCCACGTGCCGCACTCCGGCAATGGGAACCTGGCGCCGTTGTGGAACCAGAAGCTGTCGAAGGCCGTCTACCAGACCTATAACAGCTCGAGTGAGAGCAACAAAGGCAGCCAGCAGATGCCGCTCGGCAGCCCCAGTGCGCTGTGCCTGAGCTGCCACGACGGTACTATCGCGGTGGGCGATACGGTTTTGTTCGGGCAGTTACCGACGCACGGAAGCTGGCTGCAGGGCGACCAGTTCGGAACCAACCTGCAAAGCTCGCATCCCTTCAGCCTCATGAAACCCCTGAAGGACAGCGTCGACTTGACCTCGACGCTGGCCACGACCGGCAGGACCGGCGACAAAACTGGGGCCGTACACCTGGTTGAGGGCAACGTGGAGTGCACCTCGTGCCACAATCCGCATGTGCAGTCCACCGATAAACTGTCGACGAACTTCCTGGTGCGCGACAGCTCCAACGGACAGATGTGCCTGGGCTGCCACGATCCTACGCGCACCAAGATGGGCGGCAAGAATGAAGTGAATCCGCTGGCGGGATGGAGCGTGAGTATTCACGCCCTGACGCAAAACAAGGTGTCGGGGCAAGCCAAGATGGGCGACTATGGAACAGTCGCGGCCAACGCCTGCATCTCCTGCCACGCTCCGCATAACGCCACGGGTACGCAGCGGCTGATGCGCGGCACCACGGAAACCACGTGCGCGGCGTGCCACAGCGGCGGTTCGAATATTTCGCCGCCCGCGCCGGATGTCTTCGCAGAATACAGCAAGATCGGCCATCCTTTTCCCAACGGCAATAATCAGCACGACGCCGAGGAGAGCACCGTGCTTAACAACAATCGGCACGCCACCTGCGTCGATTGCCACAACCCGCACGGCTCGCAGCAAGTGACCTCGTTCAATGTGCCCCCGCTCATGCGCCCCTCGCAGAGCGGAACGTCCGGAGTTGCCGCCGACGGCATGACCACGGTCAATCCGGCGGTGAATCAGTACGAGAACTGCCTGCGCTGCCACGGCTACAGCGCGGGCAAGCAGGTGAATGCGGCGTTCGGGTATTTGCCGGCAAGGGCCAGCAGCGATCCCCTCAACATCATCCTGCAGATGAACACCAGCGCGAAATCGAGCCATCCGGTGATGCACAGCCGCAGCAGTGGACTGCCGCAGCCCAGCTTGCTGACCACCATGCTGGACCTCAGCGGGGGCACAAACCACGGGCGCTCCATGGGTTCGCAGATCTTCTGCACCGATTGCCACAACAGCGACGACAATCGCGAGTTTGGAGGCTCCGGCCCGAGCGGACCGCACGGCTCGAAATACTGGCACATCCTTGAGCACGATTACGAAGACAGCCAGGCGCCGGCAGGACCGGGCACGGCGGTCACGATCAATCTGCACCCGCAGCCGGACCTCAGCGTGAATGGCCCATACGGGATGTGCGCGAAATGTCATAACTTGAGCCTTGTGATGCAGAGCGCGTCGTGGATGTACCACAAGAACCACGTTGCAACCGACGGCTTCTCCTGCTCGACCTGCCACAATCCTCACGGCATGGGCGCGACTAGCGCCAATCCGACCGGCGTGCGCATGGTAGATTTCGATCTGAACGTGGTGGGCAGAAATGGCTCGTTTCCGATCTCTTACGATCGCGGCTCGAACACCTGCGTTCTGGCCTGCCACAACACGGCGCACGATCCTGGCGGCGGTATCAGGAAGCTCTCCGGCCCCCAGCAACCCGGCGCCGCGGGCGCTATCAAGAGGAGATAAGCCGCTTCCCGGCGACGGCCTGCAACTATGACCAGTGCACCCATTGCGGCACCCGCTGCTGTCCGCGCTCGTGTGCAGCGCTGGTACGATTTCGCGCCCCTGCGGGTTGCGGCGGCGCTGGTGAGCTTCACCGCGGCAGCCGCTTATCAGGCGCTGCATCTTTCCGCGCTGACCAACAACGATATCTGGTGGCATCTGCGTATGGGCTTGTGGATGCTGCAAACGCACGCGATTCCGCGCAGCGGTCTCTTCTCGCAGTCGGCATCGCTGCCCTGGGTTGATGCGAACTGGGGATTCGACGTGGTGGTCGCTTGTGCTTATCGGTCGTTCGGGCTGGCAGGATTGCCAATTCTGCTGATGGGGTTGCAGGTGGCGATCGCGGTCGCGCTTTTCCTCATGGCGCGCAGGGCGTCGAGAACTTTCTGGCCCGCCGTGGTGCTGGCTGCGGTCGCACAGTGCTGTCTTGTGCCCCTTCGACCAAGCCCGGCATTGTGCTCGATCCTGTTTCTTGCAATCGAACTGGCGCTGCTGTTGCGTGCACGTCGCGACGGGGATGCACGAGCGCTGTACTGGCTGCCGTTTCTCTTTGCGGTGTGGGTTAACCTGGATCGGCAGATTTCCTACGGGCTGCTCGTATTGGTTCTGTTCTGCATAGCCGTTGTTGCCGAATGGCTCTTTGTAAAATCTGGTATCGCCTGGCTGGAACATGATTCCGCTAACCTGCGGCTCGATCATTTGGGAATAGTGGCGCTCGCCTCATTCGCTGCGACCTTCTTTTCGCCGTACACGTGGCAGTTGCACGCGCTGGTCTGGCAAAGCGCAACCAACGTCTCAGTGGACCGTTACTTTCGCGAGCTTCACGCCATGCGCTTCCGCCAGCCGCAGGACTATCTCGTCATGCTGCTGGCAATGACCGCATTCTTCGCCCTGGGACGCCGTCGTTCGCGCGACCTTTTTCTGATTTCCTTGCTGATCGTCTCGGCGGTAATCTCGTTTCGTCTGGTTCGCGACAACTGGCTGGTGGTGGTTGTTTCTGTCGCCATTGTCGGCAATGCTCTGTATTCGAAGGAGACGAGCGCGGGTGGTGAGCACCGTCCGCCGTGGGCACGCGCGGAAAGGTTGTGGACGGGCGCGCTGGTGCTGATCGCAATCTTCTCGACTGCGCTACGGCTTCCCGCAGATAACGTGCTGAGGGCGAACATCAGCGAGAACTTTCCGTTGCGCGCGGCCGACTACATTCGCCGGAACCATCTCCCACAGCCTATATTCAACCCATACGAATGGGGCGGATTTCTGACGTGGTATTTACCCGAGTATCCGGTTTCCATCGACGGACGCATCGATCTCTACGGTAACGGCCTCAACATCGCCTACTTCAAACTGGTGCAAGCCGAGGTTCCGCTCGAATCCGATCCCAGCTTCGCACGGGCGCAGACCGTTCTGCTAAAAGCGGACGCGCCAATGGCGCAGGCCCTCAGCACATTTCCAAATTTCAAGATAGCCTACCGCGACCAGCAAGCGGTCGTGCTGGTCAGATCAGGTAATTGACAAATCTACCGCCGCGCGAACACCGTCGCCATGCGGTCCTCGTAGATTTTGCGAAAGCGGGGATCCAGTTCCAGCGTGGAAACAAGTCCATCTCGCCGGCGCAGCAGCACGATGCCGGCATCATTCAGGTAGGGATCATCTCTGTACGATGGGTCACCGTTTTCAGTTTTAAGCAGCAATTCATTGAGTTGGTCGCCGTACAAATCGGTGCGGCCATCGACGACCACCGGGTAATTGGGCATATACCAAGTCAGGAATCCGCCCCAGTCAAAGGTGTTGTACAGCGGACCCGGCACCTGATTCTGACGCACAAAGTTGACGGCATTCACCGGGAACATGGCACTGATGGCGCGGTCCAGGCCGCGCGCGTTGAATTCCATGCCGGGTGCAAGGATCGCCAACGCGATCACAACGGTTGCGAACACGCCCGCCAGCTCCAAGGGAGTTTCCTGGCTGTCCCGTTGGGCACTCGCGGCCAGATTATCGGCAAGACAGGCCACCGCCGCGACGCAGAGAAACCACGAGTCGCGCATGGTGCGAAACGCCACTACGCTGACCATCGCCAGCAGAGCAAGTTTGAATAAATCGACTTTCTTCTGCCATGCCAGGCTGAAAAAAGCAGCACCGGCCAGCAACAATTCCACGTAGTTTTCGTAGGCGCGAAAGCTCAGGGGCTGCAGTTCCTTGATGATCGAGTAGATGAGTTGCGAGCGGGAGTAGGCGAAGATGACTTCGTAGAGATGGTAGGAGTACGGGCTGACCAGGGTCGCAATCGCGGACGCGCCGAAGAGGGCGGTCACCTTTCCGGCGGGAAGTGTCGGTTCGGCAAGATATCCGGGAGCGGCTCCGAAGCGCGCAGCCAGGCGCTGCACAAGGTTCACGGCTACGAACAGGCCGACTACGGCCATGCCATAGATGAACTGGATGTGCAGATTGGCCCAGAGTAGAAAGATCAGCGGCAGCCAGTAGAGTCTTTGTGCTTCACCGCTGCGCCGGGCTTCCAGAATTATGGTGAGTGTGACGCAGAACAGGCTGATGGAGAAGAACACCGGCCGTGGCGTCATAAGAAAGAGGAACGCATAGCAGCCTAGGAAAGCCAGCAGGCAAGACCACCAAAACTTTCCCGAAAGCCGCCGCGCCATCCAATACACGCTGAACGCCACCATCAGGGTCAGTAACGTTCCGTAGAGGCCGATTCCCATTAATCCGTACCAGGCATAGAAGCGCGACAGCAAAACTTCGTACCCCCAGCTATAGGCCGCCCAGGGACGGTTGGCCGCGCTGCGCGAGAGAATTCCGGCGTGAGGAAAAGCGGCATGCTGGACGATCCAGTCGCCCACCCTGAGATGCCACCAGAGGTCCAGATCGATGACAAAGAGCTTCAACTGAAAGGCGACCGCGCCCACCAGCACCAGCAAAGCGGTCAAGACCATCAACTGCAGCCAGCGCAGTCGCGACAGTGGAAGCATCTCTTCGATAAAGCTCAAGCTAGCGCGCTCCCGCCAATGTTTGTTGAGGTGAACCAGGCATAAGAAAATTGCAGATGGGCGAGTTCCTATTTGCCGCTGTCTACTTTCAATCCATTTCGAAGAACGAAGTCTTCGAGATACTTTACGTGCTCGGGACCGTACTGCGGGTCCTTGCGGACCAGCGCCAGTCCCACATCGCATTCCTGCTGCGCTTTCGTCAAGTCTCCCAGAGCATGGTACGCGCCGCAGATGACCACGTGCGCGTCCCCGCTTTTCGGATCGAGCGCCGAGGCTCTCTGCGCCAGTTGAAGCGCAGCCTGAGGATCCAGCTCGCCAACCTCTCGGGCTTGCACCAGGAGCTGCGCCGCCACGAGGGGACCGACATCGATGGTCCCCTGAAAGACGAGCAGGGCACTGCCGCCAAGCTTCGCCACTGGCTTTAGACTTTCGAAGATACGACGAGTTTGCACGCTGGCGCCGCGTACCCCAATTCCATCCACCATGCTGCTGCTCACGATCATAGTGCCGGTGTAGGGCGTCTCGAGCGGGTCCCACTGGATTTCGGAGATGCCCTCGCAGGGAATACCGTAGTCGCTGTTCTTGTTGTTGTAAGTGCGGAGGAAAAAGCAATTCGCAGGATGGGTTTTCTCGATGTAGGCAAGCGCCATTTTCTGCGCCTGACCCCAGTCAACATCGGAATTCGCGAGGTAACGGTAGGTCTCGCGCGGGCCTCCCCAAAGCTCGTTAGCGTAGCTCAGATAGTTGGGATAGGCGTGCAAGGAAGTGGCAATCTGAAACGCCATTAGTGCCGATAGCGTAATGATCGCCCATTTGCGCTGGCAGGCGACATTCCAGGCGCCGGCAGCCGCGAAGATGATCAGTAGGGGGAGGACGGGCAGCAGGTGCCGAACTCCGATGCTTAGCTTCGACCTCATGCTGAATGCCAGAAACAAAAACACGGGCAGGAGCAGGAACAAAAGCTCCCGCAGTTTGGTTTTCCAGAAACTAACCGAGAAGGCCGAGACCAGGATCAGAAACAGAACTGGCAATGTGAACTTAATGCTTGCGGCCACCGGGAAATAAAACCAGTTGCCCTTGCGGTAGAGCTTGCCCAACAGAAACGACGGGCGTCCCAGCTCGGATTCGACCAGGACATCCTGCAGGCCCACCAGATACGCTTCCGGCAAAACATGCCAGCGCTCTAATCCCGGAATGACTTTCGTGGCCACGGTTCCGTGCGCGAGGGAGAGTCTGGGCGGGCTCCAGATGGCCGCACCGCCTGGGCGGGCTGCGTAGCGAAATCCGTAGGAGGCCCAAAGCACAACCACCGCAATTGCTCCCACCGCGAGCAGTGCGCCTGTGCCACGCAACATACGGCGTCCAAGCTCGTGACGTCCGGCGAGCAGCGCGTCAGCCAGCAACAGCGCCGGCAGGATCACAGCCAGCAGGATGGTCGAATGTTTCACGCACAGGGCGAAGCCCGTCGCCAATCCAAGGGCCAGCAATCGCGTGGAGTTCGGCTCGATGGCGAAGCAGTACAGCGCATACAGAGCCAGCAAGAACCCCAGCGCCGCGGCGACATCGGTCGTGACCAGCGCTCCATGGGCGAGGAAATTCGGATCGAATGCCACCAGCACACCGCATATAATCGCCACCGGCGTCCCAAACAGCTTGCGGGCGAAGAACCAGACCGTAATCAGCAACAGAATGGCGAAGATAGATACGGCGAACCTGGCCGCAGTCAGCACGCTTTCGGAGTTGGCAAACACGAAGGCATGGCCTGCAATGAAATCGTCCGCCTTGCTATCGGGAAATCCGCAGGCATGTGGAATCGGGTCGTGGACCGTCATCGCCATTAAAGGCAGCGCGGCAACGATCTTCACCAGCGGAGGATGCTCTGGGTTCCATCCGAAATCGTTGCACTGCAGGTAGCGATAGGCGGCGTGCACGTGATCGATCTCATCGGAGGTGATCGAAAGCTGGGTGACGCTGGTCCACAACTGCGCAATCATCACAACGACGAGCGTCGGCAGAATCACCCATTCGAGCCAGTTCGTGCGCGCAGCCGCAACAAATCCAAGGTCAGCCGCTGCGGCTGCCCGATCGGAGTGCACCAGCGCTTGGGTTTCAGGCATTGTTCCGGTCGCCATAACAGCTGTAGAGGAGTCGCCCAACGAAGATTGCTGGCGATAAGTCCCCGGCAATACGAAAGCATCTTGAGTGCCAATCGGAGGAACTTCAAACTGCCGGATTTATCTGATTCGATTGGGCTTGCATGAGTGAATCGTTCGAAGGGCCGCGCCAAATCACCCGAAACTGAGGGTTAAAGCGCTTTGGTGGTGTGGACTGGCATTGTCTGTTACCCGCGATCGAAGCTAACCTAAGCAGACCACGGGACTTTCAGGTACGGCAGCAGGCGGTCCGTTTGGCGGCGATAATACAACTACGCCGGTGGGGCTGGTGTACTTACAGCGCCCGCCGTCCACGAAGCGGCACGCTCACATGACTTTTACACGCGAGGCACCTTCAGAGATTCAGAACGCAGTGCCGCAGCGGCGGGCAGACTGGCGTACCTCATTCGCTGCTGCACAGAACCGCGAGATGTTGCTTTTGGTCGCTGCGAGTCTCCTGGCCACAATTCCAGTGTGGATGGTTTCGTTTCCCCCGATGGTGGACCTGCCGGGACACGCGGCGGAGATCGCACTGCTGCGCAACTTACATGATCCGGGATTTCGGTTTGCAGACCTGTTCTGGGTGAATTGGTTCACCCCATATCTGTTCGGTTACATTTTGCTGTATGGGCTGGTACCGCTGTTTGGGATCGTTGCGGCTTGCAAGATCGTGGTTGCCGTCGCGCTCGCCGCGCTGCCTCTAAGTACGGCGGTGCTGATGAGGGAAACCGGGGCCGATGCCTACTGGGCCCTGTTGACGATACCGGCTATGTACGGGTTCAGCTATAACTGGGGATTCTTGAATTTTCTGGTTGCCACACCCATAGGATTGCTCTTCCTGGCATTCGTCATCCGGCATACGCGGAAGCCCGGTCTGCGAAGCTCGGTCTTTGTCGCGCTCTTTTCAATACTGCTGTTCTTCAGTCACGCCCTGATCTATCTGTTCTTCGGGGCGATCGCTTGTATTTATGCGGTGCTCGAGACCCGCAGTTTCCGCAAAGCAGCGCTGGCGGTTACTCCGATGGCTGCTGCGTTTCCGCTAATCTTGCTCTGGTACCTGCGCACCAGGTCCGATCCTGGTACGCAGGAGGCAGTTTATTGGGACCTCGGGTGGATCACCTCCCCTGACCCGCATGCCTGGGGCGGGCGCCTGACCGGATTTTTTCCCCGGCTGCTTGGCCTTTGGCCGCCTTGGCTCAGCGTAGCGATTGGCATTGCGTTGTGTGCTTTGCCGTTCCTGGCGGGCGTACGGCTTAGCAAGCGCCTGGCTGTGTGGGCGCCGCTGGCGGTCTGCGCCGCAGTGCTGGTGTTTGCGCCGGCAGGCGGACACAGCGGATGGGGGCTCTATCACAGGTTCACTGTTTGCGCGTTGCCCTTCTTCCTGATAGGGATGGAGAAGTCGCCTGTAACTCGTCCAGCGTGGCGTGTAGCTCCGGTTTTCCTGCTGGTCGCGTGGATGACGATCACCATCTCTGCCAGCCTGCGCTACGAGGCCGAGGCGCGGGGCTTCAAGCAGGTCCTCTCCGCGATGAAGCCGAACGAGCGCGCATTAACACTCATGTTCATTCGGACCAACAAGGGATCTCCAACCCCTGTGTTCCTGCACTTTCCTGCCTGGTACGGGGCTACAAAACAAGGGCTCGTCGACTGGAGCTTCGCCCAGTTTCCGGTTGAGCTTGTCCGTTTCCGGCCGACAGTGCCTAAGCCGGACCCAAACATTTCGGATTGGAATCCACAGACATTCCGATGGAAGGAGTGGCATGGCGACAGGTACCGCTACTTCGTAGTCCATGCGCCTGTCGATTTGGGCCACAGACTATTTGCCTTGGCGCCTTGCCCGGTCAGCTTAGTGGTCCGCTCGGATAGCTGGTGGTTGTACGAAAGGGACCCTCGATGTTCCTCACAGTAGTGTCGATTCGTATCGTAATATAAACGTGGAGGGAGATGATCCCGGCTGTGCGGCTGGTTTTGTCGCAAGTACTGCTTTCGTTCCACCGCGCAACTTAGTTTCCGGCTGCGACACGAGTCTCTTTCTGCCCGCGACCCGATCTCGCTGACTGGAGTCAGCCCCGGAATTATTACCAAATATAAAATGGCTTTTCGGCACGACCGGGGTCGTACCGTGACTCATGTTGATTCGGAAGTTGCGCCCGGCTGCACGCCGCTGTCTCTCCGTGAGTCGGTGCGCGCTTCGGTTTCAGGTGTGGTTCCGGTGGTCATGCTGAGTTGCAACTCGCCTGAATGCAGGGCAATCAGGCAAGGACTTCAGCTAAAAAAGAGCAGTTCTTGTGCCAAATTGGGACCGTTCCAATCCTGCTAATCCATTGACAGCATGCGGCTTCCTTGCTGGACAAGCGTGAAAACCGCGCGAAATTCCTCGCAAACTAGGCGTTAACACCCTTCGCCAGACTCCCGTCAGGGACCCAGCCCGGCAATCGACAACATTCGCAGAGATAGCGATCCCGTGGTTTGGCAGATGGAGTGCTTTTCAATATCTCATTGTGGATTCGGATAGGGACGATCGAAAAACGCAGCGCATGAACCGGACGAGCGGAATGCTCGCAACGGTCGTGCTTACGCTTGTCGCACTCGCAGGGACAGCTTCGGAAAAACTCACGCCTGAGTTCATGCCGCTCGATTCGGCCAAGCCTGTGTTGCAGAAATTCGGCCCCGCGCCGGGCCGTCCTGGAGCGAATGTCACTCCGCAGGAATGGCTAGCCTGGCTCAAGAAATCCGATGTGCAGGTACGTCAGCGCCTGCAGACGGGAGAAGAGGACAGCCTCACCAACCTTCTCCGTTTCGGCGTCACGTACACCAGGGAATATCGCATCGACGATGACTACCTGGTCCTCTACGGGCAAAGCAGTCTGGTGAATGCCTTCGCGGAAAATCGCGCGAACGATCTCATTCGAGCGTTGGCCGCGCCCAACAAAAATCAGGGCTTCGTTGAGATGCGGGCTTTCGTGGGAAGCCAGGGGTTCTCACTCAACTCGGTTGCAGACCGCAGCAAGCTGAAGGCGTACCTGCTGGCCAATCTGGCCAGAATGCAGAGGGACCTGCTCGAGGCGCGCAAAGAGGCGAAGACCAATCGCAACCAGATGTTCCAAAACCGCGGCATCTCCCTTGATAGCAATCTTTGGCCTGACTATGCGCTCGACTTGAGTCTACGGGAGATGCTGAAAAAAGGCCTGATAAAGCCCGGCAGCATTCGGCGGGTGGCGATCGTCGGGCCGGGACTCGACTTCGTCAACAAACAGGAGGGCGTGGATTACTATCCGCCACAGAGCACACAGCCGTTTGCTGTACTCGACTCGCTGCTGCGACTCGGGCTGGCGAATGCGGATGAAATTCAGATCTACGCTCTCGACATCAGCCCGCGCGTGAACCTGCACATCGATAACGCCATTAAGAACGCCGCGCAGGGACGGCCCCACATTGTGCAACTGCCGTGGTATGCAGAAGGCCGGTGGACGGATGACTTTCGCGCGCAGGTCACCGCCT
>Ga0335073_10010167_pt1 | contig 13214 bp, 11 predicted proteins | sample Lox_Sample_22_FD_207093 | JGI IMG/M metagenome (GOLD analysis project Ga0335073, IMG submission 207093) | Soil microbial communities from Loxahatchee National Wildlife Refuge, Florida, United States - Lox_Sample_2.2 | ecosystem: Environmental > Terrestrial > Soil > Wetlands | place: USA...
CACCTCCGGCGGGCGCGCCATTTCGAAAAACTGGCGGATCTTCGGGATCAGTTCGTGACGGAGGTTGGCCAGAGAAACATCGAGCGAACCCGCGTTGGAGGCTTTCGTAACATAGTCGTCCGCGCCCCGCGATAGCGCCTCGAAGGTTGCGGCGGCGCCACGCTCTGTCATCGTGCTAAACATGACCACGGGCGTCGCCCGGTCCTGCCGGCGCAGTTCCCGCAGCATCTCCAGGCCGTCCATCTCGGGCATCTCGATATCGAGGGTGATCACGTCGGGATTTACTTGCGGAATCCGGTTGAGGGCGATGCGGCCGTTGGCGGCGGCCCCGACAACTTCCAGGCCGGGATCCTCTTCCAGGGCGAGGCATACCAGCCGGCGAATCACCACAGAATCATCCACCACCAGCACGCGGATTTTCTGCCCCGGCCGAATTAGTCGGGCGTTACGAACCCGCATGGCCTTACCCCACCACCCCCGCCAGGCGCAGTTTGTCCGCCAGGATCTCCGCCGTGAAAGGCTTCATGATGTATTCGGTCGCGCCGGCCTCGAGCGCCAGGGTCATCTGGTCGATTTCGGCTTCGGTCGTCACCATGATCACCGGGACAGCGGAGAACTCCTCGCTCCCGCGAATTCTCCGCAGCAATTCCAACCCATCCATGACCGGCATATTCCAGTCGGCCATGACAAGGTCTGGGCGGGGGCCGGCCCCCAGGGCAGCGAGGGCGTCGGCACCATTTCCAGCTTCGCGCACCTCGTACCCCAGTCCCCGCAGTGTTCGGCCCAGAATCATGCGAATAGCGCGCGAGTCGTCTACTACGATCGCAGTTGGCATCGAGACGCCTCAGAACGTGAACCGCGAGACCAAACCCTGGAGGCGGGAGGCCATCTGGGTCAGTTCCTGAGCCGCCTTCTGGGTGTTGTTGGCGCCTTGCGTGGTGTCTTTAGCGGCGACCGCCACACCGGTGATGTTTTTGCTGATATCCCCGACGCCCTTGGCGGCTTCCGCCATGCTCCGGTTGATTTCGTTGGTGGTCACCGTCTGTTCCTCCACCGCCGAGGCGATCGCGTTGGAGATGTCGTTGATTTGATTGATTACCGTGGTAATTTCACCAATGGCTCCCACCGCTGCCTTGGTGTCGCCCTGGATCGCCTCGATCTTTTGGCTGATTTCTTCGGTAGCCTTGGCTGTCTGCTTGGCGAGTTCCTTGACTTCGTTCGCCACCACGGCGAATCCCTTGCCGGCTTCTCCGGCTCGCGCCGCCTCGATGGTAGCGTTGAGTGCCAGAAGATTCGTCTGCTGCGCGATGGAAGTGATTACTTTGATGACATTGCCGATCTCCGTGCTGGATTCGCCCAGCTTGGTGACGGTGACGTTCGTCGCGGTGGCGGAATGGACTGCGTTCTTGGCCACGCGCGCGGCCTCATTGGCGTTTTTGGCGATTTCGCGGATGGAACTCTGCATCTGTTCCCCACCGGAAGCTACCGTGGCGACGTTCCGGGACACTTGTTCACTGGCTGCCGAGACCACATTCGCTTGAGTCGCAGTCTCTTCGGCGTTTCCGGCCATTTGATGACTCACTGCCGTGAGTTCTTCGGAAGAGGAAGCCAGCGCCTGCGCGTTCTGCCCGAGCATGCGGAAGTTTTCTTGCAGATTTCCCGCCATCTTATTGAGATCGTCCTTAATGCGCGCGTGATCGCCGCGATATTGGCCCTCTACGCGAGAGGTGAGGTCGCCCGCGGCGATCTTCGAAAGGACCACCGACGCTTCTTTCACCGGCTCTATGACCGCGTCGAGCGTGCGGTTGATGCCCTGCACGATTTTTCCGAAATCGCCCCGGTGCCGGGAAGTTTCCGCTCGAAAATCAAGCTTGCCTTCGGTTGCACTCCCGATGAGTTGGTCCGTGTCGGCGATCAGGTTCTTCAAATGCACGCGAACCTGTTCGATGGTGTCATTGATGAACGCTTTCTTGCCGGGAAAACGCTCCAGCGGCGCATCGAAGTTGCCGCGGCCGAATTCGGCTATGCAGGCCATGGCTTTTTTCTTCACCGAGATGTGCCCACCCACCATATGGTTGACGCCTTCGGCCATGGTGAGGAAGTCGCCGTTGAATTTGCCGGTGGGTATCTGGACGTCGATGTCGCCCTTGTTGTGTTCGTCCGACATGCGGTTCATCTCGGAAATGAAGGATTTCACGTTGGCCCGCAGGGCCTCGACATTTTCGTTGATGAACGCTTTCTTGCCGGGAAAACGCTCCAGCGGCGCATCGAAATTGCCCTTGGCGAATTCGGCAACGCAGGCCATGGCTTTCTTCTTCACCGAAATGTGTCCGGCCACCATCTCATTGACCCCCTGCGCCATGGTGCGGAAATCGCCGGGGAACTTGTCGCAGGGAAGGAACACATCGATATCGCCCTTGTTGTGCTCGTCTGACATGTGGTTCACTTCGCCCATTAAGGTCTTGACGTTCCCGCGCAGACGCTCGATGGTGTCGTTGATGGCTGCCTTCTTTCCTGCAAGCCGTTTCAAAGGTGCATCGAAATTGCCTTTGGAGAACTCTTCCATGCATCCCATGGCCTGAGCCTTCATGTCCATGTGATCTTCGACGACGTCGTTGACCGCCTGCGCGATCGAGCCGAAACCGCCGGGAAAGCGGTCCACCGGCAACCGGTAGTCGATATTGCCCTTTTCGTGCTCGGCCACCATTCCGTGGATCTCGGCAACGAGGGAGCGGAGGCTTCCGCGCAGTCGCTCAATGACACTGTTGATGAGATGGTGCCCCGTTTCCTCCAGAGGAGTATCGAAATCGCCTTCCGCCAAGCCTCGCAGGCAGTCGATTGCGCGCCGCCTCACGACTACGTAACTATCCAAAAGCCCATTCACTGCCAGACCGATCTCGCGGTTCACGCCGGTGAATTGCTCTTCCGAAATTCGCACGTCCAATTCTCCCCGGACATGCCGCTCCGCGACGCGCCGCAGCTCTTCCAGCAAATGCCCGGATTCGTGCGGGGAACTGACTTTCGCGGCCCGGCCGGGCTGCGGTTCCAGTAATGCGGCCGAGCCATTCTGCCTGGGCCGCGGGGTGGTTTTCATGGTACTTGCCATTTTGACGGGATGCTCCTTTTAGTTCGAGCCCGCGGGGCGGGCCTCCAAGAATTCGTTTACTTCCAATGCCCGGTCCGGATCCAGGACCAGTAAGAGCCGGTCTTTGAGTTTGTAAACTCCCTGGACCAACTCGCGCGCAGCCTGGGACAGATTGTCAGGGGCGGCTTCAAAGTCCGCCTGGTCTAACTGCAGAACATCGCCGATTTCATCCACCAGCAGGCTCACCGGTCCCTCCTCGGTGCGTACCACCAGGTTCATCGGCAGCCTCTCCGAGCTTCTGGGCTCGAGGCCCAAACGGCGGCGCATGTCGAGGGCCGTGACTATCTGTCCACGCAGATTGATCAGCCCTTCGGCCACCGTCGGCGCTAGCGGAATGCGCGTCATCTCCTGGTAGCGCAGAACTTCCTGGACGCGCAAAACGTCGATTCCAAAAAACAGGTCTTCCACCACAAAAGTGGCATACTGCATTGCTAGTGCGACGCTCATCCCTGGCCCTCCACCGATTCGACCGCCCCAGCCGGGCTGTCAGATGTCAGCGCGGAGGCAAGGTGCGCGATGGATCGAAACATCGCCTCCCGGCTGCCTGAGGACTGTGCGAGTTCTATCACCGGAATTCCCCCCATTTTGTGTTGTTGCTTCAGCGCATTCTGCAAACCGGCGAACCCCTTCGGCGGCAGATCTGCGGCTGCCAGCACGAGGTTGACTGCCCGAGCCTCCAACCGGCCCAGCACTTCTTCCGTGCTGCTCGCCTCAAGGACCCGATGACCAGCCATTTCGAGTTCTCCCCGGACGAGGCTGCGTACAAATGGCGAGGCTTCCGCCAGCAGAATGGCTGCGCTTTGGCACTGGCTTTGCCTCTCGAGCCATTCGGGTGCTGCTGCCTCCACAACAGCCCTCAGATCGAGGAAATCGGTCACCTCTTTTCCAACCACGGCCGATCCCAGCAAGCCGGGCCGGCTTGCGGATTGGCGCACCGTGACCGTTTCGTCCGCGATGTCGAGGATCTGGTCGACCATGATCCCGAGGCTCCGTTGGCCGTCTGCTACCACGATCGCCTGAATGGGATCGCGGGAAAGCATGGAATTTGGTGCGGAATCGGGTTCCAGCACTGACGCTAGAGAAACCAGTGTCAGGATTCCGCCGCGATATTGCACTACCTGACGCCCGCTGGCATGCTCTACCATCGATTGCGGGAATTCCTCGAGGCGCGCGACCAGCGATAGGGGAAGCGCCAGACGGGAAAACGAACCCGCGCGGAACAGGAGTATCCGCTGATTGTCCGACCCCGTCGCGGCCGTTACCTGAGCAGCCGCATGATTCTGGCTTTCGCGATTCGCCAGTACTCCCGACCTCTGACCTATACCGAGGACGTCGAGAATCAGCGCGACCCTTCCATCCCCCATGATCGTTGCACCGGAGTAAACCGAGAGCCCCTTGAGTTGTTTTCCCAACGGCTTTACTACAATTTCCTGGGTATCCTTGATGCCATCCACAACCAGGCCGAACTGCCGGTCTTCCGCTTGCAGGACCACAATGTTCACCAGATCGCCCTGGGCAGTGTTTTCCAGACCCAGAATCCGGTTCAAAAATGCCACCGGCAACAACCGGCCGCGCCGGCGATAGACCGGTGTGCCATGCACGCTTTCAATCCTGCCGGCGGAGTCGCCTTCGAGCCGGATCAGTTCGAGCAGGCTGGCCTGAGGAATGAGAAATCGTTCTCCGCCGCTGGCAGCCACCAGGCCTGGAATAATGGCCAGCGTCAAGGGAATCTTCAAGCGGATCATGGTCCCTTTGCCTGTAGTGCTCGATACATCCACCGTGCCGCCAATCCGTTCGATGTTGCAACGAACCACATCAAGACCCACCCCGCGCCCGGACACGTTCGTCACGGTTTTGGCGGTGGAAAAGCCAGGGACAAACATAATTTGCATGGCTTCGTGCTCGCTCATGCGTTCAGCGTGTTCCGGACGAACGAGCCCTTTCTCCAGGGCTTTCGCCTTGATTGCAACAACGTCTACCCCGGCTCCATCGTCCGCCACTTCGATATTTACCTGGCCGCCCTCGTGGTAGGCCTTGAGGGAGATCGCGCCCTGCGGCGTTTTACCGGCGCGAACGCGCTCCTCCGGGCACTCGATGCCGTGGTCGCAGCAGTTGCGGACCAGATGCGTCAGCGGATCCTTGATGGCTTCGATGATGGTCTTATCCAACTCCGTCCCGGCTCCATCCAGATCGAGACGAACCAATTTGCCGCAGGCGTTTGCGGTGTCGCGCACCAGGCGCGGCAGCTTGTTCCAGACCACTCCGATTGGCTGCATGCGCGTCTTCATGACGTTTTCCTGCAGCTCGGTAGTGATCAGGTTGAGGCGCTGAGCGGTAGCGGTCAGCGCGCCGTCTTCTTTCTGGTTTGTGAACTGGAGAACCTGATTGCGCGCGAGTACCAACTCCCCCACCAGATTCATCAGCTTGTCGAGCAGCCCGACATCCACGCGGATAGCCGATTCGGAAACGGCCGAGCTCCTTTCGGCCTCCGGTGGCGCGGCCTCCTGGGGTGCAGCCGTTAAATCAGGAACGTCCTCCGGATCCGCAATGGCCGATGAGAGCCGGTCGATCAGTCCGCCATATTCGTCTGGCCCCTCCTTTTCGGTCCTCTCGAGGTTAGCCAGAATTTTGCGAACGGCATCCATGCATTCGAGAATGACGGCGATCACGCGAGGCGTGGCACGTTTCTCGCCGGACCGCAAGAGCGATAACAGGTTTTCCGCCTGGTGAGCGATCCGTTCGAGAAGAGGAAAGCCAAGGAACCCACACGTTCCCTTGATGGTATGGATCGTACGGAAAACACTCGCCAATAGATCCTTGTCCGCCGGTTTCTGTTCCAGTTCGACGATCTCCGAATCCAGACGGTTCAGATTTTCCGTGCTTTCGAGAATGAACTCCCGCAAAACATCCTGTTCCAACACATGAGTTTTATCGTCCGAAGGTTGGAATTACTGTAGGGCGGGGCTAACAGCCCGTTGCGATACTTGCCTTGCTTTCGACAGTAGCCATCCCCTAACAAACGGGAATATTGCCGAGATGAGCCCATTCCAGTCAAACTTCACAGCTAAGTTGCCTGAATTCGCACTCAGGAGGGTCAGCAAACCATGCTTCGCAGCGTGATCGGTTCCAGTGTTTTTATGGTCCTTCTCCTTCCGCGCTGTCTTGCGGCTGCGCCTGGAGGGAGCGCGTGCCGCCCGAACACTGCCTATTCCGGCGATGCGTTCGGGGCGTCGGTAAAACTATTGAGCACAGACGTGACATTATCCGATACCGGTCCGTTGCCGGCGAGCGGCCGCTCCTTATCCACCCAATTGCTGAGCGCTGAGGTGCCCGGCGCGCTGAACGCCGGTCTCTTGACTGAAAGCACCACCGGCGGATCCAACCGGGCGTCCTCGCAGTCGTCGGTTGCCAATGTCGATCTCACGGTTGCCGGAATCGGCATTACCGCTTCCCTCCTTACGTCGAACGCCACCGCGCAAGCCTGCGGCGGCGGTAGTCCGTCCACCGCGGGAGGATCGAACATCGCGAATCTGGTGGTCAACGGCCAGTCGATCACCGTCACCGGCGAGCCGAACCAGCGGGTGCCTTTGATTGCCGGCACCCTCATCATTAACGAACAGATCAGTTCTTTGGCCAGTTCTTCGTGCGGAGGCAGCGCCAGCATGCGCGTCAATGCGCTTCATCTCACAGTCCTTGGCATCGCCGAAGTCGTGATCTCATCGTCTCAGGCGGGCGTGAGCTGCGTTCCGCCGCAGCGATAGTCCGTCCGCGATTTTTGGCAAACCGCAACCGCGATCAAGTGCGCTTCGGCCCGGCCCGGTATGCTGAATTCGTGCCGACCCGATTAAGCCCCACAGAAAAGGCCCTCTGGTACGTCGAAAGCCATTTCCGGCGCGAATTGCCGCTCGAGGAAATCGCTGGAGCCGCCGGTGTCTCCCGGTACCACTTATCGCGTGCCTTCGGGCTGGCGACCGGGCATTCCGTCATGCGCTATGTGCGTGGCAGGCGCCTTACCGAGGCCGCCCGGATGCTCGCCGGCGGCGCTCCCGATATCCTTACGGTGGCGATCGATTGCGGCTATGGGTCTCACGAAGCGTTCACCCGCGCCTTCCGCGACCACTTCGGACTCACTCCGGAGGCACTGCGGGAGCGGTCCACGCTCGACGGACTAAAACTTGTAGAGGCAATCAAAATGGACGAAACTCTATTGACCAATTTACAGCCGCCGCGCTTCGAAAACGGCCGCACCTTGCTGATCGCAGGTCTGAGCGACCGCTATAACTCCGAGACATCGGCCGGCATCCCGGCCCAGTGGCAGCGATTCGGCCCGTATCTGGGTCATATTCCACGACAAGTGGGGCGAGTAGCGTATGGAGTCCTTTGCAACAGCGACGATGCCGGGAATGTCGAATACATCAGTGGTGTCGAAGTCTCGGACTTTGCGCTGTTGCCGGAGGAATTCGCCCGCCTGCGGATTCCCGAGGCCCGATACGCGGTATTTTCGCATCCCGGGCACATCTCCACCATCCGGCGAGTTTGGGCGACGATTTTCAATGGATGGCTGCCGGAGTCGGGCTACCGGATCGCCGAAGGGCCGGAATTCGAGCGCTATGGCGAGGAGTTCAACGGCCTCACTGGGACGGGTGGCTTCGAAATCTGGATTCCGGTTCGCGAAGCGAAGCCGATTGCGGATGCGCCGACCGCCGCCAGATAAAATACGCCGGGATCCCGGTAAGGATGAGGCCCAGTCCGGTGAGTGCCGGGCCGGGGCGGGTGATCAGCATATTGGCCAGGAAACAGACTGTGACCGCCAGGAATAACAGCGGTGTAACCGGATATCCCCACATACGGTAAGGCCGGGGCAGATCGGCGCGGGTGTGCCGCAAGATCATGACGCCGGCTACCATCAGTCCATAGAAAATCCAGGTTCCGAACAGGGCGTAATCGATCAGCGCCTCGTAAGAACCCGATATGATCAGGACGGCCGACCACGCGGACTGCGCCACGATCGCGAACGCCGGCGTCCCGTAACGCGGATGTACCTCGGCAAACTTGTGGAAGAACAAGCCGTCGGACGCCTGCGCGAAGTAGACCCGCGGAATCGTCAGGCAGCAGCCGTTCAGGGTTCCGAGAACCGACACCAGAATGATGACCGAAACCACCGTGCCGCCGGCCGCGCCCAGCGTTCGCCCGGCGGCATCGGCACCGACGTGTTCGCTGGCCGCGATTTCCGGAATCGAGAGCACGTGCAGGTAGGCGATGTTCGCCAGAAGATAAATGGCCGTCACCGCCAGCGTGCCGATTGCCAACGCCCGCACCACATTGCGTTGCGGCTCGCGAATCTCGCCCGCCACGAAGCTCAACTGTACCCATCCGTCATAGCAGAGCAGGCAGGCGATCAGAGCGACACCGAAGTTGTTCACCGAAGTCATCGGAACAGCCGCGTTTACCGTGTGCCCTGTATGCCCGCCAAACATCAGTGCGGCCGAAATGATGATCAGCAGGCCCACTATCTTGGCCGTCGAAAAGCCATTCATAATGACCGCGCCAAACCGGGTTCCGCGATAGTTCACCCATGTAAAGATAGCCAACACGGCCAAGCCCAGAACCTTTGAGGCAAGCGGGCCCAATGGCATGAGGTAGGCGAAATACATCGCGAACACCACCGCCAGCCATGCCGATTGAGCACCGCGGGATACTGTGAAACTCGACCATCCGCACAGGAAAGCCGCGAACGGTCCGTAAGCTTCGCGTAGAAAAACATATTGGCCCCCGGTGGAAGGGAACGTGGCTCCCAGTTCCGCGCATGCCAGCGCCCCGATGAAGGAAACCACGCCTGCCAGTACCCACACCCCCAGGATCGGCGTCGCGGCGGACAAGTTGCGCGCCACCAGGTTCGGCACCAGAAAAATCCCGCCGCCGATCGTGACCCCCACCACGATGGAGATCGAGTCGGCCAGCGACAGGCGGCGCGCCAGTTCCTGAGGAAGGGTTGTTTCGGCGGCGGCTTTCGGCGCATGCTCCATTCTGAGGCGATTGAATAAGCGTACAACGCCTGCCAATGGGCTGCAAATTCGGGGAGTGCGCCGGTTACCGGAACCCGCTCCAATTCTCCGCCACTACAATGGAATTCGCCGGGTTCTGCGGGAGATATTTCACCGCTACGGCGATCAGAACCGACAGGTCTCGCGGTACCCGTTCGCGGAGCGCGGAAACATCTTGCGATGCGGTATATTCCACTCCGCGGACGGAATAGCTGAAAAAGATAAGGTCGTCGCGAATTTCCACCAGGACCGCATCGCCCATCTTGCCGAGGGCTACCAGCATCGTGCGACGCCGGCGCTCCCGTTCTTCCGGGCTGATGCGCGACGCTCTCCAACGACGAATGCCGACTGTCGTCAGCAGCGCTACGGCCGCCACAGCCAGTGAAAGTAGCGCTGCCTCCACCGCCGAGGGCGGCCAAGCCAGAGTACCCGCCATTTTGCGGAAATCCCGACCCTCCGAACATCCTCAGTTTAACAAAGGCTCAGGCCGGATCCGCTCGTCTGAAAAACCCAAGTGTCGCTTAGCTTATTCGGAAAGGGCACCCCCGGGTTTCCCGACGACAGAAATTCTGCATCAATTGGGGCCGGCAGCCGGCCGCAACTGGAACTTTCCGCCTCGGTGATTGCGAATTCAGTGGCGATCACCTGATGAATGGTGCCGCCCGACGTCCGGGCAGATTTACGCCCATACGTCGTGCCATCGGACACCAAGGGCGCGGAACGATGCTTCAGGCCGAGAGCCGGCCGGGTACGCATCATTGGGGCGCACGGTGAAATTCCTCGCCTCAAACCCCGCGGTGTCCGGAACCAAGCGAACGCGCGAGCTCGATCATCTCTTCCCGCCATGCACCCGGGCGGCGAAAGTACCGGCGTGCCGGCTGTCGCTTGAGAATTCTCTCGCGCATTCTTCTCGTGGTCAACCCTCGTCCATAATCCGCTTGACGATATCCCCGAGCGCCAGAAATTCATCGAGAGAACACGGTTTTCGAAAATAGTGGAGCGCCGCATGTCGCTCCGCATCCTCCATATCCTGTGGCGAGTCCGATGAAGTCAGGATCACAACAGGAGTTCGTCCGCACCGTGGGCTGGCCCGCAGGCGGATCATGACTTCAACGCCGTCGTGTTTGGGAAGGTGTAGATCGAGTAGAAACAGGCTGGGGCAGGCCAGCTTCGAATCGGCATCGAGCTGGTCCAGGAATTCCATGGCTTTCTGGCCGTCGGAAACCAGTTCCAGCTCGCAATCCACCGCTCTGTCTTCCAGCGCCACGCGCACAAGTGCCACGTCGGCGGGATTGTCTTCCGCCAGGAGGATGTATCGTAAATGTTCACCCAGCGGCCGCATTTCCCCTGAAACAAGTCGTTTCAAAGTAGCACGTTTGTTCCCTTAATAGCAGATCGGCACCGCGGCGAATATATGAAAACTCACGATGCCACTAGCCCGGGTACCTGACAGCGTGCAAATCCTCGTAATTGCCATCCCGAGGCAAAGCCTTGCAAGGGCAATGCTTCGAGACGCGAGGAAATTTAATCATGCGCTCGCGGCACTAGGTATAATCCCTGCATGGTGTTTCGTATCCTGATCGCGCCGGCCGTGTGCGCCGCCGCCCTGGCTCCCTGCCTGCTCTCGCAAAAGGCCGATGTTCACCGGCCGCCCATTGTCGGCGTCGCCCACATTTTGCTGAAGACCAACGATCTGGCCGCCGCGCGAGCATTCTACGGGCACTATCTCGGATTCGCCTCCATTGGCGTCATGCCACCCCACGGAGTGGGCTTCAAAGTCAATGACCACCAGTTCATCTATGTTGCCGACACGCTCATGGGAGACGAAGATCGCCTCGACCACGTGGCCTTCGAGACCACCGATGCCCGGCAATTGAGAAATTACCTTGCCGAACATGGAGTGCGCGTGCCGGCAAGCCTCGATCCCGACCTGGACGGTAATTACAGCTTCATGGTGGAAGACCCGGAGGGCCATCACGTCGAGTTCGTGGAGTACCGCAAGGGGTCGGCCACCAGCCGCAATTTCGGTAAGGACCTGCCGAAGTCGCGCATCTCCGACCGCATCATCCACTGCGGGTTCACGGTTCAGGACGCGGCGGCCGCCGACAAACTCTATGCCGATGTTTTCGGTTTTCGAAACACCTGGCACGGCGGAATGACCGATACCAGGACCGATTGGGTGGACATGCGCGTGCCGGATGGTCCGGACTGGCTGGAATATATGCTGAACCAGCCGCACCCTTCGGTGAAGACTCGCGGAGTGATGAATCACCTGGCCCTTGGCGTTCCCGACATCCAGGCGGCTTACCGGGAGTTGCAGAAGCGCGGGCTCAAAATGGATGCCCCTCCGAAGATCGGCCGCGATGGTAAGTGGCAATTGAATCTGTACGATCCGAACTTCACGCGGGCCGAGTTGATGGAGCCGAAGCCAGTCCAGCCACCCTGTTGCTCACCCTTCCTTGACAAGTAACGGCATCGGCGGCAAAGAGCCTTGCGCGCGATCGGCCGCCCACTCGGCCGGTCACCCGCAAGGAACGCCTCCGCTACCCCCATTTTCGCTAGGACGCTCCCCCATACCCCGCAAGATATACTGTGGTTTAAGAACTTAGGATTCTTGAGACCTGCCCATGGCTCAAATGAGTGTCATCTGGCTCCGCGTGGCCGCCGCCCTTTACTCGCTCGGTCTTCTGCATGCCATCCTCACCCTGGTCCGCCGGCGCGAACACCTCTTTCGCGTCGCGCTGGGCGCCTTTGGCCTCGCGTCCGTCTTTCATTTCGTTTCCATCGTAGAAGAGGGCATCGTTAACAATCGCTGCCCCATCACCAATTTCTACGAAACCCTCTCGATGTGCGCTTTCCTGCTGGTGTTGGTCTATTTGTTCGCACACTGGCGCTACAAACTGGAAAGCCTGAGCGTTTTCGTGTTTCCCCTGGTGTTTGTGGCGGCGCTGGTCGCCACCATGGGAAATCCCGTCGGCGGATGGTCCAGCCCGGCCTTGAAAAACAGCTGGTTGATCGTTCATATCGTACTGGTATTGCTTGGGTTGGCGGCGCTTTTGCTGGCCGCCATCGCGTCCCTGGTCTATCTCTTCCAGGAGCGCGAACTGAAGCGCAAGAAGCCTCGCAAGTCGTACTACCGCCTTCCGGCGCTCGGCACGCTCGACGAGCTCATTTCCCGAGCCATGGCGGTTGGGTTCGTTTTGATAACGTTGGCTGTGATTGCCGGCACCACCTGGGCCTTTATTGAAGCCAAGGCGGGCTGGCTTACCGACCCGAAAATCGTAATTTCCTTCATCACGTGGGGCGTTTACATGGCCCTGGTGTTTCTGCGAACCGTAGCGGGATGGCGCGGGCGGAAAGCCGCCATCATGACCGTGACGGTATCGGCCTTCGCCGCCATTACCTGGGCGGCGCACGCGCGGTTGGGCAATCTTTTGTTCAAGTCATGAAGCTGCACATCACAGGCGTGAGTCACAAAACAGCACCCGTCGAGGTGCGCGAACGCCTGGCCTTCCGGCCGGAGGCTATACCGGCCGCGCTGGCCGACTTGAAAAGTCGTGAAGGAATCGCCGAGGCGGTGATCCTTTCCACGTGCAATCGCGTGGAAATTACCGTAACCACCGACGATCAGTCGGACCCGCAGGCAATTGTCGATTCGTTCCTGGCCGACCAGAAACACGCCGATTCCGGCAGCATCGCCCCGCATCTTTACCGGCACGAAGGCCGTGACGCGATTCATCATCTGTTTCGGGTAGCCGCCAGTCTGGATTCCATGGTGGTTGGGGAGCCGCAGATCCTTGGTCAACTAAAGACAGCGTACGCTGCCGCCAAGGATTGCGGCTCGGTTTGCGGCTGGCTCGACGGCCTGATGACGCGTGCTTTCGGCGTGGCCAAGAAAGTCCGTTCCGAAACCGGCGTGGGCCAGATGGCGGTATCCATCAGCTACGCCGCCGTGGAACTCGCCCGCAAAATCTTCGGCTCGCTGGCCAATCGCAAAATCATGATCGTGGGCGCGGGCAAGATGT
>Ga0335073_10010168_pt1 | contig 13213 bp, 9 predicted proteins | sample Lox_Sample_22_FD_207093 | JGI IMG/M metagenome (GOLD analysis project Ga0335073, IMG submission 207093) | Soil microbial communities from Loxahatchee National Wildlife Refuge, Florida, United States - Lox_Sample_2.2 | ecosystem: Environmental > Terrestrial > Soil > Wetlands | place: USA: Florida...
CAGCGGCATGCAGCCGCGCCAACAGGCCGGACACATGATCGCAATCGAACCGCCCGTCAAAATACTCAACTTTTGCTCTTGCATTCGAAGGGCCGTCCACACATGCGAGGCCCGAGCCGCGCGCGCCCTGTCATTGCGAGGCCCGCAGGGCCAAAGCAACCCCGGTCGCTGAGGCGCCCAGGTGGTTCGCGCGCCACGCAACCGAGGTTGCTGCGGCCCTTGGGGCCTCGCATGACAGTTGCGGCAAAGTTGTCGCGCCTTTGCCATCTGCCTGCGTCCGCAGCACCGCGATGGCTGGCTGGGCGGCGACTCGGGTGTCCGGCGCGAACGGCCGTCCGGCCGGTATCGCGGCGATCCGGCGCATACCGTGCAACGACGAGGAACCATTGCCGCCGACCCACGCCGGGTCCAATAAACCGCCGTGTTCGATAAAGCGGACCTCCCCATCCGCGGTCTGGTCGCGCGTTGACCTGGATCAAACGATGACCGACGCCGAGCTGCGATCCTTGCTGCGCGATTGCCTCCGGCTGTGGGACGTGCCCGGAACGGTAAGCGTTGGCGAGGACGGCGTGGCCATCACCACCCGGGACGGTTGCTTCGTATTGCAACGCGCCACGCCCGACATGCGGCCGGTGCGGTGGCTGTTGCAGACCCCGACCCGCGCCGCCGCGGAAAGGCCGCCGCGTGTCGCGCCATCGATCGTCGCGGCGCTCAGCGCGTTGCGCAATGCGCTGGGCGCGGCGGGTGGCGCCGGCCTCAGGATCAGCCCGTCGTAGCCCGCACCGGCTTGCGGCATGGCGGGCACCGCACTTCGGGCAATCACGATCGATGGCGCAGCGTAGCCGCCGCCGGCGTGCGGCATGGCGCTCAGTAGCTGTCCGACGAGATGACGTTCTGCGGCTTCGGCCCGAGCAAGGCGGCGCGCATCGTCTCGGCGGATTTTACGCGGATGTCCTCCCATGCCTCCGGCGTGAAGAACGCCGAATGCGGGGTGATGATCAGGCGGCCGATGGTCCAGGGCTCGCGCGCACGATAGGCGCGGACAAGTTCGGGCACCGGCTCGACCGGCGGTTCCACCGGCAGCACGTCCAGGCCGGCGCCGGCCAGATGGCCGCTGCGCAGCAGCTCCGCCACCGCATCGACGTCGACAATCGGCCCGCGCGCGGTGTTCACCAGCACTGCGTCCTTCGGCAACAGCGCGAGCTGCGTCAGCCCCAGCATGCCGCGCGTCTCCGGGGTCAGCGGCGCGTGCACCGACAGCACGTCCGACACGCGCAGCAGGTCCTCGAGCGTCTTTGCGCGGCCCACGCCGACGCCCAGTTCCGCGCCGTTCGGCAGGTTCGGATCGTAGAACATCACGCGGAAGCCGAGCGCCTTGGCGCGCAGCGCGGCGGCGGTGCCGATGCGGCCGAGCCCGACGATGCCGAAGGTCTGCCCGCCCAGGCGGCGCACCAGCGGATCGATCACATAGCCCCACCGCGCCGGCGGATCGCCGCGCTGCGCCTCGAGGTGCAGCAGCAGGCCGCGGCGCAGCGCCAGCGCCAGCGCGATGGCATGGTCGGCGACCTCGGTGGTGCCGTAATCCGGCACGTTGAGGATCATGATCTGACGCTGGGCCGCCGCGACGCGGTCCAGATTGTCGTAGCCCACGCCCATGCGGCAGATCGCCCGCAGCCGGGGGAACCGCGCCAGGTCGGCGGCGGTGACCTTGTAGCGCAGAATCATCAGGCCTTCGGCGGCAGCGCATTCCTCGTCAGTCAGGTCGGCGAGGCTGCTGGTGGCCCGGGGGAACACCACGTTCACGTCGGGGCCGTAGATGCGGCGCTCGAAGCTGTCGTCGGGATAGATGTTCTCCGAATAAAGCACGGTGACGGTCATGACGCGGGCGTTTCCCCTTGGGTTCGAGCCGCGCCACGGCTAGCGCGGCGGGGAGGGGAACGCCAGGGCCGCGGCGCGCGCTAGGCTAGGCGGCGAACCGAACCGGCTGGCGCTTGCGGCCCCAGGTGCCGGGCGCGGGTTCGAACACACCCGCTGCCGCGGCGCCGCAGCGCTGGCAGCCGCCATTTGGATCCAGCCCCCAGGCGCCGAGCTGGTACCAATCGCGCTCGATCAGCAGCGTGCCACAGGCATGGCACCACGTGCTGCCGCCGGCGGGATCATGCACGTTGCCGGTATAGACGTAGCGCAGCCCGCGGCCCATCGCGATCGCGCGCGCCCGCGTCAGCGTGGCGGGCGGCGTGTGCGGCGTGTCACGCATGCGCCAATCCGGATGGAAGGCGGTGAAATGCAGCGGCACGTCGGTGCCGAGCTCCGCCGCCACCCAGCTTGCCAGCGCGCCGATCTCGGCGTCGCCGTCATTCTCGCCGGGGATCAGCAGCGTGGTGATCTCGACCCACACTTTCCCCCCGTGGCGCAGCCAGACCAGGGTATCAAGCACGTCGGAGAGATGGCCGCCGCACAGGTTGCGGTAGAAACCCTCGGTGAACGCCTTCAGGTCCACGTTGGCGGCATCGATGTGGCGATAGAACTCGCCGCGCGCCTGCTTGGTGATATAGCCGGCGGTGACCGCGACGGTCTTCAGCCCGGCCTCATGGCAGGCGATCGCGGTATCGACCGCGTACTCCAGGAAGATCACCGGATCGTTGTAGGTGAACGCGACGGACCGGCAGCCCAGTTGCCTCGCCGCCGTGGCGATCTGCGCCGGGGCAGCGGACTGGTTCAGCTTGTCCACCTCGCGCGCTTTCGAAATGTCCCAGTTCTGGCAGAACTTGCAGGTCAGGTTGCAGCCGGCGGTGCCGAACGAGAACACCGGCGTCCCGGGCAGGAAATGATTGAGCGGCTTCTTCTCGATCGGGTCGATGCAGAAGCCGGAAGAACGGCCGTAGGTGGTCAGTACCAGGCGCTCACCTTCACGCGCGCGGACGAAGCACAGGCCGCGCTGGCCATCGTGCAGCTTGCAGAGCCGCGGGCAGACGTCGCACTGGACGCGGCCGTCCGGCAGCGCGTGCCAGTAGCGGGCCGGGAACAGGGGGGTGTCGAGCGTGGAGTTCATGGCGTGGCCGCCAGTGTAATCCTGGCACACCGCGCCGGGGAGGGGGTGGGAAATGCATCAAACAGGAACGACCTTGGCCATCGTCGGATGATGGCCAAGGTCCTGGCAGACGCGGAGCAATGCCGTCGCAGCGGCTCAGCGCACCCCGCCGAACGCGCCGCACTTAGCGGCCAAGGGTGTAGCCAGGCTCGGTCTGGAGCTGCCGCTGCGTCTCCAGATAGCCCGGGGTCGAGCCGTCGCCGACTGCCGCGGCGCCCGTGCCCAGGCTGTAGCCAGGCAGGCTCCGAAGCTCTTGCTGCTGGTTCAGATAGCCGTCGTTGGTGCCGGTGCCGATTGATGCGGCCGACGCGATGGAAGTGCTGAGGGCAAGCGCAAGCACCGTGGCACTCGTGATAAGCGTGGTCTTCATGGTGGATTCTCCTCTCGAGACCGTCTGTAGCTGGTCAGGTTGATGGCGCGATGGAGCAGCGCATCCTCTCGTTCCGGGGGGCAATCGAACCTCTGATCTTGTCCCGGCGATGCATCCGACCTCATCGAACTAGGCGCCAAATGGTTATTGGAGCGGCTTCCGCCAGTCCCCAGGTGCGGCACAGGATATGTGCAATCTGCGCACAATCCGCGGGCTGCCCCCGGCCGCGCGTATCGTGGATCGGCCAGCGCAACGAAACCGCAACCATGCACCGACCCGGAGCCGCCGGAGACAGACATCGCCCGATCCAGCGACAGGCGCGTCGGTTGCTGGCTTCCGCTACGCCTGTCGCTGGCGCTGACCGGGCCGGCGTGCCGCGTTTGAGCGCGGCGTGACGGCGAAAGCGGCGGGGTTTGATCCCCGCCGCCGGGCAGCCCATCCGCGCAAGCCTGTGTCAGAAGCGGATCGACATGCCCGCCGTGACCAACTGTATTTGCACCTTGTTGTTATCCGGGCCGTTCGCCGCGGTCAGGAAGTCGTAGCCGCCCTGGTTGCGCTGGCCCCAGGTATATTCCGCCACCAGCACCACGCCCGGTCCAAGCCCATAGACTGCACCGAGGTCGAGGCCCTGATCGGTCCGTTGCGTCGGCAGGCCGACCTGGCCCTGGCTCTTGTAGTTGAAGTAGTAGGCACCCAGGGTCATCGGAACCTGCGGTATGGTGTATTTCGCACCAGCCACCCAGGCGACCGCGGTGGCGCCGCCGACCGGTTGCAGGCCCCAGGCGCCATTGTAAGCGCCCCACATCACGTTGCCGGCAAGTTCAATCTGCCGGTTGAACTGCACCGAGGCGCCGACATCGCCGATGTTCAGGCCCTTGTTGGGCTGCGACACGGCGGCGGCGTCATCCACCTGGCCGCTGGTGGTATAGATGCCGGACAGCGCCACGCCTACCGGGCCGAAGTTATTGCGATACCGCGCGGCGATGCCGAGCTCGTTGCGGTAGCGGCCAAAATCGCCCGACAGCGTCGAGGACGATTGCGTCGCGCAGCTTACGCCGCCGAATGCGGCAGAGCACCCGGAGCCGTCGAACGGCGTGGAGTTGTTCGGCGCGAAGGCAATGCCGAAGTCGAAACCATCGATCACCGGCGAGACGTACATGATGCGGGCGGCCATGTACTCGGGGCCGTCATCGGCCCACGGCCAGATCGGCTCAACGTTGGTGGGGGCGTTGATGCCGCCCGTGAACTGATCCCAGCCGCCCCAGTCGAAATCGTCGAGCAAGCCGATCTCGAACAAGGTCTGCGCGCCGAGGCCGGTGCCGATGCGCAGGAAGCCAAAATTATCGGTCCCGCCATACACGTTCGCCTGGCGCACGTACAGCGTGTTGTCGCTCGAATCGCCGGACGCGCTCTGGGCAAAGCCGGAACCGATCGTGCTGCCGTTGGGGACCGCGCCCCCCGTGGCACCGCCGAGCGAGGTGGTGTTGTTCTCGCGGACCTCGGTGAAGGCGCCGTAGCGGATGCCGTTCTTCGTCTCGCCGTCGATGCCGAAGTCGAGGCGGATATAACCGCTGATGCCGAACGCCTGCTGCTTGTTGCCGGCGTTGGAAGCGGGCGTGCCGGTGCCATTCATGCCGGTCCACCACGCGGCCATCGGGAACTCGTTGACTTCCAGATTGATGCGCATGTTCACGGTGCCCGGCGTCGGCACGGAGAACGGCACCTGCGTTTCAGTTTCCAGTCCTTGCCCGCCGGTGTACGGCGATCCCACCTGTTGGAATCCGTCCGGTTGCGTCACCAGGCCGGTGCCGGTCACCGTGTTGGGATTGCCTGTCATGTCCATGATTCTGGCGGCATCGGCCGTTCCGGCCAGCATGCCCACCATGGTTCCCGCCGACAATAACAGTCGGACTCTGTGCATGGTACCCTCCTCGCTGTGCCGACCGCGGCCGGCAAGACCCGGATCCCGAATGGCGATGCCGCGGCACAATCGCTGCGGCGCCACCACGGACCGCACGCACGCGTGCCGGTCGTTCGGTTCCGGCGGGCACTATTTTCAGGACTGTTAACAGGAAGAAAGAGCCTATTGCAGGCTAAAGCAAATATACTTTGCGGCAACACAGAAAAGGCACAAATAGAAATTAAGCCGCTACTTGCAATGGGCGCGCATAATCCCGCCCGCAACATTATATTTCGCAAGCGCTCATATATCCTCGGGCAGGAAACGGCGGGAGGTCCGGATCAGTCTCCTTCGGCGACAGCCGGACTGCGGAAGAGCACGCGCAGCGGATGCCGCGGCACACTCGACTCCGTCAGCACGGGCTGCGTTGCCGCTCGCAACAGGCGGGCGCCCGGCCAGGAACCCTGGAGCACGGCGCCCCGAATTGCCTGCGCCGCCTGCCCGGCAAACCCACGCACCGCGTCACGCGCGTCGCGATGGACCGCAACGGCATGCGTCACCGCAAGCGACGGCTGTATGATCGGGCGGAACACCAGGGTGCCCGCCACGGCATGCGCCCGCACCGCTGCCGCCGGCAGGATCGTGCAGCCGATGCGATGGCGCACCATGGCCAGCATCACGGGCGCACTGTCCGCCTGCGTCACCGTATTGAACCGAAGGCCGCGCTGCGCCTCGGTCTTGGCCAGCAGGCGCCGAATCCAGTGCTCCGGGCTGGGCAGGATCAGCGGCACATCCAGCAGATCCCGCAGACGCAGTGGCTGCGCGCTGGCCGCCAGCGCATGGTTCGGCGCGCAGACCACACCGAGATCTTCGGTCAGCAAGCGCTCAACCGCGAGCTCGTTGAGCCTGGGCGGATCCTGCAGCAGCGCGAGGTCCGTCGCTCCACCACACACATCGTCCAGACTATCATTGCCGCTCTCGGTCAGCGCCAACGACACCGGAGGAAGCTGCTGTTGCGCCGCAGGGAGCAACGCCGGCGCCAACAGCGGGCCGTATTCGGCGGGCAGTGCCAGCGAAACGATTCCCGCGCCGGCGGAGGCCAGCGGCGACCCGTTCAGCGGCGCCTCGAGCAAGCGCAGGACCGCATCGGCGCGCCGCAGAAGGTCACGTCCAGCCGCCGTCGGGCTGACGCCACGGGTGTGGCGAATCAGCAACCGGGTGGCGAACGTGTCTTCCAATTTGTGGAGCTGCTGGCTGACGGCGGCAGCCGTGATGTTCAGGTGCCGGGCAGCGCGGCCGAGATTGCCGGTGCGCGCAGCGACGGCGAACGACCGCAGCTCGCGCAATTCCGGCAGCCGGGCAGGCGTTGGTAGCGCTGTTGTCGCCGTTGCCGGCCACCGGCCATCGCCTGACCCGACGGGGTAGACTGCGTTCAAAATCCTCGTCCCCGTGCAGACCCGCGCCAGCAGGGCGCGGCCAGCGTTGCGCCCGTCCATGCACTGCGAACGGGCGTCACGTTCACGCCCACGCGTTGTAGGGTGCGGGCCACCACGTGGGGATCGATATTCCACGCACAAGACCTTGCGAGATTGCGCACAGATCCGCGCTGCTCAGGCATGCCGGTACAAAGTTGCCATTGTCGTGAGCGGCGGCTCTGGTTGCCGGCAGCGCGGCGGTCAATAGGCGCGATGATAGCCTATGATTGGCTGTCAAGCCAAAGATTGCATGATTCGCATCAAGGTTTCGGAATGTAGATTACCAATGCGTATAACGCCGGATTGGTCACGGAATACTACGGTGCAACAAAAATGCAGCATGGCTGACCGCGGACAGCCAGTATCGCGCGAGCGCCTGGTGACGCATGAGCCCCGCTCGCCGAGCGGGCAGTGCGGCACTCCATTCGCGCCGCTTCATGCGAAACCGGACAACTTCGCATTGCGAACTGGTTCCATTGCACATCACCTCGCCGGGAACTTCCGCCGGCAGGTCATTTCATGAATATGCCTGCTCATGAACATGCCTGCCGGTCAGCGCCGGGGAAGCGCCGGAGCCTCGGTTGCTGGTCGGTTTCGCCGTGCCGCCTGCGCAAACCGGATAGGCATACGCATTAGAAACTGCCATCGAACGCAATCAGGCGCCGGAGCGTCTCGGCCCTCGGCGCCTGGACGGGTCGCCAGCACGAGGCCGCCGACGTCGATCTCGAGGCTGCGGCGCCGGCGCTCGGCGCAGCGCCCCGACGCGCCTCAGCCCCAATGGCCACGCACCCAATACCCGCCGATCCAGTGTCCCGGAATCCAGGGCCGCTGCGGTACCGGGTAATAGACCGGAGCGCCGTAGTACGCCGGCGGTGGCGCGTAGTACGCGGGTGGCGGCACGTAGACCGGCGCCGGCGCAACCACCACGGGCGGCAACCCAATGCCGACGGCGCAACACCAGCCGCCATGCCACCAGGCCTCCGCCGGCTGCGGCGCCGCGGCGACACCAACCGCCGCAAGGCCGAGCATTCCGCATCCCGCTACCATCCGCCGCATCGCGACGCTGCTGTTTGTCAGGAACCGCATAGCACCCTCCATCCGATTGATCTGAGCTCGCGTTCATTACCTGGCGCGAAAATAGGACGTTGGAGAACCGGCACAACGACGAATGCGCTGCCGGCATCCCGGTCGATATCCCAGGGGATTTCATGCCGAAGGCCGGGGTAGTTTCCGACGAAAACTCCAGGGGAAAATTCGCTCCGCCGCGATCGATGCCGGTTCGGCCAATTGCTCGATGGCTGCCCAGACGATTGCCCGACGGCGGTTCAGGCGATCGATCGATTGCGGTTCAGGCGATCGATCGATTGCGGTTCAGGCGATCGATCGATTGCGGTTCAGGCGATCGATCGATCACGGTTCAGACGGTTGATCGATGGCGGTTCAGGCGATCGATCGATCACGGTTCAGACGGTTGATCGACGGCGGTTCGAGCGATTGGTAGCGAATGCCTGATCACGGCTGCAGGCCGCTGGCAATCCTTCGGCCGCGGGGCCGACCGCCGTCAAACCGTCAGCCCGAGCACTGCCGCCGCGTCGCATGCCAGCGCCAGCAGCGAACGGTCGAAGCCCGGCGCCGCCACCAGTGACAGCCCGACCGGAGCGCCCCGCACCTGCGCTGCCGGCAGCGTCACCTCCGGCAAGCCGCAGAAGCCGGCGATCGCCGTCACCCCCACCGTTGCCTGTCGCACCGCATCTTGCTCTGACAGGCTCGCGCTCAGCAGGGGAGCGATGCAGGGGCTGGTCGGGTAGACCATCACCGCCCCGCCGGCCAGCAGCGGCCGGATGCGCGACTGCAACACCCGGCGGAACGCCCGCCCGGGCGCGGCGATCGCCGCATCGGTCGCCTTCGCCGCCGCAAACCGCTCGCCGACGCCGGGGCCGAACCGAGGCCGCGTCGCCTCCACCCAGCCGCCCAGCGCTGCCCACGCCTCCTCCGCCTGCGCCGTGCGGAAATGGTCGAAGAAGCTGTCGATCCCTTCGGGCGCGATCCGCACACCCACCGCGCGTCCGCGGATTTGCTCCAGCTTCTCCAATGCGGGCCGCAATGCCTCGGCAACCTCGGGTTGAGCGTTGACCCACACTTCTTCCGGCCGGAGCAGGGGGCCGTCGGGACCGGAGCGCGGCCCCGCGAGCAATACCTCCCCCACCCCCGCCAGCAGCGAGGCGGACCGCGTGAACCAGCCGCAGGTGTCGAAGCTCGGCGCCAGCGGGCAGGCACCGGCCAGGCTGACGGCGCCATGCGTCGGCCGGATGCCGAACAAGCCGCAATAGCTCGCGGGGATCCGCACCGAGCCGCCGGTATCGGATCCCAGCGCGAAATCCACCAGCGACGCCGCCACGGCAGCGGCCGAGCCACAACTCGATCCACCCGGGAACCGGTCCGGCGCCGCCGGGTTGGTCGGCGTCCCCTGCCAGACATTCTCTCCGGTCAGGCCATAGGCCAGCTCATGCGTCTTGGTCTTGCCCGCCAGATACGCCCCCGCCTGCAGCAACGTCACCACGACCGGCGCGGTGGCGGTGGCCGGCAGATGCGTGCTCGCCCAGTCCGGGTTGCCGTAGGTCGTCACCACGCCGGCGAGGTCGAACAAATCCTTGACCGCGAAAGTGAGACCCGACAGCCGGCCGCTCCCCAGCGGCGCCCGTTTGGCGCGGGGCCCCGGAACGAAGGCGCCTACTGTGTCCTGCATCGCGACCATGGATGTGATCTCCGCTTCGGTGGCCGTATGTTACCCTCGCATCACCGGCCGTATGTTAACCTGCACACACCACGACCCGGAAAACCGAGCGCAGGATGACCTCGCCAGGGCCGCATGACCCGCATGCAAACTCCCTCGGGCTCGGACTCCGCCAGTTTACGCCGCATAGGATGACAGACCTGTTTCTGATGTCCCGTCGGATCGTCAGTGTGCGACCTCACCGTCGCGTGACGCACGATGGAGGAATGAGTTGAAATTGTCGCATCCGCCGGGCATACTCGCAGTTGTGAACCGCCGGCCACTGGGCACTCGGGCCGCGCCGCGCGGCGACCGGATCATTCTGGCCAAGGGTCAGGACACCATTCCCATCCGGCCGCAAATAGGGAAACAGGCTCCGTCTGCGGCGCACCCGCGGCTGACCGACAAGCCTCTGAGAGGGATTGCCCGTGGATATACCTGACGGAACCATCGCCGGCCCGCCTGGGCAGGACCGCCGGGCTTTGCCCCCGCCCGCCGAGGCCTCCGCCGGCGGCAGCGGCTCCGACACCGGCAGTCCCGTCGATCTCGGCGGCCCACGCGAACCGCCAATCCATCCACGCGTCATGGCAATGATCATGGCCGGACGCTATCACGGCATCGAGCTGGATCCCGCCGAATATCGCGTTCCCGCCGGGGAGACCGATCCCACCGCCGCCTCACTCTCCGCCTGGGCGCAGAATTCCGGCATGTGGTCGCGCGCCGTGCGCCTCCGCTGGCGCCACCTGATGCATTTCAACAACACCGGCCCCGTCGTATTGCTGTTTACCGACGGCACCGCCGGGCTGCTGACCGGCATCAACCTGGAACACAATGTCGTCTTCCTGAAGGATCCCCGCGGGCCCGCCGCCGACAACCCGGTCCCGGTCGACGAAATGCGCCTCAACGAGGTGTGGAGCGGCGAGGCCATCCTGCTCCGCGCCAATCGCGGCCAGACCGAGGCCGACGCACCGTTCTCCTTCCGCTGGCTGATGGGCGTGGTCGGGAAGGAGCGCAAGTCGCTGCGCGACATCGCCATCGCCTCCTTCACCCTCAGCATGCTGACCATCTTCCCGCCATTCCTGGTGATGACGGTGGTGGACAAGGTGCTGACCCACCACAGCTACTCCACGCTCATCCTGCTCTCCAGCATCCTCGCCATCGCGGTCTGCTATGAAACGGTCCTGGGCTATGTGCGCCGCCTGATCATTGTCATCGTCGGCGTGCGCATCGATGCCAAGCTCAGCCTGCACGTGTTTGCCCGGCTGGTGCGATTGCCGCTCGACTATTTCGAACGCCACCCCGCCGGCGAGACGATGTACAACGTCAGCCAGATCAACCGGGTGCGCGAGTTCATCACCGGCAAGCTGCTGACCACGTTCCTCGACCTGATCACGCTCTGCGTGCTGCTGCCGTTCCTGTTCTATCTGAACGCGACGCTGGCCTGGATCGTGGTGGCCTGCGCCTGCGTGATCACCCTGATCATCGTTTCCTACCTCCGCCCCCTGCGCGTCGTGTTCAAGCGCGTGGTGGAGGCCGAGACCAAGAAGCACTCCGCGCTCGCCGAAACCATCTATGGCGTGAAGACGGTGAAGGCGCTGGCACTCGAGCCGCAGCGCAAGACGCTGTGGGACGAGGTGGTGGCCGATGCCGGCAAGTGGCGCATCGCCTTCGGTAAGCTGGCCAACTGGCCGCAAACGCTGGTGACCCCGGTCGAGCGCTTCATGTGGATGGGCGTGATCATGGTCGGCGCCTATCTCGCGATGACCGACACCCAAGGCTACATGGTCGGCAGCTTGTTCGCCTTCATGATGCTGTCGCAGCGCGTCGCGCAGCCGCTGGTCGGCCTCGCCCGCCTGATCGAGGATTACGAAGAAGTCGGCGCCTCGATCGGCCAGGCCGCGTCGGTGCTGAACCGTCCGTTGGAAGTGGATGCCGCGTCCGGCGGCTTGCGCCCGAGATTCCAGGGCGCGATCACCTTCGACGACGTCACCTTCACCTATGCGGGCACCAAGACGCCGGCACTCGACCGGGTCGCCTTCTCGGTCCCCGCTGGCACCATGCTGGGACTGGTCGGCCGGTCCGGCTCCGGCAAATCCACCGTCACCCGCCTGCTGCAAGGGATCAACCGCGACTACACCGGCTATGTGAAAATCGACGGCGCCGACCTGCGCGAGATCAACCTGCGCCACCTGCGTTCCAGCTTCGGCGTGGTGTTGCAGGACAACTTCCTGTTCCGCGGCTCGATCCGCGACAACATCCTGGCAGGGCGCCCGGGCCTGACATTGGATGACGCGGTGCGCGCCGCGCGCCTGGCCGGCGCGGAAGAGTTCATCGAGCGCATGCCCAACGGCTACGAGACCTACGTCGAGGAAGGCTCGCCCAATCTCTCCGGCGGCCAGCGCCAGCGTCTCGCCATCGCCCGCGCGCTGATCACCGACCCGCGCATCCTGATCCTGGACGAGGCCACCAGCGCGCTCGATCCGGAATCCGAGGCGCTGGTGAACGCCAACCTGCTGCGCATCGCGCGCGGCCGGACCATGATCATCGTTTCCCACCGCATGTCCTCGCTCACCGAATGCGACCAGATCTGCGTGCTCGAGAAGGGCAAGGTGATGGACGTCGCACCGCATCACACCTTGCTCGAGCGCTGCACCGTGTATCGCCAGCTCTGGGCGCAGCAGACCCGCTTCATGAATAACGAAGGTCCCCGCCATGCAGCTCCTGCCCCGACCCTCGTCCAAGGCGACTGAGCGCGCGCTGGTCGTCGCCGAGGCACGCGATCCCACGCTGCCGGCGATCCTCGAGTTCCAGTCGCCCTCCACCGCGGTCGTCAACGCACCCATCCCGCGTGCCGCGCAGCACACGGCGTGGATCGTCACCAGCATGTTCATCGCCTGCGTCGTCACGATGGGGCTGATCAAGGTGGACCAGGTGGTGACCGCGCCCGGCATCGTGGTGTCGAAGAACGCGACGCTGGTGGTGCAGCCGCTGGAAACTTCCATCGTGCGCTCGATCGACGTGCATGAGGGCGAGGCGGTGCACGCCGGCCAGATACTGGCGCGGCTCGATCCTACCTTCGCCGCCGCCGATCTCGGCGCCAGCGCGGCGCAGGTGTCGAGCCTCCAGGCGCAGGTGGAGCGCATGCAGGCGGAAGTGGACGACAAGCCGTTCCACTACTCCGGCCTGGATCCGAACCTGTCACTGCAAGCCGCGATCTACGCGCAGCGCAGGGCCGAGTACGATTACAAGATGGAGAACTTCCAGCAGAAGGCCGACAGCCTGGTGGCGACCATCGCCCACGCGAATTCCGACGCCGCCGGCTACCACGACCGCCTGCAGGTGGCGACCAGCGTAGAGAACATGCGGAGAGAATTGCAGAAGATGGGGGTCGGCAGCCTGCTGAATACCTACGCCGCGATGGATAACCGGGCGGAGATGGCGCGCAATCTGGCCGGGGCGCAGGAGCAAGCCGCCGGGGCGCAGCGCGACCTCGCGGCGCTGCTGGCCGAGCGCGACAGCTACGTGCAGCAATGGCACGCCGACGTCGCCGACAAGCTGTCCGATGCCACCAGCAAGCTGTCGGACGCACGCGAGTCGCTGAACA
>Ga0335073_10010171_pt1 | contig 13210 bp, 12 predicted proteins | sample Lox_Sample_22_FD_207093 | JGI IMG/M metagenome (GOLD analysis project Ga0335073, IMG submission 207093) | Soil microbial communities from Loxahatchee National Wildlife Refuge, Florida, United States - Lox_Sample_2.2 | ecosystem: Environmental > Terrestrial > Soil > Wetlands | place: USA...
GAAGAACTTCGCCCCCGCGCCCGGCAAGATCGGCGCCTACCGCGAGCCGAGCGGCCCGGGCGTGCGCGTGGACTCGGGCGTCGAGGCCTATGGCGAAGTCTCACCCATGTACGACCCGATGGTCGCGAAGCTGATCGTCTGGGACGCCGACCGTGAGCAGGCGACCCAGCGCATGCTGCGCGCGCTCGACGAATACGAGATCGAGGGGCTAAAGACGCTGATCCCCTTCCACAAGGCGCTGCTCGCGACCGAGGAGTGGAAACGCGGGAGCACGTGCAAGGAGCTGCTCGAGGACAAGCAGTGGTTGAAGACGCTCGCCTTCGAGAAGGCGGCCCCGCCCGCCGAGGACGAGGAGGAGCCCAAAGTCGAGCAGACCTACTCCGTCGAGGTCTCCGGCAAGCGCTTTGACGTGCGTGTCGTCGGTCCGCCCTTCGCGGGCGGCGGCGCGGTCGCAAGCAACGGAGCTGCACCCGCCACGGCCGGCGGTGGCAAGGCCCCGAAACGCGCCGAGCGCAAGTCCTCAGGCGGTGGCGGCGGTGCCGACGTGCTCCCCTCCCCACTTCAGGGCAACATGTGGAAGGTGCTCGTCAAGCAGGGCGACACCGTGCAGGAGGGACAGCTGCTCTGCATCATCGAGGCGATGAAGATGGAGAACGAGATCACCGCCCACAAGGCAGGCACGATCGCCGAGCTGCCGATTGCCGAGGGCGAGCCGATCCAGGCCGGCGCGCCGATCGCCACGATCGTCAGCGCGATCGAGAGCGAGGGCTGAGCCCAAACCTACGGCCGCGGGCCTGCGCTACGCGGGGCCTGCGACGCTACAGCCGCGCAACGTTCTGAGCGTGCAGTTCGCGCTGGGTCTTCGAGCGGCGTCCCGGCGGCAGCTCGGCCTCGACCCCGCGCTCGCGCAGCGCCTGAAGGTAGACGCGGTCCTCCTCCAGCACGCCGAGCGCGCGCTCGCGGTCGAGGATCGCCCCGTGGCCCGGCACCACGTGCTCGGCGGCGGCCACCAGCGGGCGCAGCCGCTCCAACGTCGCGAGGTATTCCTCCAGCGCGTTCCCCGGCGGGTACCCCGTCGCCTGGAGCCAGGGCTCATCCGCGCGCAGCACCGGGAGCTCGACGTCCGAGACGTAGTCGCCACTGACAAGCACCCGCGCCCAGGGAATCCAGATCGCCATGCCGTCGCCGGTGTGTCCCGTCGCGGGATGCAGCTCCAGCTCGCCCGCGCCCACCGCACACCGCCCCGGCACTGGGAGCGCCTGCACCCCGCCGAGCGCCAGCGGGCGCGGACGCTCAATCACGAGCTCTTCGTCGAAGTCGCGTAGCTCGCGCTGCGCGGCGCCGGGCTCGGCGCGCAACCGCTCAGCCGTGCTCTCCGCGCAACCAAGCGTCGCCTCTGGGAAGGCCAGCGGCCCGAGCACGTGATCCCAGTCGGCGTGCGTCGCCAGCAGTCCTTGCGGCTTGGGAAAGCCGGCTTGCTCGACGAGCGCGGGCAGCAACTCAAGCTCCTCGGGCAGCACAGGCGAATCGATCGCGAAGGACTCGCCGCCCGCGCCGGTCTCGCCCGGCCCGTGGGTACTCACCAGCAAGCCCTCGCTCTCGAACCCTCCCCCGCCCGGCACCTCGACGTCCGCTGCATCGCCAGGCCCGCGCACAAGCGTGCAGTGGGCCTGGAGCAGCTGGCTTGTCACAACGAGGACGTCGCGGTGCAGCGCAACCGCCCGCACGCGCGACTCCTAAGAGACGCCGAGCTTTTTCGCAGCCTCTTTCAGGCTGGCGACTTCGAGCGTCGGCTTCTTCTGCGAGGACTCGAGCGTCTCCTTGTTGCGGTTCACCCAGATCACGGGAACGCGCGCTTTGATGCAGGGGGCGACGTCGTGGTAGTAGCTCGAGGACACATGGACCCAACCGCGCTTGCCGCCGATCCGCCGGGCGCACTCGGTGAAGTGTGCGGGCTCCGGCTTATAGGAGCGGACCTGCTGCGCGGTGACCACGAGGTCGAAGTCGATCGGGATGTGCCGGCGTGTCTGGCCGAGCAGCTTGTCATCGATGTTTGACAGCAAGCCCAACTTGTATTTTTTCGCGAGCTTCTGCAGCTGGGTGTTGGTCTCCTTAAACGGTGCCCAGCGCTGCACGGAGTCGGGCAAGAAGCCCGAGCGGGAGGGCTCCAGTGGCCACTCCAGGCGTTTGGCGATCTCGATCGCGGTGCGCCTCAGCACCTCGGCGTACAGCTCGTACGAGCCGCCCTCGATTTCCTGCGAGATCTCATGGAACAGCGAGATCAGCTGGGTGCGGTCGATCTCGAATTCATCGCGTGCGGCCTCTTTCGCGAATGCTTCGTAGACGCCGGTCTCCCAGTCGATCAAGCTGCCGTACACATCAAATGTGACAAAGGTGACGTTCTTCGGTATTGGCATTGGGCGGGCATTATGCCCTGCAAAGGCGGGTGAGCGCGGTCAGCCTCGACCAATGGGCCCAGGCGAGCCGCCAAACCCGGACCAGCTTCCGGTTTGCGTTAGAGTCCCGCGCCGGCATGGATCTGTTGGAGTACCAAGGCAAGCAGCTGTTCGCCCGGCACGGGTTGAAGGTTTCTCAGGGCAAGGCGGTCACCACGGTCGACGACGCGCTTCTCGCCGCCGACGAGGTCGGCTACCCGATCGTCGTCAAGGCTCAGGTGCTGATCGGCGGTCGCGGCAAGGCCGGCGGCGTGAAGCTCGCGAACAACGAGGCCGAGGCGCGCGAGCACGCCGGCAACATCCTTGGGATGGACATCAAGGGACACATCGTCCGGACGCTGTGGATCGAGCATGCCTCGGACATCGCGTCCGAGTACTACGCCTCGGTCCTGCTCGACCGCTCGGCCAAGCAGCCGCTCGTGATGTTCAGCACCGAGGGCGGCGTCGACATTGAAGAGGTCGCCGAGAAGACGCCCGAGAAGCTGATCCGCCACCACGTCGACGCGCTCGCGGGGCTCTCGTCCGAGGAAGCCGCGCAGATCGCGCGCGAAGGGGGCGCGGATGATGACGTGATCGACGGCGTGGCCGACGCGCTCGTTGCGCTGTACGAGGTCTGGCTGCAAGAGGACGCAACGCTCGCGGAGATCAACCCGCTGATCGTGACGCCCGAGCGCGAAGTCAAGGCGCTCGACTCGAAGGTCTCGCTCGACGGCAACGCGCTCTACCGCCACGAGGAGAACCAGGGTCTCTCCGACAAAGAGAACGAAGACCCGCTCGAACGACGCGCCAAGGAAGAGGGTGTGCAGTTCGTCAAGCTCGACGGCGACATTGGCATCCTCGGCAACGGCGCCGGGCTCGTGATGTCCACGCTCGACGTCGTCTCACAAGCGGGTGGCTCGCCCGCGAATTTCCTCGACGCGGGCGGCGGCTCGAACGCCGAAACGATCAAGCAGGCCGTTGATCTGATCCTCGCGAACGAGAAGGTCAAAGCCGTGCTCGTGAACATCTTCGCGGGGATCACCCGCTGCGACCTCGTCGCCGAAGGCCTTGTCGCTGCGTTCGCTGAGATCAAACCGACCGTGCCGTTCGTCGTGCGTCTCGACGGCACCAACGACGTCGAGGGCCGGCGCATCCTTCAGGAGGCAAACCTGCCGAACGTGTACGCCGCCGCGACGATGAACGAGGCTGCTGAGAAGGTCGTCGCGCTCGCGGCCGGCAAGGATGTTCCCGCGGAGGCGGCCGCCTGATGTCGGTTCTCGTTGACGAGACGACGCGCCTCTGCGTGGCGGGCATCACCGGCCGCGAGGGCAGCTTCCACACCCTTAACAACCGCAACTACGGCACGAACGTCGTCGGCGGAGTCACGCCTGGCAAGGGCGGTCAGGACGTCGAGGGCATTCCCGTGTTCAACAGCTGGGCCGAGGCGGCCGCTGAGGTACAGCCGAACACCGCGATGATCTTCGTGCCACCGCGCTTCGCGGCCGACGCGATCCTCGAGGCAGCCGCCGCGGGCGTCGAGCTGATCGTCGCGATCACCGAGGGCATCCCCGCGCACGACGAGCTGCGCGCGTACAACACGCTCAAGCGCGACCACCCCAACGCCCGCCTGGTCGGCCCCAACTGCCCGGGCATCCTCTCCCCCGGCAAGGCCAACGTCGGGATCATCCCGGCCTCGTTCTTCGAGCGCGGCAACATCGGCGTGGTCTCGCGCTCCGGCACGCTGACCTACCAGATTGGCAACGAGATCGCTCGCGCGGGATTCGGTTGCAGCTCGATCGTGGGCATCGGTGGCGATCCGGTGCCGGGTTCCTCGTTCGTCGACATCCTCGAGCTGTTCGAGGCCGACGAGGAGACCGAGCTGATCGTGCTCTCCGGCGAGATCGGCGGCTCGGCCGAGGAAGAGGCCGCCGAGCACATCGCCGAGCACATCTCCAAGCCCGTCGTTGCCTACATCGCCGGCTTCACCGCGCCCCCCGGCAAGCAGATGGGCCACGCGGGCGCGATCGTCTCCGGCTCGTCTGGCACCGCCGCCGCGAAGGCACAGGCACTCGAAGCCAAGGGCGTGCGCGTGGGTCGCACCCCCACCGAAGCCGCTGCGATCGCCGTCGAGGTGCTTGGCGGCGCCTCGGTCGGCGCCTGAGCCGGGCAAGCGCCCCTGAGCCGCGGGCAGCGCCCCTGAGCCGGGCAAGCGCCTCGGCACACACGGTCGTCGCGACTACGCGGCCCGTCTCGTCCAGCCGCCCGAGCGACCTCATCCCCGCGCCGCTACGCTTGGCCCTCGTGGACCAGGAGATCGCAAACACGCTGAGCGAGCTGGAGCGCAAGCTGCGCGAGCTGGAGCAGGTACTCAGGGGAATCGACCAGGGCACCGGAGACGGAGACGCCGGCCCGCGCGTCGCACCCGCCCCCCCGGGCCCCTCGCCCTCGATATCGCAGGCTCGGCCTGGCCCAGCCCCGGGGCCAAGCCGCTTGGTGGACGAGGCGATCGAAGGCACGCCCCGCTCGCCGTTCCCACCGCGTGCTGCCTCAACCGACGCGCCAGGCATGCCCTCGCCGACGCCGAGTGTGCCGGCGCCCGTGTCGAGCGCGCCTTCGTCCCCGACCCCGACGCCCCAGCAGCTAACACCGTCGACGCCTCCAGCTTTCCCGTCCCCGCCCGCACCGCGAGGCCGCCGTCCGCCCCCACCGGGGGACCGCTCGCCGAGCGCGGCAGAGCTGCTGCGCTTCCGCGATCGCCTGGAGCGCACGGCGCGCGAGTTGACCCATGACTACGACGAGTTGCTCGGACGCATAACCTACGCGGCCGTGCCCAGCCAAACCGGACCAGCGATCTCCTTCGCCCGCGGCGCCCCGTCGCTCGACATAGTCGACGTCGAGGGGCTGCGCGATGCGGCGATGCGCGCGTTTGAGAGCGATCCCGGCGGAACCACGGCCTACGGCACCTCGATCGGCTACCCACGCTTGCGCGCCTGGATCGCCGACCGCCACGGCGTCGAGCCCGAGCGAGTGCTCGTCACGAACGGCTCGATGCAAGCGGACGCGTTCCTGTTCGAGGCCCTTGTGCGCCCCGGCGACGACGTGGTCGTCGAGCGCCCCACATACGACCGCACGCTGCTCTCGCTGCGCGAGCGAGGCGCGACGCTGCACACGGTCGACCTGCAGGCCGACGGGCTTGATACCGACGGCCTCGCGCGGCTGCTGGCCTCCGGTCAAGCCCGCCCGCGCCTCGCGCACATCATTCCCAACTTCCAGAACCCCGCCGGGGTCACTCTGGCGCTTGCCAAGCGTCAGGCGCTGCTGGCGCTCGCGGCCCAGCACGACTTCCTCGTCTTCGAGGACGACCCCTACGTCGCGCTGCGCTTCAGCGGCGAATCGCTGCCGACGATGCTCTCGATGGACCCCGAGCGTGTCGTCTACGCGTCCTCTTTCTCCAAGACCGTCTGTCCCGGTATCCGCGTCGGCTACCTCGTCGGGCCCACCGATCTGATCGGGCGGATCGCGAAGCTCGCGACAAACACCTACATCTCGCCAAACATGGTCGCCCAGTCGATCGTGTACGAGTTCTGCGCCTCGGGCGCGATCGAGCGCTCGATCGAGACCGTGCGCACCGCGCTGGCCAAGCGCGCGCTCACGCTCGCCGAAGCGCTGCGCCGCGAGCTGCCCGAGGCCGAGTTCGTCCAGCCCGAGGGTGGCTACTTCATGTGGGTAACCCTGCCCGCTGGGACTGATGTCGCGCAGCTGTTCGACAAAGCTTCCGACCTCGGCGTCGCGTTCGTCAAGGGAACCGACTTCCTGCTGGAGGGCGGCGAGAACACGCTGCGCCTCGCTTACTCGGGGGTCACCGAGCGGCAGATCGAAGAAGGCGTCGAGCGGTTGGCGGCGGCTTACCGGTCTCTGTGAGGCCGATTTACTACCTGCCGTAGCGCGAGCCGAGCACGAGCTGCTCGGGCAGCGCGGTGCGCTCGGGCGGCGAGGGGTCCGCGATAACCGACACGGTCTCCGCGACGCTCGGCGTCACCGAACAGCGACTCCCGTCCGCGGCCTGCACGACGACCTGTTCGTCATCGTGCTCGGCAAGTGTGCCCTCGAGGCCCGGCTCAAGGCCCGACTCCTTCAGGTAGTGCAACAGGTCCTCGGCCTCGTTCTCGAAGCGCAGGACACGCACCTTGGCGCCGACCTCAACATCGGCGAGCGGCACGCCTGAGAGGCGCGCGCCCACGACGATCGGGTGCCCGTGCGGGCAGGTCTTCGCGTCACCGATCGCCGCGAGCATGCGCTCTTCGAGCGACGGGGACATCGCGTGCTCCAGGCGCTCGGCCTCCTCATGCACCTCGTCCCAGGGCACGCCGAGCACGTCGGTCAGAAAGCGCTCAATCAGGCGGTGACGGCGCACGATCTGCTCGGCCTCCTCCTTCCCCGATGAGGTGAAAGCGATCGTCCGGTCCTTGTCGCGCGTGATGTAGCCGTCGCGCTCCAGGCGACCGACCATCTCGTGCACGGTCGGCGGCGAGAGCTGCATCGCCCGGGCGACGTTCGCGCCCGTCATCGGCAGACCCGCCTCGTGCAGCCAAAAAAGAATCTGCAGGTACTCCTCCTCGGCGACGGTCGCGGTCTCGCTGCTCATGCGTTGATCCTAGACCACGCCCGCGCGCGGCAGGCGGGTCCGGCAAGAGCGTCAGGAATCGAGCTGGTCGTACGTGCAGTCGCGCGGGTCCTTGTCCTCCCGCCAACGGCGTAGCTTCGCGCCGTGGCGGATGCGCCCTGCGGAGACGTGGTCGAAGTCGATCTCGATCACGAGCTCGGGCCGTAGCCCGACCCACTCGAGGTCCTTGCCGGCGCTCCATCGACTCGGGTCGCCCGAGCCCTTCTCGCCCGACTCGTAATCGGCGAGGAAGCCCGGCAGGCGCTTCTTCTCCTTGGCCGAGAGACCCGAGCAGTGCCCCACGACACGCAGGGTCGGCTCGCCATCCTCGTCGGGACGCTCCCGGTCGTAGAGCCCGAGGATCAGCGCCCCCACGGTGCCTTCCTCCTTGCCAGGGCGCCAGCCAACGATCACCGCGTCGATCGTGCGCACGCGCTTGACCTTGAACATCCCCTTGCGCTCGCCAGGCAGGTAGGGCGCGGCGCGTTCCTTGGCGATCGCCCCCTCGGCGCCCTGCAGCCAGCGCTCGGCCTCCGCCGCCGTCTCGACGGTCTTCATCAGCTCTACGGGAGTCCCCGCGAACTGCTTGCCCGCGAGCAAGCGCTCCAACGCGGCGCGACGTTCGGAGAAAGACAAGTCGAGCAGCGCCTCGTCCTCGCGCGCGAGCAGGTCGAATGCGACGTACACCGCGGGCGTCTCGCCCGAGAGCCGCTCGATCCGCGAGGCCGCGGGGTGTATGCGCTGTCCCAGCGCATCGAAGTCCTCACGACCCTCGCTGTCGCGCACGACGATCTCCCCGTCGAGCACGTAGCGCCCCGCGGGCAGCTTGCCTGGCAAGGCCAGCTCGGGGAAGTAGCGCCCGAGCGGTCGGCCGTTACGCGATTGCAGGTAGATCTCCTCGCCGTCGACGAACGCCAGGCAGCGAAACCCGTCGAGCTTGACCTCATAGACGTAGTCCTCCCCCTCGGGCAACTGCTTGCGCGAGAGCGCGAGCTCAGGCTTCAGCGGCGGCTGCAGCGGCAGGCTCACGACTCCTCGGCTTTCGCTTTCGCCCCTCGAGCGCGGCTCGGCTGCACGCGCTTGGGCTCGCCTTTCTGCTTGGCGAAATGCGGCGGCCAGGGCGCGTCGCCGAGCCCTTCGCGCTCATCGCGCGCCGCCAACTCCAGCAGTGGGTCGAGGCGCACGGCGTGTTCGTCCATGTCGGCCGCGGGATCGCCGTGCTTTTCCAAACGCGCGGGTACCGTGAGCACGGTGAGCTGATCGGGCTCCACCTCGGCGACCTCCTCCCACGAGATCGGGCAAGACACGCGCGCATCGGGCACCGCGCGTACCGAGTAGGCAGAGGCGATCGTGCGGTCGCGAGCGTTCTGGTTGTAGTCGATGAAGACGCCTTCGCGTTCCTCCTTCCACCAACGGCTCGTGGCGCGTCCCGGCATACGGCGCTCGACCTCGCGCGCGAGCGCCAGCGCCGCGGTGCGCACTTCGAGGAAGTCGTGGACGGGCTCCAAGCGCACATAGATGTGGATGCCACGCGAGCCCGAGGTCTTCGGGAAGCCACGCAGGCCGTGCTCGTCAAGGACATCGCGCACGCAGAGCGCGACCTGGCGAACCTCGTCAAACGACACGTCCGGCTGCGGGTCAAGATCGACGCGCAGCTCGTCAGGATGGTCCTGGTCTGAGCGCCGCACGGCCCACGGATTCCAGTCGATCACGCCAAGGTTCACACCCCAAACGAGGTGCGCCGCGTCGTTCGGAACCAGCTCACGCGCGTGCCGCCCGCTGGGAAACGTCACGATCGTGGTCTGGAGCCAGTCAGGTGCGCTGTCAGGCACGCGCTTCTGGAAGAACGGCTTGCCCGCGACGCCGTCAACCCAGCGCTTCATCACGGTGGGACGCTCGCGCAATCCGCGCACGACCGCCTCGGCGCAAGCGAGGTAGTAGTTCACGAGATCGAGCTTCGTCAGCCCCAGCTCGGGGAAGAACGGCTTCTGCGGGTTGCTGACCCGCACCTCTTGCCCGGCCACATCGATCACGACGTGCTCAGACTGCTTAGCGGCCATTGCTGGAAGGATGCCGGATCGTGATCTCGCGAACCCTGCTCATCGCGACGCGACCGTTCGGCGCAAGCCTCGGCGCCGAGCGCGTCGCGGCGGCGATCGGCGCGGGCCTGACCGACGGCGGCTGGGAGGCGGACCCGATGCCGATCGAAGACTCAGACGAGCTCGCCGCTGCTCGCGGGCTGGCGCAGACGCCTGGCTTCGATGCGCGGATGCGCGCGGCGCGGGCGGTCGTGATCGCCGAGCCCCGTCTGCACGAGGACACGCTCGCGGGCACCGTGGCGTTCGAGCTAGCCACACGCGCACGCCAGGCGGGCGTGCCCACGTATGCGGTCACTCGCGAAAACCTGCTGAACTCGTTCGACGTGCGCATCCTCGATCTGCAGACGATCCTCGAAGCCAAGACTCATCGCTCGCTGCGCTCGGCGGGACGCGAGCTGGCTGGGCTCGTCTAAGTAGCCGCGCGGCGCGGGCCGGGACAGCGGGCGGGATACGCGCCCGGGCGGGAGCGGTCTCCGGCGCCCTCACACCTGGCAGCCAGGACACCAGTAGGTCGTGCGATTGTCGACGCCTTGCCCGTGGCTACGAATCGGCGTGCCGCAGCGCGGGCAGGGCAACCCGGCGCGCCGATAGACGGCCCGTGGTCGCTCGCTAAACCCGTCGCCCTCGGCCGAGCGGCGCATCCGCTCGTGGGCGAAGTCTGCGATCGCAAGCGCCTCCTGGTCTTCGACACGGCCCAGCTCGCGCCAGGGATTAACGGCGGCGGCGAAGCAGGACTCGGACTTCCAGACGTTGCCGATCCCGGCGAGGACCGTCTGATCGAGCAGTGCCTCACCGATCTCGCGGGTCGGGTCATGGTTGCGCAGTCGCTGCAGGCGCGCGAGGAACTCATCGGCGTCGAAGCGCTCATCGAGCACGTCGGGGCCGAGCGCGGCGAGGCGGCGATCGAAGCGAGTGCGGCTCTCGCGCATCAACTCGAGCACGGGACCGTCGAACTGCACGACATCCCAGCCGGGCACTCGCAAGACGAGCCAGGCGCGGCGCGGCGCGCGCTTCCAGCGCGAGCCCGAGCGATGCACGCCCCAAGCGCCGGTCATGCGCAGGTGCGAGTGCAGCGTGAGCTCGTCCTCGAAGCGCAGGAACAGGTGCTTGCCGTGCGCGTCGACTGAGCGCACGGCGCGACCCGCAAGGCGCTCGGGCCAGCGATCGGCCGCGTGTCGCGGATGGGGCGTCTGGATCTGCTCGGGCACCCGATCGAGCAGCACGGCTCGGATGCGCCGCGCCGCGTGGTGAATCGTGTCGCCCTCAGGCACTACCGGGCTTCGGCGAGCGCGGCGGGCAGCGAGCCGGCGAGCTCGTGCACGAGGTGGGTCGTCCGCGCGACGGTCTCGTAGTTGAGGTTCGCGGGCACGTCGCTGGGCAGGTGGTAATTCGCGGGGCTCAACCAGTCGCACACGGAGACGAGCGCCGCCGTCGGGTAGCCGGCACGGCTGGGGATCACGCTGTCGGTTGAGGCGCGCGCACGGTAGCCGCGCAGTAGCGGCGTGCCAAGCCGCTCGGCGTGCAGCGCGATGAGCTCGCGCAACCACGGCGCGCGATAGTCCTCCATCCGTATCGGCCCCTCGCCCTCGAGCAGCAGGAGTCTCGGCGAGCCGACGGTGTCGAGGTTGACAAACGCCGTACGGGCAGGGTCAAGCTCGTCGCGGTGGCGCGCGAGGAAGGCACGAATCCCGTCCTGCAACGTCTCCTCGGCGCCACAGGAGACGAGCAGCACGCGAAGTCCTGGGACCGGGCGCTCGCGCAGCAGCTCGGCCAAGCCGACAAGCACGGCTACGCCCGAGAGGTTGTCGTTTGCTCCCGGCACGGTCTCGCTGCGCCACACGTCGGCGATCAGCAGCGTGCCGAGCGTCCCGACCGCGAGCCCTGCCTTAACCAAGCGCGGACGGCGGCTCAGCGCGCCGAGGAACGTCGAGAGCGGTCCAGCGAGCCCCACCCACCACTGCGGCAGCGGCTGCTTGAATTTTTCGAGCAGCCCCGGCGCCAGCTCGTGCACGCGGCGCTGGAGCGTCTGGTCGAAGACCAGACCCGTTTGCGGTGCGTCGTGATGCACGTGCACGACGAGCGTGTGCTCGGCGTCGGGGTCGCCCGCGCGGGCGACGACGTTGACGGTGTCCTTACGACGGCGCACGAGCCTGCGCACGATGCGCGGCCCGTTGTGGGCCTCATCGACGATCCCCGCGAACGCGCCGAGCGCGAGCAGCGCGCCCAGCACACGCCTGCCTGCGAGCGCGAGCAGCGCGCCCGCGACCCCGAGCACGCCGAGGCCAGTGGACGTCGGCGGGAACGTGCCCCACGAATGCTCGTCCTCGAGCGCAACCTCGACGCCGCCGATCGCCGACAGACGGGCGGCAAGCCAGTGCGCGGCTTCGCGCTCGCCCTCGGAGCACGGCGTGCGATCGAGGCGTGCGAGCGTCTCGACGACGTGGCGCTGAAGCGCGAGCAGCGCGGCACGATCGAGCCCGGAACCTGAAGGCGAACCCGCGTCCAGCGACGTCGAACCCGCGTCGAGGCGCGCGCTGGGATCGAGCGACGACGCCGAGCCGACTCCCGGCTCGGTCGCGAACTCGCGCTCGGCGCTCACAGGAAGCACACCCCCTCGCCCCGATAAGTGGGGACCTCGTCAACGATCCGATCGCCTTGCAGCAGGTACATGTTGCTGAAACGCTCGCACAGCTCGCCGGCCTTTGCATGACGCAGGTACACACGATCGCCAAGCGCGAGACGATCGGCGGCCTGGCCGAGCAGGGGCGTCTGCACCTCGCCGGCGCCCTCCTCACGATCGAGGCGCAGCCCGGCGGGCAGATAGGGATGCGGCAGGCGCGCGCGATCGCCGGGGCCAGAAGCTAGATATCCCCCACCGAGAGCGGTTACGACACCGTTGCCGGGGCGACGGACGATCGGCAGCGCGAACAGCGCGGCGGGAGCAGGTGTGAAAGCCCGATAGGAGTCGAACAGGCCCGGCGCGTAGAGGCCCGAGCCAGCGGTGACCTCGCTCACGGCGTCCTCGCGCGAGGTCCGCTCGAGGCTGCCGGTACCGCCTCCGTTAACGAGCTCGAGCGGCGGCTGACCGGCGCGTGCGAGCTGCTGCTGCACGGCGGCGACGATCGCGGCGCGGCGCACGGGCAACTCGCGCCCGGAGAGCGCCTGCATCGCACGGATCGCGCGCGCCCGCCACGGCCGGCCGGGCGGATCGTCTCCAACACCGGCGATCTGCGCCTCGTACATCATCACGCCGACCAGCCGCGCGGAGTCGCAGGCGACGACCGCGCGTGCCAGCTCGCCGGCCTGCTGCGGGGTGTGCGCGGGCGAGCGCTTGACCCCGACGCGCAGCTTGCCCGCGAGCGCGCGCCATCCCGAGTCGATGTCCAGGCACACCCGAATTCGCCCGCCGCCGACCACGGCGCAAGCCCGATCGAGCGCGGGCAGCTGCTCGGCGCTGTCGATCATCACCGCGATCGGGCCTCCCTGGAGCATCCCGCCGCCCGAGCTGTCTGACTCGGCTCGCGAGCGCTCGGCCAGCTCGCGCAGCGCGATCTCGTCCGCGGTGGGGTAGGCCACGACGATGTCCTGCACCCCTCGCTCGGCCAACCACAAAGCCTCGGGCAACGTGAACGCGAGTGTTCCTTGGAACCCGTCGCGCGCAAGCGCACGATCCTGCACGGCGCGGCAGCGCAGCGACTTGCTCGCGAGCCGGATGGGCTTCGAGCCCGCGCGGCGTTCGAGGTCGCGCGCATTGGCGTCGAACGCGTCGAGATCGATCAGCGCGAACGGCGCCCGCAGCTCGGCGGTGGCGCGTTCCAGGCGCGCGTAGGCGGCCTCAGCCGTCCGCTGGGGTGCTCCGAGCGAGGAAGGCGGTGCGACTCGCACGTTCGCGGGGGCTGTGGCTCGTGCGCTCACGACCTCACCGGCCCGAGCACGCGATCGGTCCAGGCGTTGCCGAACGTCCCCCGCGGGTCCAACCGCGCGCGCACGGCCTGGAAGCGATCCCACTCGGG
>Ga0335073_10010172_pt1 | contig 13209 bp, 9 predicted proteins | sample Lox_Sample_22_FD_207093 | JGI IMG/M metagenome (GOLD analysis project Ga0335073, IMG submission 207093) | Soil microbial communities from Loxahatchee National Wildlife Refuge, Florida, United States - Lox_Sample_2.2 | ecosystem: Environmental > Terrestrial > Soil > Wetlands | place: USA: Florida...
CGCGCAGCCAGCGGCGGAAATCCTCGGCCAGGATGGCCGGGTCCTCGAGGAAATACTCCGCCGGGAGCTGCGCGGTGGTGGTACGGACCCGGATGAGCACCGGGCCCTCGGTTGTCAGCGCCCAGTCCGTGGCGGCCGCCAGCTCGTCGGCGGTCCGCACGTCGCGAGCACCCCGCCAGCCGCAGGCGGCCGCGACCGCGGCGAGGTCGATGTCGGCCGACGCGGTGGGCTGGCCGCCGGTGGCGAGGTAGACCCCGTTGTCGAGGACGTAGACCACGAGCGTTTCGGGTTTCAGGTGACCGACCGTACTCATGACGGACAAGCCCATCAGCAACGAGCCGTCGCCTTCGACCGCGATGACCTTGCCGGCTTTGGTGCGGCGGGTGAGACCGAGCGCGAGGCCGAGCGCCACCGGGACGGTCTGCCCCATCGCGTCCAGGCTGATGAAGTGGTTGCCCTTGCGGCCGGCCACGGCGAGCATCTCGCGGGCGATCCCGCCGAGGCTCAGCACGATCGGCGAATCGGGTGCGGCGGCGTCGATGAAGCGCAGCACGTCTGCGCGGTCAAGCTCGGCCACGGTCACGAACCCATGAGGTTGACCAGGACGAACACCGGCCGGTGCGTCGCGCGGGCGAACGCCCAGGCGCGCTGCATCTCCGCCGCCCAGCGGCCCACCGGGGTGCGCGCATCCAGCTGAAACCACCGGACGCCGGCCGCGTCCAGCAGAGCCTCGGCCCGCTCGCTGATCGTGTGGATCATCGAGTTGTACTCGCCGAGGCCGCCGCGGCGGCTCACCACGGCCAGCAACGGCAGGTGATAGGCCTGGCTCAGCGTGAGCAGCGCCGTGAGCAGGTTCCCGATCCCGTTGTCCTGGAAGATCAGGACCGGGCGGGCGCCCGCCAGCTCGAGGCCGGCCGCGATCGCGACGCCCTCTTCCTCGCGCGGCATGGCGAACACACGGCGGCCCGGCCTGGCGCCGGGGCCGTCGATGAAGTGGGACAGAACGATCTTCAGCGTGCTGCTGGCCAGGTGCAGCACGTGATCGGGATCGATCGCCTCGATCCCGGCGATGATCGCCGCGCTGCGCTGCTCGAGCACGCGGCGATCGGTCTCGCCGGTTTCCTCGGTCATCGCGTCGGCGCTGGTCACAACTGCACGCCGCGGGTGAGCGCACCATCCACGACCAGGTTGGTCCCGCTGGTGAAGCCGGACACCGGGCTGGCCAGGAACGCGACCGCCGATGCCATCTCCTGCGCCGTTCCCATCCGCCCGGTCGGGATCAGCGCCAGCACCTTGTCGAAGAACTCCGGCCGGTTCTTCTGCGCGTTGTCCCAGCTGCCCCCCTCGAACAGGGTGTTTCCCGGCGAGACCGTGTTGGCCCGGATGCCGCGCGGCGCGAGCCGGTAGGCCAGTCCCTGGGTGTAGTGGACGAGCGCGGCCTTCATCGATCCGTACGGCCCCTCGAAGAAGTCGATCTCCCGGCCGGACACGCTGGAGATCGTGACGATCGCGGCGGCGTCGCTCTGCTCAAGGAACGGCAGCGCGGCCTCGACCATGCGCACCGTGCCCATCAGGTCGATGTTGAAGCACTTGGCCCAGTTCTCCTCGGTATCGGCGGTCGACATCGCGCTGACGTTGGCGACGAGGATGTCGACGCCGCCCAGTTCGGCGGCGGAGGCCGCGACCCAGGCGGACAGCGCCGCCCCGTCGCTCACGTCGGCCACCGACCCGACGACGGTGGCCCCGCCGGCCCTCAGTTCGGCCTGCGTCGCGGCCACGGCGGTGGCGTTCCTGGCGCAGAACGCGACCTGGGCGCCCTCGCCGAGCAGCGTCTCGACGATCGCGCGCCCGATCCCTCTCGTTCCGCCGGTGACGAGCGCGCGCAGGCCAGCAAGCTGCAGATCCATGGATCTCCTATTTCACGAAGTACCAGTTCTCGGGCAGGATGTCGAGCGTGGGCATCTGCGGGGTGACGCCCTTCAGGTTGCTGGCCACCTCGGTCAGCTGGTAGTCGGCGAGCGGCTGCCACATCTGCGGCAGCAGCGGCGCCAGGTAATCCTGCCACTGGTACATGTATGACAGGTTGCCGCTGGTCAGCGTCTTGTTGATCATGGTGTCGTCCTGCTTGTCGCAGAAGCCGCTCGAGTCGGGGATCGCGCCGCAGATGAAGAGGTCTTCACCGGTGGGAAGGTAGTCGGGGAAGAACGTCCACGCGCCGCCGTAGTTGGCCATGTCCCAGTTGCACGGAAGGTGCGCGCTCACGCAGTTGCCGCCCGCGACCTCTGTTACCTCGGTGGGCGTCTTGGGCTGCATGTTCAGCTTGATGCCGATCGAGGCCGCGTTGGACTGCAGATCCTGCATTTCCGACGCGACCCAGGCCGTGCCGGTCGCGTAGATGAAGCTGAAGGTCATGCCCTGGCCCTTCTTGATGCCAGGCCCGCACAGGCTCGGGTCGGTGCAGGTGCTCACGCCGTTGGGGACGACGTTCCAGCCGTGGCTGGTCAGCAGCTGCTTGGCCTTGGCCGGGTTGTACGGATACGGATTGCCCTGCTTGCCCTTGGGCGAGAGGAACTCGGACGGCGGGGTGTTCCCGACCGGCCCGACAGTTTCCGTGCCGTAGCCGCGCAGCGGGCCGTCGATCACGGCCTGCTGGTTCAGCAGGTAGGCCATGGCCTGACGGAAGTACAGCTGCTTCATGATCGGCCCGTTGCCGGTCGTGCTGTTCATGTTCATCGTGTAGTAGGCGATGCCCCACAGCGGCCACGGCGACATCGTGTATCCCTTGGAGGAGAGCGGGTTGCCGCCGACCGCCTTGCCGGCCGGTTTCGCCGGGACGTCCTCCTGCGGCACGTAGCCGACGTCGATCTTGGTGCTGCTGCTCGGCGACTCCATCACGTCGTATTCCGCGCTGGCCGTGATGAAGGGCACTTCCTTGAACTCCGCCAGCTTCGGCTTGACCGGCCCGGAGTATGACTTGTTCGGCACGAACGTGACGTGCCCGTCGGAGCTGAACGCGCTCAGTTTCCATGGCCCGTCCACGATGCTCCACAGCGGCGAGCCCACGTAGCTGGTCAGGTCCCTGGCCTGGCCGTTCAGGTAGCTGTAGACCGCCGCGCAGTCGCTGGGCGTGACGGCGCAGCCGCTCGGCCCGGAGGCGGTGCGGTCCCAGGCTGCCGGCATCGGGGTGACCTGGCTCAGCTCGTTGTACAGGAACCAGGTCGGCGAGTATGCCTGGTCCATCGTCATCTGCAGCTCGGTTGAGCTGACCGCCTTCATGCCGTGCACGACCTTGCCCGGGAACCCCGTGTACAGGCCGTAGTCCGCCGGCACGGCCTGCTCCATGTTCAGCCAGAACATCACGTCCTGGGCGGTCACCGGCGTGCCGTTGGACCACATGTAGTGCTTCAGCTTGATCGTCACCGTGTCGCCGCTGAACGTCGGCGGGTAAGCCAGGCTCAGCGACTTGTTGAGCGTCGGCTCGCTGCCATCGCCGAACCAGTAGAGCGGCCGGTACAGCAGGAACTGCAGGTCCTGCATGTTCGCTATGGACTGCTGGTTGGCGCTGATGTACGGGAAAATGTAGTTAGGCACGGTCGATGGAGCCAGCGCGAAAACCGCGGTCCCGCCCTTAACTGGCGTGCTGCCGGACGAGGACTGCGCGCTGGACGTGCACGCCGCCGCCGTGAGGGCCAGCGCGAGCGCGCCCGCCGCCAGCATCCCGCAGTGCCAAGATCTGGGCCGGCCCCGCCGGCTCGTGGATTGCCGCATCATGCTTGCTGCTCCCTTGGGCGCATCCGAACCAGTACGGGTCCCTCCCGGTGACATCTGTGCGCGCAGACCTTTTCATCAGATGAACAGCCAGTTCATCTGATACAAAGATTAGAGTCGGCCCTTCTGGCCGGTCAAGAGAGGACACCGGTGCTCGCCGGGACCCGGCCGGGCCGTTCGGCGGCAGCCCTGAGCTGCGGAGGGGGGGTCGAGTAGCATCCGTCATGTGACTGCTCTGCCGGCTGAAGCCGACAGCTTCTCAGGCCGCGGCCTGACCAGAGCCCAGCCCGGCCCTGGCAGCGATGTTTCTGGCTCCGTTGATGTCGGCGTCTATGGGGCCGCATTCGGGGCAGATCACGGTGTCCTGACGCGGGCGCTGGCATCTTCGCCCGCACTGGTGGCAGGTGATGCTCGTGCCAGCCGGGTTCACCAGGATCACTGTCCGGCCAGCTTCTTCCGCTTTGCCGGTGAGGATGCTGATGAACTGAGCCCAGCCTGCGTCGAGGATCACCTTGTTGAGCCCGGCCTTCGCCGCGGCTTGGTTCGGGAGGTAGGCGCCCGGAAGACCCGGAGCGGGGACCGGCGCTGGGCGCCGGGTCATGCCGGCGATGTTCAGTTTCTCCAGGCCGATCGCGTCGTAGCGGTCAACCAGCATTCGCGCGGTCTTGTGGTGAAAGTCGCGCCGCCGGTCGCGAACCTTGCGCCACTGTTTGGCCAGGGCCTGGCGGGTTCGGCGCTGGTTGCCCGAGCCGCGCTTGGCCTGCGCTTTGCGGCGTTGGAGGTCAGCGATCGCCGCTGCCGAGGTGGCGAGGAATCGCGGGTTGGCGATGACCTCGCCGTCCGACGTCGTAGCGAACCGGGCTATGCCGACGTCGATGCCGGCCGCCCGACCTGCTGCCAGAAGCGGGGCGGGCTCGGCCTCGGCCACCACGATCACATACCAGCGGCGGTGCTCGCGTTTGAGCTGGAGCGTCTTGACGGTGCCCCGGACCGCCCGGTGCTGCTTGACCTTGATACAGCCCACACCCTGGAAAGACGCCCGGGCCCACTGATGGCCGGCCGCGTCATTCCATTTCGCTCCGTCTCCGGCCACGAACAGGACCTGATCGAAGCGCTGGTGCGGCTTGAATCGCGGATAGCCGGGCTTGCTGCCACCGCGCAGCTTGCTCCGCTTGTAGAAGGCGCAGAAAACGGCGTTGAGCCGGCGCAGCGTCTGCTGCTGAGCAGTGAACGAGTGCCTGCCCTGACCGTCGGGGTCCGCGTGACGGATCTCCCGCAGCTGAGCCGATTGGGCACCGTAGGTAATCGAGGTCCTGCTCATCCGCCAGGCCTCGCGGCGCTCTTCCAGGGCGGCGTTGTACAGGTCGCAATGATCACGCAGCAATCTGACCGAGCGGCCTTCCTGCGACCTGGTCGGGTAGGCCCGGAACTTGTACGCCCGCCTCAACAGCGGCGATCCTTCCGCCCTGGGCGCTGCACGTGGTCCGGCATGATCTCGCAGGCGACAATCCGCCAGCCGTGCTCAGCGGCCATTGCCTTGATCAGCTCGCGTAAGCGGGCGCCTGCCTGTCCTTCCAGGACCGTTCGCCGGTACTTCGGGCACCGCACAACATGCAGGCCGAGGTCGTACGCAGCGCCTGCTGATACCTGCACGTCACGGACCATAAGCGAAAGTATATCCACCTAACTCGTATAACACTTCGAACCTGGGAGAGGAGGGCGCGGATTCCGCTGCCGCCTCAAGACGGCAGTCCCCTCCGCACAAAATCTGATGGCAGGGCCGGCGGCGACGCCTGGTAACAGCGAACCGGGCGCGCCGTCTGGCGATACCAGCGAGCGGTACCTCGTTCGCGCCGTCGACCGGTCGCTGACCCTTCTGGTCCTGCTGGCCGGCGCGCCCGGGGGGATGGAGGCGTCCGCTCTCGCGCGCGCGGCGGGGCTGCACGTCTCCACCGTGTTCCGGATCCTGCAGACGCTGAAGCTGCGGAACTTTGTCGTCGAGGCCCCTGGCCCGGTGTACAAAATCGGACCGCGTGCCTTCGAGGTCGGGAACTCGTTTCTGCGCAACACCTCGCTGCAGTCCGAGGGCCAGCAGATTGCGGAACGGCTGGCGGCAGAGACCGGCGAAACGGCCAGCGTCGGCATCCTCGACTCCGACGAGGTGCTGTACCTGGCCATCGCGCACGGGCAGCGGGAACTCGGCATCCAGTCCAACGTGGGGACGCGCCACCCGCTCTACTGCACCGCCCTCGGCAAGGTGCTGCTCGCGGGCCTGACCTGGCCGGAGGCACGCAAACTGCTCTCCCGGATCGACCGGCACCAGATGACGGAGAACACCCTTACCGACGTGGACAGGCTGGGCGAGGAATTGAGCAAGGTCGCGGCTCAGGGATACGCCCTCGACGCCGAGGAGCGGATCCACGGCGTGCGCGCCGTCGCCGCCGGGGTGAGAGACCACTCGGGGCGCGTCGTCGCCGCGATCAGCGCCGCGGGCCCGGCGTTCCGTATCGCGGGCGACAATCTCGAAGATCTCAAATCCCGGGTGCCGAAGCTGGCGGCCGAGTACTCCGCGCGCCTCGGATACGCCCCTGCGCCTTAAATTGGCCCCGCGCGCCGCACGTTAGTTCTCGCTATTCAGTGCTAGCTTCCTGAGTCAATCGAGAATGACACGCGCTATTCCAGATAAAAGGCAGGGTCTTTGCGATGATTCGCCTGACTGGGTATGGTCGCATTGGCGCGGCGCTGATTGCCGTCACCGCGGCGAGCGTTGCCGTGGCGGTCCTTGGCCTGCCGGCATTAGCTGGAGCCCAGGCGGCCCAGGACCCCGTGATCACCGTCACCGCGGGCGGGGACCGGACCGGTGACACGTCGGTGGCCGGGCTGGCGGGCGTGACCTTCGATTTCTACGCCGGCGTGGCGGGCACGCAGCCCAGCGGGACACCGGCTGCCAGCTGCGTGACCGGCGCCGACGGCCGGTGCAGCGTGGACGTTGCCGCCCGCAGCGGCGGCAGCGGCGCCAGCCAGGCCGGGTACTGGGTGGTCCAGGCCGCGGTTCCGGCAGGCTGGTTCGCCAGCCCCTACCTCGACACCGGGACCGCGACCTCGATTACGGCGACCAATTACTCGAGGCTCTTCGTCGCCAATGTCACCGCAAATGTATCGGTCCCCATAGCGACCACGACGAATACGGCAACGGCCACGGCGCGGGGCAGCGCATGGGCATCGTCGCGGGACAATCCGCCGCTGCCCGAAAAATGCGGACTGAGAGTTGCGCTGCTCTTCGACCTGTCCGGCTCGATCGGCTCTAATATCGGCCAGCTCAGGTCCGCCGGCACCGACTTCGTCAACGCCCTCACCGGGACGCCGTCGAGCGTCGGGGTCTACACCTTCGCCAGCTTCGCCCCGGCTAACTCGGCCAACAACTCGAACCTGGAGCTCACCCCGGTCTCCACGGCGGAGTCGGCGGCCAGGGTGACCTCCAAGATCAACGGCCTCACCGTCCAGACCGCGAACGCGGGCACGAACTGGGACCAGGGCATATGGCAGATCGCCGCGGACCCGACCGACTACGACGTCGCGGTCGTGCTGACCGACGGCAACCCGACCTTCTACGGGCCCACGGCGCGGGGCCCCGGCTCGTACACCCGGTTCATCGAGGTGGAGAACGGGATCTTCTCCGCCAACGCCCTGAAGGCCCGGGCGACCACCGTGCTGGCCGTCGGCATCGGCAGCAGCGTCGGTTCCTCGACCGACAACCTCGCCGCGATCTCCGGGCCACAGGAGGGCACCGACTACTTCACCACCGACTTCGCCAGCCTGGCCGACCTGCTGAAGACGCTGGCGTTGAAGAACTGCCGGGGCACCGTCAACGTGGTCAAGCAGGTGGTGCCGAACTCCGCGCCCGGTGACCTGAACGCCGCGGTGCCGGCTCCGGGCTGGCACTTCAGCGCCTCGCCCGGCACCGTGGAGCCGCAGCACGCCGTCACCGATGCGAACGGCGCGGCGAGCTTCGCGACCGACACAACCTCGTCCGAGCCGGTGACGCTGACCGAGACCCAGCAGGACGGCTATCAGCTGATCCAGCAGGACGGGAACAACGCCGGCTGCAGGAACTCCAGTGGCGAGCCGGTCCCGGTCACGGACGCGGGCCCGCTCGGATTCACCGTCGACGCCGTCGCGACCGAGAGCATCACCTGCATCGTCTACAACCAGGAGCCTCCCGCCCTCCCGGATCCGGCCTCCGTGGTGGTCCACAAGACCTGGGACATCAACGGCGTCACCCTGCCCGACGGCGACCAGGATCCCGACTTCCAGGCCAGCCTGGTCCTGGATCCGGTGCATCCGCCCGGCACCCAGCCGGTCTGGGGAGAGGAGTTCCACGGTTACCTGGCCGGCGACGAGGTGGCCGTCGGCGAGGACCACGTGACGATCCCGCGCGGGTGCAGCCACGAAGCATCCGGCGACCTTGGCCGTCACGTGCTCAGCGCAGGACGGAACACGTTCCGGGTCCACAACACGGTTACCTGCATAACGAAGCTCACGCTCGTCAAGCACGTGGTCAACTACTACGGCGGGACCGCTGAGCCCACCGACTGGACGCTGACAGCGAGACCGGAGGAAGGAACCGTGCCGCCCGCGCCGACGCTCAGCGGGGTCACCGGATCGCCGGAGGTCACCGGCGTCGGCATCCCGCCCGGCGTCCAGTACACGCTCAGTGAGAGCGGGCCGGCCGGCTACTCGCTGGAAAGGCTGTCCTGCGTGATCACCGGGACCCACGAAGCCGTTCCGGTCGAGGCGGGCACGCTGACCGCCAGTATCGGGCAGGACATCACCTGCACGTTCACGAACGTCGAGTCCGAGCCGCCGCCCACGCCCACCCCAACGCCTACGCCCACGCCTACCCCGACACCCAAGCCAACGCCGACCCCGTCACCCACCCGTACGCCGTACCCGCGGCCCACCCCGACGTACTCGATACCCAGCGGCGGCGCGCCGACCGGCAGCGCGGCGAGTTCCTCCAGCTCGGGCCTGCTCATCGGCGGCGGCGTTGCGATCTCTCTTCTGGGATGCCTCGCGGGCGCGGGCACGATACGACGACGGCGGAGCATGCGGGCCGGACGCTGATGCGCCGCAAGAGCGGCCACGGCTGGTGGCTCGGGCTGGTCGTTGCGGCCAGCCTGGTCGCCAGCGGGGCGGCCCTGAGCATCGCGGGCTGGCGGTCACGGGACATCCCCGTGCCGCCGGAGCCGCCCAGGTCGGCTGATCGCCGGGCGGCCGCGCTGCGGCGGCTTCCGCCGAGCCCGCCACCGCTGCCGTTTTCGCTCCCGGTGAGCGTGTCGATTCCGGCCATAGGAGTCGGCGCGCCGATTGAGCCGCTCGGCGAGACGTCCGAGGGCACGGTGGAGGTCCCCGCGCTGTCAACACCGTTCATGACCAGCTGGTTCGACGATGGGCCCGCCCCGGGCCAGCGTGGGCCAGCGGCGCTGTTCGGGCACGTGGACACCGCGTTCGTCGGCCCGGCCGTCTTCTACCGTCTGGGCGACCTGCGTCCGGGCGACACCGTCAGCGTGACCCGCGCCGATCACCGCGTTGCGGTGTTCAGCGTGGAACGGGTCGCGATGTTCCCCAAGGATGCGTTCCCCACCAGGGCCGTCTACGGGCCCACGCGCGATCCGGAACTGCGCCTGGTCACCTGCGGAGGCCCGTTCGACGGGTTCGCGCACACCTACCTGGACAACGTCGTCGTGTTCGCCCGGCTCATCGCCGTCCGCAGATCCTGAGCGGCTGGCGGGACGTTGCGCGCCGCCGGCGCCGGTGAGACCGTGCGGCAGCGCTGACGCCCCGCGCGCAGATGGGCGGCTCGCGTACCTACTCTGGCCGAGGCGTCCGCCACGCTCGGTGACCAGTGCGCCGCCTGCAAAGATGATCTTCGTCGTCCCCGGGTGGCTGCGCCATGCTGGTAGCGGGCATCTGCTCCGGCTGCCGACAAGGGAGTCCCAAGATGATCATCGATTGTGCGCACTACCAGGATGGCCGCAGGCGCGACGAGGGCGCTGTCCCGCTGGAGGAGGCGGCGGCCCGGTGCGGGCAGGGCGGCTTTGTGTGGCTAGGGCTGTTTGAACCCAAGGAACAGGAGCTGGCCCAGGTCCGTGACACCTTCGGCCTGCATGAACTGGCGGTCGAGGATGCCCAGAACTTTCACATGCGGCCGAAGACCGAGCTGTATGACCAGGACGTGCGGCTGGTCATCTTGCGGACCGCGCGCTATAACGATGCTGCCGAGGAGGTCGAGTTCGGGGAGATCAGCGTCTTCCTCGCGCCGGCCTTCGTGATCACGGTGCGGCAGGGCGTGGCGAGCGGGCTGCGCGGGGCCCGGCAGCGGCTGGAGCAGCGGCCGGAACTCCTCGCCGCGGGCAGCTCGTCGGCACTGTGGGCGATCTTGGATCAGGTGGTCGACGACTACGCGCCGGTCGTGGCCGGGCTGGAGCGTGACATCGACCAGGTCGAGGCCACCGTGTTCTCCGGCGCCGTCGCGCCAACCGAGCGGATCTACTCGCTGCGCCGCGAGGCCACCGACTTCTACCGCGCCGTCCACCCGCTGCTCTCCGTGGTCACCACCATCGAGCGCGAGGCGGAAGCGCCGCAGCTGCAGCCCTACCTGCGCGACGTGCAAGACCACCTGCTGCTGGTCAACGAGGAGGCCGCCGCCCAGCGTGACCTGCTCGGCACGGTGCTGGAGGCCAACATGGCAGTGATCTCGGTCGAGCAGACCAAGGTCAGCGTGCGGCAGAACGCCACCATGGAGCAGCTCACCATCCTGGCCACGATCTTCCTGCCGCTGACGTTCATCACCGGTTTCTTCGGCCAGAACTTCAGCTGGCTGGTCGGGCATATCAGCGGCCCGGCTGCGTTCATCGTCTACGGCATCGGCGGCCTGGTGGTGCCGCTCGCACTGCTGTTCCTGTGGCTCAGACTGCGCACTCTCCGAGCCGATACTGCCGCCCCCGTCCACGACGGCTGACCACATCTCGTGGGGTGCGCCACGACGGGGCGTTGCGCGCCGCCGGCGCCTGTGAGACCGTGCGGCAGGTGAGCGACTGGGACATAGTGCTGCGCGGCGGGCGTGTGATCGACCCGGAATCTGGCCTCGACGCGATCGCGGACGTGGCCATCGAAGGCCACCGGGTCGCCGAGATCGGGCCCGGTCTCGGCCCGGCCCGTGCCGAAGCCGACGTCACCGGGCAGGTCGTCGCCGCCGGGTTCATCGACCTGCACAGCCACGTCAACACGATCGCCGGGCTCCGGCTGCAGGCCCTCGACGGCGTCACGACCGCGCTCGAGCTGGAAGCGGGCGTCTCGCCGGTCCGCGTCGCCTACCAGGCCGCGGCGGCCGACGGCCGGCCGGTCAACTACGGCTTCGCCGCGTCCTGGGCGCTGGCCCGGATGGAGGCGGTCGCCGGTGTCCCCCTGGACGGGCGGCTCGACACGCTCCTGGGCAACATGGCGGCCGCCGAATGGCAGCGCGAGGCCACCCCGGCCGAGGTCACAGCGATCCTGGGCCGGCTGTCGGATGACCTGGCCGACGGCGCGCTCGGCATCGGCGTGCTCATGGGCTACGCGCCCGCTGCGAGTCCCGGCGAGTACCTGCAGATCGCCGCGCTGGCCGCCGCGGCGGGCGCGCCCACGTTCACGCACGCCAGGGACATGATCGAGCTGGCGCCGCGGACCCTCATCGACGGCGCCGAGGAGATCGTCCGCGCCGCCGGCGAAACCGGCGCGCACATGCACTACTGCCACGTGAACAGCACCTCGCAGCGGCACATCGACCGGGTGCTCGGCGTGGTCTCGCGGGCGCAGGCGGCCGGCTCGCGGGTCACCACCGAGGCCTACCCGTACGGCTCCGGCATGACCGGCATCGGCGCCGCGTTCCTGGCGCCCGAGCGGCTCGGGGAGCGCGGCCTCACCCCGTCGTCGCTGACCTTCGCCCCGACCGGCGAGCGCGTCGCCAGCGAGGAGCGCCTGCGCGAGCTGCGGCGCGACGACCCCGGCGGCCTGGTGATCATCAAGCTGCTGGACGATGACGACCCGGCCGACCGGGCGATGCTGATGCGCTCGCTGACGTTCCCCGGCGCGATCGTCGCCAGCGACGCGATGCCGCTGACCTGGACCAGCCCGGAGCCCGACCCGCTGGCCTGGCCGCTGCCCGGAACCGCGATCACGCACCCGAGGGCGGCCGGCACGTTCTCCCGGGCGCTGCGCCTGCTCACCCGCGACACGCAGACCTCTGGCGCCGCGCCGATCCGCCTGACCGACGCGCTGAGCAAGTGCAGCCTGCTGCCGGCCCGGGTGCTGCAGGACCGCGTGCCCGCGATGCGCCGCAAGGGGCGGCTGCAGGCCGGCGCCGACGCCGACGTGGTGGTGTTCGACCCGGCCACGATCACCGACCGGTCCAGCTACGCGGACAGCACCCGCCCGTCGGCGGGCATCCGGCACGTGCTGGTCAACGGCGCTTTCGTGGTGCGGGACGCAGACATCGTGCCGGGCGCCCTGCCCGGCCGCCCGGTCCGCGCGGAACCGCGGTGACTCCCAGCGGGCCAGCCGCGGCTGATTAGGACGCGTCAGATGCTCCAGAGGGCTTGGGTGGGAGAGAGACGGGCGGCGCGGATGGCCGGGAGCAGGCCGGCGAGGGCGCCGATGAGGAGGGCGGCGGCGAGGGCGCCGGCCCAGGCGTTGGTGGGGATGACGGTGGCCCATCCTTTGCTGTGGGCGTAGATGGCGGTGGCGGCGGCGCCGGTGATGATTCCGGCGATGCCGCCGGTCAGAGCCAGCGTGATGGCTTCGGTGAGGAACTGGATCCTGATGTGCCCGCGGGTGGCGCCGAGGGCGCGGCGCAGGCCGATTTCGGAGCGTCGTTCCAGGACGGAGATGACCATGATGTTGGCCACGCCGATGGCGCCGACCAGCAGTGCGACCGCGCCCAGGCCCAGGAAGAGCGTGCTGAACGCGGATTTGGCGTCGGCTTGGGCGACCAGGGCGTTTGATGGCTGGGAAAGGTCCACGCTGCTGGGGTCTTCGGGGTTGGCCTGGCTGGCGAGCAGGCTGTCCACGGCATTGACGTGGCCGTAGGCGGCCTTGAGGTAGATGGTGGTGGGGTGGCCGTCGAAGCTGAGGTCGTTCCCGGCGAAGGGGAAGCCGACCAGGACGGAGGAGTCGACGTCGGGGGACAGGATGTCGGGGTTCAGGATGCCGGCGACGTACAGCCACATGCCGCCGTTGCCGTTGGCGCCGGTCCGGGTGATCCAGACGCGCTCGCCGGGGAACACCTTGTCGATGCCCAGGAGCTGGGCGGCGGCGGCGCCGAGCACGCAGACGGGTTCGCGGGCGGTGGCGGCGTTGAGGTATTCGCCCTGGGCCAGGCTGGTGCCGGCGGTGGCGGGCAGG
>Ga0335073_10010174_pt1 | contig 13209 bp, 12 predicted proteins | sample Lox_Sample_22_FD_207093 | JGI IMG/M metagenome (GOLD analysis project Ga0335073, IMG submission 207093) | Soil microbial communities from Loxahatchee National Wildlife Refuge, Florida, United States - Lox_Sample_2.2 | ecosystem: Environmental > Terrestrial > Soil > Wetlands | place: USA...
GCCGGCGACGTTGCCGAGACGCACCGAGGCGTCATAGAGGCCGGCGGCGAAGGCCAGCAGCGCCGCGACCAGGATGGCGCAGGCCCACTTGTGGCGCGCCTCGAGCTTCTCGAGCGAGCGCAGGTAGGAGATGAAGGCGAGCGCCGCGGCCACCACCACGGTCGCATCGAGGCTCGCCCGCTGCCAGTAGCTGCCGCCGAGGTGCAGCCACATGCCGAACTCATCGAAGGTGAGCGCCATGGCGATGCCGTACACGAAGGCGGCGCGACGCGCAGCCGCGGGGCCCGGCGTGGCCATGAGGGTGTAGGCCCCGACGCCCGCCAGCAGGAAGATGCCGTAGTTGAGATGGTGGACGTGCGTATCGCTCAGAAAGAAGTAAAGGTTCGGGATGGCGCGCGCCATGATCAGGAACACGGTGAGCCGGGCGAGTACGAAGGTGACGATGAAGGCGAGCAGAGCGCGGCGTGCGAGCTCGTGGGTCGTCGGGTACTGCTGCGGCAATGGGCTGCTGTGCATGGGCTCCGGTGCGCGCTGGCCTGCGACCGAAGCATAGCGCCCGCGGCGGCGCGCAGCGAAGCGGATACGGCAGGCCCGGCCGCGCCAGCCGGGCCTGCCTCAGGGGTCGTCAGAGTCCGAGGAGCATCCAGTCCCCCGCGCGACTCATGGCCGAGCGCCGCGTCTGCTCGCGCAGCCGCACCCATACGCGCTGCAGGAATCCGGGCGTGCGCCGCGGGTGGTCGCCGGTCGGGGCGGCCAGTTGCAGGTAAGCGAGCGCTTCGATTTCGCGGGTCTTCAGGGGCGAGTCGTTCACGGTGGTTTCTCCGATTGCCTGCCGATGCGGTGGGCTACCTGAACGATTAATCGGAATCGGCGGCCGCAACCCGCCAGTCCTTGCGGCGACTGCCGATGCAGCCGGGCGCACCGGCTGGCCGGTCAGCGCTGCAGCGTGCCGAAGCGGGCGAGGTTGGCGATGCCGAGCAGCGTCATCGCCCCGCCCCAGGAGGAAAGGGTGCCGGGGAGCGTCAGACCGAACTCCCCGGTGATGGCGACGCCGAGCGAGGGGGCGAGCACGCCGCCGGCGAGTGCCGCCCCGGCGATGGCAATCGCAAAATCCGCGAGCGATACGCGGTCGATCCGGCGGTGCAAAAGCAGGGTGGCCAGCCAACCCGCCACTAACGCCACGGTCCAAAGCACGAGTGACTGCATCGCGGTGGCCCTGCCGTCAGTTTTCCAGCGAACGACGATGAAAGAGGAAGGGACGGACGCGGCGGGCGGCGCAGCGCGGCCCGCGCACGAGCCTGGTGCGCGGACCGTGTGCCCCGATGGCGCCGAAGCGACGAATACTTCCTGGCACGATCGACTCCCTTCGTTGACCGTCCGCCGGTCGAAGCTCGTGCATTCCTGCGGGGTTGCGGCAGGCAGCCTGACGAGGCTGCGTGCATTACGAGACCGCGAAGCAGTCCCGGCAACCCCGCTATCGTAGGCACGAGCCCGTAGACCGGAGGCTTTGCGTCCCCACCTTTCGGTGAGTTTGCGATTCGGACGTGGGCCAGCATGACAGCCCCGCGGCGGGAAGCAATAAGTAATGCCCGCAGGCGAGCCCGCGTGCGCGCGAGCTCCGCGCATGCAGGCCGCCCCCGGTTGCCGCCGTGCCCCTCATCAGGCTGTCACGATCGTCCGCTACGGTCTTGCCCTTTCGTCGGGGCGATCGTGACAAGGCGACTGCTTCTGTGCGGCCTGGGGATGGCCGCGTTCGTGCTGACGCTCGCGCAGCCCGCGCACGCCGTGAGCCCGGGACCCGATCCGTGCGTGCGCCTGGCGCCGGGGAGCGAGGTGCCGGAGCCGCGCAATCTGAGGAGCGAGCGCGGCGTTCTTGCGCTCGATCTGAGCATTCACAACTACCGCGAGGCGGATGGCTCGGTGCGCTACTGCTACCTCCTTGCCGACGGCACGCAGGCGCCGGCGCTGCGGCTGGGTGCAGGCGAGCTGCTGATCCTTCGCCTCAGGAACGATCTGACGGACATCGGCATGGCGCAGGGCGGCCCGGGCTCACCGGGCGGTCACGATCACTCCGCACACGCTCACGCGGCGCCCGCGACAGATCCCTGCACGAGTGGGGCGATGACGCCCGTATCGACGAACCTTCACTTCCACGGTCTGACGGTGCCGCCGGTGTGCCATCAGGACGATGTGCTGCGGACCTCCGTGCAGCCCGGCGACGGGCCGTTCGAGTATCGTTTCCGGGTTCCCCGCGATCAGCCCCCCGGCCTCTACTGGTACCACCCCCACATCCACGGCTTCAGCAGTCAGCAGGTCTCGGGCGGCGCGTCCGGCCCCATGATCATCGAGGGGCTCGAGCGGGCCACGCCGGACGTTGCCGGGTTGCCCGAGCGCGTGCTCGTCATCCGGGATCAGTCGCTGCTGAACCCGGCTGCGCCGCCTTCCAGCTCCGAGCCCGTCGTGCCGAAGATGCTCATCGACCGCGACGGCGATGCCGCCAACAACGGCACCGGCTTCGGTAAGCCCGCCAAGGACCTGTCCATCAATTTCGTGCCGGTACCGTATCCCGACTACCCGCCGGCCATCATGCGCATGAGGCCGGGCGAGCGGCAGCTCTGGCGTGTCGTGAATGCCTGCTCGGTCACCTACCTCAATCTCGCCGTCGTCTTCGGCCACACGCCGCAGCGGCTCGGTCTGGTCGCGATCGACGGGGTGCCGATGAACGCCCCCTTCGGCCGGTCGCCGCCGGTCACCTGGATCGATCACATCGGCGTTCCACCCGGCGCGCGCGTGGAGTTCATCGTGCAGGGGCCGCCGGCCGGGACGCCGGCGCTCTTCGTCACCCGCGCCGTCGACACCGGCCAGGGCGGGGAGAACGACCCCAACCGCGCGCTCGCGGCGCTGGTCGCGCGTGCCGATGCACCCGAGCCGCAGTCGAGGCTGCCGCTCTCCTCCGCGCCCCTGCCCGCGCCGGCGCGGCCCTGGCTCGGCGAGGTCGCGCCGGTGAGGGTGCGGCACTTCTATTTCTCCGAGAAGCTCAAGGACCCGAAGGACCCGAACAGCGCCACGGATTTCTACATCACGGAGGAGGGCAAGACGCCGGCGCCGTTCGATCCGGCCGCCACGGTGCCCGATGTGCTCGCACGCCAGGGCGACGTCGAGGACTGGATCATCGAGAACCGCTCGACGGAGCTGCATGCCTTCCACATCCACCAGCTGCATTTCGTGCTCGTCGGCTGGTCCGGGTTGCCCGTCAACGAGCCGTTTCTGCGCGACACCGTCAATGTTCCATACTTCAGGGCGCAGATGCTCGAGTACCCGAGCGTGCGGCTGCGGATGGACTTCCGCGATCCCAACACGGTGGGAACCTTCGTGTATCACTGCCACCTGCTCGAGCACGAGGATGGCGGCATGATGGGCACCATCCGCGTCGAGCCCGCCGCGGCAGCGCCCGCGGCTGCGCGCTAAGCGTCACTGCAGCGGCCGGTCGCCCCTGGCGATCGCGGAAATCGTCCGCGTCACTTCCCTGGTGGGCCAGAGCAGATCGGCGAGGAACTGCTGCCGCTAGGCCCTGGCGGCCCAGTAGTCCTCCATTTTCCTGCGCGTGGCCGCATCAGGCAGGCGGCCGCGGCCGGCCGCCTGGTTGTCCTCGAGGTGCGCGAGCTTGCTCGAGCCCGGGATGGCGCAGGTGATCGCCGGGTGCGAGACGACGTACTTGAGGAAGAACTGCCCCCAGCTCGCGATACCGAAGTCCGCCGCCCAGGAGGGCAGCGGGCGCTCGCCCACCTCGGCAAGCAGCAGGTGCCGGCCGCCCCCGAAGGGCACGGCCGCCATGACGGCGATGCGCCGTTCGGCCGCGAGCGGCAGCACCTGCGCCTCGGCGCTGCGATCGCCGAGGGAGTAGTTCACCTGCAGGAAGTCGATCGGGTACTTGCGCATGCTGGCGAGCAACTGCGGGTACTCGGGCGTGCGGATCGAGGTGATGCCGATGTAGCGGACGCGTCCCTGTTTCTTGAGCTCCGTCACCAGCGGCATCATCGGCTCGATGCTGTCGACGAAATGAATGAACAACAGGTCGATCTTCTGCAGCCGCTGCAGTGAGCGCTCGAAGCTCTCGCGGCCGCCGAGGCCTGTCGGTCCGCCGGGCGCGTTGAGCTTGGTGGCGATGAACATCTTCTGCGTGAGGCCGAGCTCGCTCAGTGCCTTGCCGATCTGCACCTCGCTGTCCCCGTAGAGCGCGGCGGTATCGATAACCGTGCCGCCGAGCTCGGCCATGCGCTTGAGAATGCTGCGCACGTCCTCATAGGGCGTGCGGCCGAACTGGTTGGTGCCGAGGCCCATCACCGGCAGCTGCTCGCCGCTCACGGGGATGGGCTTGGTGATGAGGGGCGCCGCCACACCATCCGCGGCGCGCAATGCCACCGGCAGCGCGCTCACACACCCGGCGAGAACACCGGCATGCAGCAGCGTGCGGCGCGACAGCGACGATGGGGTTTCGACCGGCATGGCGGCTCTCCTCATCCTGACGGGCGCGAGCGCACAGTATAGGCAATCGGCAACTGCGCGGCCTCGCGCCGGGCGGCCGGCGGCGGCGTCCACGGCCGCGCCTGGGTGCGCTGAGCGATGCGCTGAAGGGGAGGCAGGCGTGTGATGCAGCACACGGTTCCCGCGTCCCGGCGCGCCCCGGGCGGTGAGGCGCGGCAGCTGGCATCGAATGTGCACCTCCTGTGGCACAACCTCACAGGTGCTGATGCGATGTCAACAAAACGACTCTCCGGCAAGGTAGTTCACGATGCCCGCGGCACGGCGGTCTGGAACTGGGACGTCGCGACCGGCGTGCTCGCGCAGAAGACGGTCGCCGAGCTGATCAGCACGCTCGATACGCCCGGAATGCTTCATCTGGAAGGCCCGGACGCGGCTCCGGCGCGCGATTGGGCCGGTGACCCGTACAACCGCGATTCAGGTTGATGCGGTCAGGCGTTTGCGATGCGCAGCTGCGGAAATGCCCCCGCGGCCAGCGCGCATACCCAGTCATCGCAGAGCGCGATGGCCTTCGCGGGCCTGAAGCTCGCGGGATTGAGGCTCAGCTCGACCCACAGCCCATCCATCAGTGCCGAGAGCCCGATCGCGGCAGGGCCGATGCGAAACGGCGCGCTGGCGATGCGCTTGAGGCCGCCCAGCAGCGACTCGAGCGTTGCGCGCGTCTCATCGTAGGAGCGCTCCCGCAGGGCGCGCAGTTGCGGGCTGTGCGGGATGAGGCTCCAGAACACCAGCCAGGTGCGGAAGATCGCCGGGTCGAGCGCCGTGGGTGCGAACGAAGCGGTGAAATAGGCGTGCAGGGCCTTGAAGGGCTCGCCGCCGAGCGCGAGCGCCGGGTCGCGGCTCTGCGACAGCAGCCGCCGGGAGAGCGACTCGTAAGCGGCCGCGATCAGGGCGTCGACCCCGGGGAAGTGGTGGTTGATGAGCCCCATCGACACGCCCGCCTCGGCGCTGATCCGGCGCACCGACACACCCGCATGACCGTACTTGTGCAGGCAGGCGAGGGTCGCCGCGACCAGCGCCTCGCGACGCGCATCCGGCGCCTCGCGGCGGAACTTCGGCCCCGCGCCCGGGTTAGATCGCCTCACCGGCCCGCGCCCGCAGGGATCTCAGCCGGCTCTCGAGGTCTTCCCTGTTGAGATAGACCCCGGCGAGGCGCCGGTAGCCGGTGTAGGCGTCGCGGGCGTGCAGCACCCGCCAGTTGTCGAACAGCAGTACCGAGCCCGGCAGGAGCCGGCGCCGATGCTGCAGCGTGGCATCGCTGCAGAGCGAGTTGAAGGTCGCGAGCGCACGATAGAACGCGCGCTGCCGGGCCGCCGGCAGGGTGAAGGGGGCGCGGTCGTAGTTGTTGTAGCTGACCTGCACCAGCGTGCCGGAATCATCGAGCCGGAACAGCGGCCGGCGCGCCATCAGGTGAATGCCGCGCTCCTGGTCGATGTACTGCCCCGGGATCGCCACTTCGGTGAGCAGCGTGAAGTCGGCGGGAGCCTCGCGCCGCATGATCTCGGCGATCCGGAAGGCATCGATCAGCACGTTCTCCCCGCCGGTGCACTCGGCCGCGAGGCAATGGAACATCTGATAGCCCGGGGCATCGATGCTGTAGGTGCCATCGGTGTGCGGCCCGATCGCCATGCTGGTGTAGGCGGTGTCCTTGTGCTCGAGGTTCGCGGTGAAGTCCCAGTAACCGCCGAAGATCGTCTGGCGGGTGTAGGCGATGCGGGCGGCCACCGCCTGGGTCGCCTCGGGGGTAGCGGGGACGCCTTCGACGAAGCTGAAACCGGTCTGTACGACCTGCTCGAGAAAGTCCTTTACCCCGGCGTCGCTGCTCATGAACGCGGAGTACGGGACCGAGGGAACGTGGCCGGCAATCTCGTCGCGGTTCCAGGTGCGGACCGTCACCGGCAGCACCTCGGGATTGGCGCGCAGGCCGCACAGGAAGGCGGCGCTGAAGCGACTGACGTGGCCGCCATCGGCCCATTCGACCTTCAGCATCTGGCCCCGCTCCTCGACCCCGATCGCGCGGGCCGCGATGTCGGCGGCGATGCCGAAGGTGTCCACCAGGCGCTGCCTGGTGTCAGGGTGCTGACTGTCGGGGCAGTTGTCCCGCAGCCACATCAGCGAGAGCGTTTCCGCCGGTCGCCCGTCGCTCCAGCTCAGCTCGACGTCGTGGCCCCGCAGCTCAGCCCCGCGCAGGGTGGTTATCATGGTCAATCTCCGCTCGGCCAGGCCTTATTGTACGGTCGCACAATAGCACGAAAGGCCGGGCGAGTCGCGCCCCGGCGCGCGGCCCGCTGGGATCGGATCGCAGCCCGCGACACTATGTAGATGCTCCCTCGAAACATGCCGCCCGCCTGCGGGGCGGCTTTTTTGGCTGCAAGGGGGGGCCTGGCGGGGTGACCCGGACGGGTCAGGCCGGGCGGCGATGTCTCACTTCGTGCGCCGCCACTCCAGCGTCACGCAGTAGGCCTGGTGATTCGCGAGGCAGACCAGCTCGGGCCCTCCGCCCACGTCGATCGAATCGGCGTGGCGGTAGAAGCTCCACACCGGATTCTGGTCGATCGGACAGTCGTCCTTCTCCGGAAAGTTCACCTCCGTCTGGCTGATGCACAGGCGCGCCGGCCCCAGTGCATCGATCAGGCGGTGGCGCGAGATCCCGTTCAAAGAGGCGACGTCGCGCCCGACACACGGGGAGATGAAGTCCTTGTTGCGTTCGCCGCTGATGGGCAGCTCGACGAGGCACTGGCGCAGTCCCCGCAGCAGCTCCTCATGCGCCGAGTCCTTGCGGTAGTTACCCGAGCTGCTGCAGGCACCCAGCAGGGTGGCGAGGGCGATGGCGGCGGTCCGGACCAGAGTCGGGCGGGGTGAGCTCATTGGCCAATGATGCCATCAGTCGGGTGGATTTTGCCGACCGTCACCACACCTCGCAGCGCTGCGCCTCCGGGCGGACCATCGGGGCTCCCGCCTTGCAGCTGAAGGCCTGCGCAAAGGCGGCGAGGTTCGACATCGGCCCGATGACGCGGAACTTGGCGATCGGATGCGGATCGCCCTGCACCATGAGGCGCTGCTGCTCGGGACGGATCGCATCGCCGCGCCACTGTCCCCAGGCGATGAAGAACTGCTGATTCGGGGTCAGACCATCGACCACGGGTGCGCTGTGCTGCGCCTGGGCCTTCTGAAATGCGAGATAGGCCACCTTCACGCCGGCGAGGTCGGCGATGCTCTCGCCCAGCACCAGCTTGCCGTTGTGGTGAATGTCCGGCTCGATGAAGTAGCCGTCGAACTGCCGTGCGACGCACGCCGTGCGCTCGTGAAAGCGCTCGAGATCCTCAGGACTCCACCAGTTGCGCAGCCGCCCCTGCGCGTCGAACTGCGCGCCCTGGTCATCGAAGCCGTGGCTGATCTCATGCCCGATGACGACGCCGAGGCCGCCATAGTTCACCGCATCCACCGCATGGGCGTCGAAGCCCGGCGGCTGCAGGATACCGGCGGGGAACACGATCTCGTTCAGCAGCGGGTTGTAGTACGCGTCCGAGGTCGGAGGAGTCTCGCCCCAGCGGCCGCGATCGGTCGGCTTGCCGATGAGCGCGAGGTCGTCGGCCACGTTCCAGCGGCCGGCGGCCTCGAGGTCGTGCCAATAGGAGCCGCGGGTGATCGTGAGGCCCCGATAATCCTTCCATTTGTCCGGATAGCCGATCTTGCGGTTGAGCGCCGCGAGCTTCTGCAGTGCCTTCTCCCTGGTCTGCGGCCCCATCCACGCCAGCCCCTCGAGCGTGTCGTGCATGGCGTCGACCAGATTGGCGACCATCTGCTGCGCCCGTTGCTTGGCCTCGGGCGGGAAGTACTTCTCGACGTACTTGCGCCCGAGCGCGTCGCCGAGCAGCGAGTCGGTGGCCTCCGCGCAGCGCTTCCAGCGGGGCTTGAGCTCCCTGGCCCCGGCGAGATAGGCGCCGTAGAAGCCGAAGTCCTCCGCAACAAAGGGCGCCGCCAGGCCGCTGGCCGAGGCATGCAGGAACTGCCAGCGCAGATACCTCTTCCAGTCGGCGAGCGGCGCCTGCTGCAGCTGACGATTCACTTCCTCGAGGAACTTCGGCTCCGCGACGTTGAGGTCGGCCGGTGCGACCCGCGCCCCGGAGAAGAAGCGCCGCCAGTCGAAGGCCGGAGCGAGCTGCGTCAGCGCCGCGAAGGACATCGGGTGGTCGGTGGCGTTCGGGTCGCGCAGCGCGACGTTATCGAGGGCGGCCTGCGCGAGCTTCTTCTCGAACTCAAACACCGTGGTGGCCGCCGCGGTTGCCTCGGCATCGCTCGCGCCGGCGAGCCGCAGCATCCGGGCGACGTGCTGCCGGTATTTGTCGCGCGCCTCGACGAAGCGCGGCTCGCTCTTCAGGTAGTAGTCGCGGTCGGGCAGGCCGAGGCCGCCGGCGGCGACGATGGCGATGGTGCGCGTCGGGTCGTGGTAGTCGGGGAAAGAGCTCAGGGTGAAGGGCGCGCTGATGGCGAGGGCCTGCAGCTCGCGAATCACCCGCTGCAGATCGGCGCGCGACTTCATGCCGTCGATCTCGGCGAGCATCGGCGCGGCCGGCGTGAGCCCGGCCTGATCGATCGCCGCCTCGTTCATGCAGGCGCCGTAGAAGTCGCCGATCAGCTGCTCCGGGCTGCCCCTGGCCCAGTCGCGCCGCTGCGAGACCGCCGCGAGAATGTCACGCAGCTGCGTCTTGGCCTCCTCACCCGCCTGCCAGCGCCGGCTCCAGCGCGACTGCGACGCCGGAATCGGATTGTTGGCACGCCAGGTGCCGTTGGCATATTGAAAGAAGTCGGTGCAAGGGTCGGCACTGCGGTCGAGGTCCTCGACATGGATGCTCTGCTGCTGTGCCTGCACGCACAGCGCCGCAGACGCCAACACCATCGCCGGCAGGATCTTCCCGACACTCATGCTGACCTCATCCGGGTACCACCTGCGCCGCATGGTACCGGACGGCGCGGCTCTGGTACGGGGATTCCCTCACTCAAGGCGCGGGCCTGGCGCCGCAGCGGCGCGCCCGGCGGCCGTGGCTGCGATCGCCGCCGGCGCTCTCGCAACAGGTTTTTCCGGCCGACTGGCGTAGGATGGCCAAAGAGCGCCGCGGTCCATGGACTGGCATCGACAAAGTGAGGCGCGGTGAGATGCGCCTGCACCGTAGAGCTGCCGCGTGAAATACCTTCCGCTGATCTGGTCCGGGATGTGGCGCAAACCCGTACGTACGGCGCTGATCTTTCTTCAGGTCTGCGTCGCCTTCACGCTCTTCGGGGTTCTTCAGGGAATGAAGAGCGGCATGGACCGGGCCATCGCCAATGTTCGCGCCGACGTGCTCTACGTTGGTCCCGCCGTGCTCGGCGGAGCGCGCCTCGCACTCGCGGAGCTGAGCCGCCTGCAGGCCGTTCCTGGCGTAAAGACCGTGTCGTTCAACGACGGCATGCTCACGTACTACCAGAAACCGACCCAGCAGGTTTATGTGCTGGCTATCCCGCCGAGCGATTTTTTCCGTACGGTCGAGCCCGAGATCTTCACGATTCAGTCCAGGGACCTCGAGGCCCTGCGCAAGACCCGCACCGGGCTGCTGATCACTGCGGATATCGGCAGGAAGTATGGGTGGCACATCGGGGACAGGATTCCTCTCATCGCGAGCACTGTGCAGAGCAACGGCTCGACAACCTGGACCTTCGATATCGTGGGGATGTTCTCGGATCACGAGAGAGGCGAGGGTAGTCTCGTGGTGGCCAACTACTACTATCTCGATGAGGCGCGAGCGCTCGACAAGGGGACGGTCAACCACTTTTACGCGATTGCGTCGGATCCGAAGCAGGCGGCCGCCGTCAGTGATGCCATCGACGGCGCGTTCGTCAATTCGGCGAGCCCGACCCAAACGGAGTCGTTCAGGGAACGCTCGCAGCAGGCGATGCAGTCACTGGGCGACCTGAACTTCGCCATCCGCTGGATCCTGAGCGCGGTGCTGGTGGCGCTGGTGTTCTCGACGGCCACGATGATGATGCAGACGGTTCGCGAGCGCACGCCCGAACTCGCCGTACTGAAGACGCTCGGCTTCGGCAACTGGACGGTGTTTCTCCTCCTCGCGGCGGAGTCGTTGCTGGTGTACGTCACCGCTGCGCTCGCGGGCTTCGCGCTGGCCTGGATGGCGTTTCCTCTCGCCGCCAAGTACGTCGCCGGCCTCTCGCTGCCGATGGCGGTCGTTGGCTTCGGCCTCCTGGGAGCGGTGCTCGTGGCCCTCATCAGCGTGAGCGTGCCGGGGCTGCGCGCGGTGAAGCTGAACATCGTGGACGCCCTGGCGGGACGGTAGCGTGCGCATGGACTTCCTCAGACAGCTCGGGGCACTTCTGCGCGTGAACCTGCTCGGCTTGCCGCAGCACCTGGGAATGGTGTGTACCACCGTCATCGGTGTGACGTGCGCCGTAGGGGTACTGATCTCCATGCTGGCCATGGGCGTCGGCGCCCGGCGGGCGGCCCTGGGCGATGTACGTCCTGACCGGGCGAGCGTGCTGAGCGCCGCGGCGTTCGGGCCGGCTCAAAGCAGCATAGCGAAGGACGTCGCGGCGCGGATCGAGGAGCTTCCCGGGATACGACGCAATGCGCGCGGGCAGCCGATCGCGGTTGCGGAGGTATCCGTGTTCGTCAAGGTCAGGAGCAGGCAATCCGGCGACTCGGTCGGCTTTCCCCTGACCGGCGCCAGCGCGGGTCTCACCGATTACGCCCCGGAGCTGCACCTGACGGCGGGGCGGCTGTATCAACCCGGGTTGCGCGAGCTCATCGCGAGTAACTACTGCGCGCAGCAGTACCGGGGTTTCAGCGCGGGAGACCGGCGCGTCATAAAAGGCGTCGAGTGGCTCGTCGTCGGGAACTTCGACCTTGGGCGCACGACCGGGGGCTGCTTCGTGTACGCGGATGCCGACGCGGTTCTCTCCGCTTTCGGTCGGGGCAGCTACAACGAAGTCAAGGTGATGCTGCAATCTGCCGCAGCCTTCAACCAGCTGGTCGAGGCGATCAGGGGCAATCCGCTGCTGCCTGTCAGAGTCGAGCACGAAGCGGACCTTGCCGAGGCCGGCGTGCAGCAAGTCAACGGAATACTGAATTTCGTCAGCTACTTCGTGGGCGGCATTCTGGCCGTGGCGGCCACGATCGGCGCGGCCAATTCCCTGTATGCACTCGTGGATGGCCGTCGACGGGAACTCGCCACGTTGCGTGCCGTCGGATTTGGCGCCGTGCCGGTCATGGCCTCCATGTTATCGGAGGCGATTCTTCTCTCAGTGCCCGGTGCCTTGCTGGGCGCGGCGCTCGCGTGGCTCCTCTTCAACGGCCGGGCCGCAAGTCCCTTTGGCTTCGAATTTCGCTTGACCGTTACCCCGTCCCTGGCGCTGCTGGGGATCGTGTGGGCGCTGTGCATGGGCTTTATTGGCGGCCTGATGCCTGCGATTCGATCCGCGCAGATACCCGTGACCGAAGCGCTGCGCGCGACGTGAGTAGTCACGGGGCCGAGCCACTGCAGCGAGCGGAACACGACCCACTTGGAGAGATCCGTGTCGGACAGAACGAAAGCACACTTCACCGCTTCGCATGCGGTGCGCGCCGCGCTCCTCGTCGTCATCGGGCTGGCCCTGGAGTTTGGCCTGCCGCCGGTACTGCGCATTCCCGCGTTGCACAGCTGGTCGAGACAGGTACTCGGGCGATTCGGATTTTACGAGCTGTACATCGGCTGCGAATCCGTGCTGATCGTCGGCGCCGTGATGGCGCTCGGGCGGGCAGGCCCTGGCCGTGCGCTGGGCGAGCTTGGCATTGCACGTCTTGCGCCGCTCGGCTGCCTGTGCTGCCTTGCCGCCATCGCCGGCGGCTGTGGCGTGCTGCTGCTGGGCGGTGCGCAATGGGCACCGCAGCCGGCGGACTCGCTGGTGCTCTTCGGCGTAGTCGGGCCCTTCGTGGAGGAGGTCCTGTTCCGCGGCTTCCTCTTCCGGCAGATGCGTCGCTGGGCGGGTATGCCCTTCTGGATCGCCGCCATTCTTGCGTCGCTGCTCTTTGGCGCGGGACATTTCGATCAGGGAAGCTCGTTCGCCAACGCCGTCATGAATAGCACCATCACGTTCGCCGGCGGCGTGTTGTTCTCTTGGCTGGCGGAGCGTTGGAATTCCATCTGGCCTGGTTTCGTGATTCACGCCGGGCTCAATCTGCTCTGGTCGCTCTACACGCTCGGCAGCAACGCGGTGGGCGGCGCGAACGGGAATCTGGCGCGTGTCGCGACTGTCGTAATCGCCATCGTGCTTACCCGGCGCCTGTCCCGCAGGTATCCCGTGAGTGGCGCCGGCGTCCATCAGGGCGTCGCTTAGGCAGCCGCCACGAAGGCCGGCGCACGCGTGATCGCGCTCTCTCACCCTCGGCTGGCGGTCGTGGGGAGCGCCTGCCGCGCGACAGCCTCATTTCCCGGCTGCCATGCCCATAGGCACCCAGATCGAAAAGACTGACCCCCGTCCCAACTGTGATTTGACTCGGATGTCATGACCTAACAAGTGTGCCGTTCGCTGCACAATGTTGAGACCGAGGCCGTGCCCCTCGCGCGCACTGTTCGGCGATACCCCAACCTGATAAAACTCCTCGAAGATATGGTCGAGCTGCTCCGCTGCGATTCCGAT
>Ga0335073_10010175_pt1 | contig 13208 bp, 13 predicted proteins | sample Lox_Sample_22_FD_207093 | JGI IMG/M metagenome (GOLD analysis project Ga0335073, IMG submission 207093) | Soil microbial communities from Loxahatchee National Wildlife Refuge, Florida, United States - Lox_Sample_2.2 | ecosystem: Environmental > Terrestrial > Soil > Wetlands | place: USA...
ATCTTGTCGATCCCTGGCAGGGTCGAGCCGAGGAAGCCGCCGGTTTCGGTCTGCCACCACGTGTCGGTGATGGCCGCCTCGCCCTTGCCGACGGACGTGTAGTACCAGCGCCACACCTCGGGCTCGATCGGCTCGCCGACGGTGGTCATCGTCTTGAAGTGGTAGTCGTACTTGGCGGGCTCGTCCGGGCCCACCTTGCGCAGCATCCGGATCGCGGTCGGCGAGGTGTGGAAGATGTTCACACCGAGCTGCTGGGCGATCCGCCATGGCCGGCCGGCGTCGGGGTAGTTCGGGGTGCCCTCGTACATCACGCTCGTCGTGCCGAGGGCGAGCGGACCGTAGACGATGTAGGAGTGCCCGGTGATCCAGCCGATGTCCGCCATGCACCAGTAGGTGTCGTCCGGGTGGATGTCCTGGTAGAACTTCGACGTCCCGGCCACGTACGACAGGTAGCCGCCGACGGAGTGCTGACAGCCCTTCGGGCGGCCCGTGGTGCCCGACGTGTACATCAGGAACAGCGGGTCCGTCGCCTCCAGCGACACCGGCTCCACGATCTCGCCCTTGTGCGCGGCGAGCAGGTCGTCGACGAAGACGTCCCGCCCGTCGACCATCGGGGTCTTGGCCGAGTACTGGCCCGGGTAGCGGCGGAAGACGAGAACCTTCTCGACCGTCTGGCCTTCCTTGGCCGCCGCCTCGACCGCCTCGTCGGCTTTGATCTTGTGGTCGAGCAGTTCGCCGCTGCGGTAGTAGCCGTCTATGGTGACGAGCACCGTGGAACCGGAGTCGGCGATCCGGTGGCCCGCCGCCGTGCCCGAGAACCCGGCGAACACCTGCGAGTGGATGATGCCGAGCCGGGCCGCGGCCAGCATCGCGACCGGCAGGTCGACCACCATCGGCATGTGGAACGTGATCCGGTCGCCCGCCTTCAGCCCCAGCGACTTCAGGACGGCCGCGAACTCGTTGACCCGGACGTACAGCTCCCGGTAGGTGATCGCCTGGTGCGCCTCGCTCTCCGGCTCGGGGACCCAGATCAGCGCGGCCTTGTTCGGGTGGGTCTCCAGATGCCTGTCGACGCAGTTGTAGCTGGCGTTCAGCCGGCCGCCGACGAACCACTTCCAGAACGGCGCGCTCGACGTATCGAGCACCGTGTCCCAGGGCTTGTACCAGGTCAGCAGGTCTGCGTAGGCGGTGAAGCAGTCCGGGAACTTGTCCTCGGTGAACTGCTCACGGATCGCGGGATCGGAGGCGTTCGCCTGCGCGGTGAGCGCGGCCGGCGGCTCGTAATAGTCCTCCTCACGCCAGTGCACAGCAATGTGTGCCTCGGAGGATTCGATCTCTTCGTCGGTCACGTCGTTGACGTCATCAGCCATGTTGTTATGCCCTCCGCATCCCTTTCGCCTGGCGGCGTTGCCACTGTTAATACTGGGCGCAAATCCAAATTTAACGCGCAGTCGCCCCGCCCACCACGGGGGTGCGGAGAGTAGTGGTTCGTTACCCCAGTCACCCAGCGCCGACGGTGGCCTGGCGCGGCCAGGCGATCAGGGTGAGCGCCGGCGCCCGGACCTCGGGGAAGGTCTCGTCGAGGCCGGTGATGTGCATGATCCGCAGCAGCGAAGGGCGGGCCGCGGTGAGCCTGAGCGAGCGCCCGGACTCCCGGGCGTGTCCGGCCACGCGGGCCAGCACGCCAAGCCCGGCCGCGTCGCAGAAGGTCAGATCGGCGAGGTTCATGATGACGGGACCCCGCTCGCTGTCCACGACGTCACGCAGGTAGGCATAGGCCTGATCGGCGGTGGCGATGTCCAGTTCGCCCCGTACCCGGACGGTCGCCTTGCCGTCAGCGGTCACCTGATACGCAAGCTCTAGCTGCATGGCCTGAGCGAGGTCGAGCGTGGCCCCCATATCCCCGCAACCTTCCCCGTCAGGCGCAGCCCGGTCCCCCACGACGCGGCTCGCGCGGATCATCAAATTTTCCCTCCTGCATGCTAGTGAACGCTAGCGCCCCAGTACGCGAGCGTCCTGGAATTTCGTCATATCTCGTCACATCTCCGAGCCTGGCCGTGGCTCAGGGATGCGCCATGCCGCTAGTGAAGGACGGGAAGCTTATGGCGACACCCGCCGGTCACTGAGTAAAACGTGTGAACGGCCCGGATGGTTCTCCGTTTCCTCAGGTACTTCCGCCGGTGAACCGCCGGGCACGGCCTGTGACAGAAGTGGCCCCTGGGTATAACCAGCGCATGGAGCCGATTCTGGAAGAGCTTTCTGAGGAAGAGTCGCTGCGGCTCATCGAGCGGGCGGAGATCGGGCGCATCGGGTTCACCGGCCGGTTCGGTCCCGTTGTGCTGCCGGTCAACTTCAAGGTGCTTGACGGATCGGTCGTGTTCCGCACCGTGGCGGGCAGCCCGCTTGGCGAGGATCTGCGCACCGGGATCACCAACGCGGACTACAAGGTCGCGTTCGAGATCGATGAGATCAGCCCGGCCGAGCGCACCGGCTGGTCCGTGCTGATCCAGGGCGGCGCCCACTACGTGGACGACGCGGAGGAGCGGGCCGTCGCGGAGCGGGCGGGCATCGACCCGTGGGCCGGCGGCGACCGTGACGTGTTCGTCAGGATCAAGCCCACGCTGATTTCCGGCAGGCGGATCCGCCACGCCTTACGCTCGCCGAAACTCCGGCCCGGCATACTGTTGTACCTGCGCAATTCGGGCGCAGTGCGCCGGGGTGGGACATGAGGTGAGCAATATGCGCATCCGGGGTAGCGTGGCGCTCGATCTGGGCACGGTCAATACGCTCGTCTGGGTACAGGGACGCGGGCTGGTGCTCGAGGAGCCCTCCGCGATCGCCATCGACGCTACGACCGGGGCGATCGCGGCTATCGGGACCGCGGCCGACGCGCTGGCGGACAAGGAACCGCAGGACATCAAGGTCATCTACCCGCTGCGCGACGGCGTGATCGCCGACCTGGAGGCGACCGCGGCCATGCTGCACGGCTTCCTGCGGAAGGCCCGGCCGCACAGCGGACCGCTGCGGCCGCGCGCGCTGGTCTGCGTGCCGAGCGGGGCGACCTGGGTAGAGCGCCGGTCGGTCGCCGCGGCGCTCGGCGCGCGCCGTCCCCGGTACTCGGTCGCGCTGATCGACGAGCCGGTCGCCGCGGCCGCCGGGGCGGGCTTCGACCTGTCGGCGGGATCCGGGGGATTCGTGGTCGACATCGGCGGCGGCACGACCGAGGTCGCGGCCGTGGCGGGCTGGCGCGTGGTGCGCGCCCAGAGCCTGCGGATGGCCGGCAACGCGATGGACGACGCCGTCGTGAACGCGGCCAGGAGCAAGCTGGGCCTGATCCTCAGCCAGCGGGCGGCACGCCGGCTGAAGACCACGCTCGGCCTCACCGGCGGGCCCGACGGCTGGGCGGAGGCGGTTGGCATCGACGCCGCCCGCCGCACGCCGCGCGTGGAACGGATCTCAGGCGACCTGGTGGCGGCGGCGCTCGAACCGGTCGTGGCGGCGATCGCCAGGGCCGTGCAGGAAGTGCTCTCTGACATCCCGTCGGGCATCGCCGAGGACGTGGTGCGCGGGAAGATCCGGCTGGCGGGCGGCGGCGCGCTGCTGCCCGGCCTGGCGGGGCGCATCGAGGAGATGGCGGAACTCGGCGCGGTCGTGGCCGAGGACCCGCTGCGCTGCGTGGTCCGCGGCGCGGCGGCCATGCTCGACGTGAGCCGCAAGGCGGGGATCCCCGGGGTAATCAGCTGACGGGCTGAGCCGTCCGGCGATCGCCGGCGCCCCCGGCTTAGCGTTCGCCGCAAGCTTGCCGCAGGTACGCCAGCGCCGGAAGACGCGGACATCCCGGGGCGTTGAGTCAGGCAAGGGCCCGCGGTGGCGCGGGCATATATTTCGTTGCAGCGGACAGCGCAGGACACGGCGCCCAGCAAGGGCGCTCGCCTGGCGGAAAGGTCAGGTCCTGATGAGCAAGCAAGCGACACCCCCGCCGCCCGGCGACAAGCCGGGGCCGGGGAACGCGCCCCCACCGCCGCCCCGCTGGCGGCACTGGCTGCTGCCGGTCGGCATCCTCGTCGCGCTTTTCATCTGGGTGTACGCGCCTGCCGTGCACCAGACGCCGTCGACGACGCTGACCTACTCCCAGTTCCTTTCCGACGTGTCCGCGCACAAGGTCAAGACGGTGGAGATCGCCCAGTCGGGCGGCACGAGCACCGGCACGCTGACCGACAAAACGGACTACACGGTGGTCATCCCGCCGCAGGCCGGCCAGACATTGCTGAATCAGCTGCAGACGGACGGCGTGCAGATCACGGCCGCCACGAACTCGCCCAGCTTCGGCTCCGAGCTGTTTGAGTGGATCCTCATCCTGGCGCCGTTCGCGCTGTTCTTCTGGTTCTGGATGCGGCTGTCCCGCGGCGCGGCCGGCCAGCTGCAGGGCGTGCTCGGGGCCGGCCGGTCCAGGGCCAAGGTGTTCGACGAGGAGCGCCCGTCCACCACGTTCGCCGACGTGGCCGGCTACGACGGCGCGAAGTCCGAGATCAGCGAGGTCGTGGACTTCCTGCGCAACCCCGACAAGTACTCGAAGGCGGGCGCCGTCGTGCCCCGCGGCGTGCTCATGGTCGGCCCGCCCGGCACCGGCAAGACGCTGCTCGCCAGGGCTGTGGCCGGCGAGGCCCGCGTGCCCTTCTTCTCTGTGAGCGGCTCCAGCTTCGTCGAAATGTTCGTCGGCGTGGGCGCGGCCCGGGTGCGGGACCTGTTCGCGGAGGCGCGCAAGCGCGCGCCCGCGATCATCTTCATCGACGAGGTGGACGCGATCGGCCAGCGCCGGGCCGGCTCGGGCGCGGTCGTCTCCAACGACGAGCGCGAGCAGACGCTCAACCAGCTGCTCGCCGAGATGGACGGCTTCGACCCCGCGATGGGCATCGTCGTGCTCGCGGCGACCAACCGGCCCGAGGTGCTCGACCCCGCCCTGCTGCGTCCCGGGCGGTTCGACCGGCAGGTGACGATACCGCTGCCCAACGTCGGCGAGCGGGAAGCCATCCTCCGCGTGCACGTCCGGGGCAAGCAGCTGGCCCCCAGCGTGGACCTCGGCGTGGTCGCCAGGGCCACGCCAGGATTCTCCGGCGCGGACCTGGCCAACCTGGCGAACGAGGCGGCCATCTTCGCGGTGCGCGACGGCCGGGCGGTCGTCACGGGCGACGACTTCTTCGCCGCGCGGGACCGGATCATCCTCGGCCGCCGGGAAGGCTCCAACGTGCTGCTGCCGGAGGAGAAGCACGCGGTGGCGGTGCACGAATCGGGGCACGCCCTGGTGGCGGCGCTGTCCGAGCACGCCGACCCGGTCGCCAAGGTGACGATCCTGCCGGCCGGCCAGACACTCGGCGTCACCGAGCAGCTTCCGCTGGTGGAACGGCACATGTACACCGAGGACTACCTGCACGACTCGCTCGCCGTGCGGCTCGGCGGCCGCGCCGCCGAGCTTGTCGTCCTCGGTCAGGGGTCAACGGGCGCGGGCAACGACCTGGCCGGCGCGACCGATCTGGCGACGAAGATGGTCAGGGAGTTCGGCCTGTCGTCCGCGCTCGGCCCGGTGGGGTACCCGGAGGGCGGCTCGGTGTTCCTCGGCGGCGGCGGCCCCGGCATGTCCAGCCGGCCGTACGCGGAGTCGACCCAGGCCGTGATCGACGGCGAGGTGTCGAAGCTGCTCAGGCAGGCCGAGGACCGCGCGGTGGAGCTGCTCAGGACCCACCGGTCAGAGCTGGACGCGCTGGTCGACCTGCTGCTCGAGAAGGAGACGGTGGACGGCAAGGACGTCTACCGGCTCGCCGGGCGGCCGGACAAGTCCGCCAGCCCGGAGTCGCCGGCGATGACGCTCACCCCGCATCCCGCCGACGTCACCAGCGCTGACGGTTCCACACCTGGGCAGTGACGGCCCAGTCGGCCTCCCACGCCGCCAGCCGGCGGCGGTTCACCACCCGGCGGACGATCGCGGCCTCGCACAGGTAGAGCGCGCCCAGGCCCGCGATCGCGGCGACCGCGCCCATGTCGCCCTGCCCGGCGACCTGGGATGCCGCCAGCGGCGGGTTGACCAGGTTCCCGGCGGCGTCCGTCCAGACGGAAATCGTGCTGCCCTTCCCGCGGCCGGCCGGCGCCAGCAGTTCGCCGGTGCGCCGCACCCCGGCGGCCGACGTCCAGGTCGCCTCCACCGGGACGTAGCCGCTGAGCGAGTACGAAGTGTTCTCACCGCCGGCCAGCTGCGCGAGCACGGCGCGCACCTCGTGCGTGGTGGCCAGTTCCACCTGCTGAGCGTGCCGTCCCGCGGCGTAGGCGGCGCCGCTCGCGGCCTGCGCGGCGAACGGCGCCGCCGCCGCCGACGCCAGGAACAGCCCTGTGAGCAGGTACGTCTCCACGCGATCATGCGTCCGCCGCAGCGGATTCCTGTCGGGGCGCAGCCCGCGCAGCACCCGGCCGGACCACCGGCCCTGCCTGCGCACGGCCCGCGTGGCCGTGGCGTCGGCGGCGCCCGGTTTGGGCCGGCGTCCCTTGCTCATCGCCGCTTCCCCCTCAGTCCTGGCCGTCTCCGCGAGTAGCAAGGGTAGGTGCATGCGTCCTGATGGGCGGTGCGTTTCGGTGTGATTGCCGTCGCATTATCTGATCGGGGTACGCTCTGCAGCATGGTGCACCTCACCGCGCTGCCGGAGTACATCCCCAGCCCGCCGATCAACAGCTTCCACATCGGCCCGCTGGACGTTCACTTCTACGCGCTCGGCTACATCATCGGGATCACGCTGGCGATCCTGATCACCAGGAGGCGGTGGCGCGCGCTCGGCGGCAACCCCGACGTCGTCAACGACATCGCGCTGTGGGTGGTGCCCGCGGGGATCATCGGCGGCCGGATCTACTTCGACATCACCACCCCCGACGACATCCCGCACGTGTGGTACGGGGTATTCGCCGTGTGGACCGGCGGGCTCGGCATCTGGGGCGGCGTGCTGCTCGCGACCCTGGTCGGCGCCTGGCGGCTGCGCCGGCTCGGCATCACCGTCGGCCCGTTCGCCAACGCGATCGCGCCGGCGCTGCTCGTCGCCCAGGCGATCGGGCGGATCGGCAACTACTTCAACAAGGAGCTCTTCGGCAAGCCCACCACCCTGCCGTGGGGCCTTGAGATCCCGTACTCCTACCGCGTCTCCGGCGGCATCCCGCTGCGCGACCTGGGCTTCGCCACCTTCCAGCCGACGTTCCTCTACGAGCTCATCTGGGACCTGGCGCTGGCCGCCTTCCTCGTCTGGCTCGGACACCACGCCAAGATCAAGCCGTGGGGGCTTTTCGCGCTCTACGTGGCCGGGTACTCCGCGTTCCGCATCTTCGAGGAATCGGTGCGGATCGACTCCTCGGAGTACTTCTTCGGCCTGCGGCTGAACATGTACATCGCGATCATCGGGACCGTGGGCGGCCTCATCTGGTTCACCCTCGCGCAACGCCGGCCTGAGCGCCCGGTGGTGATCCTCCCCGGCGGCGGGGATAGCGGCGCCCCGGCTCAGTCAGCCACCGATGCCGCCCCCGCGGCGGGCGAGACGGCAGAGGCGGCGGGAGAACCCACGGTACGTTCGGAAGATGAGGGCGGGGAGCCGACGGGACGGGACACCTCGAGCCAGCCCAGCAGGACCACCGGATAGCCCGTCCGCGTCTCAGCGGGCCACTATCGGGGCCACGGTGGCCCCGGCCGCCCTGACCAGGTCGGCGGGGGCGATCTCGATCTCCAGGCCGCGGCGCCCGGCGCTGCAGAACATCGTGGCCAGCTCGAGGGCGGCACTGTCGACGACCACGGGCAGCCGTCGTTTCTGCCCGACGGGGGAGATGCCGCCCGCCACGTACCCGGTGGCGCGCTCGGCCGCGGCGACCTCCGCCATGCTCGCTTTCCTGCCGCCGACGGCGGCGGCGAGCGCCTTCAAGTCGAGCTGCCTGTGCACTGGCACGACGCCCACCGCGAGCGCGCCGTCCACCGCGGCGACCAGCGTCTTGAACACCCGCTCGGGCGGGACGCCGAGCGCCTCGCTCGCCTCGAGGCCGTAGGAGTCGTGCCGCGGGTCGTGGGCGTACTCGTGCAGCGTGAACGGAATCTTCGCCCGCTCCAGGGCGATCGTCGCCGTCGTGCCTCGTCCCGCCACGAACCGTCACCCTAGCGGCCGCCGCGCCCGCGGGAAAATCGTTATGCCGGCCGGGGGAGGCATCCGCATAGTGGGCATATGCGCGTGACGTTCCCGCGGCTGCCGGACAACGAGGCCGCCTGCGCGGTAGTCGAACGGGACGACGGGGTCGTCTACCGGCTGATGAGCGGCCGCTCCGGCCCGGGGCTGCCGCACGACATCGTGCACCTCGTCGTGGAACGCGAGCTCGGCATCGCCGACGGGATCTGGGGCGGCATCGCGGCGGGGATGGTGCTGCGGAGCATGCGGCACGTGCGGGGGCGGCGGCCGCCGCATGTCGGGGATCGTTCCGCGCGGCTCAAGCGGGCGTACAGGGACCGGATCCTGCGCTCCGAGATGCTCGGGAACCTGGTCGAGACGATCGCGGCGCTCGACAACCCGTCGGCCGGCGAGATCAGGCGGCTCACGGGGATCAAGCTGTCGGTGCTGCCCATGGCCGCGCCGCCATCGCCTGAGGTGCTCGCGGCGGCGGCGCGGGCGCTGCAGGTGGAGGCGGCCCGCTGGGCCCGGCTGCGGCCAGGCGAGGAGCTGCGCTACGACTGGACGCTTCCCGCGCCGCACCGCGTGCCATCCCCGCGCGACCTGGGCGGCGGGCGGGATCCGCGGCGCCCGCACCGGGCCGGCCGGCGCCTAAGGTTAGGGAATGCGACCCGATGCCCCAGCCCCGCCGGAGCTCATCGACGCTGGCCCCGCCATCCTGCGCCGCTGGCGCCGCGGCGACCTGGATGCCGCGTGTGACGCGGTGTTCGCGTCGCTCGAGCACCTGCGCCCGTGGATGCCGTGGGCGGCGGAGTTCAGCCGCGCGTCACAGGCCGAGTTCCTCGCCGGCTGTGACCGCGACTGGGAAGCGGGCGCGGCGTTCAACTACGCCATCGTCGCCGACGGCGCGATCGCCGGGTCCACGGGGCTGATGGGCCGGATCGGGCCTGGCGGCCTGGAGATCGGTTACTGGGTGCACGAGGCCTACACCCGCCGCGGGCTGGCGACCGCCGCCTCCGCCGCCCTCACGGACCAGGCGTTCGCGCTGCCCGGCATCGAGCGGGTGCAGATCGTGCACGACGAGCTCAACGTGGCGAGCGGCGGCATCCCGCGCAAGCTCGGGTTCACCGAGATCGAGCACCGCCCCCTGGACCACCGGCCGCTCGGCGGCACAGGAATCGGCGTGGTGTGGGAAGTGACCAGGGCGCAGTGGTGTGGCCGGGGGCCGGCGTAATAACGTAGGCGGTCATGGCGGACGTGGACTCAGACCTGATGGCGCTGGCCCTGAGCGAGGCGCGGGCCAGCCTCGACGTCGGCGGCGTGCCGGTCGGCGCCGTGCTCGCGATGGGCCAGGAGGTGATCGCGGCCGGGCACAACGAGCGCGTGCAGCGGGGCGACCCGGTCGCCCACGGCGAGATCTCCTGCCTGCGGAACGCGGGCCGCCGGCCCTCGTACGCGGGCACCACGCTGTACACGACGCTGTCCCCGTGCCAGCTGTGCAGCGGTGCGATCCTGCTGTTCCAGATCCCGCGCGTGGTCGTGGGCGAGGCCCGCACCTTCGCGGGCGACCTGGACTTCCTGCGCTCGCGCGGGGTGTCGGTGGTGCTGCTTGACGACCCCGCCTGCGCCGCCGTGATGGAAGAGTTCCAGACCCGCTACCCCGAGGTCTGGAGCGAGGACATCGGCGGCCGCTGACCGGCCGCAATTGTGCGGATGCGTTCGCAGCTGACCCTGGCGGATACACTCGCACCTTGTGAGCAGCGTAGTTTCCGGCGAACTCGGCAAGCGGTTTCCTGACGTGGCGGCGCTGGCCGCCGCCCTGGACAGGACCGGCTATCTGGCCGGTGACCAGCTTGCCGCGGCCTTGTTCCTCGCCGTGCGGATGGGCCAGCCGATCCTGCTCGAGGGCGAGCCCGGCGTCGGCAAGACCGAGGCGGCCAAGGCCCTGGCCACCGCCCTTGAGACCGCGCTGGTCCGGCTGCAGTGCTACGAGGGCATCGCGGCCGCCGAGGCGCTGTACGAGTGGAACTACCCGAAGCAGCTGCTCGCGATCAGGCTCGCCGAGGCCACCCACGAGCAGCTGCGCGAGACGGACCTGTTCCGCGAGGAGTTCCTGCTCGCCCGGCCGCTGCTCACCGCGCTCGACCACCCGGGGCCACGGCCCGCGGTGCTGCTCATCGACGAGGTCGACCGGGCCGACGACGAGTTCGAGGCGTTCCTGTTCGAGATGCTCGCGGAGTCTTCCGTCACGATCCCCGAGCTCGGCACGCGGCGCGCGAAGGTTCCCCCTGTGACGATTCTCACGTCCAACAGGACCCGCGACCTGCACGACGCGCTGAAGCGCCGCTGCCTGTACCACTGGATCGGCTACCCAGACGCCGCCCGGGTCGCGCAGATCATCCGGCGGCGCGTGCCGGCCGCGAGCTCGGCGCTCGCGGGCGAGGTGGCGACCGCCGTGGGCCGGCTGCGCGCGCTCGAGCTGACCAAGCCGCCGGGCATCTCCGAGGCGATCACCTGGGCCGGCGCGCTCACCTTGTTCGGCGCGCCGTCGCTGTCGGCTTCGGCGGCCGAGCGGACGATGAGCGTGGTCGTCAAGTACCCGGAAGACGAGCAGGCCGTGCGGGACGCCGGGCTCGCCGCCGTCGTGGGGCATGACTGACGGCACCGGCGATGGCCGGGCCGCCGGGACTCCGGCCGGGACTCCGGCCGGGACTCCGGCCGGGGCTGGCGGGACTCCGGCCGGGGCTGGCGGCACGGGGCCAGGACCGGATGGCCGTGAGCTGCCGCTGACCGACGTGGCGACGCTGGCCGCCGCGCTCGGCGCCGCGCTGCGGTCCGCGGGACTGCCCGCCGGGCCGCAGCGGTGTGAGCGGCTGGCGCGGGCGGTCACCGTGATGGGCGTCTCGACGATCGCGGAACTCCACGCGTGCGCCCTCGCCACGATGGTCTCCGACCCCAGTCAGGTGGCCACGTTCGAGCGGATCTTCGCCGAGATGTTCTCCGGCGCTTCGCTGACGCGCCCGACGGTGACGGCGCCGCAGCAGCGCATGACGATGGAGCCCGCCGGTCCCGGCGAGACCCCGGAGGCTGCGCAGGCGGCCGGCTCGGCGGAGCCGCCCCCTGTGCTGCGCGAGGTGTCCGTGGCCTCGTCCTCGTCGTCCTCTTCGTCTTCCGGCGAGGAGGACATGCCGGAGGTGCCGGCGATCCGGCGGGTGGCGTCGGCGACCGAGCGGCTGGCCGCCAGGGACTTCGGGCAGCTGTCGCCGGACGAGCTGAACCGCCTCGCGACGGCGATGCGCGAGCTGACGATCGCGGTGCCGCCGCGCAGGACCCGCCGGTACCGGCCGCGCAAGGACGGCGCGCGGCTGGACATGCGCCGCACGATGCGGCAGGCCATCCGCACCGGCGGGGAACCGGTCCGCATCGCCAGGCAGGCGGTCAGGGTCCGGCCGCGCCGGCTCATCGTGCTCTGCGATATCTCCGGTTCCATGGAGCCGTACGCGCGGGCGCTGCTGCAGCTCATGTACGTGGCGAGCCGCGCCCCTTCCGGCCTGCCGACGGACGCCAGCCGGCCGCGGACCGAGGTGTTCACGTTCGCCACCCGGCTCACCCGGCTGACGCCGTTCCTGTCCGCCGCAACCCCGGAGACGATGCTCGCCAAAGCCGGCGAGGCGGCGCCCGACTGGGCCGGCGGCACCCGGATCGGCGCGACGCTGCGCGAGTTCAACGACCGCTACGGCGTGCGCGGCATGGCGCGCGGCGCCGTCGTGCTGATCATCTCCGATGGCTGGGAGACCGGGGACCCCGCCGTGCTCGGCGCGCAGATGGCCAGGCTGCACCGGATCGCCTACCGCATCGTGTGGGCGAACCCGCGGACGCAGAGCCCCCGCTACCGCCCGGAGGTGGGCGGCATGGCGGCCGCCTGGCCGTACATCGACGCCGTGGTCAGCGCGCACAACTTCGAGGCGCTCGGCGACCTGCTCGCCGCGCTCCGCGAGCCGGCGGTGCGGCGGCCGCCGATCGTGCCGGAGGCCGCCGCCGTCACGGATCCGCCGGCCGTGCTGGCCGGCCTGCCGCAGGCCGGCTTGCCGCAGGCCGGGACACGGGCCGGGACACCCGAGGTGCCGCCCATGTCGCTGCCGATCACCGGGTCGTTCGCCCGGCGCTGGCGTCCCGGCTCTTGAGTCGGCCCGTTCGCGGCGGTGAAAGCCAGATTCTCTACATACCTGTCGTAGTTATAGTGTGCCCGTGACGCCTGTCCTGGTGGCCGCGCCCGCGCTGCCCGCCGCGCTCAGCGCGCTGCCGACCGCCGCCGCGGTCGCCGTGCTGTGCGTGGCCGTCGTGGTGGAGATCATCGCGGTCCCGGCGATCCTGCTGCCGGGCGGGACCATGACCTTGCTGGCCGGCGCGCTGATCGGTGCCGGCCGCCCGGCGTTCGCCGTCGCGTTCCCTGTCGTCCTCGCGGTCATCGCGGGGGACCAGCTGGCGTACTTCAGCGGTGCCGTGATCGTCGGGTGGTGGCGCCGCCGCCGGCCAGAGCGGGCCGGGGAGCAGCGCGTCCGGCGCGGGCGGACGGCGGCCTGGCTCACCGCGGCAATGCCGTCGCTGGCCGGGGCCACCGGGATGCGCTACCGCTCCTTCGCCGCCCGGGTGCTCGTGATGCGCGTGCCGTGGCTGGCCGCGGCGCTGAGCGCGGGTGCGCTGGCCGCCGATTCGCTGGTGATGATCGGTCACGTGGCGGGCATCGCCGGCCTGGTGGCCAGCGGCGTCGTCGTGGCGGGCCTGCTGGTCGTCCACCGCAGGCCCGGCGTGCTCCGGGCGGTCGCCCGCCGGACCGCCGCGCTGAGACGCCGGTTATCTCCCGCGCGGGCCCGCCACGATGAATTCCGAGCCGCCGCGCAGCCTGAACGTCAGAGCGGGTCGATTGCGCGATCGGCCGGTCGAGGATGGGCCCGGCGCGGTTGACCGCGCGTCTGGAGTGACTGGCGCGGCGGCAGGTGCGGCGTTCCCGGGGGCCGCGCCCGGCCGCCA
>Ga0335073_10010177_pt1 | contig 13206 bp, 10 predicted proteins | sample Lox_Sample_22_FD_207093 | JGI IMG/M metagenome (GOLD analysis project Ga0335073, IMG submission 207093) | Soil microbial communities from Loxahatchee National Wildlife Refuge, Florida, United States - Lox_Sample_2.2 | ecosystem: Environmental > Terrestrial > Soil > Wetlands | place: USA...
CGGAATAAAACGAGTGCACGGTGCGCAGCAGGGGCAGAAAGGCCAGCCAGCGGACGGCCTCGACCGAGCGCTTGTACTCCTCGCCCAGGATGTGCGGGATGACCGGAGCGCAGACGAGCAGACCGCAGAGGATGAGCAGGCTGTAGAGCAGCGCCTTGGGCATCAGCTTCTGCATGAAGGCGACGGAACCGCGGATTCCCTGCTTCCCGGCGCGAAAACAATCGGTGGACGCCGCGTAAAGCAGCGAGCGAATCGGCGTATGCAGTACGTCGATGATGCGATAGGCCGCGGCGTAAAGGCCGGTGGCATCGAGCGTCGAATAGCGCGCCAGCATCGCCTTGTCGAGATCGTTGTAGACCGTCTGCGCGCTGAGCCCGGTGGAGAAATAGAAACCTTCGCGGATCTGGCGGACGACATGGCCGAAATGGGGCCGCGGGGTGCCGAGGAGGCGATTGACGAGCAGGACGCCGGCCACCGCCGGCAATGCGGACGATCCGCAGTAGAGGTATCCCCACACCAGCGCGGTGGGATGCGCGAACAGCCCGGCCAGAACCAGCGCTGCCGCTACGCGAGCGATGCTGAGGACGATGAGGATGTTGGCCATCCAGCGCATCTGGTCGAGGCTCTGGAAGGCCTGACTGGCGAGGTCGATAAGGCGTCCGGCGAAGAGATCGGAGATGGCGACGGTGAGAACCAGCCGGGCAGGAATCGACGGCGGCAGCAGCGACTTCGCCGCCAGCATGACCAGTACGAGCAGAATGCAGCCCGAAATGCCGGTCATGACCAGCGCGTTTCCCCAGTTTTCGCGGAAGGCGGACCGGTCGCGGGCGACATTCTGGACCAGGATGTTGCCGAATCCGAGCGTGGCGAACGGGCTTACGATGGCGACCAGCGCCACTGCGCCGGCGAACGATCCGAAGTTGCCGACTCCGAGAACGCGCGCGATGAGGACAAAATAGACAGCCTGGAGCACCAGGCGAGTTCCCTGCCCCCAGAAGACCCACATGGTCTTGTGGGCCATCTGGCTGCCGCGCAGCCGCCCCAGCACGCGGCCGATCATCGCAGCCACGGCCTGTGGTCGAGCTGATAGGCCAGCGCGTTGTCCCTCTGGCCGATCACCCTGGCCGGAATGCCGGCGACGATCGCCAGTTGCGGCACGTCGCGGGTCACCACGGCTGATGCCGCCACCACCGCGCCGCACCCGATGCGCACGCCGGGAAGAATGGTGGCGCGCGAGGCGATCCACGCGTGGTGCTCAATGACGACATCGCCGCCGCGGGTAGCGAAGGTCGGGCTTGCGGGATCGTGCTCGAGGGTCCAGATCTGCGTCTGCTGCGCGATGTCGACATTTTCGCCGACGACGAGCGCGCCGCCGCGGCCGTCGAGCAGCACGTGCTGGTTCAGCACCGCGCGGTCAGCGATCGAGATGTTCCGCGGCATGTAGACCTGGACCCCGCGCAACAAACCCACCTTGGACCCGCAGTTCCTGACCAGGCTGCGGAAGAGCAGCATCCTGATCCAGCGTACCGGAATGTGCGTGACGATGTCGTTAAAGAGCAGCTCGGCGAGAAAGGCGAACTTGGCGCCCAGCCTGCGCGGCAGGCCGCGAGTTTCGGCCCTTTGCCCCGGCTCAGCGAAATACACAGAATCGTTGGGAAGCATCGGCAAGGAGAGGAGCCTTTATCCGTAAAGGGTTTCGGCGGCCGGAGCGATACCGCTGGTGGGGAAGCGAGACAGGCGCAGCATCTGGAGGAGAACCAGAAACACGTAGGCCGGGTTGAGGTAGAGGTAGCGGCGCCAGAGCCGTTTCGGTTCCGCGCAGAGGCGGAAGAGCCATTCCAGGCCGCGATCCTGCATCCAGGGAGGAGCCTGCGAGAGGCGACCGGCGAGAAAGGGGAAGGCCGCGCCCACGGCCAGGATCGGCATGGGAAGCGAATCGCGGAACTCGTAGGCGAAGGCTTCCTGGCGCGGGCAACCGAGGCCGACAAATGCAATGGCCGCACCGGAAGCGACAATGCGGTCGGCGAGATCGGCTTTTTCGCCGGCGGTGAGGCGGCGGAACTTCGAAGGCTCCGCGCCGGCAATGCGGATGGCGGGAAAGCGCGCTTTCAGCGAACGCACCAGGGCGTCGAGGATCTCGGACGTTGCGCCGTAGAAGTAAACGGGCTGTCCCTCGGCGGCGGCGCGCTCGCAGACCCTGAGCGTGAGGTTGGGCCCGTAGACGCGGTCGGCGAGCCGGGCGCCATGAAGCAGGTTGAGCACCCAGCGCACCGGCTGGCCGTCGGGCACGAGCAGGTCGAAGTGGTTCAGCCGGAACTTGTGCTCACGGTCGAGCACGCCGGTCATGACGCCGTGCACAGCGAGCGCGGAGATGGCCGCGCCCTGCCGCGCACGGGCAGCCCGCAGCACGAAATCCACGGCAGCGTCGTAATCGATGACGTCAATGAGGACGCCGATGACATTCTTTTTGCCTAGATGACGCATGCCTCTCTCCAGCGCTCGACGTTCAGTTCGTAGATCTCGCGCAGAATCTGAGGCACGCCGCAGGCGATCGTCCAGTCGGGGAAGTGCGCCTGGAAACGGCTGAGGTCGCTGATCCACCAGATGTGGTCGCCGCGGCGGTTGTCGTCAACATAGGTGCAATCGAGGCGGTTGCCGGTGATCTCTTCGCACAGAGCGATGGCCTCGAGCATGGAGCAGTTGCTCTCTCGTCCGCCGCCAATGTTGTAGACCTCGCCCGAGCGCGGATGGCGAAAAAACGCGTCGAAGGCGCGCACCAGGTCGGCGGAGTGGATGTTGTCGCGGACCTGCTTGCCCTTGTAGCCGAAGATGCGGTAGGGCGCGCCGGTCACGGCACACTTCATCAGGTAGGCCAGGAAGCCGTGCAGTTGGGTTCCGGAGTGATTGGGACCGGTAAGGCAGCCGCCGCGGAAGCAGGCGGTTTTCATGCCGAAGTAGCGGCCGTATTCCTGCACCAGGACGTCAGCCGCCACCTTCGAGGCGCCGAAGAGGCTATGGAGGGTGGAGTCGATGGACATCGACTCGGGAATGCCGGCGGCGTACTCGTGGCCGGAGTCGATCTCCCAACGGGTCTCCAGCTCGACCAGCGGCAGCTGGTTGGGCCGGTCGCCGTAGACCTTGTTGGTGGACATGTAGATGAAAACCGCATCGGGCGCGAACTTGCGCGCGGCTTCGAGGAGGGCCGAGGTGCCCCAGGCATTGACCGTGAAGTCGGTGGCCGGGTCGGTTGCCGCCCAGTCGTGCGAGGGCTGCGCCGCGGCGTGGATCACCAGTTCGATCTCACCCGCGTACTGCTCGAAGACGCGCCGGATGCGGTCGGCATCGCGGATGTCGACGTCGTGATGATGGAAGCCTGACACCTCGTTCTTGAGGCGTTCCGTCATCCAGCCCGTGGAAGCGGACTCGCCGAAGAAGCGAGCCCGCATTCCATTGTCGATACCGGCAACGTCCATCCCCTGCGCGGCAAAGTATCTTACAGATTCTGACCCGACCAGCCCGGATGATCCGGTAATAACGGCGACGCTCATTCGGTTTCCTCTCTTTATGCTGTGTGCTTGTCATAAATAGAAGCGCGTCCGGAGTACGGGCGGAGTCCTCCGCCGGCCTTGCTTCGTCTGCGGACGCGCGCTGATCAGGCAGCGCCCGCTCCGCGAAGAACGGCGGGAACGGTTCGGGTAAGAATCTTGAGGTCGAGCCAGAGCGACCACTCGTCGAGGTATTGGAGATCGAGCTGCATCCACTGCTCGAAGGGAACGTCGCTGCGCCCGCCCACCTGCCATAGGCAGGTGATGCCGGGCTTGATCGAAAAGCGGCGCCGCTGCCAGTCTTCGCTGAAGCCCTCGTAATCGCGGACGGGAAGCGGCCGCGGTCCGACGAGGCTCATGTCGCCGATCAGCACGTTGAACAGCTGCGGCAGCTCGTCAATGCTGCTGCGGCGCAGGAAGCGGCCGACGGGCGTGATGCGCGGGTCGTTGCGCATCTTGAAGACGGGCCCCGAAGCTTCGTTCCGGCTGACCAGAGCAGGCATCAGCGCTTCAGCATTCGGGACCATGGTGCGGAACTTGATGATCCGGAAGCGGCGCTTGTTCAGGCCGATCCGCTCCTGCAGGAAGAACGTGGGCCCGCGCGAGGTGAGCTTGATGGCCAGCGCCGCCGCTACCAGGACTGGCGCGAGGCAAATCAGCAGCACTGCTGACATCACGACATCGAAGATGCGCTTGATCGTCTTGGGGCCAAGTTCGCTCGAGGATGTGTAGGTGGAAATGTACTGGTCGCCGGCAAACTCTTCCGGCCGCCAGCGGAGGGTCTTGATGCTGAAGACGTCGGAGTGGATGCGCAGCGTGATGCCGTGCTGCTGGCAGAGGCCGGCAACGTGCGAGGCATGTTTGTAGTAGGAGCCGAAGGGCAGGTAGATGGCCACCTCGTCGACGACATTGCGGCGGAGGTATTCGGCAAGGCCGGCGTAGTTGCTGACGACCTCGAAGCCCGCCTGGCGCAGGGCGGCCAGCCCGCTCCACTCGTCGTCGACAAAGCCGAGCAACCGGTAGCCGCGCTCGCGGCTCGACGCGATACGGCGCGCGAATTCGATGGCCCGCGCGTTGGAGCCGAGGATGAGCATGTAGCGCAGGTCGCGGCCGTGCGTGCGGACGCGGTCGCCCACCTGGCGCAGGGCGAAGCGCGACACCACGAGAACCAGTGTGCTCAAGGCCCAGAATTCGGCCAGGAACTCGATGGTGACCATGCGGATGGAGAACACGTAGCTGAGCGCGAGAAAGAAAGTAATGTACACGGTGGTGGCGCGCAGCACGTCGACGACCTCCCGACTGCGCCCGCTCAGCCTTCGCGAGCGGTAGAGACCGCTGAGCGTAAAGATGACGTGGCAGACGGCGAGGGCGAAAAGGAAGATGAGGAGATTCGATACTTTGGCGCGAAGCGAGAGAAAGCGAACCAGCGAGATGGCGTGTTCGGCTTTAACTCGGTAAATGGTGCTGAGGGCAAAGGCGACGACCACCAGGATGAGATCAAACAGCTTAAGGAGGCCGATGGTAAGACGGTGATGATCATTCATGAACGTTCTCCGCGGTTCTCTTCGGTGGGGGGATAAGAACGAATGGAATGCGGGTGCGGCCACGAGCAGATTCTGGGTAAGCGGTGGATGGAGATCCCGGCGGAGGCGTGCAGGTCAGGTTCGGGCAGGACGGACCGGAGGTTGGCCGGCGCGTATTGACGCCCGAAGATTTCCCGCCGAGGGCGGACAAGGGCCTGCGAACAAACCCTGACTAAAGGAGGCTGTAAATCTTCTCGGGAATGGGGAAAGTGCGCTTGTTGAGCACCGCGGCCAGGATGGGCACATTGGCTGAGCGCAGGTTTTCGGTGACCGCCTGGGCGGCCTCGCGGCGCGTGGTGTTGGCTTCAATGACGAGCACGAGCCCGTCGGAGTGCTGTCCGAGCACGATCGCGTCGCTGTAGCGGTTCAGCGGCGGAGCATCGACGATGACGTAATCGAACTGCTTGCGCAGTTCTGTGACGCGCTTGCGCAGCTGGTCGCCGGCCAGCAGGCTGGGCGAATCGGTGGCCAGAGTGCCCGAAGAGAGCAGCCACAGATTGTCCTGCGCTACGCGCTTAGCAAAGGTGCCTACAGGCCCTTCGCGCAGAAGCGCCTCGGTCAGGCCGAAGTGGTTCGACACCCCGAACATGGCCGGCAGGGCGGGCGAGCGGAAGTTGGCTTCCACCAGGCAGACGCGGCCGCGATCGTTCCGGGCCAGCGTCTCGGCCACCGCGGCGCAGATGCGGCTGCATCCATTGCCATGATCGACCGAGGCGAAAACGACCACCCGCGGCGGCTCCTGCGACTGCACCAGGAAGATCTGCTGCACCAGCCGCAGCGCTTCTTCATTCGCCCATTGGGTGGCGACGTGGCTGTAGTTCCCGTTGAGGTCAGCGGCGGTCACGGGCGGCGGCGTCGGCTCGGGCTCGGCCTCGGCCACCATCAGCCTGTCCTTCTCGATCTGCTGCATCAGTTCAAAGTGCTTGCTCATGAAGTACCTCTCGGGTTTCGGGTTGGAGTTGCATGTCCGGCGCTGGTCCGCCGGATGGGGCGAGTGGGGCGGGAATCCGGATCGAACCTCGAATCCCGCGATGCGAATCGCCGGGCGCGTGCAAACGAATCAGCGGAGGCGGCGGGGCGGATTGGCGGGCTCCGGCGGGCGCCCGTTCGGCTCAGCCCCACTGCGAGCAGAGATCGTCGACCGAGCCGGCAAGGGCAGCGGCCAGTCCCCTCGGCGTCCTTTTTTCCGCCGCAGGCTGCAGCTGACTTTGAGAGATTGGTCCGGGGAGACCGCCGGCGGTCTCCGCTTCGACCACGGTAATCCGGTCGCGTCGGATTTGGCTGCCGACCGCGCTCTGGGTGACAGGCCTTGGGCCGGTCGAAGCCGGCTGCGCTGCGCCGGCAGGTTCGATGGGGATCGCAGTGGCCTGCCCGGTTGCGGCTGGAGCCGATGCTGGCTCAGCTGCCGGCGGGGCGACGATCGAGCGGATGTCGAGGTCCGCCACGACTTCGCGGATGATGTCGATATCGATGCTCGCCGTCTGCATGGCGCAGGCCAAGGAGAGCGCATTGAAGCACAGATTGTTGATGTTGCGTGGAATGCCGAAGCTTTGCTCGGTAATCAATGCCAGAGCCTGGGGTGTGAAGAGCGGACGATCGGACTCCCACCCTGCTGTCTTGAGCCGGTGCTGGACATAGCCGGCAATCTCGGTGACCGAGAGCGGCTTGAGGTGGGCAAAGATGGAGATGCGCTGGCGCAGCTGCAACAGCCCGGGCCCGGCCAGGCGTTCGGCGAGCTGGAGCTGGCCGGAGAGCACAATCTGCATCAGCTTGGCGCTTCCGGTTTCGAAGTTGGAGAGCATGCGCACGGCCTCGAGCACGGAGTCGTCGAGGGTTTGCGCCTCGTCGATGAACAGGACCAGCCGTTTGCCGGACGCGTTCAGGCTCACGAGAACCTGGTTGAGCTGGGACTGGAGCTCGACCAGCGATCCGCGCGCGTTGTCGATGCCGAGATCCATCAGCAGCGCCCGCACCAGTTCCGCCGGTGAGGTGATGGTCTGGAAGAGGAAGACGGTCTTGGCGCGCTCGTGAATGCGGCGCAGGGCTTCAAACAGGATGGTGGTCTTGCCCATGCCCGGATTGGCCGTCAGCACCACGAAGCCGAGCCCCGATTCGATGCCGTACACCAGCGCGGCCAGGGCCTCGCGGTGAGTGGCGCTCGAAAAGAGGAAGCGCGGGTCGGGCGTAACGCCGAACGGCTGCTCGCGGAGCTGGAAGTGGCGCAGAAGCATGGGTTGGCTAGGCGACTCTCTTGGCCATGGTGACGACCACCGGAATTCCCAGCGTGTCGGCCACATCAGCTGGTGTGTGGAACGAAGAATCAAAGTAGTCGAAGCCGTAGGCCGTGACCAGGCTGACGAAAAGCGCCGCCATAAAGGCCAGCAGGAAGACGACCGGAACGGTCATCACGGGCAGCACCGGAACCGCAGGCGGCGTGGCGATGGCGACATTTTCAATCTTGGTTTTGTCGAGGGCGTCGGAGGTACGCGCCTGTTCGCGCTTGGCCAAGTAGAGCAGGTAGTTATCCTCGTTGGCCTTCTGCTCCCGTGCCAGATCGGTTTGATCCAGCTGCTTCTGGGCCAGCCCGGCCATCTGCGACTGCAATGTGTTCACACTGGCCTGATTGGCGGCCAGAGCGGCGTGCTGCGCGGCGAGGTCGGCCTGGGTCCTGGCCAGATCCTCGCGCAACAGCTCCCAAGTGGGGTCCACGTTGGTGTCTTCGGTGATGTACTTGGTTTTCTCCGCCTTCTCGTAGGCGGACTTGGCTTCGGCGACCTCTTCGTCGGCTTCTTTCACCAGCGGGTAGCTGGCATCGTACTTGAGAGCGAGCTGGGTGCGCTTGGTTTCGGCGGCGAGCACCGCGGAGCCGAGCTGCTGCAGCAACATATCGGGCGGCGCCGACGCCAGTTGTGTGGTCGAGCGTTGCGGCGTCGTCTTCATCTGTTCCTGATCGCTGCGGATGCGCATCTCGTCGGCGGCGATGGCCTGCTGCGTGGTGTGCAGCTGGCCAATAGAGGCCGCAAGCTGCTGGTCGAGATCGGTGCGCTCGATATCGGGCGCTGCGCCGCCGGAAGTCTCGGCGAAGCTGCGCAACTTCGTCTCCGAGGCATCGAGAGCCTTCTTGTAACGCTCGGTTTCTGCCGCGAAGAACTCGTAAGAGCCCTGCGGACGATGCACCTCGGCGTGCTTTTCGAGGTAGAAACCGGCCAGCGAGTTCAGCACGGCGTAAGAGAGCTTGGGATCGTCGGAGCTATAGGTAACGTTGATGATGTTGGCCTTGGTCGACGGCCGCACCTTGATGCGCTTGGCCAGCGACTTGACGGCCTTGGCGATGCGGTAGTTCTCGTCGTGCGTGCCAAACAGCGAGCTGAGCCACGACTTCTGGTCCTGAAGATGATTGGCGACGACGACCTTCTCGAGGATGTCCTGGCTGAGAAGCAGCTCGGCCTCGGAATTGATCTCCTCTTCAGCCACCGCGATGGGCTCGGTGATGGTTTGGTTGGGGACGCCGGTGGTCACCAGTGAGTCGACGCGCTCGCGGTTGACCAGGATCGCCATTTGCGACCGGTAGGTATGCAGCGCGATGAGGCCCATGCCGGCGGCTACGGCGAACACAGAGGCGAGGGTGATGAGCAGAAGCTGTTTGCGGCGAAACAGCGGCGTGAGCAGATCGCGCAGCGAAAACGCCTCGTCTTCCTGGCGCACCTTGGATCGAGCGACTGTGCTTTGCATGTGGGAAACTCCTCCTCTGCGGGGAACGGCGATTCTTGACGCCCTGGAACTTTCTGCGCTCAGGGCTGGACGTAGGAAGCGGCGACGCCGCCCACGGTGTAGGGCACATATTTCTTGAAGTTGGCGATGAACTTCTCGGGGACGTAGATCATGTCTCCGGGCATCACCATCGCGTCCTCATTCACGTTCTTGCCCTTGAGGATGTCGCGCATGTTCACCTTCTTCACCTCGACCTGGTCTTTCGAAGCACGATGAAAAAGAAAGACCTGCGTCTTGGCAGTCGGCATGGTCATGCCGCCGGCTACGGCGAGGGCTTCGGCCACCGTGAGATCCGAGCGGAGCTCGTACTGGCCGGGCTTGCCCACCTGGCCGGACACGGTAAAGAACGGCTTCTGGAAATCCTGTACGTCGATGTTCACGATGGGATCATGCAGGATGCCGGCATAGGCTTTCTTGACCGCCCCCACCAGTTCGGGGACGGTGAGCCCCTGGGCGTAAATGCTGCCTGCGTTGAGCAGGCTGATATACCCGTCGGGCTGAATGGTCACCGTCTGGTTCAGTTCGGTTGACAGGGGGAAGCTGAGCAGAAGCACGTCCTCGCGCTGGAGGACGTAGCGGGGATGTCGCTCTTCGAGAGCTGGTCCGGAGCCTGACGCCTGAGCCATCAAGCGTCCGGGGAGGGCGGAAAGAATGCACGCGCCAGCCAGAATCGCGACGACCGGTGCGGAAGACCTTTGCTTCATCATGCGTTGCTCCTTTTGCGTCTTAAGTCTCTTGCCTGCGACTGGCAGATTGCCCGGGACCCGGCACGCGCCGGCCGAACCTGGGATGATGCCGCGCAACGATCGGGGGCGGAACCGCCTGAGCCCGATCGGGGCCCCACGGGGCTTCCCACTGCTTTCGGCGCATTCGCTGCGGAACGTCAAGGGAGGGTTCGCCGCGCCGCAATGCGGGTTGGAGGGCATAGCTTCGCCCTGTCAGTCCCAGAATCGTTTTTCCCGATTCCACGTGGACCAGAAGAGGAACTCCGCAGGCGCCGGAAGCGATTCTGCGCCGCAGGCCAAGGCGGAGGCGAAGCTACGCGGCCAGCATCACGTCCGCGCTCTACCTGAGCGCGTGCAATCCCTGATTCTTCGTGACGATACCGGTCGATGAGCCCTTGATCCAAGGCTGCTTACGCCGGAAATGTGCGGGGGAACCGATCCCGGCCAATACCCAAAAATACGATTTCAATGAGGTGCAGTGACTCTTTTTTCCTGCTTTAGCCTGTGCCTTCGAGGTGGAGAACGTGGCGAGTCAGCTGCTCGTCCTCAAAAATGCCATGAAAGCCGAATGCGTTATACCCGGATCGCTGCGAAGTGTGGACGACTTTTCCCGAACAGCCGATGCGTAGTTCCTGGTTTCTCATTTCGGGAGAGGGAATCAGAACTTCAATGCGAACCTCCGATCCTACGGGCGGGCAATCCGAGCTGAGGATGAGCGCGCCATCGAGGGCAACGTCGCTCGTAAATCCGCCCGACGTATGTTCGACCCCGTCGTTCCAGCGGAAGATGACCGGCAGCCGCAGCTTATAGCGAACTGCCGTCCGGCGTTGCAGACCTTTCTCCTGCATCTGCCCCGACACGCCTCCGTGCTGTCAAATTACGCTGCCGCACCGGCGCAGACAAGAAACCGAAGGTTTGAAAATGGGAGGAGACAAACGATCCTGTAAGGGATGCTCCTCTCATCGCGGGCCGGGGTAGAAGTTCCTAATCCGCGGTACGCCATGCCCCGCTCTTCACTCATCTGCGACCAGAGAAGAAAGTATGATGAAATTTCGTTTCAGTGGGTTCACAATTTCGAAAAATAAAGGTAAATTAAAAGGAAAGTTAGATTGAGGATTTGATTCGCTTCCATTTACCCATTACCCGCGCTGTTGGTTTTGAACAGAAAGCAAGACAGAGATTGTAGCGACATACCGGTGCCGACCCCCCCGGGGTTCCGGATGCGCGTTTCTTTATCCCCGAAGATCGATTCATTGATCCGATGATCCGCATTTGCGAAGTTGTTTTTGTCCCCGTGCAATTCGTTCGGTATCAGGAGGTTGGTCGAATTGTCTTTACCTTTGCCCAAGACCCCCAGTCCGGCATTCGAGTCTGGCGCGGCCGTTCGCTGGATATTGCCGGGTCCTGTGCGGCGGGAGACCTCGCTGCGCATTGCTGAGAAAAACAGTGTCGCGTCCCGCGTGTTTATCGTGGATCGCGACTCGATGAGCAGCGATCTGCTGGCCAGCGCGCTCGTGCGCGAGAGCGGATTCGAGGCGGCGGTGATCCAGGCTGCCGATCTGCTGGATGCGATGCCGAGCAGCGAAGTGGACCTGGTGGTGATCGGCGCCGAAGTCAGCCTGAAATCCGGCAACGGCTTCGATCTTGCGCAGAGCGTGGCACGCGCGCATCCGGCGACTTCGATAGTGATTCTGCTCAACCGGACCGATCAGGCGTCGGTGGTGAATGCGTTCCGTTCAGGGGCGCGCGGAGTGTTTTCGCGCGAGCAGCCGATGGCCGACTTCCTCGATTGCGTGGACCAGGTGCGGCGCGGATTCATCTGGGCGGGGCGGCAGGAGACGGAGATACTGCTTTCCGCATTCCGCAGCATTCCTTCGCCGAACCTGATGACGGCGAGCGATTCGCGATCGCTGACCGCGCGCGAGCTTCAGGTGGTTCAGTGCGCAGCCACGGGCAAGACGAACAAGGTGATTGCGGGCGAGCTCGGCCTGAGCGAGCACACGGTCAAGAACTACCTGTTCCGGGCATTTGAAAAGCTCGGCGTGTCGAGCCGCATCGAGCTGCTCTTCTACTTGACCATTCGCGGACAGAGTCTGAACGATACAAAGGGGCCCGGGATGGAGATGGATCTTGAGGTAGACGGGACGCTGCCCGCACTGGCCGCGGCGGCCGATGACGCGAACTGAGCGAATCCCGGCCGATGGCGGTGGGCTGCCATCTGGAGTGCCGTCAAGGTAAGCCTACTCCGTATGCAGCGCGCGCATGGGATCGACGTTGGAAGCGCGCGCGGCGGGCACCCAGACGGCAACCAGCGCGACAAGCGAAAGCACGACCGGCGCGGCGACGAATGAGGCCGGGTCCCAGGCTTTGACGCCGAAGAGGAGACTGGCGATGAGCCGGGTGAGTGCGAACGAGGCGGCGAGCCCGAGGACAACGCCGGCGATCGCCAGCCGCATTCCCTGCCACACGATGAGCCTGCGGATGCGTTCGCGATCAGCGCCGAGGGCCATGCGGATGCCCATCTCCTGTGTGCGCTGCTCGACGGAATAAGCCATGAGGCCGTAGATGCCGATCGCGGCGAGCATGAGGGCGACGGCGCCGAAGATGACCAGCAGGAGCATGTTGAAGCTGGCGCGTGCGGTCGAATGCCCCATCACCTCTGCCATGGTGCGGATATGCGCGACCGGCAATCCGCCGCTGGCCATGCGGAGCTGCTCGGTGAAGGCCGGGATCACCTGGCGCGGGTCTCCGTGCGTGCGCACCACCCAGATCATGGCCGAGGTGTCGGAGTAGGCCGCGGCGTACCAGTCGACGACCTGCGCGGTGGGCACCATCATCATGGGATCGGGCGGATTGCTGAGGCCGTTGTTATGCGTGTCAGCCACCACGCCGATGATCGTTCGCGGTCCCTCCTGCGATCCCGCGCCCAAAGCGGTGTCGACCACAACCTGCTGGCCGACGGGGTTCTCATGGGGCCAGTATTTCTCCGCCATCGATTCATTGATCAGCGCCACGCCCGGGGCGCCCATTACGTCAGTTTCGGTGAAGTCGCGCCCGCGGAGGAGCGAAATCCTGAAGACGCTGAGGTAGCCGGGGGAGAAACTCATCCAGCGGCCGCCGACTGTGCCCAGGCCAGGTTTGGCAACGATGCGAAAAGCTGCTCCGTCGTCGACCTGGTTGGGCAGCCAGACGGTCGAGGCCGAAATCTCAACGCCGGGAATCGCATTCAAGCGGATGCGCGCGTCGCGGGAGAGCTGCGCGATGCCCGCAGTGGTGTGCAGGCGGGCGCCGGTCATCGACATCTCGCCGGTGAGGACATGGTTCGCGTCGAAGCCGGGGCCGACCTCGCGCAGCGAGGCGAAGGTACGGATGAGAAGGCCGGCGGCGATGAGCAGGACCAGCGCAAGGGAGACTTCACTGACGACGAGCACGGCGCGGCTTTTGCCCTGGCGGAATCCGGTGCCGGCACGGCTGCCGCTTTCTTTGAGCGAGGCATTCAAGTCGGTACGGGAGGCAACGAAGGCGGGAAAGAGCCCGAAAAGGATTCCGGTAAGCACCGACACACCGAGGGTGAAGGCGAGC
>Ga0335073_10010178_pt1 | contig 13204 bp, 12 predicted proteins | sample Lox_Sample_22_FD_207093 | JGI IMG/M metagenome (GOLD analysis project Ga0335073, IMG submission 207093) | Soil microbial communities from Loxahatchee National Wildlife Refuge, Florida, United States - Lox_Sample_2.2 | ecosystem: Environmental > Terrestrial > Soil > Wetlands | place: USA...
GGATCGAGACCGACGACGCGGGGCGGATCACCGGCGCCGGCTACGCCGACGACAGCGGCGTCCGCATCGGTGCCAGCACGGTGGCCGTCGGCCCGGTCCGCCGCACGTTCGAGGCGATCACCCTGCCTGAGATCCGCAAGGCGCCGGAGCACGGCGACGGCTGGGTCACCTTCACCCAGACGTGCGGCGGCAAGACCGGGGTACCGGCGCCGCGGCGGGTGGCGCACCCGCCCTACGTGCAGTGGCAGGCGCCGACCGTGTGGTCGACGCTGCAGCTCACCCTGCACGGCGACGGGCGCGCGGAGCTCGACGTGACCGGGGCGAGCGCGTTCCCGCGGCACTGGGTCTACGACAATGACGGCAAGCTGGCCCGCAAGTCCGGGCTGACCGACTTCAGCGAGTGGTACCGCAAGTCGTTCGGCAAGCACACCCCGTGGGGCGACGAGGACTCCCCCGCGCTGGTCGTGGCCGTCGAGACGGCGCTCGAGCGCCAGCTGTCCGTGCAGCTGATGCACGGCGCCGCCAAGCCGCAGATCGAGAACCTCCCGGCCGGCGCGACCCTGTTCAGGCAGGGAGAGCCAGGGATCGACGTCTACCTGGTCCTGGACGGCATCGTCAGGATCGAGCGGAACGGCGAGCCCCTCGCGGAGTACGGGCCTGGCGCGATGCTCGGCGAGCGGGCCCGCCTGGAGGGCGGAACCCGCACGGCCAGCGTCGTGGCTGTCACCCGGTGCAAGGTCGCCTCCGTCGACGGCGGGCAGTTCGACCGGGCCGCGCTGCAGGAACTGGCCAGCGGGCACCGCCGCGAGGAGATCGCCAGCGCCGAGATCGCCAGCGCCGAGATCGCCAGCGCCGAGATCGCCGACGCCGAGCCGACCAGCCAGGCCTGACCGGAGTGCGCGTTACATTCTGCGGAGTCCGCGGGTCCACCCCGGCGCCCGGGGCGCGGTTCGCCCGCTATGGCGGGAACACGTCCTGCGTGGCGGTGTCGCACGCGGCCGGCCCGGCGGCCGCACCGCCAGTGCTGCTGCTCGACGCGGGAACCGGCCTGGCCAACGTCGACACGCTGCTCGGCGGCCAGCCCTTCGCCGGCACGCTGCTGCTCACCCACCTGCACTGGGACCACTCCCTCGGGCTGCCCTTCTTCCGGGCCGGCGACAGGCACGACGCCAGGGTCATGCTCGCCATGCCGGAACAGGGCGACGGCACGGGCGCTCTGGAGCTGCTGACCCGGGTGATGTCGCCACCGTTCTTTCCGATCACGCCCGGCGAACTGCGCGGCGACTGGGGGTTCGGGATGATCTCGCCCGGCCAGTTCAAGGCCGAGGGCTTCACCGTGGAGGCGCGGGAGATCCCGCACAAGGGTGGCCGGACGTTCGGTTACCGGGTGAGCGACGGGCGCTGCACGCTCGCCTACGTCACCGACCATTGCCCGACCGCGTACGGCCCTGGCCCGGACGGACTCGGCGAGTACCACCCCGACGCGATCGCCCTCGCCGAGTCCGCTGACCTGCTGGTGCACGACGCCCAGCTGGTCGCCGAGGAACTGCCAGCCGAGGCCGCGTGGGGCCACGCGGCGGCGGAGTACGCGGTCCGCCTCGCGGTCGTGGCCGGCGCGCGGCAGGTGGCGCTGTTCCACCACAAGCCGTCCCGCACCGACGCCGAACTCGACGCGATCGCGGGCCGGTTCGCCGGCGCGGAAATTCCGGTGACCGTGGCGGCCGAGGGTATGACCATGGAGTTGTGACACGCCCCAGCCCGCCTCCGCCGGAGGCGGTGATCCGCGCGGCGACCGCCGCCGACCTCGGCGCGGTCGCCGCGATCTTCGGGCACTACGTGCGCGGCAGCGTGGTGACGTTCGAGGTCACGCCGCCCACGGTGGAGCACTGGCGGCACGTCCGCGACGACCTTCTCGACCGTGGCCTGCCGTTCCTGGTCTGCCAGTCCGGCGGCGAGGTCGTCGGCTACGCGTACGCGGCGCCGTGGCGGCCCAAGCCCGCCTACCGGCACACGGTGGAATGCACCATCTACCTGGCCCCCGGCCACACCGGGCGCGGGCTCGGCCGCCGGCTGCTGACCGCGCTGCAGCGCGACTGCGCCCAGGCGGGCGCGGAGCAGATGATCGCCGTCGTCGCCGATAGCGGCGACGACGCGTCGGCGGCGCTGCACCGCGCCTGCGGTTTCACCGAAGCGGGCCGGCTGCGCAACGTCGGCCGCAAGCATGGGCGCCGCATCGACACCGTGCTGTTCCAGTGCGACCTGACCGGCGGCGGTCACGGCGGTTTCTCGAACACCGCGACCTGACGCTCGCTGGCGGAGGTGAAGGGGGCCCGGTCCCAGCCGGCCCAGCGGTCCCTGAGCCGGAACCCGGTGAGCCTGCCCATCAGCTCCAGCTCCGACGGCCACACGTAGCGGTAGGGCGCCGAGTGGCGCACCAGGCGCCCGTGCGCGGCGATCCAGTGATGGGACCACGCGATCTGCCCCACCAGGTCGTCGAAGGTCTCGATACCGACGTGACCGGGATCGAGGGTGAAGACCCGGGCGGTATCGCCCGGCGGGACCCGGCGCAGCTGCGGGACGATGACCTCGACCACGAAGCGGCCGCCCGGCTCCAGGTGCGCGGCCGCGTTGGCGAAGACGGCGAGCTGTTCGTCCTGGGTGGTGACGTTCATGATCGTGTTGGCCACCAGGTAGACGAGGCTGAACGTCCCTGGCACCCGCGTCGCCGTCATATCGCCGACGGTCACCGGGATCGCGTCCGCGCCGGGCTTGGCCGCCAGCCGCTCGGCCATCGCCGGTGACAGCTCGATGCCCCGCACGGCGATCCCGCGCGCGCGCAGCGGCAGGGCCACCCGCCCGGTGCCGATCGCGAACTCCAGGGCCGGCCCCCTGCCGGCCAGCTCGGCGAGCAGCCCGGTCAGCGGGCCGAGCACAGCGTCGGCGAACCCGGCGGCGTACGTCTCGTCATAGACCTCGGCGATCTGCGCGTCCCACGTGATCGAGCTCATGGACAGCAGCCTCTCCCCGCCGCCCCCGCGCCGCCAACCGGATTTTCACCCCGGGCCGGGATCGGGACCGGAATCGGGATCGGGCAGGGTGGGGGCGTCGGTGGGGTACAGGCCGGCCACGAACCCGTAGACCTGGTCACCCGCCCGCGGGATCTGGGCGAACTGGCGGGCGAGCTCCTGGACCTGCGCCCAGAAGGTCCGCACGTCCCCGATCGGGATGCGCGCGTGCGCGAGCGTGCACCGCAGGTCGTCGGCGGCGTGCGCCGGGCGGGACTCGGCCGCGGCCTGCGCCAGCCCGTCGATGGCCGCCACCACCTGCTTGTCCTCGGCGCGGGTGAGGGCACCGATGTAGACGGTCCTGGCGACCCGGCCGTAGTAGCGCTCCTCGATCGCGCGCACCCGGCGGGTGCGCACCACGCGCAGCAGGCCGGCGTCGACGAGCAGGTTCACGTGGTAGGCGATGGTGCTCTTGGGGCGGCCGACCGCCTGCGCCAGCTCGGTGACCGTGGCGGCCCGCTCGTGCAGCAGGTCAAGCAGGGCAGTGCGCAGCGGGTCGGCCAGCGCGCGCAGCTGCGCGGGCGCGGTGACTACGATCATCTCCTCGAGGTCGTAGTCCGGGATCTGCTCATTGACCGACATATCTCGACCATTCTAGAGTTATGGTTCATTCCATGGCTACCGTCCGATGACAGGAGTGTAGAGATGACCGAGGTCGTGCTATTCCATCATGTGCGGGGACTCACCGACGGAATCCAGGCGTTCGCGGCGGAACTGCGCGCCGGCGGGCACACCGTGCACACGCCGGACCTGTTCGGCGGGGAACGCCCGGCGACGATCGACGACGGCATCGCGCTCGCCGACAGCCTGGGCGACGAGCTCGGCGAGCGCGCGAACCGGTTCGTGGCCGGCCTGCCCGCTGGCCTGGTGTACGGCGGCTTCTCCATGGGCGCCGCCACGGCGCAGCGGCTGGCCCAGACCCGGCCCGGCGCGCGCGGCGCGCTGCTGTACGAGGGCTGCATCCCGCTCACCGGTGACTGGGCCTTCGGACCGTGGCCCGGCGGCGTCCCCGTGCAGATCCACGGCATGGACAAGGACCCGTTCTTCGCGCTCGAGGGCGACCTAGACGCCGCCCGCGAACTGGTCGAGACCGTCGGCCCCGGACTCGCCGAGCTCTTCACCTACCCCGGCGACCAGCACCTGTTCGCGGACAGCTCGCTCCCGTCGTACGACCCGGACGCGGCGGCGCTCGTCATCCAGCGGTCACGTGAGCTGCTCGACCGGGTGAGCTAGGTTCCCGGCCGCGCTGACTCGGTGAACGCGCAGAACTCGTTGCCTTCCGGGTCGGCGAGCACGTACCAGTAGATCTCGTCGTCCGGCTCGCGCAGCAGCGCCGCGCCGGCCTCGACCAGCGGCGTCACGGCGGGCACGCTGACATCCCAGTGGATACGGTTCTTGACGGTCTTCGGCTCGGGCACGGCCGCGAAGTCCATCGTCAGGATCGGCATGCCCGGCACCCCTTCCAGGGTGAACCAGCCGTCGTTCGCGATGACGTCCACCCCGTAGACGCCGCCCCACCAGCGGGCCGCCGCTTCCGCGTCCGCGCAGTCCACCGCCAGGCCGTGCAGCCGGTCGGCGGGGAGCTCGGCGCGCGGGAACGCGTCGAACTCGCCGCCTTCCGGGTCGGCCATGACGGTCCAGCCGCGGTCGCCGTGGGCCGGCTCCACGACCGTCGCGCCCAGCGCCTCGAGGCCGGCCAGGTCACGGGCGTAGATGTCGAAGTGCACCCGGTGCTTGACGGTCTTGGGCTCGGGGACCTCGTTGACCCAGATCCGGTGCTGCGGGGTCCGCCCGGTGAGCGCCTCGTCCCTGGCGTCCCAGTCAAGCCCGAGCGCCGCCGCCCAGAACTCGCCGAGCCGCGCCGGATCGTTCGCGTCCAGGCACAGGTCCTTGAATCGCGCTATCGCCATGGGGGACTCAGTACCGGCCGTACTGCTGCCGCCACAGGTGGTCCGCCTGGTCCCTGGCGAGGCGCCTGGCCCGCTCACGGTCGAGGTGACCGTAGCGTCCCTCCTGGAAGTGCTTGTCGACTTCCGCGGCGGCGAAACCGGCCAGCAGTTCCTTGCCGAGCTCGTGATGCTCGACAATGCCTTCCCGCTCGCGGTGGTGCTCGTACATGCGCACCGCCTCGAACCCGGCCGCGCCAGCGAGCAGCTCGTGGGAGACCTCATGGCGCGGCATTCCGCCACCGTAAACGTGGTCGTACGCTTCGCGCGCGGCCAGCCTGTCCAAGAACCCCATACCGCCACAAGCTAGCCGGCCGCGTGGCCAAGCGGGCGTTATCGACGGCGCCGGCTACGCCGGGGACACGAGGCGGAGCCAGCTGTCGTGCAGCGGCCAGGTGAGGCGCAGGGCGTCACCCGCGGGGAGGGCGGCCCACTCGCGGTACAGGCGGCGGACGCCGGCGGCGGCGAGCCGGATGCTGTCGTCGTCCAGTCGCCCGGCAAGGGCCGCCGCGTCCGGGCCGTACCGACGCAGCCGCGCGCGGACGCCCGCGGGCGTGTCGGGGCCGTCGTGCCACCGGTTGAGCACCGCGTTCACCGCGGCCTTGGCGACCGTGTGCGCGGGCCAGTTGCGGGTTCCGAGCTCGTCGAGCGGGGCGTCGGTGACCAGGCGGATGTGCGAGTGCCTTCTGGTCAGCGCGCGGTTGGCGGGCGCGAAGCCGCCCGCGGCCAGCGTCCCCCACAGGCCGTCGGGCAGGCCGAACACCGACTCGACGACCAGGTGCGGCAGGTCGTGGACGACATGCACGGCCGCACGGTGCGCGGTCCCGTCCGGGAACGACAGCCAGGTCCGGTCGGCGGCCGGCGTCTCCCCCTTGATGATCGCGACGTCCGCCACAACACTGAAAGCCGGCGCTTCCGTCACGAACTGAGACGATACTCGCGGCACCGCCGCAGCGCCGGGATTTCCGCGCGTGTCCCGCCAATCAGCGCAAGCGCCCGCCCAAGCCAGGCACCCCAGGAATCGGCTGAAGTCCGATTACATGACGATTCGCCGGAAGTACTCGCCGCGGCCGGGGCGAAGTCATTATGATCGCCTCGCCTTACCGGCAGAGAAATCAATAATGGTCCGCTAGTGGAATTGGGTGGGGCTAGCGTGGTGCGGGAACTGCAGCCTGGGGATCCTCAGCAAATAGGTCCTTACCGGCTGATCGGAGAGCTGGGCGCGGGCGGTATGGGCCGCGTGTTCCTTGGGCTATCGGCCGGCGGCCGGCCCGTCGCGGTGAAGGTCATTCATCCGCAGCTCGTCGCGCAGCCTGAGTTCCGCACCCGGTTCAGGCGCGAGGTCGCGGCCGCGCGGAAAGTGAGCGCGCTGTTCACCGCGATGGTCGTGGACGCGGACGTGGACGGCCCGGCCCCGTGGCTGGCGACGGCGTACGTGGCCGGGCCGTCGCTGTCGGAGGCGGTGACCGAGCACGGGCCGCTGTCGGTGAGTGCGCTGCTGGCGCTGGCCGCCGGGCTGGCGGAGAGCCTGGCCGCGATTCACGCCGCGGGGGTGGTGCACCGCGACCTGAAGCCCATGAACGTGCTGCTGGCCGAGGACGGGCCCCGGGTCATCGACTTCGGCATCTCCCGGGCCGTGGAGGCGACCTGGCTGACGGAGGCCGGGATCGTGATGGGCTCGGCCGGGTTCATGTCGCCGGAGCAGGCTGAAGGCGGCGAGGTGGGGCCGGCCAGTGACATCTTCAGCCTGGGGGCGGTGCTCACGTTCGCGGCCACGGGCGAGGGACCGTTCGGCAGCGGGTCCAGCCAGGCCCTCGCCTACCGGGTCGTGCACAGCCCGGCGAGCATCGACCAGGTGCCGGACGAGCTGCGCCCGCTGGTCAGCCGGTGCCTGGCCAAGGAACCCGGCAGCCGGCCGGGTCCCGAGGACATCCTGGCGGAGATCGGTCCCGTGCAGCCGGTGGCGGGCTGGCTTCCCGGGGCGATCCTCAGCGGTTACGCCAGCGCCCCGGGGGCAGCCGGCCTCCCGGCGCCGGGCGGGGACCTGACGTCAGCCGGCGCCGGGGAGAGCACCCCCGGCGAGGAGGGGGGAACCCATGCCCCGGTGTCGCAGGACGGCCCGACCGTCGCGTCCAGGGGACCGGTCTTGCCCGCTACCGGGGACGGACGCGCGCGGCGCCGCTCCCGCCGCCCGCTCGTCGCCGCCGCGGTCATCGCGGTGCTGGTGGCGGCGGGCGCGGGGATCGCGGCCGCGCTCAGTGGCGGCACCCCGCCGCGGGCCGCGGCCAGGCCTCATGTCGCCGTCCGCCCGCCAGCGGCCAAGGTCTCCGCACACCCGGCGGCGCCGGCCACGCCGAGCTGGACGTTCCCCACGCCCAACTCCGTCGATGGCACGGCCGCGGTGGCGAACGGCCTGGCGTACATCGGTGACGACAACGGCAATTTCTATGCGCTCGACGCGGCCACCGGCGCGCTGCGCTGGAAGCTGAGCACGGGACAAAGCGTTGTGTCCCGGCCGGCGATAGTGGACGGCACGGTTTACGTCGGCAGTGAGAACAACGACGTCTATGCGCTGAATGCGGTCACGGGCGCCGTCCGCTGGAAAACGAACACCACGGGGAGCGTCGATTCTGGCCCCGCCGTGGTGGGCGGAGTGGTGTATGTCGGCAATGACAATAATGAGGTCTTCGCGCTTGACGCCGCCACCGGCGCGGTCCGCTGGACCCAGCAGACCGGCGACAATGTGACCACTAATCCGGTGGTGTCCGGCGGGACCGTCTACCTGGGCTGCGAGGACAATTACGTATACGCCCTGAATGCCGCCACCGGCGCGATCCGGTGGCAGCATCAGACCGGCGGGCCGGTCAACTCGAGCCCGGCTGTCTCCGGCGGGACCGTCTTCGCGGGCAGCGACGACGGCAAGGTCTACGCGCTGAACGCCGCCACGGGCGCCGTCGACTGGACCACGACCACGAGCGGGAAGGTGGACTCCGGGCCGGCCGTGTCCGGCGGAACCGTCTTCGTGGGCGGCGGCGACACCGTCTACGCCCTGGACGCCGCGACCGGCGCCGTCGACTGGACCCGGCACACCGGCGGAATCGTGATTTCCAGCCCGGCGGTGTCAGGCGGGACGGTCTTCGTCGGCAGCGGCGACGGAAACGTCTACGCGCTGGCCGCTGCCACCGGCGCGATCCGGTGGCAGCGGCAAACCGGCGGCGACGTGAACTCCAGTCCGGTGGTGTCCGGCGGCACGGTTTACGTCGGCACTGACAACGACGCGGTGTACGCCATGAGCGCGGCCACCGGGTCCTGACCTACTCCAGGGGCTGGCGGGAGACGGCGGACGGGGCGCGGCCGCCGAGCAGCCAGCCCGCCGCCGCCGCGATCAGCGGCATGCCGATGACCAGCAGCCCGATATCGGACCACGGCACGTTGCCGAACGTCCCCGTCAGGCTGGAATGCGCCCACGCGAGCGAGGCCAGAAGGGCCGCCACCGTGCCGAGCGCCGCGCCGAGCAGCGCGATGGCCCCCGCGGTGACGCCGGTGAGCGCCCTCCTGGTGCGCGCGCCCGCCCCCGTCGCGGTCAGCGTGCGCAGGTCGCTGGCGGTCTCGGAGCGGATCAGGCCGACGGTCATGGCCAGCACGCCGAGCGCGATGAGGATGCCGCCGATGGTGGCGCCTTCGCTGATCTGCCCGAGGCCGAGCTGGCCGGACTTCGTCTCGATCGTGGTGCCGAGCGTGACCGCGGCCTGCCTGGCCGCGTTGATCTGCACCGGGGTGAGCGCGGCCGGCGCCTGGACCAGCCAGCCGACCGGGACGATCGTCTCGTGCAGCGCCCGGACCGCCTGCTCGGTGATCACGATGTTCGGCACCGCCTGGCCGGCGGGCAGCTTGCTGACCTCCTGGATCACCGGGTTGAGTATGCACATCCCGGCCGGGCACCCGGGCGGCCCCTGGATGGTGTAGCTACCGCTGACCAGCGCGAGGCCCCCTGTCGACGGCAGCCCCGGTCGCGCGGTGAGCACGTCGGCGGCCGGGTTCACGTCGCTCGCGCTGATGCCGAACGTCTTGAGCAGGGCCGGGGTGGCCACGTACATGATCTCGCCGGCGGATCCCTGGCCGTGCACCGAGACAACCGCCCCGGGCTGGTTCTGCGTGGGCTGGCCGGGCGCCGGCACGTCGGGGCTGACCGCCAGGTCGAGCTCGAGCGGGGCGGCCGCGTGCAACTGCGCGGCGAGCGTGTCGGCCTCGTGCCTGGCGGCGGCCAGCTTGGCGGCCGGAACGGACTGGCCCGGCGAGTACTGGCTCGGGTCGGCGCCCGGCGCGTACAGGATGAGCTGGTTGGCCGCCATGTTGGGGGCGACGTAGTCCAGCGCGTCGTCGAACCGGACGCTGGCGATGACGATCGTCACGGTGGCGAGGAACACCGCGAACGAGACCGCCGCCAGGGCGGCCCCCGACCTGGACCGGTACCTGGCGAGGTCGCGCAGCGCCAGCCGGGTGGCCAGCGGGGCGCGCCAGGCCAGCACGGCGAGCCGGTCCACGAGGAACGGGGCGAGCAGGGCGCACGCGACCACGCAGGCGAGCAGGGCGGCGATGACCAGGTACCCGCCGCCGCTCCCGCCGCCCCAGCCGCCGGAGAAGTACAGCACGAACAGGCCCGCGGCCAGGAAGATGAGGCCCGGGCGCAGCGACCTCCTGATCACGTGCGGCGCGGTGACCCGGCCCGAGATCGCGGCGACCACCGGGATCTTGCTGACCGCGCGTCCCGGCCAGGCGGCGGCGATGACGGAAGTGGCCACGGCGAGGAGCAGGCCGATGACCACGGCCGACCAGGGCAGGTTCAGCGGGTCGGTGCGGTGCGCGGTGGCGATCTCCAGGTGCGGGTAGTACCAGAACCAGAGGCCGAAGCCGAGCGCTCCGCCGATGATCGCGCCGAGCACGCCGGCCACCAGCCCGTCGGCGATCAGCACGAACCTGACGTCGCGCTCGGTCGCGCCGAGTGAGGCGAGCATCCCGAGGGCGCGCTGCCTGCGCTGGGCCATCACGGTGAACGCGGCGGTCGCGACCAGGCCGATGAAGGCCAGGCCGAGCACGGAGACGATCAGCACGATCGTCGCCGCGGAGACGATGCTGTCCGCCGGCTGGGGCTCGGTGACGGTCGCGCTGGCGGGGATGACGTTGCCCGCCGCCGACGCGGCGGCCGAGTCCATCGACACCCCGAGGAAGATCCGCACGTACTGCGGCGCGGCGATCTGGCCGGGCGGCACGAGGGCGAACTCGTCGAGCAGGTTGGACGGGTCCTCGACGATGCCGGTGACGGTGAACGACCGGCCGGCGGCCGCCCCGCCAGCGGTTCCCAGCACAGCCGCCGGGACGTGCCACACCGAGCCGATCCGCAGCCCGTACAGCCGCGCGAGCCCCGGCGTGACCGCGACCTGGCCGGCCCCGGCCGGGTAATGGCCGGAGTCGAGCGCGAGCAGCACGCGCGTGTACGGCGCGTTCGGGTCCTGGGCGCGCAGGTCGGCGCCGCCGGCCTGGCCGGTGGTGATCGAAACGTCGTAGATCACGCTCGCCGCGCCGTAGGCCCTCTCGATGTTCGCGATGACGCCCGGCAGGTCGCGGGTGTTCCCCGGCAGCTGGACGAGCGTCTGGGCGGTGCCGAAGGTCCCGTAGTTCGGCGTCCCCCCGGTGGCGGACGCGACCGCGATGGCGAACAGCGTCGCGGCGGTCGCCACGGTGATCAGCGCGACGATGAGGATCCGCTGCTTCCACTCGCGGACGGCCAGCCGGAGCACCCAGCGGGACAGCGCGCGCCGGGCGGCGGCCGCGCGCCGCGGGTCGTCCGGCTCGCGGACCGGGCGGTCGCGCTCCAGCGTCAGCGTGCTCACGACGGCTGCTCAAGCAGCGACTCGGGACCGGCCGGCGGCGCGGTCTGGTCGACCAGGCGCCCGTCGCGCAGGAACACCACCCGGTCCGCCCAGGACGCGAGCTGCGCGTCGTGGGTCACCACGACCGCGGCGGTGCCGCGCTTGCAGTACGTGTGGATGAGCCGCATCACGGCCTCGCCGTTCACGGAGTCGAGCGCGCCGGACGGCTCGTCGGCGAGCAGCAGCGACCGCTCGCCCACCACGGCCCGGGCGATCGCCACCCGCTGGCGTTCGCCGCCGGACAGCTGGTCGGGGAAGCGCGACGCCTGGTCGCCCAGGCCGAGGTCCTCCAGGGCCTTGATCCCGGCCAGGTGCGCGCGCCGGGAGCTCATCCCGTCCAGCTCGAGTGGCAGCGACACGTTCTCCGCCGCGGTCAGCCCGGGCAGCAGGTTGAAGTCCTGGAAGACGTAGCCGATCGTGCGGCGGCGCAGCCGCGCCTTCGCCGCGCCCGACATCCGCTCCACGTCCTGGCCGTCGATCAGGACGGCGCCCGAGGTCGGCTCCTCGAGCGACCCCGCGATGGTGAGCAGCGAGGACTTGCCGGAGCCGCTCGGCCCCATCACCGCGACCATCGTGCCCGCCGGGACGGACAGGCTGATGTCGCGCAGCGCCTGCACCTCGGCGGCGCCCCGGCCGTAGACCTTGGAGATTGACCGCAGTTCGAGAACGCTCATTCCGCCTCCTCGCTGGCGCTCGCCGGCCGCGTTCGCGGACGCGCAGTGCTTACCGATCCGCTCGTGATCTCGCTCATGAGGACACCGCGCTGGCGCTCGGAGTCCGCATTCGCGGACGCACTGTGCTTACTGATTCGCTCGCAAGCTCGCTCATTGCCTGACTCCCATCCGGCGCCGGCGCGCCAGCGCCGGCATCGCCGCCCGCGGCGCCCGGGCGGGCGTCCAGCCGTCGGCCATCGCCCGCCGCAGCCGCGCGTCGGCCGCGTCCAGCCAGCGCACCACCGAGTCGAGCCGGAACAGCTCGGCGTCGACCACCAGGGCAAACGCCACGTCAGTCCCGTCGTCATCTTCTTTCAGCCTGGTCCATTCCTGCATCAGCTGAACCAGGTAGGTCCGGTGCGCCTGGATGATCTCGTGCACGTCGGTGCCCGGCACCGTGACCGCGACGAGCACCTTCATCACCAGCTCGTCGCGCGGCGGGGAGCTGAGGTCCGGCGGCACCCGCAGCCACTCGGCCAGCTCCGCCGACCCGGCCCCGGTGATCCGGTAGGCCTTTTGCGGCGCGCCGGGGACGCCTGGCACGTCGTGCCCGGCGTCCCCGTCCGGCGCGCCATCGCCGGGACCGGCGGTCCCGGCGGCCCCGGCCGCCTCCACCATGCCGTCCCGCTCCAGCCGCTGCAGGGTGGTGTACACCTGGCCGACGTTCAGCGGCCACACCTCGCCGGTGCGCGCCTCGAACTCCTCGCGAAGCTGCAAGCCGTACTTCGGGCCCTCACTGAGCAGCGCCAGCAGCGCGTGCCTTACGCTCATCGCATCCCTCCACGGCGTATCATACTCAGTATAGTATGTGGTATCGAGGAAGGTCGCAAGGGGTCCGTTCGGACCGGTGCGCCGGGCCGCGATTCCCGCGGTCAGCGATCAATTGCCAGTGATTCCCGAAACCCAAAAGCGCGGGTCCGTAACAACTCCGAAAGAATTCCCTGCGCAAACGTACGGGCGACTTGCGGCTATCACCGGCGAACCATGCATTCCAGGGCTCTTACCTGCGACGTTATGCGGCCGAAAGGTTATTCACAGAGTCTTTCCGCTCCGTAACAAGTGCACGGCGCGCGCTGGCGTGCTCTAGCGTTTGCCTCCTGGGAGCGCGAAAGACTCAATGGAGGTGAATTCAGTGCCCATTGGACATCGGTCGTCGTGGCGTCGCCACGGGCCACGCCGGGCGCGTGTCGCCGCAGTCATCGCGATACCAGTGGCCATCGGCGTCACCCTGGCAGTGGTCATCGCTGTCTCGGGGAACGGCCACTCGACGGTGGCGAGCCAGGCGGCGCTCGGTGCGGCGGCGAGTCCCTCGGCCAGCCCGTTGGCCGCCGCCGCGGCAGCCGCGACGACGAACGTGAACTGCGACATCATCGTGCCGGCGAACCCGCTCAGCGCGAAGGGCCTGGCCACGCCGTACCAGCTCACCGGCACCGGCGGGATGAGCCCGGCGCAGTCGGGCTGCACGATGACCAACGCCGCCAACCTGGGCGCCTTCGTCCAGGCCACGATCCTGAACCCGGCCACCGGCCAGCTCTACGTCTACGACCCGC
>Ga0335073_10010179_pt1 | contig 13204 bp, 18 predicted proteins | sample Lox_Sample_22_FD_207093 | JGI IMG/M metagenome (GOLD analysis project Ga0335073, IMG submission 207093) | Soil microbial communities from Loxahatchee National Wildlife Refuge, Florida, United States - Lox_Sample_2.2 | ecosystem: Environmental > Terrestrial > Soil > Wetlands | place: USA...
GGTATTGCCGCCTTTTACATGAAGGTAATATGTTAGAGTATGGATGACGTTGATGATCCTGAGGGTCCTGACGCCAAACACATCATTATAATCAAAGCGCCGCTAGCCAAACTGCTTCGAGATCCCCAGCACCTGGGTATTTATCGCGATACAATAAAGACGATAAACCGAGTTGTCACTGCCACATATTTATTTGCGAGATTTATTTTTGTGCATGCATATGAAGAAGACGATAACTTTAATGTCGACAACCATCTCGGGAAAACTGTCTTATCTATATTATGCCATCTCAATGATTTATGCCAGGGAATCAGGCTTGCATCTTGTTTTCAGTAGTAACTAAACCAAGTACAATTTCTAATTCAAAGATTGTGAAGCACAATCGGTTGATACGCGTCCTCTCCGTAGTCCATCTGCAGGCCTATTTTCACGGCTACCGTCAGCCAATGTTGGAGCTCGGAGTACATTGAGTTTACTGACAAGCAGATATAGTAGAGGTACTCCCAAAAGCCCAGTACACGACCAAGAAATAAACGCCATTTCCGTTCTAGAAAATCGCTCAAACTCCTCGCGGATGTAAACTCGACTCGATGGATCCTCTAATTCAAGATCTTCGATGGAATCTTTCGAAGAAGTGGATTTGCGCAACATGGATTCATCAAGTCGTGGAAAGGGCGCAGGAGAGTTTGCAGCAACAATGTCGACAATCGAGGAGCGGGTGGAGGAGCGTTTGTCCTCGGATAATCGAGAAGGATCCCTCCACATGGATGAACCAGAAAGCTACTTTCTGCAACGTCGCAAAGTTTCATCGCGCCTGACGCGTGGCGGTCCGCAGCGGGTTCGTTTTTTTCGATGGCGTACCTAACTCTATTTCCCAAGGTCATCTCTGATAATACAATTTAGTCTGCTCTTGCGGCCAATGAATATTATCTCGTCCGTCGACCGACGCGAAACATGCATAAAATGCCATAATCGTGTATAATTCAAATTAACCTACTTTTTCCGAAGTTGCGGAGAGGCCTCCTCGTCAGAGAGGTTGTGTTCGGAACGGTCGATCAGCGTGCGGGCCCCCATTTGCAGGCCAGCCTCAATTAGGGGCAGGTCGCTGGGTTAGGGGCTTGTTGGTTGCATTAATCCACGACACAAAGAAAACTCCCCTGAACCTGTTTTTACCATGCGTCTCTTCTCACTTGCCATCCTTCGCAACGATGTTCAACCAGCTGTACAACTCTCCGCAGCTCAAGATCTTTCGACATTTGGGTTCTTTCAGCGTTCCTCTGTAGGGGAATTCATGACCTTCTTCTCCAAGACAGTAGCCGAAAGAACCCGTGCAGGTCAACGTCAAGACGTCGAGGAAAACAGTACTTCCCATAACCCCTCCTGAGAAAACCCTCAAGACTTTGTTGAAATGGTTCTCATTTAGATTACGTGGGACATGTTTACGCTCGAACAGAGGGTGTCGTCGGAGTTTTGATCTCTGATAAGGATTACCCGTTACGCGTGGCATACTCACTGCTTTCCAAGATTCTCGATGAATTCTTGCAACGATATCCTCCATCAAAATTCAAATCTGCCACATCTCTCGATTTTCCTGAACTATACAGCGTACGCTCTCTCTTTTGTGTGAGGCTGATGAGTAGTATTTGACGCGGTTCCAGGATCCGTCTCAAGCCGATACGATTATGAAAGTTCAAGCCGAGTTGGATGAAACAAAGGTTGTTCTTCATAAGACTATTGAATCTGTGCTTGAGAGGGGCGAGAAATTGGACAACCTGGTGGAACGCAGTGACGCTCTGAGTGCACAGAGTCGACTGTTTTACAAGACTGCGAAGAAACAGGTAATGACGATAAGGATGTCGAGACTGACAGGTAGAATTCTTGTTGTTTGGTTATGTAGAAGTTAGCATCGGCGTAGTGTTTTGTTGATCAGTATTTTAATGAGTTAATATGCACATCGTATCTTGCTATTGTAAACATAGAATACAAATTTACGTTTTCCTGATGGCGTGGTTCAGGTCCTGTCCGTCCCTGCCTGCTGCAGAACGAGAGATCACAAATCTTCATGGCGACATGTAAAAAACAAATTAACGAGAAAGATCAACATAGTCGCCGCGGAAAATAGGAAAGGTACGATGGCACAATATCTTTCTCAGATGGAACAGCGACCTCAACGATGATAACAGTTTCGGGTGAATGATGTGACATGAGCATGCCTATGATTGTGGCTGCAGTTGAGTTCTCGCGGTTCTTGTCAATATAGCAACATCCTTCTCTACACAGTCAGCAGACGCAGATAATGGACGGGTATACCTAATCCAACAAGTCGTTCCTTCAACTCCAAGCCCTCTCCTCTTACACCAGCGACGACCTTTTTAAACTCCCCTCTCACACCTTCCAAATCCTCCTTGTCAGCCACCCTATCCTCCAATTTCTTGAAATCTTTTTCCAACGAATCGATCTTGGAGATATAGGTCTGCAATGCTGTTGTCGAGGACTGAAGATCCAGGATAGCACCGTTCAAAAGGGTGGATTGTGTTGAAAGCGTGGTGAGAAGGTAGTAATATCCATATGCTGCAGCAATTGACGTTCCCAAGAGGAATCCAGTGATTCTAGATATTAATTAATACATTGAGAAAGGATGGATTGGAAGATGGGAATGTACCCGCCACGGAACCCGCCGATTGGTTTTCGTGTGCCTCGGATGTAGGATGATGGAGGAGGGGGTGTTGCAACAATTGCCGGCGAGCTGACTTGCTTCGGCGTCGTCACAGTTGTATTTGTGCGCAGAGATATTCTAGAGGATGGCTTGAGTACGATTGCAGCTTTAAAAGGCACCCGTCCATGACTGAACCGGATCATGGTCGTGAAGATCCAGCAACAGAATGTCGGGACGTGCACTTCTCTAATTTAAAGTGACAACCCTGAATTTCGAGCGGTGCACAAACTTTTGACACACGATAACTTTGGAAAACAAGTTTAAATACACGAAATCAAATTTCAGGGACGCACACATGAGTCTAAACATACGGATACCGCGCCAAGAAGAGTGTTGTCTGTGACATGTCAAACAGAACATCCTTGGATCAGTACCAGATACCTCTACGATTGCTGGGTCGTGGAAGACGGAAACCTGTCCGGACGTTTTCGACTTCCTCGAACACTGGAAATGGCGACTTGGAAGGAGCGTTTGCGGAGACAGCGGATGAGGACGAGGACCGTCTGTCGACTGACGAGGCTCCTCTTATTCGCAAACATGAAGTATGTCCTATGGTACTATACTCTTCTTACGGTCATAGTACCTGGACCTTGGTCTCGAAACCCCAATACGGCCGCCAAAAGGTTTCCCCTGGTTTGGTGGCAGAGACTGGAATCGGGCTCGCGATATAGTCCTGGGTAAACGTATGTCCTTCAGCAGATATGGGTCTGATCACTCAGGCGAGTACAAGAGATATCCCGGGAACGTTGTGTCCAATGCAAAATATAACGCTATCACCTTCATCCCCGTTGTTCTCTACGAAGAAGTTGCTCCCTGCTAGTCACCTAAGCTAATGTAGTTCAAATCTTTCTTCAACCTGTACTTTCTGCTTGTCGCCTTATCTCAGGCCATTCCTCCCCTGCGAATCGGCTATCTGTCAACCTATATCGTACCCCTCGTCTTTGTCCTGGCAATCACAATGGGAAGGGAAGCTCTTGACGACCTCGCCCGACGAAGAAGAGACACGGAAGCCAACTCTGAATTCTATCACCTTATCGGACAACATCAACCCGTCCGAAGCCGTGATCTGAAAGTTGGAGATCTTATCAAAATAAGCAAAGATCAGCGGGTGCCAGCAGACGTTATGCTCCTTCGAACTGGAGACGGAACAGGAGAAGCATTCATCCGGACGGACCAGTTAGACGGAGAGACAGATTGGAAACTGCGCACTGCGTTGGGAGTGACTCAGGCTGTTGATGATGATGAGTCACTGCTTGGCAATGATTTCACTTTGACTGCCGAGGCGCCGATGAAAGATATTCATAAATTCAACGGAAAGTTGTTGCAGTCGTCGACGGATCATCATTTTGGTGTTGGAATTGACACCATGATGTGGGCTAATACCGTTCTTGCATCTGGACCATATATCGTCGGAGTCGTTGTTTACACTGGAATCGAAACCCGACAAGCTCAAAACACATCCAAAGCTCGAGTCAAGTTTGGTCTACTCGAAAGCGAGATCAATAACCTCAGCAAGGTAACTAGTTCCGAACGAATTGGAATTGATCTAGATCTTATGTACCATTACCCTGGCTCTCAGTATACTCCTAGTTGCGCTACATTCGCCAGAGTACACGTGGTATCTTTCCATCTTACGATTCTTGATCCTTTTCTCAACAATCATTCCAATCAGGTAGATTGCGTCTCAATAAATAGCTAATTCCAGCTTGCGAGTCAACTTGGATCTTGGGAAGTTAGCATACGCATATCAAATCGAACACGACAAGGATGTCGCGGGCACAGTTGTCCGTACAAGCACAATTCCGGAGGAGCTGGGCCGAATAGAGTATCTCTTTACAGATAAAACGGGAACCATAACAAAGAACGGTACCCCACTTGTTCCCAACTCACTTACACTGATTAGACATGGAGCTCAAAAAGTTGCACGTCGGAACCGTTAGCTACGGGACAGATTCGATGGAAGAAGTCGCGCGGTTGTTGATTGGCGATGCCCTCCCTAAATCACCTCTCGCAACACCTATATCCACGCAACGCGGACGAAGAGAAATAAGCAGCCGTGTCAAGGATGCCGTTTACGCACTTGCCGTGTGTCACAACGTCACACCCACACTCGATGAGGAGTCCGAGACAGTCCATTTCCAAGCTTCCTCCCCCGATGAGATCGCCATTGTTCAATGGTGTGGCCTCGTAGGCCTGCACCTCATCCATCGCGATCGACATACGCTCAGACTAAAAACGGCAGACGGTGCCGAACTCGGCTACACAATCCTCAGGATCTTCCCCTTCACGTCCGAAAGTAAGAGAATGGGCATTGTGGTTCGGAACGATAACGATGATATCTGGTTCTTTATGAAAGGCGCGGATACAGTTATGCAAAAACTTGTCGTCGCAAATGATTGGATGGAAGAAGAATGTGCCAACATGGCACGCGAAGGACTTAGAACTCTCGTCATCGGACGTCGTCGTCTCACGGAGGATTTATGGACGGAATTTGAAGAGGCGTTCAATCTTGCTGATACGCAACTGGCTGATCGCGATGCCGCAAAGGCTGCAGTGGTGGCTAGGTATTTGGAATATGGTTTGGAAATTCTGGGTATTACCGGCGTGGAGGACAAACTACAAGACGACGTCAAACCTTCACTGGAGCTGTTGCGGAACGCAGGAATCCGAATATGGATGTTGACGGGTGATAAAGTCGAGACGGCTCGCTGTGTGGCAATCAGCTCAAAACTCGTTGGACGTGGTCAATATATTCATCAAGTCACCAGAGGTATAAATTCCATTCTTCGAAATCTGATGGGTAGTAACGGCGAAACGTGGCGCCCTCGATCAACTGGAGTTTCTCAAAAACAAACCCGATGCATGTCTTCTGATCGACGGAGAGTCTTTACAGATTCTCCTGACGCACTATGAAAAGGAGTTCGTTGACATTGCAATCAATTTGCCGGCCGTCATCGCCTGTCGTTGTTCACCAACCCAGAAGGCGGAGATTGCAGTTCTGATTAAACGTGCCTCGGGGAAGCGAGTCTGCTGTATTGGAGATGGTGGCAACGACGTCAGCATGATTCAAGTCGCCGATGTTGGCGTTGGTATTGTTGGCAAGGAAGGGAAGCAAGCGAGTCTGGCCGCCGACTTTTCGATAGTCCAGTTTTCACACTTGACAAAGTTACTTGGTAACACCTCCGTTGGGAACATATCTAATACAAGTGTGGCATGGCCGGAATAGTTACAAGCGCAGTGCAAAACTGGCACAATTCGTCATACACCGCGGACTCATAATCTCAGTGTGCCAAACAGTCTACTCGATCACGTATGCTTTTGCCCCGATTGCTCTGTATCAGGTACTTGAGAAACGCGTATAGGACTCACTCATTTTAGGGGTGGCTACTGGTGGGTTATGCTACATTATACACCATGATCCCCGTGTTCAGTCTTGTCCTCGACAGAGATGTCGATGAGAACTTGGCCCTCCAGTATCCGGAACTGTACAAGGAACTCACCCTCGGCAAAACCTTGAGTTACAAAACCTTCCTTGTATGGGTCTTGGTATCCATTTACCAAGGTATATTTCCTTCTGCTTCAGCGCAACTGATTAAAGGGTGTGCAATTATGATTCTGAGCAATATCTTTGTTGGTATTGAGCAGGAAGACCAACTACGACTCATAACTGTCTCTTTTACGGCCCTTGTCCTCAACGAGCTCGTCATGATAGCCCTCGAAATCAATACTTGGCATAAATACATGATCTATTCCGAGATCGCCACCTTTGGGTTCTATTTCCTCTCCATCCCGTTGCTCGGAGACTACTTTGGTAATCTGGGCTCACAGGATTGTATCTGATCATAGATTTATCCTATATTATCACATTGGCGTTTGTTTGGAAGACTACAGTCATCTTGTTGGTGAGTTTGACCCCGCCTTGGGCAATAAAAGCGTTGAGGCGGAAGATTAAGCCGCCCAGCTATGCGCGGTTGCAGCAGGTATAAGGTTGATCTAAAGGAGTTTATGGGGTTGGTAAGGTTTATTCGGTGCATTTCGTAGAGTAGGTACCTATTAAAGATTCTTTATTGCGGACATGAGCTTGCACTCCAAGAGATGATAGTCAACATATGTATTCTGGGACTCGGTCTCCACCAAGCGTTACAACACAATGTATTTCTTCGAGAAGTCGAATTTTGGCCGTTAATTAACATATTCGAACGTAGATCAACACGTGTGTAATCTCTTGTTGACACCACAACCAACTTGAACAAGGCCATCGATGGTGCATACCTCTGGATGGACAGTCTCAAGGGCATCTTCTGTCGTCCAACCCCCCAAGAACAGGTCTTTATATCAATCCCGCTCTAACTAACCCTGCGCAGCTCCAAAAATGGAAGGGTATGATCCGTTGCGAAGAACGTCTCCTAGAAAGACAGATATCGTCCCTTAACGAACAGGAAGACAAAACTCGAAGAATGATACAAGAAATGGCCAAGAGAAGGCCTCAAGATGTCGGAAATGCACGTATTCTTGCGACGGAGCTCGTCAGGGCGAGAAAACAACGGCAGAGGATGTATCAAAGCAAAGCGACCCTGAATAGTATTCAAATGCAGCTTCAGGAACAAATTGGTACACCTCTTCCTTCAGAAAATTTACTGATGAAGCTACATATAAGATTAGTGGGATATTAAAACAGAGCACAGGTGTTATGCGGGATGTGAATCAGCTTGTAAGGATACCCGAACTGAATCGAGATATGAGACAATTTTCGGTCGAATTGACCAAGGTATCACTCGCTACGTTCGGAGGATAAAAGCTGAGGATAGGCGGGAATAATTGCGGAGATGATGGACGATACGATGGAAATGCTTGACGAGCCTGAACTAGAGGAGGAGGCAGACGCCGAAGTCGATGTGATTCTCACAGAGATTACGGGCGGGATATTGGGCAAGGCTGGCAAAGCTCCAGAAGTTGCTATGCCAAGCGAGGAAGTGGCTGACGAACCCCAAAAAGCCAATTTGGACGAAATGAGAGAACGGCTAGAGGCGCTGAAGAGTTAAGGGAGGATATCTAATAGCATTGTTTGCAAGGGGGTGTATATAGATTTTACAGGCAAGGGAAGTAAAATCAGGGATCAGCCAAAGACATTGTCACGACTCACGGCTCTCGCCCCGGTCTTGGATGGCAGTTTCGCATGAAGTTGGGGAAGAATTCCAGATATTGTCGGCAAAAAGCTGAAGTTCTTCGATACTTCGATACTGAAATGATCCCCGAGGCAAAACCCCCAGCGGACCCACCCCTGCCCTCGCGTTAGTCGGATATTTAGAAATTTCGTTTTTTTGACGTTTTAAACACAAAAATGCTGATACCTCGAGCAGCATCGGTACGGATAGGACAGTGTATACGACATGTCAAGCCACTAAGACTGGAGCGATCGCTCCATAAAGTTGTGAAACTGCCGTATGAACAATATGAGCCGCATGTCAATGGAATTTATCCCCTATATTCGAAAGAAGCATTCAACCTTGCTTGGACAGAATATCAAAGCTCCTTGATAGAACAAGTCAATCGACTCACCAGCGGTACAAATATCACTCGAATGGGACTCGTCTGATTAATAGGCACTGCAATTGCTCATGAAGATCTATTCAACATCGTCGTGCTAACAGCAAAATCAGCAGACATGGCCCCACTCTTCAATGCCGCTTCAGCAGCATGGAATAACGCCTTCTGTTTCTTTGGAATTGTAAGTTCATTTTCAGCAATCAACTTATGATAGCTCCCACAATCCCAGGGCGTACTCGAACCCACCATCCCTACCTTCCTCCGCCTCAAAATCAACCAAGATTTCGGCTCTTTAGACGCTCTGAGAGTGCTCATGTTCCAAACAGCCATGTCGATATTTGGCTCGGGATGGGTCTGGCTTGTCCTCGGTCCAAACTCAGTGCTAAGAGTCCTCGTAACTTATAATGCCGGCTCACCATTCGATATCCCAATTCGAAAAGGCGGCGAAGATCTCAATAGTATGTGGAGTATGGATGTTTCAACCGGCCCTAAACAACCTGGAGGTCAGAGGACGAATAACAGGCAAGAGTATCTGATAATGCCTGTGTTGGGTCTAAATGTGTGGGAACATGCATATATCCCGGATTACGGATGCTCGGCGGAAGGGAAAGAGCAATATCTGAAGAATTGGTGGGCAGCGATAAACTGGCAGAGAGTTTATGATGCTCAAGGAAGGCGAACAGTGCGAGCCGCTGGTGCGCCGAGAATATACTAGTAAGACCACATGGGTTTGAAAATTACGATGTTGGTATCTATTTGAGCGCGACACGTTAATGTCGTTCCCGCCTCCTCATCGGAGCGCGAAGAATATGGTCTACTCGAATAAGCTGTTCTGCCGCTTCACTTGCGCCGATAACCACCTTTTTCTGTTCGTTAGTCGGAGTTCTTTGCAGTGAAACTGACCTTGAGAAGATAACTCTCAATGATTCCCATTTCCCGTGCATCTTCCACACCGCCAAGGACCAAATCTAATCCATAGGAGGAATATCCTTTGTAATGCATGCTCCTTAGATTTGCAACCAGTTCATTGGAGTCAAATCCAGCATTATCAGCAAGGATGGTAGGTAGCTGCCTTAACGCGCGAGCATACGCTTCAATGGCCATCTGTCTCTTTCCTCCCTCCTTGGCAGCCGCCCCGTCAACAGCTTTAGACATAAGCATCTCGGAGCACCCCGCGCCCAGGACAGTTCGCGTTTCCTTGACTGTCTGTGAAATTACGGCGAGAGCATCATGTAATGATCGTTCAGCTTCGTCGATAAGTTGGTGTGTGGCGCCACGCAATACAATCGTACAGGCCTCACCTGCGGCAACACCAGAAAATTTGATCAACTATAATCTGTTAGCAAATGCTATGGTGAAGGTGTGTATACTTTATCTTCGCCGATGATGACTTCTTCAATGAGATCGCATGCTCCGAGTTTGACCAGTTCGGGATGATCAAATGTACTTGCGATTTCGCCGCCTGTTACGAGGGCGAGTCGTTCGATTCCATCAAAGTCGGCATGTTCGATTGACATGATCCCTGCATCGGCGAAAAGTTGTTCGGGCCAATTGTAGATCAACTGACGGTTCACAAAACAGTTGACTCCATGAGCTTTGATCTTTTCCACCTTGGCTTTCATTTTTTCCTACCGTTAATATAAAGACTTACAGAGGCAGTCATACTTTCTCTGCACGTTCTAGTTCCGCGAGCTTTCCTGTCGCGTCGACTCGGACTCTTGCACCAAAGACTTTGACTTTATCCGTATCCATTGGGGTATTGGCAACGAGGATTTTCGCTTTTTCCAATCTCTTGGGTTGGTTCACACCGATTTTCTTATCCAAAATGAAGCCTAGCAGAGTTCAATGTCAAGTTCGAGACGAGCCAGTACCTTCATCCAAGTAAGAATCCACAAGTCGTCCACCAACTTTCTTGATGACCTGAATACTCTCCAGATTAGTACTGCCCTTCAATCGTGAGACAGCATCCACAACGAGCGTTGCAAAATAATCTTTATCCTGAGAAAGCACTTTGGAACTCAACGTCGTTCTCGCAATGTTTTCTAAATCCCTCCTCAAAGCCTCGATATTTTTCCCATGGTCGACCGCCGAGTTGGCAAGAGCATCCAACGCCGCTCGTTCGGCAATCCTAAATCCTTCGACAATGGTCTGTGGATGGATTTTCTTGTTGATAAGTTGTTCTGCTTCACGAAGGAGTTCAGCAGCGAGGACACACACAGACGTTGTCCCGTCGCCGACTTCGTCGTCTTGGACCTTGGAGATGTTGACGAGGACTTTTGCTGCAGGATTGTCTAGCGCGATGGATTTGAGGATGGTGGCTCCGTCGTTGGTGACTGTGATTTCGCCCGTAGAAGCGGATTGCAGGATTTTATCCTGGGGGTTAGCGGTCATCTCTGGATGGAAGAATACCATTCCTTTAGGACCTAGAGTGCTTTTCACGAGATCTCCCACTGCGATGGCTCCAACGAACGAAGACTAAGATTAATGTCTGATCATAAATCCAGAACGTACCAGGCGCGCGTTTTCGCCTCTTTCCTCTGTGGCTTCGTCGCTGAATATCTGCACTGGCGCAAGAGACTATTTTTGACGTTAGATTACATTGCACGAGAGAGCGTTGATACCATTATCGTTCTATGAAAGTAAGTGAGCGTCCTTGTCTTGGAAAATTTCGTGATCGACTCTTCTGAGAATCAGCGGTCCAATTCCCTGGACAGTTTGGACAGTCGAACGTCCGGAATTTGGAGAGGTAAATCCGGAAACCCGCCACCTCATTTTTGTTTCACTTCTGGAAATTCTTCACCTCCGACTTTGTTTTCCATCAACTTCCAGCATTATACAAAGCCCACCAACAAACCCATCACCATCTTTGACACTCAACGGCTTTCGACCCCCGCCTTTAATATAAAAGGGTGTACAGCAAAAATAAATGGCAGATCCATCTATCGACCCTGCCCTTGCACGTCCCTCCCAAGAACATCACCAGCCACACGGCGTCCCCTCCAGCGATATATTCAACACCAGCTTTGACACCGGCCCCGATCCATCCACATACCAACTCGCTGCAGCTGCTCTTCAAGGCGTCAAATCGAATAGTGCTGCTGCTGCAACTGCAACTTCCGGCGACGAGGCTGGCAAGAAGGGAAATAAATCCAAACGAGTCGGTCCCTTGATTCGCAAACGTTCCGGATGGAATGCCTTCTACAAAGAACAGTTTGCTATTTATCATGCCAACAATCCACCTGCCGTGAAACAAAACGCCCGCGAACGAAAGGGGTTTTCGGCGTACGCAGCAGCTATGTGGAAACAACTCTCCCCGGCACAAAAGGAAGCGTACGTTCAACGCGCCGGCGAAGATGATGCCCTCGCAGTATCCCGTCCTGTCGAAAAGCTCCGTCGTAAAAGGGCCGGACTCCTCGATACGCTTGGACGCATCGTCGCTGAACTCGAAACGGAGTTTGGGGTGGAAAGTCTCGTGTTCTGGTCCGAAAGAGATGTGCCTACAACCGCCGACGGAATTCCCTCTCCGCTCACTGAAGGTGAAGTTTATGGTATAGTTGGATCGACCAGCGGTGTCCACTATATTGAAACCCTCAGGAGTCATCAATTGGCTCCTGAGCAATTCGCTCAATTTGTCCACCAGAGTCAGCCTGCAGACGCAGACGATGCGAATCAAAATCTCCTCATCGGCTCCAGGAAACGGAAAGAATCCACCACCCTCGAACCCAGCTTGTCAAACGATTTGGGAATATCGACTGATGACATCGATCCGGCCACAGGACAGTTGAGGAAAAAGTCAAAGTCAAACATCTCTCGAGACTATCACGATGCCGAATTCCGTCGTCTACTCTTGGCACTCCTCAACAACAATCTTCCCCCGCAAGGTCAGAAAACTCGTCTCCCTCGCGGCTTTTTCGGCCCGTATCTCGAGAAGCAAGGGTTGGAATTAGTTGGTCTGCCAGAGAAGCCCGTCGAGATTGGCGAGAGTGGCAAAATTGGAGGATGGAGCGCAGATGCCTTGAGGAGAAATCTTGATGCGGTCAGGAACAACAGAGTTTACATTCGCAGGATTGATCTGGCTGATGCTACTGGTCCGGTTGAGTTGGCTGAATTGGATGATCAAGAGACTATCATTCCAGAGGCGCCTAGTGGTGGTAATCAAGAACAGGAGGCTGCAAGGATTCTGGCTGAGAGCGCTGGAGGGAATCGACGTGGTAGGAGGTCTGCGAATAAATAGTGAGATGGAGTTTTGTGCTTGGATGTTCCTTGGATGGTGTTTGTGCTTTCGGTGATGGGGGTTTAGTTGTTTTCTTATTACGTTGCAACCGAATATAATAAGACTTTCAAAACACAGAAGAGAATGTAGGTGCCTGCACATTTGCCTGGAATCCTGGCCTAGGTAAGTACGTTCGCTGGGATGACTCGCATGAAAATGTTCCGTGGAATGGACACAATGAGATCAAAAACGGTTTGAAGGCTACATATGTTGCGCTCTTGGTGCTGTGGGTCTATGACGTCGATTTCTTCCTGAATACCTTTCTCTGCGATCACTGCCTGCCTTCTTTCCTTCTCATAAAATTTTGTAACATCTTCGATCCTTTTCTTCAGATCGGTATTTTTCCTTTTGAGCAAATGGAGCATCCCCCACCGCCAGAGTGAATCTGCCGTTTTCGGGAGCTCGGCATCGGGACAGACTACACTAGCAAAGAATATGGCAAGGTGTTGATAATAGGATGCCCGATTCCAATGGTTGCGAGAAAAATGTTCGCCACGTCCGAGAGTGAAAAATTGATGGTGAAAAGGGGCTGGTCGGAACGACTTTTGGGATTATTCAAATGACTAGTTCCGTCAAAAGATCACCCGATAAGCCGATAAGACGACTCGACTTTCCCGAGTTCAATAAATATTTCACTAGGAAAATACGGTCCCCACACGCTCAATTGT
>Ga0335073_10010180_pt1 | contig 13204 bp, 8 predicted proteins | sample Lox_Sample_22_FD_207093 | JGI IMG/M metagenome (GOLD analysis project Ga0335073, IMG submission 207093) | Soil microbial communities from Loxahatchee National Wildlife Refuge, Florida, United States - Lox_Sample_2.2 | ecosystem: Environmental > Terrestrial > Soil > Wetlands | place: USA: Florida...
GTTGGCCGCGCGCAAGATAGATAGGAGCTTGCTTGCGCTGGGCGACAGCTTCCGTGATAAGAATATGCTTTGTTGGCGAACCTTAGTCTAGTCAGCTCCACCACTTTCAATTCTCTGCATCAAAAATGCCTACCTGGCCCCTCAAACATCGCCTCGCCAAGCAGCCTCTCCAGCACCGTCCGCAAGCCTCTTGCACCCGTACCCATCCCACTCGCCTCCTTGGCAACGACGCGCATGGCGGCGCTCGTGAAGCGCAACTCGATGGCGCTAAGCGCAAACAGCTGCTCGTACTGGCGCAGCAGGGCGTTGCGCGGCTCAGTGAGGACGCGCACGAGGGCCTCCTCGTCGAGCGACGCGAGCGCGCAGCTGATGGGCACACGGCCGACGAGCTCCGGGATCAGCCCGAACTTCTGCAGGTCGACGGGCGTGACGAGGTCCAGTGTGTTGTAGCGCGGCTCGCCGGCCGCGGCTGGCGCGTCCGGCGTGAAGAACGGCAGGTGCTTGCGGAAGAGCGCGTCGGACCCGCGCAGCGTCGTGTCGTGCGGGTTCTGCGTCTCTGGATTCGTCGCGCGTACGGATGCGCCGAAGCCGATGCTGCCTTTCGAGATTCGGTCAAGGACTAGCTTGTGTAGGCCGTTGAAGGCACCCGCGCAGATGAAGAGGATGTTGTCGGTGCGTACGTTGTACACTTCGTTCTTGCCGGCACCTCCACCACCTCCGGGCGGCGGAGTCGCTGTTCCCGTGTTGAGTGGAGTGTGAGGTGGGAAACCTGATGGTGGTACGTTGTTTTGCTGTCGTCCTCGATCCGATCCTGAGCTATTGCCACGTTCAGATTTAGCCTGAATCTGCAGGGTTGTGCCTTCAATGATTTTGAGCAAAGCCTGCTGCACACCTTCTCCACTAACGTCCTTGCCATGAGATACTTTGGCTGTTGCGATCTTGTCAATCTCGTCGAGACAAATGATACCTTGCTCAGCGCGTGCAACATCGTAGTTTGCTGCCGCCAACAGTCTTTGTACAACAACCTCTGCATCTTCGCCGATATATCCAGCCTGAGTGAGTGGCGTGCAATCGGACATGCTAAATGGCACTTCGAGCACGCGGGCGAGAGTCTTCGCCATCAAGGTCTTACCGACTCCTGATGGGCCGAGAAGCAGTACGTTTGACTTCTCAATAGTCAAAGGAGTGTAGTCATGAATCGGAGATGTGGGAGTAGGAGGCGGAGGTGGAGGCGCTTGCTGCTCGGGAGCAGATGCGAGAGGATGCACATAGACGGTCTGCTGCTGACCTGGCCACTCATCTATATTGAGGTAAGAAAAATATATCTCAGTTCCGAATGGGTGCATGGCTTTACTCTCGACAGGATGTGCGTGCCTGTTTCCAAGCTCTCTTCGGGCTTGTTGCTGCATAAGCTCCTCAAACTCCTCATCTTGCCTCTGAATCTCTTGTATCCGCTGATAATGGTTGTAGACAGCTGTGCTGAGAACTTTTTTTGCTCTTTCTTGGCCAACTACGAACTGATCCAAATGCTCTTTTAGCATTCGCGGGGTGATGCGTGGAGCTCCAGCAACGCTAGCACCGCCCAATGGACCACCGGTTGGCTGGCCAGCATCATATATACCGGTAAAGGGCTGACTGCCAAAGTCGGAGCGATTAAAGTGACCGGAATTGGAGTTGATAGACGTGGACGAGAGACTTCGGCTGATGGAGTAGAGGGTGAGGTATGACCACCTCAGACGTGAGGAGACGCCGAGGCCCGCAACAGCGACTTGGGCCTTGCGGACCTTCATTGCGATGATGGAGTTTACAAAAGAACTCGGTGGACCAGCGTTGGAGATTCTCGCTAAGATCAAATGCCAGTGGTCATTCACCGCATGCTTCTCTTCGAGCTTCGAGTGGCAAACGTGTCGTACGACTGGTAGAGAAGGTGGCGGAGAGCGACTCGACGAGAGTGTGTGCGGTCCAGGCTACCCAGGAAGGAATGGAGAATACGGATAAGAAGCTCAAGAGAGTTGCCGCATGCGACAATTGGCAAAGCCGTCCACATGCAATGAAGTGATGTGAAGTGGTGAGTAATTAATTAGGTCTAGGTACGGAGTATCGTATTGTCGTGGGTGCGGGAAGATTGACCGACCCCTCGTTCGCCTCATACGATACATGGGGGTTATCGGCGTCGAGCTTACAGCGATGGGCCGCTAGAATTGATGCAACGTCTTTGAGGCTTTGTGAGCTAGTGGCCGGGGAGGAGGATCATTTCCGTCCACTCTCATTCGATCGTTCGGCGTGACGTAGGTAGGGCTCAAGGATTTTTGGTGGGCTGGTGGCGTCGTAGAGCTTCCCCAATCTCCAGCCCAACTGCAAAAATGGTGAGCAAGCAAAATAGAACACACAATTCAGCTTAATTTTTCAAATTTTCGCCCCTTGGGATCCCGGAGATCCTATTTGAACTATCTAGCTTGCCATTGACTGCCAGCTCATATTCCACCTCCATCATCCATCCTCCCTTCGTCCCACACCCATCCAACGTTTAAGCTACAAGCATGAGCGCGTCGAAACCCTCAGGGGACGCGGTCAACGGCGGCTCCGTCGACACTATGCCTACCGATGGCACAGGTATGATACATCTGCTTCGTGCCACGTGCCAGATCCAAGCTTACCAATTTTCCCAGGCGTAGTCAAGCTCGATCCATGGCTCGATCCTTTCAAAGAAACAATCAAGCACAGATTCAACCTGGCGCAAAAATGGATAAAGACCATAGATGACACCGAGGGTGGTCTGGAGAAATTCAGCAGAGTATGTACTAACTGACTCTGAAGCATGGTCCCATCGCCACTCACTCAATGCGCAATCTAGGGATTCGAGCGATTCGGCTTCAATGTGCTACCAAACAACGATATCGTATATCGAGAATGGGCTCCAAACGCACTGAGAGCCTATCTCATTGGAGATTTCAGTACGTGATCAATATGAACTCAAGGTCGATGTGTATCTAACACTCTCTAAAGACAAATGGGACTTCAACTCTCACGAAATGAAAAAGAACAACTTCGGAGTATTCGAAATCACCGTTCCCGCAGTCAACGGAGAGCCTGCCATCCCACACGACTCCAAGGTCAAGATCTCTCTCGTCATCCCAAACGACAATGCGCGAGCTGATCGTCTGCCTGCCTGGATCACTCGGGTCACTCAAGAACTCTCTGTTTCACCGGCTTACGACGCCCGCTTCTGGAATCCACCAAAGAGCGAGAAATACGTCTTCAAGAATCAACGACCACCGAAACCCAAGAGTGCACGCATCTATGAAGCTCATGTTGGTATTTCGTCTCCCGAGGCAAAGGTCGCAACATACAAAGAATTCACCAAGAACATCTTGCCTCGGATTAAGAAGCTAGGATATAATGTGATTCAACTCATGGCAATCATGGAGCATGCGTACTACGCTAGCTTTGGTTATCAAGTAAACAGCTTCTTCGCTGCAAGTAGCAGATATGGCCTACCCGATGAGCTGAAAGAGCTCATCGATACTGCACATGGCATGGGCATTACTGTTCTCCTCGACGTTGTTCACAGTCATGCCTCCAAAAACGTCCTCGATGGCATCAATCAATTTGACGGAAGTGATCACCAATACTTCCACGAGGGTGGAAAAGGTCGACATGATCTGTGGGACAGTCGACTCTTCAACTATGGCCATCACGAAGTACTCCGATTCTTACTGAGTAACCTTCGCTTCTGGATGGAAGAGTATCAGTTTGATGGCTTCAGATTCGATGGTGTTACCAGCATGCTCTACGTCCACCACGGTATTGGAACCGGCTTCTCTGGTGGATACCACGAGTATTTTGGAAGTGGAGTGGATGAAGAAGGTGTGGTCTATCTCATGGTCGCGAATGAGATGCTTCACGCTTTGTATCCGGGCGTCATCACGATTGCTGAAGACGTCTCGGGAATGCCAACTCTATGCATTCCACTATCTTTGGGTGGCGTTGGCTTTGATTACCGACTAGCGATGGCTATTCCAGACCTCTACATCAAATGGCTGAAAGAGAAAGAAGACATCGACTGGGACATGGGTGGTCTGTGCTTCACGCTGGAGAACAGACGGCACGGTGAGAAGACAATCGCATATGCCGAATCACACGACCAGGCCCTGGTGGGTGACAAAACGCTCATGATGTGGCTCTGTGACGCCGAGCTGTACACAAACATGTCAGTCCTCTCACCTCTAACACCAACCATTGACCGCGGTCTCGCGCTCCACAAGATGATCCGACTCCTCACCCATGGCCTCGGCGGAGAAGGCTACCTCAACTTCGAAGGCAACGAGTTTGGCCATCCCGAATGGCTGGACTTCCCACGTGCCGGAAACAACAACTCTTTCCACTATGCTCGGCGACAGTTCAATCTCATCGATGATCATCTCCTTCGCTATCGCTTCCTGAACGAATTCGACTCGAAGATGCAGTGGACAGAAGAGAAGTACGGTTGGCTACATGCTCCAGAAGGGTATGTCTCGCTTAAGCATGAAGGTGATAAGGTCATCGTATTTGAGCGAGCCGGCTTGCTCTGGATCTTCAATTTCCACCCAACCAACAGCTATACGGACTACAGAGTCGGTATTGAACAAGCGGGCACATATCGTATCGTCATCAACACTGACAGCAGCGCCTTTGGTGGTCACGACAATATTAAAGATGACACAAGGTTCTTTACAACGCCGTTTGCATGGAACGGCCGAGCGAACTTCTTGCAGGTTTACATTCCTACTCGGACTGCAGTTGTAAGTTTGCCCTTCCCGCTTCAAAGCGTCATCTACTCACATATTCTTCAGGTTTTGGCTCTTGAAGACACTCTGTGATAGTTCTAGAATGTCAACGGATGCTACGATATGGACGATGCATTTGGAGGTCTTCACTAAATTGACTTGGCGTATTTCGGAGCGGTTCTGTTTTGATAAGAGATCTCTGCCAAGGAACCTAACATATGTGTGGACTGGGAATCATCATTTGTTTTTCTTGTCAAACAATAAATAAATGCTCAAAACGATGTTACGCCCTTGGTGGCCATGAAATACGAGATTGTTATTCGAATTTTGCGAATTTCTCGTCTAGTGCTGAGCAAACTTGCATGAACTTTGATGCTCAGGTCGAGACGCGCTGTGACGCCATGCTAAAGGCGGGAAGCTGCGATCAGCTTTAGACCTTCAAAATGACCTCAAGCCGCTCTGAAACGGCAACATACATGCAATAGCTGATAAGACTGCCATGAATACATGGCTGACAGCGAGTTTACGCTGCCGACTCCGTCATCAACGATTATGGCATCAGTCTCTGCATCCTTTACGGTACAATTACCCGCAATTTATGGTGGCGCGATCAAGAAGCTCATCTCAAGCAGGCCGAAACTTGTCAATACGACCAAACCAATCCTTTGCAGTGCAAGACTCCGATTTGCTAGCTTAGAGGCAGGGGAGCATGACAGTGGACATATCTCGACGCCTCCAGGTGTGGGCATTCTCTTCTTCGGAGGTAGGCCAGACTTCAAGAACTAGATTTCTTCATTTTAACAAAATCGCTAGACGTATTTCCATTAACACTGCAATGGCTATTCTCTATGACAGGCCAATCGGAACGGTTATTACCGGACCTAATGAAGCGTGTTAAAAATGCTGAGGCTTCAGATCCGACGCGTATCCTCAGCAATGCAAACACGTCAGTCGACGTCATTGAGGTTCTTCCCAGAGTTAATGAAGGCGGTGCCTTTGTCAAATTCACGCATGATGTGGAGAATTCAGCCCAGGGGGTTGAAAAAGCCGTAAAGGACTATATCGAAGAGTCCAATATACGACCATGGTACAATCCTACCTCCAGAATGAAGGTGAACCTAGTGAAAGGACGGCCGTGGGTTGAGGATCTCGCTCGACAACCTACTCCCCGTCTGAGAGTGGAATTCTTGCCACCTCAACCAGACGCGACGGCTGCAGAGTTGACTGAGGAACAACTGTACAGCTTCTTCAGGCCATACGGCAAACTTGCAAACATAATCACCCAGCCTTCTGATTCGAAAATACTACCCAAGTTTGCGATACTCGAATTTGCTACCACGAGGCGAGCTATCATGGCAAAGAACTGCATGCATGGCTACAAGGTATCAGAGGCTGACGGTGGTGGTAAACTGGGAACGCTATTGAAATGCAGCTACGAACAGAAGCCCAAACCGCACTGGATTCGTGATTGGATCTTCAACCACCCCAGAATTGTCATTCCCATCGTTGCAGCGCTCGTAGCTGGTATCACCGTCGCAATCTTTGACCCCATTCGTACCTGGTTCATCAAGATGCACATTACTGGCGCATTTCACTTGTCAGATTACCGCATTATTCGCTGGCTCAGGGCCCAGACAACCGATATTCTGAGTTTCAGACGTCGAAATCAAGAAAGCAAGAGCTTGGATGTGATTTGGGATGACCGCAAAGATAACATTGAGCAGATCCAGACGTGGCTCATGGAGTCTGCGGACACTTTCATCATCGTACAAGGCCCTCGTGGGTCTGGGAAGAAGGAGCTGGTGGTCGATCAGGCTTTGAAGAATCGTAAGAACACGGTGGTGATCGACTGCAAGCCAATTCAGGAAGCCCGAGGCGATAGTGCGACTATTTGCGCTGCGGCTGCGCAGGTAGGTTACCGTCCAGTGCTTTCGTGGATGAATACGGTTAGTGGCTGGATAGATCTCGCAGCCCAAGGTGCGACTGGTATGAAGACGGGCTTCTCGGAGACACTCGATACACAACTAGGGAAGATATGGAACAATACGGCAAACGCACTAAAGCAAATCGCCTTAGAGGGCCGCAGGAAAGACGACAAAGACGCTCAACTGACTGCGGATGAATATCTTGAGGCGCATCCCGAACGACTTCCAATCGTCGTAATCGACAACTTCCTCCATAAGAGTCAAGAGAGCACCATAGTGTACGACAAGCTTGCTGAATGGGCTGCCCTTCTAACTACCGCCAACATCGCGCATGTTATATTCCTGACGCATGATGTTTCATTCTCGAAGTCACTCTCAAAAGCTCTACCGGATCGAGTCTTTAGACAAATCTCTCTGAGTGACTGCACAACCGAAGCAGCCAAGCGTTTCGTAATCTCACACCTAGATGCCGATGCTAACGACGGCGCCGATCCGAAAGAGAAGAATCTCATGCCGTCCGAGAAACGGGCTGACCTCAATGAGCTTGATTCGTGCTTGAATGTGCTAGGTGGTCGCTTGACAGACCTGGAGTTCCTGGCGCGGCGCATCAAATCTGGAGAGACGCCGTCCAAAGCAGTAAGGGAGATAATCGAGCAGTCAGCATCAGAGATCCTGAAGATGTACATCTACGGGGGCGGTGAGGAGTCGCGCAAATGGAGCACGTCACAAGCGTGGCTACTGATCAAGCAGTTAGCGGCGGCAGCCGACGCGTCGCTGCGCTACAACGAAGTGCTGCTTTCGGACACGTTCAAGAGCGATGGCGACGCCGTGCTGCAGGCCCTCGAGCAGGCCGAGCTGATCGCCATATCCAGCTCCAACGGCCGCCCCATGGGCATTAAGCCTGGCAAGCCCGTCTACCACGCCGCCTTCCAGCGCCTCACCGAGGACTCCGTGCTCAAGGCCAAGCTCGACCTCGCCATTCTGACGGAGCTCATCAAGTTCGCCAACGAGGACATTGCCAAGTATGAGTCGGAGCTGAAGTTGTTGAGTGAGTTGCCGCGCCAGCCAAACGAGTTGGTACCGCGCATCAGGTGGCTCCTTGGGAAGGTCGCGACGAGCCACGCGAAGGTGGACGGATTTGAGAAGCAAGCGACAGCTCTGAAGAAGGTGTTGGCCGAGCAGTATTGAGGGAGTGAGGCTAATAACAATGGTGTGGCAAGGCTGTGAATAACTTTGAGATACACATTCTGCTCTTGTTTTGCCTGTACTATATGCGCATATCACCTGAACCATAAGGTTTCTGATTTTCCTCTACGCAACTACTGTGAAAATTTTTATTGTTGAGCCTGTGCAGTTAATGAATTCACAACTCCTAGAACAAATCCTTCAGATTTCCCTCTTCATTACAACGTCAAACCTCTTTCAATGACGTCGACCACCTTCTCACCGAACGCGAGGGAAAGATTCGTCTCATTCTTGTCATCGACTTCAACACCAAAGTCCGTATTCAAACACGCCAAAATGACATTGGTATAAGATTCTCCCATCTCCCTCGCTACGTCAGTTCGAGCAATTTCGACCAACCGATCCTTCACAGTTTCTGCATCCGCCAATTTTGGTCTCCCAGGATCAGGGTTATCTTCCAACTCAGCTATCAAGTCCTCAAACACCATCGAGAGCGTCTTCCAGCATCCAATTTCAAGTAGCACAACGCCTAACGCGTAGATGTCATACGCCTTTGAGAATTGGGCTTTCGGCTGTCCTTGACGGAGGTTATGGCGGTACAAGTTTTGCTCGACGTCGTAGTTGCTGTCCCAGTCCGTTCTGCCTTGGATTGGCCTAGCGGACTCCCAGCCGACGAGATACGGTAACAGATGGGGAGTTGTTGGAGATGATTCTTTTGAAATCTGGAGCAGCTTTGCTTGGTTTTCGAGAGCTATCTGTTGGATTTGTGGAAAGAGGACGACGACCTGACTCCAAATGTTCTTGTGCATCCATCCCGACCCATGGATATTCAATAACGTCAATGAGAGAGCGTGAGCTAGTACGAAGCGATTTCCCAGTACAGGCTTCTTGTTCCGTAGGATGAACTGGTTGAGAGTGACAAGCTTAATTTCATTGCCACTTGCCATAGACTTTGGAAGCCGGTACAGGAAGCAACTCTGCCTCTCGTCTGGCTCGTCGATATATCCTATGCACTGGAGGGTGTACATTGTGGGTTGCTTTGGCATTTCAGAAATGGAGTTAGTCTCCTCAGGAAAGGGCGAATTTCGAAGTAGCCAAGCTAGATTTCGAATAGGAGCTTTCAAAGTCAGGAGTTCTTGGGGCTTGAGGTTTTTCTCTCGCAAACGCCTGTCGTAACGCCGATATTCTACGATAACCGTAGCGACGTCCGCCCCCTTTGAATACTTCGTAAGGTGTATCGGTGAACTTTTCGATGATATCTCATCCCCGATCTGCCCATCGAGTGCATCATACTTTTCCGGTGGGTCTTCAATTGAGAGTAGCTTCCTTTTCGCCATTTCTTGCAGGCCGATACCCCTTGCGCTATTGCTTTCAACAAATTGCTGGAGAGATCGCTTGTCATTGAAAATGTCGGCAACTTGAAGGAAATGCTGCATTATGTCTCTGAGATTTCCACTCCATCGCTCGTACGTGGTGAGGAGGGCATCAACTCTCTCATTGTCAAATATTGCCCAGTCATATACCTTTAACTTGAAGATATTAAGTCCCCTCTTCCATCGATCCAATCGTGCTGCAAGACCTCCTGCTTCCTGTTTGTTTCCATCCGGCGTTAGGTTTTGATCCTGCTTGTCGCTATCTTCGTCAATTTGAAAGCCATGCTTGATCGCAAAAAGATTATATTCGTTCAGCGTGCGTTTTAGCTCCTCCAAGAGATTCAAGACAATTCGAGGCGCGCGAGAAGGCAATTGTTCTGGCAGGAAGAGCACGCCAGCTTTGTCGAAGAAGAGCGCCTGGAATGAATCCAAAAACAGAAGTTGCACGTCGAGCCTATTCTGAAATCTTCGCTGGTCGTCATCTTGCTCTTTCACCTTGGTGATAACATTTCTGATAAACATCGTGATATTGTACACTTCTTGCATTGCCGTAACGGCGGTGCCGAAGATGTCCATGCTCGCGAGAATCGAAAGACTGATATGCTAATTGATTTCCTTACTAGGTATTTCGTAGCGACAACTTCATTTACAGTTGGCCAGCTCTTGGGTTCTAAATTGGTTTATGGACGCCAATGAACGTTACTCCATGTCCGAAATCCGTGGAGTTAGCGGCCTCCAAGCCAGGCTGAGGTATTAATTGCCATTGAGCCGTGTACACGTGTCATTCATGGCACGATTCCGTTTTGGGCTGCTTACGCATAACGAAATCCCAGCCTAGGTAATCTCTTTCAGAGAGCGACTTAAAAGGCCTCACATTGAGTTTGCCCGATAAGAAGCTGCCCAGTTCCTGCATTCCAGAACCAGTTCTTGTGCTGTGTGCTGATGTTTTGAGACATTATTCTATCAACCAGCTATCGTATTCTAACTGGGTAGACCAATTGGCTGCTTGCTCACCATCCCAATAAAGTTGCCAGAGTTTTCATCTCAAATTGCCTTCCTCAGCCTTGTGCGTCATTCTATTCGTATAGTATCGCCTGCTGTTCTGTTACCGCTTTGGTACGTATTTTTCTTATACAGAGATTGTCCACATGTTGGTAATTTAAAAACCAGATCAGTATATCGAGCTTCACTAACATCTCGTCCGATACATATTGTCTAAGCTATGGCCGCAAATACAAATGCTGTTGTATTCGAAAAGAAATTAGATGAGAAATTCCCAATTCCTGAATCGGGATACACCGATCAAGACTTCGACGACATAACCTTTTGTCTCGAGCGAATTCCGAAATGGAAGGAGTACCGTAATACGCCTCAGATCTTCGCGCTCCTCCGCCATCTTAACGAGCTAGACAATCTCAACAGCTTTGCCAATCTGTCAGATAGCATATTTCCGATTGATATGTATAGGCTACCGAAAGATTTAGGCCCAGGCTTCAAGCTCAGGTTCAGGGATAGTCAAGGTCTAGTATGCGATAAGTCTGATGCCGTGCAATTGATCGGCAAGCGCAAACATATGAACTTCGAGGAGGCTCCAGCATGCCTCATCGAGGAAAAAATCCTTGCCAGAGGACCACTCAGCACGGTTCAGAAAGTCTCGTGTACGCTGGACTTGAACCTCTACGTGCGCAAGCAGTACGAGCGAAAACAATTTGTGGCAGAGGATTCTCAGGTTCGACAGCATTTCGAAAATGAAGTGCAAAACATGAAGGGAATTGTTCACCGTCATTGTGTTGAATTGGTACGAGCTCTCCAAATCGCCTCCTCATGGATCACTGTTCTAATACAAGCCATATCCCCCATGCAGGTAGCCAGTTATACAGACCCCGACTTTTACGCCTTCGTCATGTCCCCGTGTGCCGACGATATTCTCACAACATACCTCGATGCTGCGGCCAGTGACGAAGGAAAGAAATCATATCTGCCGCAATTCTTCGGCTGTTTAGCCCAGGCCTTATTGTTCATCCATAATTCTGGATACCGTCACCGTGACATCAAATCTGAAAACATCTTAGTACATAAAAATCAACCCTTCTTCACAGACTTTGATTCTTCAATTAACTGGGCAGTCACGAAGCGCAGCACAACTACGAAAGATCATCGCCATACTGAAAGATGGGCTGCTCCAGAAGTTGGTCAGATCAGATTCAGGAAAAGGAACGAAGAACAAGGCAAAGCAAATACTAAGTCTGATGTTTTCTCACTCGGGTGCGTCTTTCTAGAAATAATCACAGTAATAAAGTCAAGGTCTGTGAAGCAACTGGAGGACCGCTTCGAAGACGAAGAGATGTTTTTCCGTCTGAATTTGAGCGTCATTGCTGTCTGGATAAAAGAACTTCGAGAAATTAGGACAGACCGCAGACACGATAAGGTATTGGACTGGATCCCATTTATGCTAAAAGAAAACCTTGCAGACCGTTGGACAGCTGCTGCGCTTGTTGAAGAGACATACAAGGAGCCGCACCGGGAATACTTCTCTTGCAAAAAATGCTCGGGTGAGAATAAATACAAAACTGCAACTGGTTGGTACCCTAGTATCAAGTTTAACAATAATCATAACTGATCATAGGTCCGCAGCAGCGTGAAAATTCACAGGAAAGTTTAGTCCAGGAAGGAGCCGAAGGGCGGTGGTCGACTGCAAAACCAGCACTCCTGAGTTCGGGACAGATGACACGATCAAAACCGGACGATACAGAATCTAAGAAATTTTATGTGCATAACAATTCTAAAAGCAAGCAGAACGAGTGAGTGGAAGCTTTAGCTTATGCGCGCGATGGGCATCGTTGAGTGCTAATAGCATCTACTCGATCTGTAGTGATCAGGAGAAGAAAGGAAATCCTTCGCCTTATGAAGCAACTCCTTCCAGAGACCAAGACTTCTTGCCCATGCAAGCGAATCCGCAAGATAAATCACCTAGGAAACTTGATGTCATACCTGCTCTCGCTTCTAGTCATATTATAGGAGCCCATAGCAAATCCAATGGGACATTCGCCAATACGAAGACTGGAATAAGTAACAATATGCCTTCAAAGCGTCAAGCACTGGAGCAGGAACATATGCGAATAAGATCCAGGTGCGCACCTACAATTCCAGGTCAGGCGACTAGAAATAATATCCGTCCGGTACTACTCCTTCCTATTAATTATATATACTTTTACTGATGATCCGCAGAGCCAATCTATAGGACCAACACGAGTATATGCCAAATTTATCGAATTAGTCTCGCCTGTGACTGGCAAAAAGGAGCCTGTTTCCGTCAAGTATGACAGTAATACGAAAGGAAATTGGATGACACGCGGAATAGCAAATAGATTGAAGCTGAAATGGCAACATGATGATGGAGTGAGAGTTGCATACTTCAAAGGGAAGGAACTCAAATCGATTCAAAGATTTGTCTCGTTGGATTGTTCCAGGCATAAAGACAGTCCTCTACGAACTCACACCTTTTACCTATGTGAGCATCTCTCATTCGATGTGCTGTTCGGCTCGGATTGATTTCAAAAATCGATTGACTCCGGGGTACTAGAGTCTGAGAGAAGATAAGTTGATATCCAGGAGTTACAAAACTATAGAATCTACGTCGATTGGTTGAAACTCTCAACCGGGAGACTGGGTTGATTTGCAATTTACGATGCTTTCGTCAAGATGCATGGTGTTCTACTGCTTGTTTCTACAGCAATTGGCCGAATGGAATGCTTTTATGACTGGAGCATAGTAAGTACATCGGGAATGTCTTTTGTACTTGAATTTCCTGCAATGTGTTCGGAGAAGGCTACCGTACGCTGGCCATCGGCCCAAAAATTGTGTCGCGGGTGATTACAGTTGGATTCCATTCATTAACTAACTGCTTCGGAACCGGTCTTAGACAGCCTACTAGATAAAGGGGTGATCGCCAAGG
>Ga0335073_10010181_pt1 | contig 13203 bp, 16 predicted proteins | sample Lox_Sample_22_FD_207093 | JGI IMG/M metagenome (GOLD analysis project Ga0335073, IMG submission 207093) | Soil microbial communities from Loxahatchee National Wildlife Refuge, Florida, United States - Lox_Sample_2.2 | ecosystem: Environmental > Terrestrial > Soil > Wetlands | place: USA...
GGCAGCTTCTATTTTCTGGGACGCGCGGTGGAACGCGGCGGCGCGGATGTGTCTCACGCTGGCGGCGATTATGGCACGCGCTTCCTGGCTACCGCGGGCGTGCTGAATCTGCTGGCCGCGCTCCACGCCTTCGAAGCCGCACGAGGCCGCAAAGCATGATGCCGCTCGGTCCGATCACGCTGACGCACTTGCAGGCCTTTCTGCTGTTCGCCGCGATCATTTCCATCGCCTTCGGCTTTCTGGGGCGGCGCAACCCGAAGGATCGCGTGCGCTATATTCTTTGGACCTTTGTGCTGTTCCTGCTGATCGGCATAGGCATCGGCTGGGCCATGTTTCCGTTTTCCCGTTGATTCCGTAAGCAGCAATGCCGCGCCGCTGAATTGACAGCGATTTTCGGCGGATGCTATCGTGAGTAAAAGGGCCGAGGTAGCTCAGTGGTAGAGCAGCCGATTCGTAATCGGCGGTCCTCGCAGAGCCGAAGTAGCTCAATGGTAGAGCACCTCATTCGTAATGAGGGGGTTGACGGTTCAAGTCCGTCCTTCGGCTCCAACTTTTTTAGGCAACTTCCAATAGACTTACAAAACGGGCTATCCCTGCGACCCCTTTAACTTCTCCGCAGCTTGCAGCAAACTCCCGGTAGACTCCTCCAGCTTCGTGGTCGCGTCGTCGAGGTTCCTCGTGCTCACAATCTGGTATCGCATGAACACCGACCGGGTCTTCCAGCCGCCAATCGCCATCGCGGTCTTCTCGTCCACGCCTGCGGCAATGAGATTGCGGGCACCGGAGCGTCGCAGGTCGTGAATTAGAAGAGCCGGGAATCCAGCCTTCTTTCTTGCCGCTTCCCATTCCTTGCGGAGGTTTCTCGAATCGAAGGCTTGACCGATGCGGAACTTCTTGCGTAGCAGGTCGGCGAGTTCGGTCGAGAGCCGCAACAGTAGCGGTTCCTTGTTCTTCGTCTGAATGCCCTCCAATCGGACATACATCTTTCCGTCCCGCTCTTCGACCTGCGACCACTGAATTTTCTTCGCGGCTCCCGACCGGCAGCCCGTCTGGTACATGAACAGCACGATTGAGTGCAGGTGTTCGGGCAGTTTTGCTAATACCCGGGCGAACTCGTCTGCTTCGACGAAGCCTGTGCGGACATTCTCTTCCTTGAGCATCGGGACATAAGGCACGAAGACCAGCTTCCCGTCGCGGCGGGCGATGTTGAGCATCCGGCGCACTAATGCCAGTTGCCGGTTCACGCTCGCCGGTCGGAGACCTTGTTTGAGCAGCTTGTTCTTGAAGGCGTGGAGTAGCGTCGTGTCAATTGATTTGCAGAGCTTCCCCTTAAAGAAGGGGTCGCAGTGTTGGGTGAGTCCGGCAGGGAGACCAGACTTGTATCTCTTGAGTGAGCGGTTGCCTTTGTCCCGGTAGTCTTCGAGCAGAGCCTCGCGTGCGTCCTCATACCTCCACTTCTTCATCTCGGCGAGTGGGTAGCCTTGTCCCGATTGTTCGAGCTTCTTGCGGAGCATCTCCTCGGCCACGGAGCGCAACTCAGACTTCGTTGATTCCTGAATCGTGGCTCCCGTGATGGGGTCGGGGTACGAAATGTAGAGGAACCGCGACCCCTTGCGGTTGAAGATGCCGCCAGTGCCGGGGAATCGCTTCATGCCGTCACCTTATTGGCTTCGAGCCAACGGTCGAGTTCATGGCGGTCAATGATGAACCGCTTGCCCGCCTTTGTGAACTTCAACTCACGACGCCAGATGAGCGCACGGATGAACTTCACGCTCGTGGACAGGTAGGCAGCCGCACCCTGCACGGTTAACGCTCTTGGGTTTTCAGTTTGTGTGGTCATAGCTTCGCCTCGCCGGTTTCCCGGAAGACGAAGCCTCGGCGCTAGGCCTTCGTGGTGACTGCTCTCAGAGCATCCCGTGGGTTGGCTGCGGTCAGGTTTTTGTCTACCTGAGACGCTCCTCACGTGTGAACATGTGGTTCTCGCTACGGGCAACGCCCGCATTAGCAACTGCTCTGAGCCGTGGATAGTGTGGAGGGACACGGAGTGAAACCCAATGGTACGGACGGGCTACTAACGTGGTACTTCGACTTCACCTTTTTCATCGCAAGGCTCCCACACGAGCCGGAACCATTGGGCGTCGCCTAGGAAGAGCTTCCCATCCAAATGAATAGGCTCCCGGTACTCGGCGACCGTGATGAGACCTTCTGACGTGATGGCTCCGTAGACCGTGACTTCCTTCCACTCGCCGATGGTCCCGATGCGTTTGAGTTCAGGCTTTGACAAAGGTTTTCGTCTCCACCTTGCCAGTTTTCAAACAAACCTCGACGTAGGTCACGCGGTTCCCGCAGGTCGTCATTGTGATGCGCTTCCCGTCCTGTATCCAGACTTGAGGCATGGGTGCGGTGTCACTCGGGTTCCGATTCATAGAAAATCCCCTTTCTCGCGGCGACGAGAGCGTTGTTAGCTTCCAAGATTCGAGTCCCGGAGAACGACAACTCGACGACGATTTGGGTCAGGCTCTCTTCAAGAGCTTCGGGCGTATAGCTGTCCTCTTCGAGAAGCACTGACTTCAAACGACCGAGAACGAGCCAGTGCGCTTGCATGGCTTCGAGAGCTAACCGGCGTTGGGGTCGAACATCCCTCACGGATATTCCTTGCGGATGAAATCCTCGAACGCCTTCCACGCGGCTTCTTCCTCTGGTGTGTTTTTCGCCGCTTGCCATGCGTCGTAGAGTTTACGTAGTCGCCTGTCCCTCGCAATGTTTATCGGCGACAGCATGTCAACGCCGGTGTCCTCGAAAACCTTTTTGCGTAATTCACTCATCGAGGTCATCGAGTATCCCCTCAAACTCTGACCACGTGCGCTCCATCGCAGCGGCAAGCTCCAGATGCAAGATGGCGATGGACTCGTAGAAGGCGTGCTTCTTGTAGCTGTGGGTCTGGTCAAGAAGGTCGCGGAGCCGCGAGATAGCGGCCCCACAATCATCGAGTCCAGCATGGGCACCTAAGGTCGAGATGGACCCATTGGGGTATCGCATTAGGACTTGGCTTCTGCCTTCCGCTTGGTTGCCCAACGCTTCTTACCAGCCTCAGAGAGCTTTTTGCGGGCTGCCGCCGAGAGATGACGCGTCTTACCCCTACGGTGCCCGCCAGAGGCTTCCTTAAGCATTCCTATTGCGCTCTCGATAGCCCGTAGCTGCTTGGTTAGGACTTCCCTGTCGGCTCTCAACGCTTCGAGGCTGTTCATGGTTGAGCCTCCCTCCCCGAGAGGCCGGCCATTATACCAAGCGAGTAGCCTGAAAAATTAGTTACAGAACCCTTAAATGAGAAGGTCTCGGGCACAGCGGAGCCTGCGGAGCCGGAGTCTCCGAAGGCTCACTGACGCTAATGGAGGGGCCATGGGGAAGTTAGAACTACCCTACAACCCCGCAAGTGATGACCCGACACGGTCACACCACGGCGGGAATCAAGAATCAGACGGCGCATTTCAGGCTGGCAATAAGGAAAATTGGGTGGAGTTGACGTACCTCGCCATCCTGACGGCTGGTTTGCGAGGCAACACTCCAGAAGAGGTCGCCGAATACTGGAGTCAGATGCTAGGCCGCGAAGTCACAGTTCTCACGATTCGTCCACGGTTTACAACGTTGCTGAAAGATGGGCGCATCAAGCGCACCAACCAGCGACGGGAGTCGTTACTCGGCGGCAACTCTCGTGTCTGCGTGGCGACGGTCTACGGGCCACTGGAATGGCGTGACACACGAGTTGAGCAAGACCCGGAGCCGGACCACATCCGGCTGTTCAAGTTGTGGGGTGGTGAAACGTTGCTCGACGACGACCAGACATCGGCACCAGAGGTTGGAGCCGAGGTTCCGCGAGTTTTCTGACTACGGAAGTCTTAATTGTCGAGAGGATGACCAAACATCTTCGGGGGCGGGTTGCCAAGACCTTCCCGCCCTCAGTTTCTTCGACAAAGGTCGGCGGCTTCGACACCCGCAGGTAATTCTCACAAAGGTCTTGGACATGACAAAATCTAAAGGTTTTAAGAAGCTCCCATTCTCATGGCGTCAATCCGTCATGAAGAACCTCAAAGGTGTGAACCTCAGCGTGTGGTTGTACCACTACTGGCGCACTGATGCCGGTAACATCGAAGTCGAAGTCTCCATCCCTGAAGGAATCAACGACTAGCGGAGGTTCCTCCCCATGCGCGGCACGAACTAGCCCCCGTGCCGCTTCCAAAAAGATGGGATTGGCGGAGTTATCCCAATTTGCAAAATCACCTATGAAGCGCAGTAACGCATTGCGGAGGTCAACGTCCTTTGTACCCGGTTTTCCTTGGACCTGCGGAAGGATATTACGGGCGCGCTGTTTGAATACATCGGGACAGCAAGGGTCGCATGGGTCTGGCAAGAGAAGCGACATGAGTATCGCTCGACACGCAGCTAGAGGTCGCCGTGCCCACCAAAGATGGAGCGTACTCGGGTGGCCGTGACGAATTGACTTTTCGCAAGCGGAGTGTTTGCTCACGAGAGCAATGGGGAAATCCACTTCAGCCAGACGTTTGCATTCTTTGGGAATCATTCGGTCAGTGATTTCTCCCTCAGCCTTTGTCGGTGTTCCCGCCAGCATTGGGGTAGAGACGTGGGTCCAAGGACGCCCGGGTGATTGCGCTCAGTGTCAGGTAATAGTGTTCAATCTTCATAACTTCGTGCCATGGCATTTTCGCTGGATTCAAGATGGGTTCGTTGAGCAAAGGCGAACTGCTCTTACACTCTGTGACAACGTAGAGCCAGTAGCAGTCCGAACGGTCTTCCGCCACTCGCTTCTCATTGGGTGTGAGGCAAACCGTCCCCGTGCTGGCTCCAATTCCTTTAACCTCTATCAATCGCAACTCGCCGGATTTCGTGTCTAGGCTGGTGAGGTCGTAGCCGAGATTTTTCTCGTGCACATCTTCAACCGTGCGGCCCTGACTGGTTTCATATTCAACGACCACACGCATCGCGGTCGCCTCGGTCTCAGGGTCAGTCCGCAGATTCACGATGTCCGGGCGGTCCCGCTCGGGATGCGGAAGCACTAAGATACTGGTCATCCGCTCGACGCCCTGAATTGAGAGTGACTTCTCTCGTTCCATCTCCTGCCTGCGTGTCTCGCGGCGGTGCATCAGAAGGGAGTGTCGGTCTTCCGCTTGCTTTAAGTTTCCAGCGGCCCCTTCGGCGTTCCGCTGAGCCTCTTCCTCCCACCTGCCAATCGCTGCGTCTTCTTTTGCGATAAGTTCCGTCAGAGAGAGTTCGATATGTGCCAAGATGCGCTCGACCTCCGCAACTCGGTCTTGCCTCACTTCTTCTAAGAATGGCAACAATGCGTTCTGTTGCAGCCACTCTGTTGGCTCGGGCGCATTGACGACTTCGGGCAAATTCTCGGGAGATTCAGCGGGTTGCAAGTTTGCCAAAATTGTCGGGCCGGACAGCCGGAGTTGGCCACCGGATTCGATTTGAACGCCAAAAAGTCGCTCATGAACTACATGACCAAGGCCATCCACGACCCTTGCGCGATAGAAATCGAAACGGGTTGGGCTATCAATCTCCAGTGAGTAAAAGCAAGCTCCCTGACTGAGAGAGTCTTGCGCCTTTACGTAGGCGTGCCGCCGCAGAGCCTCGAACAGAGGGTGTCCCGGAGTGACCCACTCCAGACTGTTTTTCTCAGCGGTCTCGCGGTCGGTCGAAAAGCGTGGGTACCTTGCCGCTAGTGGTTGGCATCTCCAATCCGACTGGTTCTCGTACTGCTTGAGGATTCCCGGAGTAGCGGTTGGTTCGAACGTATATGGAAGGGTGGCAAATGTCTTTAGCGTGAGCGGCACGAGCGGTGCCGCATCGTTGATGAATCTTGCGATAGTTTCCGGCACGAGTCGGCGTTCTTGCGCTCGGGCGCGACGCTCGACGAGCATTTCAAGGTTGAGGCTCTTGGTGGCGAGTCCTTCGAGCGCATTTTGGCAGATAGCCCGGAAGCGGTCTTCCTTCACGTCGCGCAAAAGGCGTTCTTCCAAATCGGCGTTGCCAATCTTGCCCGCATAGTAGTCACGCAGGATGCGCTCAATTTCGTTCGGCGGCAGAATCTCACCCACAACATTGAAAACTGAATCGTCTTCGAGCGCGTTGCGGATTTCTTGCAATTTCTCTAGCAAACGCTGGAGGACATGCCCCTCGATAGTGTTCGTAGCCACAAAATTGAAGATGAGGCAATCCTTCGTTTGAAGGTAACGATGGATACGCCCCATCCGCTGTTCTAGGCGATTCGGATTCCAAGGGATGTCGTAGTTGAAGAGGATGTTGCAACACTGCAAGTTGATGCCCTCATCCCCGGCTGCGGCAGCACGATTCGACTGTGACTTTACGAAGGCCGTAACTTCCCGGTATAGCTCGTCCTCAGGGCCATCAATATGAAAATCAACAGTGTGAGGGATACGTTTGGTAAAGATTTTCTTAGCTTCCCACGTGCCATCCGGCATTCGCTGTGGAAAGTACACCATCGCTTCCTTGGTGCGCCGCAGGTAGAACGGTGCGCGACGGCGCTCCATCGCTTCGCGGATAGATTTCACGTCCGCATAGGCATCCTCGTCCAAGAGTTGGAGAAAGAGGCTGAAGTTTACGGGGTCACCTTTGTGTGGTGTGGCGGTGAGTAATAAAAGATGGTCCGAAGAATCACGCAGCAATTCTCCGAGAGCATAGCGTGCAGTTTTCCTTGATGGCGGACTCCACGACATCCTGTGGGCTTCATCAACAATTACCAAATCCCACCGGACCTGCTTGAGGCCGGGGAGGATGTTTTCTCTTTTCGCCAAATCGAGAGATGTGACGACCTGCTTTTTCTCTATCCATTGGTTTAGCCCGTACTGGTCGCGGATGGCGTCACCGCTTTGAACGTCGAATGATTCATGAAACTTGTCCCATAGCTCGCGTCGCCATTGGAATGTAAGATTTGCGGGGCAGACGATGAGAACACGTTCGGCGAGTCCCCGTAACTTCAATTCGCGGATGAGCAAACCCGCCATGATGGTCTTGCCTGCTCCGGCGTCATCCGCAAGCAGAAACCTGACACGCGCGAGCTTTAGCAGGTAGTCGTACACCGCTTCTAATTGGTGAGGCAGCCTTACTGCGAGAGGAGCAACAACGCGGCCCGGACTTCGTTCGTCTCGCAAACGCTCTCTCCGCGCTCTACCCAAAGGAAAGCGAGGAAAAACGTTTGTTGGACGCAATGTTATTGGCGGTGCCCCGGAACTAGCACCGTTTTGTGGAGTTTCGACTATGAGTCGCCCATGCTTTTGCGATGGCACCAATGATAGCTGCCGGTTTTGCGGCGGGACTGGCATACTCCCCGACGACCTCGACTCGTTGTCCGGTCACTCGCATTACGAGTTCGCGTCGAAGGATGAGGGCAATACAGGGGGGCGTCTTCCCGAAGAACATTCGGGCTTCCTACCGGCGGAACTGGTTCTCGGTCGCAGAAGGCATTCAGCCGGTCGGAAAAATCGCAAATCACGGTCAATTGCGGTCGAACAATCCCGGTTGACGACTTCACCCTCCCCTTCACCACTGGCCACTAAGAAACCGACCACCCTCCCCAAATTGTCGCCACTCCAAAATGGAGAAGACTTCTTAACGTCAATTGGCGAATGCCCGAACTGTGGATTGAAATACCGGAAGGATGTGCTGAAGAGTCATATATCAAAGTGTCAGAAAAAGAATCCTACCCGGCTTTCACTTTCGAGTCAGCACAAGAGAAATACCCACGAGATTCCTGAAACCCAAGAAGCGACGGCTCCAATTCCCATGACTTCGTTCAGGACGGGACTGAAATGTGAGCCGTGTCCCTTTTGCAAGGCAATGGTGAGGTCCGACCGCCTTTCAAAGCATATTGTCAAAGTTCACGACAGGCGTCGAAAGCGAAGAAAAAGTAACTCGCAAGAACCGTACACGGTGTCGGGTGGTTTGCCTAGCCTTGGTAAACGCCGGTAACAGCGAAAGGAAGAGATGGGTAGCCGGGGGACAAGTGGAGCCACAAAAATCACTCTTAGATGAGCTTGATGGCGATTACTTAGTAGTGGTTGCGGACCGCAAGCAGGTCGAAGCTGGTGATACCAGCGAAATAGTGCCTATTCTCCATAGCTTGCTACAGCCCGAGACCGCTAAGAAGTTTTTCGAGAGGGTGGACCTTTCCTTCAGCGGTTATGACCAAGACCCGAGGGAGTTGCACGAGATTGTGGAGGTGCGCGATTTTGTGCTCAAACTCGATGAACAATTCCCGTACTGGTGCTATTTCCTAACGAAAGTGGGACACGGCCTCAGAGTAGTCATGTTCTGTTTTTGTCCTCCGTATCTGAAGCCCGAGGCTCAACAGGAAATTTGGCCGGAACGGATGAATGCATACCTTATCAACCGTGGATTTCCAGCCATGGCCGCTGTTTGCCAGCTTGCTGGCTGGTCAGATGACCAAATCATGCAATTGAACGACCGGGTCGTTGAATACCTGTCGTCCGGCTGGCCAAGCTGGAAATAAGCACGTCCTTCAATTTGGAAACTAGCTGGCATAAACATGCTGCAATACGCCTCGAAGCATTACCAACACTTCGGAGGCTTGCTTAAGGTCAGTTGGACATTCGTGCAGCACATCATCTGCGACATCGGCAATTTTGCGAGCCATTCGACGAATCGTTTTATCAATTATGCCCGCTCCCTCGGCCTCATCCAAGAGGTCATCCATCTTCACGAAAGTTCCCGTGCCTTGATAGCCGAGATTTTCCTTCAAAGCCTGTTCCATCGCAGCCCTACACAGTGCAACAGACGCCTGCGGCAACCCGTAGATGTATGTTCGAGCAGCCTCGCGCAGGTAGCCGTTGGTTACCTTCGACGGCAGACGTGAACCTTCGAGCCGAGAAAGCTCCATAGTGCGTTTTACGCATCCGGGAACAGCCGCGACTGCTTGCCGAGTATAACGGGCGTCGAGAAAAGAATTGATTGCGTCTGGCATCTGCACAACCAATTTTTCAACCGCTGCCAAATTGCCATCTTTCAACGTTTCGCGCGATGTGATTACTTCGTCCGCGACAATGCGAACGACTCTACGAATTTCCTCTAGTTCGGCGCGTTCCGTAGGTGTGGAATCGTGGTCGTCTTCGTATTCGAGCGTATCAATGAAACTCTGAACATGCTGTGATAGTGTCAAATCATCGCTCATGGGGCACGCTTCCCGTTCTCATCGAACGCTTACAGTGATAAAGTTCAATGTTCAGCAAAGGTCATTCTAGTCACCTATGGAACCTTGGTACAAGAACGCAACCCCACGAGCGGAGGTCCGAGAAGGACGCTCTTTCAACCCCGATGAATTTGCCATTGCCTTGGAGCAGGTAGCAGCGGGCAAGGGCCCTGACGATTACCGCGACCCGGTAAAGTTCTTCTCGCGCACGTGCTTCACTCGCGCTCTGACTGAGCACATGGGAATGGTTCTACGCCGTTTGGCTGGCAGAACCGAAAACTCAGCGCCCGTGATGTCGCTTGTGACTCAGTTCGGTGGGGGCAAGACCCACACACTGACGGCACTCTTTCATCTCGCCAAGCACGGCAAGCAGGCGAAAAATGACCCGGCTATCGTCCAACTTCTCTCTTCTGTCGGGCTGAGCGATGTTCCGACCGCGAAAGTCGCCGTCTTCGTGGGCAACGCTTGGGACGGTGGCGAGGGACGAGAAACGCCTTGGATTGACATCGCACGTCAGCTTGCGGGCGAAGCGGGGGTGGCGGCGCTCGGGCCGTCCGCGAAGGACATTCCACCCGGCACAATGGCGATTGCGAAGCTCGTCGAGGCCGCAGGCGGCTCTGTCCTGATTCTCTGCGATGAAGTCCTGAATTACATCAATCGCTATCGCGGCAGTGAAGCGGAGAAGTTGCACGCATTCCTCCAAAACCTGACCGTCGCCATGACGGGGACAGAGCGTTCTGCCGCCGTCATCAGCTTGCCACGCAGCCAAGTGGAGATGACAGACTATGACCTGCAATGGCAGGAGAAGATAAATAAAGTGGTTCGCCGCGTGGCGAAAGACCTGATTGCCAACGATGAAGCCGAAATCAGCGAAGTGGTTCGAAAGCGATTATTCGAAGACATCGGTTCGGAGCGCGTAAGAAAGGCCGTTTCCAAAACATACGCAGACTGGTGCTTCGAACGCAGAAACCAACTGCCTCCAGAGTGGACGGCAGTGGATAGCGCCACGACTGAGGCAAAAGCACGGGAGTTCCTCCGTGCACGGTTCGAAACCTGTTATCCGCTACATCCTGCCACGCTTTCGGTCTTTCACCGCAAATGGCAAGCACTGCGGCAATTCCAGCAAACTCGCGGTGCGCTTGCGATGCTCGCTCAATGGCTCTCTTTCGTCTACAAGGATGCGTATACGAAGGCTCGTCAGGAGCCTCTCATTACCTTAGGTTCTGCTCCTCTTGAGTGGCAGAGCTTCCGAGCCGCTGTGCTAGGGCAGTTGGGGGAGAATCGGTTACAGGCAGCCATTGATGCTGACATCGCTGGTCAGAACAGCCACGCCAGAGCATTGGATGCGGACACGAGTGGGACACTAAAGGACATTCACCGCCGCGTGGCTACGACAATCCTGTTCGAATCCTCTGGCGGGCAGACGGATAAGAGCGCCCACTTGCCAGAGCTACGGTTCGCTCTCGGGGAGCCGGGTCTCGAAACGACCTCGATTGACCTCGCTGCTTCACAAATGGAAGCAAGGGGCTTCTTCATTCGCAAGAAAGGCACGGATGGATTTCAATTCGGATTCAAGCCGACGCTGAAAAAGGTCGTGAATGACCGTCGCGCCTCGTTGGACGAAGAAGAGATTTTGGTTGAGACCAAACGAATTGTGGAAAAGGAATTTCACCGGAACAAGAGCCTGCCAGTGATTCAGTTCCCTGATGACGGTGCTGCCGTTCAGGAAACAACGAAGCTGTCGCTCGTGGTGCTCAGCCCGGAACAGGAGTGGACGGAGGATGGTGCCTTACGCTCCAAACTCGCCGAATGGACAAAGAATCGAAATAATTCGCCTCGGCTGTACCCCGGAGCCTTGATTTGGTGTGTACGGAAGCAAGGCCGTGAACTCAGAAACAAAGTCGAAACGTTATTGGCTTGGCGCAAAGTAAACAGGGAATACCTCGACGGGACGCTGGCCGGGGAGTTCGACCGCACAGACAGCGAAGAAATCAATACGAAGCTGAAGGACGCCGAGGATGCGGCTGTTGACGAGGTTTGGGCCAGCTACCGTTACATCGTCCTATACGACAACAAGGCGAACGGCGGATTGAGCGTGATTGACCTCGGCGCGGGGCACGCAAGTTCGGGCGAGACTTTGACGGCGAGGGTCGTCACCACTTTGAAAACCCGTGCGCTACTAAACGAGTCTCCCGGCGCTGGTTACTTGGAACGCAGGTGGCCGGAACCATTCAAGAAATCGGGGGCGTGGCCCGTATCTGCTCTCCGCCAAGCCTTTCTCAACGGCACCCTTGAACGTGTGCTCGACCCCGACGCTTACCTGCGTGGCCGCCTTCCTGAGTTTGTAATGAAAGGTGACTTTGGATTTGCTTCCGGTCAGAAGTCAGAGGGCGGATACGCCCGGATTTGGTTCAATGAGTTGCTGCCGTCAGAAGAAATCAGCTTCGACTCCGACGTGTATCTACTGCTTGGAAAGCTGACTCAAGAGCTAAAAGACTCTAAGGGCAAGCTGACGGTCGTGGAACCGCCCACGCCCGGAGCCGCTACCTCGCCTGATATGGCGGGCACAGAACCAGCGGGGCCTTTGTTTGGTCAGCCTGTTCAACCCGGCTCGGGGGAATCACCCTCTGTACAAGGCAAGAGTAGGACGCTCCGAATTTCAGGCGAGATTCCAACAGAAGTTTGGAATCGGCTCGGCAGAACGCTGTTGCCCAAGCTCAAGACGGCAGGCGAACTCCACCTTGAGATTGATGCCTCCATCGAGATTAAATCGGACAGCAATGGCCTCCGGCAGGAAATAGAGCAAATCCTCCGCGATTTGAATCTTACGGACAAGGTGAGGGTGGAATTGAAGTAGCTACCGTGGCTCGAAACTTGTCGTAGCTGACCGCGAGTTCTATCCCTACTCTCATGTCCGTTGCGACGATTGGCTCCGAGTCGAGTGTCAGGGGCTAGTGTTGAAGGACGTTTTCGATGGGTGTGAGAGCCACAACCCATCCTCGCTTCGTGAGTTGCATGTAGTAGGCTTTGCCTCGTAGATATTTCCGGCGAGCCGCGATTTGCTTCATGACTCGTTTCTCTTCCGATGTTTTCCCCGGGAATGATGATTTCCGCTTCGGGATACCGTAACCCGAGTGCATCCACGAGAAGTCGTCGCACCGTCGAGCGAAAATCAGCTTCGGGTCCGTCTTGACGTGCGAGAAGACCTTTCCGCCCTTCGTATGTTTCGCCACACCTTTCGTCTTTCCTAAGAACTGCCAATTGTCACCCTTGTAGGAATGACCATCACGCGACTCGCCTTCCCGGACTACAGCTTCGCCGACGAACGTCTCGAAAGCTATCGGCTCCGTGGCATAAAGGTCGAACCAGATGAAGGGCACGACCTTGCGCCAGATGGAAAGCACTTCCTGCATGAGTCCGCGTTCGTGGACTATCAACCGGCAGACCGTGTTGTTCACGATTTGCTGGATGACTTCTTTTCGGTTTGCCTTCGTGATGCCGAAGAACTTGTCTCTAGCACCGACAGCTTTAACCGCTGACCCTGCGGTGATGATGCCCACCTTTTCGCGGCGACGCCAGATGATGAATTGAATCTGACGACCGATTTCGCCTTTATTGGGCACGTAGTGCTCATCACGGATGGTCTTGTAGCGTTGGTCCTCGCGGGAGCAAAATTCGAGAACTATGTCGGGGAAAAGGCTCATGCCTAAAGTAGGCCATAGCAAGTTCTCTGGAACGGGCGAAAAAGTACGCCGTGTGTCGTTCTTTGAAATCGCTTCCAACAGACTTACAACTTCAGTGAGGAAAAGAGGGGCACGTACTGGAACTTCCGGGAATACAGCCGGAATGAAAAGAAACGACTTGACACGATGGGGAAAGCAAGACTGTTCTTTCGTAATCGGCAGGTCGTGGGTTCAACTCCCACTCTCGGCTCCAGTTCTTTCACTTAGCAATCA
>Ga0335073_10010182_pt1 | contig 13203 bp, 6 predicted proteins | sample Lox_Sample_22_FD_207093 | JGI IMG/M metagenome (GOLD analysis project Ga0335073, IMG submission 207093) | Soil microbial communities from Loxahatchee National Wildlife Refuge, Florida, United States - Lox_Sample_2.2 | ecosystem: Environmental > Terrestrial > Soil > Wetlands | place: USA: Florida...
GGGACCGGCGTCGAGCAACTGGTCGGCGAGGGGCTGGTCGACTACGCCGCGCGGCAGCGCTCGCCCGCCGCGCTCGCGCTGCTGTCCGGTATCGCGTGCCTCGGCACTTCGCGCCAGGCCGCCGCGGCGGAGCAGGCGGCCATCACGCTGATCGACGCCGGCGTGCGCACCCCGGGCTGGGCCGAGCACCTCGGCGCGGTTTCGCCCGCCGAGTGCTACGTGAACCCCGATCAGTGGGGCGACCAGGACGAGATCATCTGCGTGTTCAGCTACGCGGGCGAGGAGCCGCACGCACTCGTGACCGTCGTCGACTACAACGCGTCAGGCATGATCAGGGACGGCTGGGTCAGCTCGCAGGTCGACCGGCTGCTTGAGCACTGCAGTCGGGTCTCCGTGGCGGCACCTGGCCGCCCCGAGGACGGCTTCAGGGAGATCGACGCGTTCCAGGCGAGGAAAATGCTGCAGGTCGCGCTCGCCGCTACCGACGAGGCGGAGGACCCGCCGGTCAGCGACTCCTTCGCCGCGCGGCACGCCTTCATCAGGGCCCGCATCCGTGCGCTCCCGCCGGCGCCCGGCCGCGGCCCGCGGCCCAAGCGGCAATGGACAACGGAACGGCGGGCGCTGCTCGCGGCGGAGTTCCTCGCCTCGGACGAGGCGGAGGAACTGTCCGACCGGCGGGCCGCCAGCCGGTGCGCCGACCTGATCATCGACTTCGGCTGCGACCAGGACAACGGGCGCCCGGAGCGGATGTCGCCCGCCAAGGTGCAGAACTTCATGCTCGGCTGGCTGCCGCGCAAGGTGCTGCTGTCGGTCGCCGACCAGAACGCTATGCCGCACGTGGTCGCCGCCTGGATCCGCTGGACGAGCCGGAAGCGCCTGCTGCGCGAGGCCGTCATCGGGCAGATGCTCGACACGCTGTTCGACTCGATGGCCACGTTCTCGCGCATCTACCGCGATCCTGCCGAGTTCGGCCTCGACGAGAAGCTCGTCGCCAGGCTGCTGCCCGACTCCGACCTTGAGGCGCTGCCGCGGCGCGCGTTCGCCTTCCCCATCCTTGAGGGGAAGCACGGCGGGGTCGACCTCTCCAAGCTCGACCCGGCCGACCCGGCCGACCGGCGGCTGCTGCTCGCCGCGGACCACGACACGCGCACCGGGTCGCCGAGCGCGGCAGGCGTCGGCCGCCACATCGACAGGCACCTGGCGCTCGCGGACCGGCTCTGGCGCGGCTCACCGCCCGCGCTGTGGGACGCCGCGCAGCGGCTGCTCGACACCGGCGAGGACCGCCACATGGTGCTGCACGCGCTGATGGACGTGCTCGACGCGGCGGGCGGAGACGAGGCCGCCCTCGAGATCGCGCTGCGCGAGCTCGCCACCGGGCTGAGCGACGACGACCTGAACGGCCTCACCAACCCCGACTCGTGATCCTCCGCCAGAGTCACGCTCCCGTTCTGGATAACTCAGCGCCGAAACCGCCGCCGCCTGGGGTCTCGATCACGAAGACGTCGCCAGGGGCGAGGTGCTTGCTGTCGCAGCCCTCCATGGGTGTCGTGGTGCCGTCTTGATGTTCGATCCAGTGGCGGCCGAGGGCGCCTGCGGCGCCGCCGCGCAGGCCGAAGGCGGGGACGCGGCGGTGGCTGGCGAGCGTGGTGACGGTCATCGGCTCGAGGAAACGGATGCGCCTGACGCCGCCGTCGCCGCCGCGCCAGCGGCCGCGGCCGCCGCTGCCGTGGCGGAGCGCGTAGGACTCGAGGCGCACCGGGTAGCGCCACTCGAGTACCTCGGGATCGGTGAGCCGCGAGTTGGTCATCTTGGTCTGCACCAGGTCGGTGCCGTCGAAGCCGTCGCCGGCCCCGGAGCCGCTCGCGACCGTCTCGTAGTACTGGTGCCGTTCGTTGCCGAACGTCACGTTGTTCATCGTGCCCGAGCCCTCGGCCATGACCCCGAGTGCGGCGTAGAGCGCGCCGGTGACCGCCTGGCTGGTCTCTACGTTGCCGGCGGCGACCGCGGCGGGGTACTCAGGCGACAGCATCGTCCCCGGCGGGATGATCACCGTGAGCGGCTTGAGGCAGCCGGCGTTCAGCGGTATGTCCTTGTCGACCAGGGTGCGGAAGACGTAGAGCACGGCGGCCATCGCCACGCTCGACGGCGCGTTGAAGTTGCCGTCAAGCTGCGGGCTCGTGCCCGTGAAGTCGATGACGGCCGTTTTCGCTGTCTTGTCGACGGTGACCTTGACCTTGATGCGCGCGCCGTTGTCGAGCTCGTAGTCGCAGGTTCCCTCGCTGAGCGCGGTGATGACGCTCCTGACCGCCTCCGCGGCGTTCTCCTGGACGTGGCTCATGTAGGCGTGCACCACGTCGAGGCCGTACTGCGCGACCATGCGGCGGAGCTCAACCGCGCCCTTCTCGTTGGCGGCGGCCTGGGCGCGCAGGTCGGCGAGGTTGGTCGCGGTGTTACGTGACGGGTACTGCGCCTCGGTCAGCAGACTGGTCGTTTCGGCTTCCCGTAGGCGGCCGCCCGCGACGAGGAGCCAGTTGTCGATGAGGACGCCTTCCTCCTCGATCCTGGTGCTGGCCGCGGGCATCGAACCGGGAGAGATGCCGCCGATCTCGGCGTGGTGGCCGCGTGAGGCGACGTAGAACCAGATGTCGCGCGGGTGCGCCTGCGCGGCCGGGTCCGCGGGGGCGGCCGGCTCCGCGTGCACGGCATGGTCCGCGGGGGCGAAGACGGGGGTGATCACCGTGACGTCGGGGAGGTGGGTGCCGCCGTGGTAGGGATCGTTGAGCGCGTAGACGTCGCCTGGCTTGCTGCGGCCCTTGTTGCGGTCTATCACTATCTTTACCGATTCGCTCATCGAGCCGAGGTGCACCGGGATGTGCGGGGCGTTGGCGATGAGGTTGCCGCCGGCGTCGAAGATCGCGCAGGAGAAGTCGAGCCGTTCCTTGATGTTGACGGAATGCGCGGTGGACCGCAGCCGCTCCCCCATCTGCTCGGCCACCGCCATGAACAGGTTGGAGAACACCTCGAGCAGCACCGGGTCCGGTTCGGCGGGCTCAGCGGGCTCAGCGGGCTCAGCGGGCTCAGCGGGCTCAGCGGGCTCAGCGGGCTGCCGGACGGCGGGCTCGCCGGCCGCCGCGGTGAGCCGCGCCGGGGCGGCCGGGCCTGCGGCGGCACGGGCGGTGACCCGGGCCGTGACGCGGGTGAGGAGCAGGTCATGACCGGCCGTCACCGCGGCCTGCCAACCGGGCTCGACCACGGTCGTGGCTAGGTCCTCGGCGATGATCGCGGGGCCGGCCACCGTCTGCCCTGGCCGCAGGGCGGCGCGCCGGTACAGCGGGACCGTCGCCCACTCCCCCGCGGCGAACATCTGTACCCGCTCGGCCGCCTCCGGTTCGCCCGCCTCCGGGACACGCGCCTCCGGGACGCCTGCATCCGGGACGCCTGCCTCCGGGACGCCCGCCTCCGGTGCGGGAGTGACCGCGGGGCTGCCCGCGACGGCTGTCTCCACCGAGACCGCCTCGACAACGACGGGCTTGTCCGGCATGAGGAAGGAGAAGCGCGTCAGGTAGGCCTGCTCGAAGGCCTCCGTCATCTCCGCGAGCGGGCCGTAGGGAACCTGGAGCGGGGTGTCCGTGCCGTCGTAGCGGAGGTGGACCCGGCGAGTGACGTCGACTTCGGCGCCGGACGGCCCGTAGGCGGCGAGCTCGGCGCGGGCCGACTCTTCCATCTGCTTGAAGGCCTGCTCCGGCAGGCTTGCCGCCAGGGCGGCGGTGAGCGGGGCCTCGACGGCGGTCTCGCGCATCGCGATGACGTCGGCGAGGCCGATGCCGTAGGCGGAGAGCGCGCCCGCGAGCGGGTGGATGAGCACGCTCGTCATGTCGAGGGCGGCGGCCACCGCGCAGGCGTGCTGCCCGCCCGCGCCGCCGAAGGTGGACAGCACGTACCTGGTCACGTCGTAGCCGCGCTGTACCGAGATCTTCTTGATCGCGTTCGCCATGTTCTGCACCGCGATCTCGAGGAAGCCCGCGGCGACCTCCGCCGGGCCGCGGCTGTCTCCGGTCGCGGCGGCGATCTGGCGGGCCAGCCACGCGAACCGCGTTCTCACCGTGCCCGCGTCGAGCGGCTGGTCGCCTGCCGGGCCGAAGACCTTCGGGAAATGCGCCGGCTGCAGGCGGCCGAGCAGGACGTTGGCGTCGGTCACGGTCAGCGGGCCGCCGTGACCGTAGCAGGCGGGTCCTGGCACCGCGCCCGCCGAGTCAGGGCCGACCTGGTAACGGCCGTCGTCGAAGTGCAGCACCGACCCGCCGCCCGCGGCGACCGTGTGGATGGACAGCATCGGCGCGCGCAGCCGCACCCCGGCCACCTGGGTCTCGTACTGCCGCTCGAACTCGCCGGCGAAGTGCGAGACGTCGGTGGACGTGCCGCCCATGTCGAACCCGATCACCCGGTCAAAGCCCGCCGCGGCGGCGGTGCGGGCCATGCCTACGATGCCGCCTGCCGGGCCGGACAGTACCGAGTCCTTGCCGCGGAACGACGCGGCCTCGGCCAGCCCGCCATTGGACTGCATGAACAGCACCCGGACCCCGGCGAGCTCGGCGGCCACCTCATCCACGTACCGGCGCAGTACCGGGGACAGGTAGGCGTCGGCCACGGTGGTGTCGCCCCTGGAGACGAGCCGCATCAGGGGGCTGACCTCATGGGACTCGCTGACCTGCGTGAACCCGAGCCGCCTGGCGATCCGGCCGACCCGCCGCTCATGGTCCGGGTAGCGGTAGCCGTGCATGAAGACGATCGCGGCGGCGCGGAACCCGTCGGCGTAGGCCTGGCGAAGCGCCTGGCCGACGGCTCCCTCGTCCAGCGGGCGGATCAGCTCGCCGTCGGCGCCGACCCGCTCGGGAACCTCGATCACGCGGTCGTAGAGCTGCACGGCCAGCACGATGTGCCGGTCGAAGATCCGGGGCCTGCTCTGGTACGCGATGCGCAGCGCGTCGCCGAATCCCTCGGTGATCAGCAGGACGGCAGGCTCGCCTTTCCGTTCGAGCAGCGCGTTGGTGGCGACGGTGGTACCGAGCCGCACCGCGCCGATCCTGTCGGCGGGAACCGGCTGACCGTGCTTAAGGCCGAGCAGGTCCCTTACCCCCGCGACGGCAGCGTCCTGATACGCCGGGCTGACCGACAGCAGCTTGCGCGCGACCAGCGTTCCGTCCGGCCGCCTGGCCACGATGTCGGTGAACGTCCCGCCCCGGTCAACCCAGAAGTCCCACAAACCGTCCACCGTCCAAGCCTAAACGGCGCCCCGGCAGCCGCGGGCGCCCCGGTAGTCCCGTCCGAAACCCCGAGGAGTCCCCCTTCCGGTCAGCACGGGAGGGCTCGACCATGATCATGAAGGGTTGATGGTGCTATAACGCCAATAACCCTTCACGACACTAAAACCCTTCATGATCATGACAGCGGAGAACGCCGCAGCAGTTGGGGATGGGGCAGCCGGGGCGAAGGGGGCTCGTGGGGCGCGACGGATGTCGGGCCGGGAGATGGCTTTGGGCGGGGCTAGACGGTTAGTTCGGTGTAGGCGCCGCGGACGTCTTCTGCCGTGATTACGGTCAGGTCGGCGGCCGTGGCTGACTCGCCTAGGCGGCGGACGACGCGGACGTCGCGGCAGGCGCAGGCGCGCTCGAAGAGGGAGCGGGCGAACCGGCCGTTGCCGAGGTCGTCGATCTGGCCGATGAGCTCTGCCTGGCCGAAGATCTGGTCGAGGACGCGGATCGCCTCAGGCTCGAAGTCGTCACCCGCCTGCTCGGCGTGGATGACGGCGATCCTGGTCAGGTCCTTGGCGGTGTAGCTGGGGAAGACGACCCTGGTGCTGAACCTGGAGGCGAGGCCGGGGTTGGAGCGCAGGAACCGGTCCATGTCACCCGGATAGCCCGCCAGTACGATCACCAAGCGGTCCCTGTCGTCCTCCGCGCGCTTCAGCAGCGTCTGCACCGCCTCCGCGCCGAACGCGTCGCCACCGGAGTACCCCTCGTTGTGCAGCGAGTACGCCTCGTCGATGAACAGCACGCCGCCGAGCGCGGAGTCGACGAGCCGGTTGGTCTTGATCGCGGTCGAGCCCAGGTGCTCGCCGACCAGGTCCGCACGATGCGCCTCGACCACCTCCGGGCGGACGAGCAGGCCGAGCGCGGCGAAGATGCGGCCAAGGATCCGCGCGACCGTGGTCTTGCCGGTGCCCGAGGGGCCGGTGAAGACGAAGTGCCTGGCGGGCGGCTGGCTGGCGAGGCCCTGCCGGTCACGCAGCTTCGCCACCCGTAGTTGCGCGGCGATCGCGCGCACCTGCTGCTTGACAGGCTCGAGCCCGACGAGCTCGTCAAGCTCGGCGATCGCCGACTCCAGCGTCGGGGTGTCCTCGTAGCCGCGCAGCCGCGAGGTCAGCTCGGCGAACGCCCGCTCCAGGTCGGCCGCGCCGACCGTGATCAGGTCCTCGGCGCGCGGGTCGCCGCCCGCGCCCATCACCCGGACGTCACGCGCCTGCCCGGCCTTCTCCAGCAGCGTCCTGACGAACCGGCCGTTGCCGAGCTCGTCGGTGATCCTGCGGCGGCTCACCTCGTCAAGCATCCGCCACAGCACCGGGCGCGCGTCCGGTGCGAGGCGCTCCCCCCGGCCCGACAGCTGCCGCTCGGCCAGCGCGAGCATCTCCTCCGCCGAATAGGTGGGGAACCTGATGCGCGTCGCGAACCGCGACGCCATGCCCGGGTTGGAGGCGAGGAACGCCTCGGTCTGCTTCTCGTAGCCGGCCAGGATGATGATCAGGTTCTCCCGGTCGTCCTCGGCCCGCTTGAGCAGCGTCTGCACCGCCTCGGCGCCGAACCGGTCGCTCTGCCCGTCGCCCTCGTTCACCAGGCTGTACGCCTCGTCGATGAACAGCACCCGGCCGAGCGCGGAGTCGATCAGCTCATTGGTCTTGATCGCGGTCGCGCCCAGGTACTCGCCCACCAGGTCCGAGCGCTGCGCCTCAACGACGTCGGGCGTGTCGAGCAGCCCGAACGAGTAGAAGATCTTGCCGACGACCCGGGCCACCGTGGTCTTGCCTGTGCCCGGCGGACCGAGGAAGACGAAGTGCCGCATCGGCTTGTCCGTGCCGAAGCCGGCCACCGCGCGGCGGCGGGCCGCCTCGATCGACACGGCGATCGAGCGGACCTGTTCCTTGACCGGCCCGAGGCCGACCATCGCGTCCAGCTCGGCCAGCGCCTCCTCCGGCGTGAGCTGCGGCTTGCTGACCTCGGCGGCGGGCTGCGGCTCGCGGGCCGCGTGGCCGGCGTAGACCTGGGCGACGCCCTGCGCACGGGTGCTGTACTGCGCCGGGGAGTGCCCGGCCGGCCCGGTGCGCGGCAGCGGGCCGGTGCGCCTGCCTGGCCCGCCGCCGACCGGGCCGGCCGGCCCTGCTGGGCCCGCCGGGCCCGCCGGGGGCGCGGGGGGCGCCGCTGGGCCCGGGCCCGGGTGCTCGGCCAGCGGGCCGTCCGTGCCGAACATGTGGGCCTCCTGCGATCCCTTGGCCGCCCGCCAGCCGATCAACGCCGCGGTTATCACCCAGATGGCGATCACCGCGAACATCGTGTTCTCCGGCGCGGCCTGGATGATGATGAAGACCACGGGCAGCGACCACAGCAGCGACCAGGCCACCGTGCGGCACGGGACGAACCAGCGGGACAGCGGGCGGACGTTGGCAAGCAGCGCGACGAGGAAAGGGGTCGCCAGCATGGCGAGCAGCCACCCGGGCGGCATCACGGGCACCGGGCGGGTGCCTGGCACCGTCGGGGTGGCGTGCGTGTTCAGCCGGTTGAGGCTGATCAGGAGGTAGAGCCACGCCCAGAACGCGGCCACGTACAGCGAGGCCATCAGGGTGCGGACGCCGCGGACCACGCAGATGGGCGCGAGCAGCCAGGGCAGCAGGGCCACCGAGAGCACCCTCAGCACCGGCCGCAACAGGAAGGGAGCGCGCCCGATCGCCGCGTGGACACCATCGACCACCGGCACGGGTTCATCCCCCGCTGTTCGGACCCTTTCGGGTGGCGACATCGTGCTCCCTCGGACAGTGGTAAATCCCTGTATAGCGCATTCGGCCGGGCGCGCGACAGCACGCGCACGGACACGCCGCGTAAAAGGCGACCGCTCCGGGCCGCTTACCCGCCGTAAGAGGGCAGGTGAGGTAGGAGGGGAAGCCGCCTACGTTCGGGATAGCGATTGTGAGTTTTTCTCATTTAGATGGGACAGGTGAGGTCGATTTCATCGTGCAGCGGAATCCCGAAATCGCCGGTGCGGGGAATCTCCGGCTTCAGCTGGCGGGTGCGGTCCACCGCGCCGGGCCTGATGGCGGCGAGCCGGAAACCACGGCGCTGGTAGAAGCGGAGCGCCCCGATGTTGTCGTTTGTCGTGGTGAGCATGACCTGGCCGCAGCCCAGGCGCTTGGCCTCGGCGCGGACTGCCTCGATGAGCATCGTGCCGATGCCACGGTACTGGTCAAGCGCGTTAATGGTGGCGATCTCCAAAGTGCCGCCGCGTACCTCGAACGTCACCAGGCCGGCGATGCGGCCCGCGCGCTCGGCGATGAAGCCGGGCAGGGCGGCCGGGTAGAAGACGCCGTCGTGCACGGCGACTTCAGGAGCGCCCCACAACTGGGTGGTCAGCCACTCGACGGTGGGCCGGTCTTTTTCTTCCACCGGCCGGATCGCCACGTCCCGCGGGTACACGTCCACCATTATCAGCGCCTGCGGCCCCGTTACGCGCGGCTCCTTGTGAACCGCCGCAACCGCGCGGCCAGATTCCGCAGGTCGCCCTTGTCCAGGGCGTAGGCCACCACACCGAAGACGACGATCGCCAGCAGCCCTGCGATGAAGCCTGAGCCGGTCTCCAGGGCATTCCCGCCTGTCGGCAGGGCCAGCGTGGCCGCGAGGCCTACCGCCGCCCCGGCGGCGGCCGCGGCGGCACCTGCCAGGGTCGCGTGACCGAGCCCGGCGACGGCGGCCCGCCCGCGCAGCCGCCTGGTGGCGATGACCGTCGGGATGGTCACGATGATGAACCCGGTGCTTGCCGCCAGCGCGAGCCCCTCCACGGCCATGCGCGGTGGTGCCAGCAGGACCATCGGGAAGCTGAGTGCCGCGGGCACCAGTTGCTGTGCCACCAGGGCCACGCCCGCCGCCTTGAGCTTGCCGAGCGCGAACAGCACCCGCGACAGGTTGGTGACGACGGCGAAGCCGGCCACGCCAGGCGCGTAGAGCAGGAACGACAGGGCCAGCGGCTCGACCTGGTCCCGTTGCTGGGTGAGCACGTGCGCGGCGGGCAGCGTGACCGCGATCATGACCGCGGTGCTCAGCATGGACATGAGCATGACCGCGCGGGTCGACCCGGCGCTCGTCCGGTCGAAATCGTCGCCGCTCGTCGCCGACAGCACGGGGAAGGCACTGGTCACGATCGCGAGCGGCAGCACGGAGCAGACCGCGGTGAACACCAGGTTCCCGTAGTTGAACAGGACGAGGGTGCCGGTGGTGCCGTGGCCGTTCGCCAGGTCGATGGCGATCACGCTGGTGATGTCGGCGGCGACGAACTCAAGAAGCCCGACCAGCGCGAGGCCGCTGGCCCGGCCCACCACGCCGGGCGGGAACCGCAGCGTGGGCCGCCAGCGCAGGCGCAGCCGCCAGGTCGCTGGCAGCGTCGCGATGACCATCATGCCGATGTTCATCGTGGTGCCGACGGACAGCACCAGGTTGGCGGTGAGCGGGGTCCTGGCCAGCGGCGCGTTGTGGTCGAGCGAGGCGAAGACCAGGTAGGACGTGATCGTCACCACGTTGCCGAGCACCGGGGCCAGGCTGGTGGCACCGAACTTCCTGAAGGCCTGGAGCAGCCCGAACAGCACGACGGAGATGCCGTAAAGCAGGATCTGCGGCGCGAACGAGACGAGCATGAACGTGGTCTCGTTGAGCACGTCGCCGTGCGCGCAGTCGGCGTTCGGGTTGACCGGGTTGAGCAGGCCGGAGATCGGGATGGCGGCGGCGGTGACGGCCACCGTGACCGGCAGCAGGATCAGCACCGACCAGGTCATCAGGGCCGACGATGCCTGCTCGACGTGTGCCTTCGCCTCCGGGTCGGTGGCCGCCCGGCTGGCGGAGCGGGCCAGCACCGGCACCATCGCGCTTGACAGGGCACCGCCGATGGCGAGCTCGACGATCAGGTTCGGCACCTGGTTGGCCGTGACGTAGGCGGTGCCAAGGCAGCCCGCCCCCACGGTCTGCGCGAAGACGACGGTGCGGACCAGGCCGAGTATGCGCGACAGCCCGGTGAGCACCGCGACGATGATGGCGCCGCGGGCGATACCGCGCGCGAGCATGCCCCCCTTGCCGTCGCCGCTGGTGCCGTGCTCGGTTTCTGGTGTCGCTGGCTTTGCTGGCTTTGCTGGCGCCTCTAGCGCACTTGGCGTCTCTGGCCGCGACGGATCGGCAAGGCCAGCTGCGTCGGTCTGCACCCGCTCTCCGCCCCCTTGCCCGATGACATGGCCCGCTCCCACAGGCTACGGCCTTCCTGTACCTTTTGACGGGCTCATCACATCGTTTTGGCGAGCTCGTCACATCGGCCGCCGGGCGGTAAGGCCGTGCGCAGCCGCGCGACCTCGCGGGTCGCGTGCGGGTTGAGCTGGCCGCCGCGCGAGCCGGCCAGCTTGGCGGCCAGGTGCTCGCCGACCGTCACCGGCTCGTACCTGGCCGGGTTGCCCGCACTGACGCAGCTGGGCAGGCACTCGATCACCGCGTCCACGTTGCCGTCGTGGAAGTAGGCGGCGGACCGGCGCGGCACGAGGACACCGTTCACCCGCGGCGCGGCGACGCGGTGCAGGGTGGAGATCCATTCCTCGTTCGTCCAGCGGGCCAGCGCGTCGCCGAGGTTGACGAGCAGTGCCCCGTCGGCCGGCATGACCGGGTGCCAGTTCCCGTCGGCGCCGTGGATCTCCAGTCCAGGCACCTGGTCGGCCCAGAGCACGGTCACGATGCCGTAGTCGGTGTGCGCGCCCATGCCGAGCTGGTCCCGCTCAAGCTGGACTGCGGCATCGGGCAGGCGGTAGTTGTTCATCCGCAGCACGTCGATGGAGTGGTCGGTGAACCGCTCGAAGTAGTCTTCGCGGCCACCGAGCGCCACACCGAAGATCCGCGCCATGGTCCTGGCCACCCGGCCGGCCGCCGTGAACCACTCGGTCACCGCGGCCTCGAAGCCGGGTACCTCGTCCGCCGGGTACACGTTCGCCGCGTATACGTCCGCCGGCAGGTCAAGGCCGGGAAAGTCCGCCGTGGTGGTGCCCACGTTGATCGCCTCGAACAGGTCGGCGGCGCTGACCAGGCCGAGGCTGTTGGCGAGCGCCTCCGCCTGCGGCGGGGTGTAGCCGCGGTTGATGCCCGGCGGGCAGCGGTACCGGGACTTGACCTCCTGGCCGAGTGCGAAGAACGCGTCGGTCGCGCTGGTGAACTCGCTGATCGTGGCCGCTGGGATGCCGTGCCCGGTGATCTGCATGAAGCCGACCGTCCGCGCGGCCTCGTCAACCTGCCGGACGACCTCGGCGCGGGCGGCAGCGTCGGCGTAGGGCATACGGAAGCTGGAGATGTCGATCACGGGGACGGTGAGGATGCCGTTGCGCAGCGCGGCTGAGGACACCGGGGGTTCTCCTTGCTGACCATCGTCAAGAGTCGGCTGCGCCACCTCTGGCAGCCTTGACAACAGTCAATACGAGCAGATCAGGTAACACCAGTGTGCACCTTTGGCCCCGATGCCCCGGACGCCCGCGACCGCCCCGCAGCCACCCGCAGCCACCCGCAGCCGCTCGCGACCGCCCGGCCCCGGCGAGGACAGCAGGCGTGCCGACGGCCGACCTGAGAGCTTCCTGAGAGGTAGCTGCAGTCCTGAGAGCCTTTTGAGAGGAATTGTTAACCACATCCTGACTGCTACGTCCACCGGTTTGAGAAACATTTCCATACAGATCGTGTTACGTTCCGAGACCTATGAGAGTTCTAGCGAAAGCGCGGAGCCTAGTGCGCCGCGTCGGTATAGATGTGGCCCCATGGCCACACCGGCCAGAAGACGGCGTGATCGACTGGGGACTCGCGGCGGTAGTGCGGTCGCGGGGAATCAACTGCGTCATCGACGTCGGGGGCAACCGCGGCCAGTTCGCCCGGCGGCTGCGCGCACTCGGGTACAGCGGGCGGATCGTCTCATTCGAACCCTCGCCGACCGTGCTGCCGCTCATCCAGGAAGCCGCGGAGCGAGACCCGGACTGGACCGTACGGCCCGTCGCCTTGTCCAGCCAGCCGGGACAGGCCGAGCTGCACCTGCACAAGGAACCGCAGCTGGACTCGATCCTCGACGCGCTGCCCGGGGTGACCGACGACATCCCGCTGATGGAGCAAACAGGCACCGCCACCATCACGCTGTCTACGCTTGAGACCGAGCTCCCGGAGATCATCACGGGAATCGACGAGCCCAAGGTGCTGCTCAAGTCCGACACGCAAGGGCATGACCTGGAGGTGCTGCGCGGCGCGGGGGCCAAGGGCCTGGACCCCGCGATCGTGGCCGTGCTCGTCGAGCTTGCGCCGCTGCCGGTATACGACGGCCAGCCGGCCATGACCACGGTGATGGACCTGATCATGGCGGACGGCTTCGACGCGGTCGCGTTCGAGCCGCTCTTCGAGTCGTCTGACGGGCTGCGCATGGTCGAGCTCGACGCGCTGTTCATGCGCTCGGCCGACGGCCACCCCGACTGGGGCGCTAACGGGAAGTGGCACGACCCCGCCAACCCCGCCTGAGCGTTGCCTTTCGTGAAGCACCCGATCATGGCGGCGCGGTCGGCGGTGCGTCGGCCGGGGCAGTACTGAGACGGTCAGTTAAGGCGGATGAGCTGGATGCCGCTAAAGCCGTCGACGTAGAGGTTCCGGCCGTCCGGTGAGATATCGAGGGCGTTCTCGAGCTGATTGCCTAGCCAGCCGATGACGGTGGCCGGCCGCGCGGCCGGGCCTCCGGTCTCCTGCGAGAGCATGATTCGGACAACCGTGCTGGTGCCAGCGATGTACAGGGTCCGGCCGTCGGGCGTGATCACTAGGCCCATCGGTACGTCGGGGAGGGTAAGCGGCTGGACAACCTGTTTCCCCGTCGTGGTGTTGACGGCGACGAGAGCGGGCGGAG
>Ga0335073_10010183_pt1 | contig 13202 bp, 17 predicted proteins | sample Lox_Sample_22_FD_207093 | JGI IMG/M metagenome (GOLD analysis project Ga0335073, IMG submission 207093) | Soil microbial communities from Loxahatchee National Wildlife Refuge, Florida, United States - Lox_Sample_2.2 | ecosystem: Environmental > Terrestrial > Soil > Wetlands | place: USA...
TATCGTGGCCGGCGCCGGTGACACCATGGCTCCTCCCACAGAAAATGCGCAGTTCTTTGCCGACCACATTCCGGGAGCCACCGTCACGATTCTGCCGGGCGGTGTGGGACACTACACGTTTCTCGACATTTGCACTCCCGCAGGCAAGAAGCAGTTTCCACCAATATGCGTTGACAATCAAGACGTGGACCGCATAGGCGTCCATGCCAGGGTCGCTCAGATGGCAGCTGATTTCTTCGACCGCGAACTGGCACCCCTCAAACCTTCAAAAAAGAAGCACTGACCCGGGAGGACACAGTCGGTCGGAGCCCGTTTGTTATAATCTCTGCTTGAGTTCTGTGGTTGCCGGCATGGCGGCCCATGCTCATGCGGAAGTGGTGGAACTGGCAGACACACCATCTGATGCCATCACTTTAGCCATTCTATACAAATTGCTGATATTACAGCTTTTACCTTTTATCTCAATCGCTTCCGAGTAAATCAGAAAATCAGGGCCAGTAGCCGCCAGTTCACCCCGGATGCAGACAGTCGGTGCAAAATCCGGTGCACCCCTGCAGGCGAATATCTAGCGAACATGGCGCTTGCTGTGGATTGTGAGGCCCTACGGCTACGACGCGCACGTCTTGATATTCACGCCACGGTTACGAATGGCGTGTCACTTGTCGAAGATCTAAATCCCGTCCGCTGGAGGATTCATTAACATTTGATTCTCAAAACAGCGCACTTTCGACCAGGCGAGTCTTCTACTGAAAGTCTATGCTGTATCTATATCAATACGACCAGAGAAAGTGATGTCGAGGGGATCGTGCTCCGCGTTTACCGATTCTCTGAATGAAATTCAAATCTGGCCCTCTTCGAAAGGGAAAAACAGTAGTCTGTCGGAGACCCGGGGAGTAAGAGAAAATGGAATTCGATCCATGCGCGTTGCATGACTTCGACAGGATTGAAATCTGATACTGGAAGGAAAGATCAATGCGCAATAAATTCGTCCTCTGATTTCTGCTGTTATTTGCTGGATTTCTTGTGGGGTTCATCTCACAGTATTCGCGATTGCGGCGTGTACGGCAGGAACTGTCTGCCTCGACCACACAATTAAAATCCTGCCAGTCCGCCCAACAGTTGTCACAGCTTCGTGACGCAGCCACAATGATGTATCTGGAGGTGGTGCAACAAAATTACGGGCAAGCCGGGGAGTACTCGAAAGTGTTCTTTGATCAAGCTCAGCAAGTCGCGAGTAGCACGGACGACTCGGGCCTCCGCAACTTGCTTCGTGACACTCTGATGCTCAGAGATCAGATCACAGCGGATCTGGCGAAGGGGGATGCCGCTTCCCTGTCAGCAATACAACCGGTCTTATTAGAGCTCGAACAGAGCAGAAACTGACATTGCATTTCACCGTGCATTTTCGAGTCTCTCCAGATACAAGGCCCGACACTGTCGGTACGCGAGCGTAGATGGGGCAGCTATTTATGGGATACGCCCAGCAACTGGCGCTTGAGGGTACTACTTACTGGCTTCGGACCGAGCCATACCGAAAACAGGCATCCGCACGCCCCCGTCTTTGTCGCCGTGCGTCCATCGAGGATGGATTCCGGGGTGTCCAAATGCATCGCTATTATTGCTGCCGTTTGACGTCATCATCTGATTCTCTTCTCTAGCTCCGCCTGTTGTCCTGCTAGTGGATCAACGGAGCGAGAGCGATACTGGTTAGTCCCAATACAAAAAACAAAAACATGGTGGCGAGTAAGCCCTTCACTCGGGTTCCCGCACCGTGAAATTCCTTCCACACAACAATTCCCCATATCGCAGAAATCATCGTGTTGCCTTCGCCAAGAGAAAATGAGGTAGCGGGCCCGATCATAGGCACATAAGATGCTACGAAGTTGGCGATTGTGCCGATGCCCCAGATGCTTCCTCCTAATATTCCCCACGCATGCGCGCTCATGGTTCCCTCAAAATAGTCGTTCATTCGAAGCGGATTGCCACCTACGGGCCGGCGCATCAAGCCGTAGTTCATGGGGAAGTTGGAAACAACGGCACCCAAGGCAAAGACGAAATAGACGGTGGAGGGCCCCAGGTGGTTTGGGCCTGTGATGGCTTTAGCAACTAACGGATAGAACAGTCCAACCGCAACTCCGCAGGCGAGGCTTAACGCAACGCCCTTTGTACTCGCCTTTGCCCCCCGAGACACCGGAGCCTGGCGAGCGGAATCTTCCAGTTTGGACAGAAGGATCGTGGACGGGAAGTTCCTCGCCCTGGTCGGCCCTGGGGAGTTCCTGCCGCGCGCTGATCTTTTCGATCTCAACAGCACCGTGGCGGTTCATAATCTCAGTTGCGGCCTGCGGCCTGTCGCCCCGCACCAGTTGCAAAGACCATGACTCCTCCGCGCCGTACTCCTTGAACGTAGTCTTTCGCCTCGGCTTCGAGGACCCCTAACACAATCAGATCCCGAGCCAACTGCACTTCAAAATCGGTATGTGGTGTACTCATGAGTCCACTGCCCGCCATCTCCCGCGGCTCGCCTAGAACCCGGACATCATTCTTGAGAAAACCGTTGGCCACGAGGTCGCGAACGACCTCGTCGGCCAATTCTGAGTTCTCGAACAAACCCACCGCAGTTTTTGCCATATTGTTCTCCAATCTAAGTTGTCACGAAGGTGCCAGCGATTCCATCACTGAGGAGCCATTATTCAGCTCTAGCCTCGTGGACGTATCCACCAAGTTCTTCCACCAGACCTCGCGCCGATGCAGGTACGGCGACTTTGCCGTCAAGAATTTCACGACGGGTTACGGCGTGGCCATACATGGCTTTGTCTCCGCTTTTGTCGGCTTGCATTACGGCACCATCCAGGCTCACGCCGGCAAAAATACCCTTGGCCCGCGAGTAAGACAGAATCTCCGCATTCAATTTAAGGTCAGTGCCAGCTGCGGCGCTTCGGCCCACCGGCCCAGCCGCTACAGAAGCGTCTGCTCCAAGCTTAAATTTGTCGCTCATCAGGCTTTGCAGAGCATGATCGTTCATGAAGAGCATCACGATGTCGGTGGAAGAGCCCCCGATCTGATAACCCACACTTCCACTATCGACCGCCACAAACATGGGAGCGCTCCACCCATGTTCCGTGCGACAGGTTGCTAGTCCCCTGCCGTAGCTGCCACCGAATATAAAAGCAAACTTCTTATCCCCGGGAATGATGGCGATACACTTCGCCGACTCCAGAAGATTCGAGGGAATGCCCTGATCCGGAGTGTCCATGATCTCTTTGAAGACCTGGGCAGCTTTCTGCGTGCGATTCACGTCGTCATCTCGGTCTGAGGCGACAGCGGTCAGAGTTGCGATCGCTATCAAAGTCGTTACCGCCAAAATACGTTTCAACATTGTGATCTCCATTCAAGTTTGAACTCGCTAAAAGCTGGGCTCGCTCCACCTTAGGGCAGAAACGTGTCGGTTTGCCGAAGTGCAAGTCGCTCCAACGCAAATCAGCGCATACGGGATTTGATCGTCTTCATTTCTTTTCTGCTGCCAACGGCGGGCCCCCACAGACTGAATGTTAAGCGCTCCTAACGGGTCATTACTGGTCAATAGTGAGCACTGCAAGTTCTTCTACTTTTCAGGAATAGGTCGAACAGATCAACAATCTTTCGGTTCAGAGTCTGCAATCTCGTCTCGAATTGTCTCCGCTTGAGTTGCGTCAGTCGGGACTTGGGGAAACCCTTGAGTCGACATAGATGATCTGCTTCCAGCGCATATCTACCCAGGTGCAACTTCCCAGGTTTTGTCGTGGGTCGTTAATGCCTGCTGTTTGTGCAACAAGAACTCCCTAACTTGTCGGCCTGGCAAGGCATTTATAACCGGAGAGTTTTGCTTTTTTTTGGCAGAATCGTGGACAGTTGTTCGAGTGACGAGTATCGAGCATGAGGATGGCGATTACTGGTCACTCATTGCTCGCGGTGCATGTGATGTGCTTTGGGAAGACGTTCTTAGGCTGGCTCGAGTATCTGCGAGGGTAGGTGGCGTGCCTTGCGTTGCCGGCCCGATTGTTTTTTGGCTTTTGCTTCCACAGCCTCGGCGGCGGAGAACTCTCGATCTTGGTGTGGTCCGGTGCGCGGAGCGCCCGTATGCAGTTCACACACTTCCTTGGTCGCAGCACCGCAGGTAGGACAGCGCACGAGTAATATTTGTTTCAGCGTGAGTTCCTTGGTCTTCACCAGCCTATAGTGCAACCTTTTCGAGGGTGAAGAATGCTCAATACTGCTCATTCCCAGGAAATCAGAAACGTCAAGTTGATCTCGGGTAAACTAGCCCACCCTTGCTAGTGTGAGCAAGAATGACCATCTCGACGATCGAGATTGTGGCACGATTAGACGAGGTTATCCTAACGCGGAAAAATCCCTTGACGGCACCAGCGATATTGGCGAAGAAAGAGCAAGACTTCGACCCAAAGACGTTTCTTGCGACAATCGGCGAGGGTAGGAAAGTCGTGTCGCAGCACAGCACATCTTTGCTTAGCGTCGATCCCGAGAACTACTCCGGCGGAGAGTTCCAGATAAACGCTCGTGGGCATGTTTCACCCCAACAGACCCGACATCGTTAACGCTTGTGGCCTCTGAGCCTGTTCAAAATTGCTCAGCGCGCTTTTTTTGAGCGGAGAGCTAATCGTGCAGAACCACATTGAGCAGAGAGCTGTGTATCTTCAGACCGCCGTTATATTGAATAAATCCCAGTCGCCTAAATCGGTTCATGAAGAAGCTAACGCGCGAGCGGGTAGTGCCAATCATCTCGGCCAGAGTTTGCTGACTGATCTGGGGGATAACGGCATCAGGAATGGTCTCCTTGCCGAAATGAGCGAGCAGTAGCAAAATCCGAGCGAGTCTCTTTTCACTGGAGTTGAATAGCTGGTCGACGAGATCTTCTTCATAACGGATGTTGCGCGCCAACAAATACGCCACAAACAGGTCGGAAAACGTGTGTTCGCGGTGAAGCACACCCATCATCACTTTCTTGTCCACCCGCAGAAGCTCGCAGTCCGTCATGGCTGCGGCGGATCCCATGCGCAAGAGTTGCCCCGCTAGCGCTCCCTCGCCAAAAAAATTTCTCTCGCTCACGATGCCGATCGTCGCTTCCTTGCCCGACTTGGATACGACCGTGAGCCTCACTTTGCCTCTCTGAACATAGAAGACAGCATCCGCTCGATCCCCTTGTGTATAGATCGTTTGTTTTTTCAGAACCCCCACAATCTTCCTGCCCTCGCCGATTGTCGCGAGGAAAATGTCGGGGTCGAACTCGCGCTCATTCTTCGCCGCAGCAATCCGGGCCATGTTTGTGATCTCTTTCTTCAGAAGTCCCAGGGGCATCGGGCAGTCTTGGCGTGCTCTCCCTCATAGTGCTTCGAGTACCCACGGGTGAGATTACAGTAGTGCTTTTCCGTTCGTACGGGTGAAGTCTTAGTGCGTCTTGGTTGAATGCAGACGTAGCATCTCTTTGAGAATATTAGGGTTAGCGTACGTCGAAGAGGGGATACGCCGCGATCGTCAGGTCTCGCATAGATTCTTAGTTGCAGGATACGATTCTTCACGGTACGATTTCGGGGTTAGGGGTACGATACCCGTAGAGGGAGCGGCCATGGGACGGAACGGAAATGGAAGCGATACTCACTATGCGGCGGTGAATCGGTCCGATGTTCCGCAGGGTCGTAAAGGAAAACATCGGAAGGCGGTCGCGGACATTCTGGGTGATCTTTCGAAGCTGAGCGCCCGGCAAGCGGTCAAGATTCCGCTGAGCAGCTTAAACGGAGAGAAGATGCAGAATCTCCGATCTGCTTTGAATCGCGTAACGCGCGAGAAAAATATCCCCGTAGAAACGTCGAGCGATGAGAAATATCTGTACGTTTGGCGCGCCGACTCCCCCAAGAATCCGGCAGCCACGGATTAGCGGGCTCGCCACAAACGAGAGTTGGTGAGTGACTGACGTGAACTTGTCCGCACATTCCAGCCTACCAATAAGCGAACTCTGCACGTTCTTGCCTTCCAATCCGTTCTGAGCGGCGAATAAATCCGAACGTTCTGAGACATTTAATACACTATTCGCAGCGGAAAATGAGCGAGTCTGTTAGTGCCACAAGAGGGGCAGGTCCCTCGGTCCTCAGTCAAACCGCCGGATCAATGACGGGTCGCCTTCGCCTCGATAGCTTCCTGAAGAGTCTGTCGCATTTCCTTGACATCACCCTGGGCTGAGAATCTGCCCCCTTGAGCACAATTGCTCAGACGATGTTTCCGCCTAGTTGCTAAGGTGCAGATGGTCTCGTTGCCTTTGAATTTCTGCGGATTCGTTCGCGCGACAGACTTCTCACGCGGGTGATGAGATTCATTTCGCGGATCCTGGAAGGAGATTGTCATGCTGTGGACAGTTCTTGTTGTGCTCTTGATCTTGTGGCTTCTGGGTTTCAGTTTGCATATCGGCGGGGCCTTCATCCACTTGCTTCTGGTTGTGGGGTTGGTCGTTCTGGTCATTAATTTGGTGAGCGGACGGCGAACTCTTAGTTGATCTTAAGTGGTTCAGGTTCAGGCAGGAAACGTGGAGTAGCTTGGCAGCGGTCTCTCAGCATCCGAACCCGTTTCCGAACGTTCCCAAATAAAGGAGAACCACATGTCAAACACTTGGGAGCATTACCATCACGCCGCTCGTCATCATGAGGAAGCGGCTTACCATCACAAAGAGGCTGTGAAATATGACCAGGCCGAGGAGCACGAAAAGGCGGCGCACCACGCGTACCTGGCTCACGGTCATAGTCAGGATGCAGTTCATCATGAGACCGAGGCAGCGAAGCTACACGCCGAGGAATGTGCCAGACCGGTTACGCCGGCCTCCGCGCAATCGGGGCCAAAAAAGAGTGCAGCCTAAGAGACAACTACGGACCGGCGCGGGTTCATTTTCTTCTGGACTCGCGCCGTTTTTCTTGTTGACACCTGCAAACGCTTTCCAAAAAAGTTGACTTGGCCGCTTTAATCGCGATTTTCCCGAAAGTGAGCCGTACTGCACAGACTCGACAGCGCGTCCGTGCAATTCTTGTCTATGACGCTTGAGGCGTCGCCTCTCACTCCACGCAGCCCGCGGCACCAAAGTCCATCGGGCGATCGAAGGATGATCTGGCAAGGTGAATCGAAATGCGTACCATCCGTTTGCTGTTGCTTACACTTCTGACACTGGCCATACCAGCTGCCTCGTTCGCGCAATTAGGCGTGGCGATCACGATCGCTCCGCCCGCGCTACCGATCTACACCCAACCGATGGCTCCCGCTGACGGTTATTTGTGGACACCCGGCTACTGGGCTTACGGAGAAGAAGGCTACTTCTGGATACCCGGTACGTGGGTGATGGCTCCCGAGGTTGGCTTGCTCTGGACGCCTGGTTATTGGGGCTGGGGAGGCAACGCTTACGCTTGGAATGAAGGCTATTGGGGTACGAACGTCGGCTTTTACGGCGGCGTCAACTATGGCTTCGGCTACGGAGGCGTTGGTTATCAAGGTGGATATTGGAGAAACGGCGGATTCTACTACAACCGCTCGGTGAATAACGTGAACGTCACCAACATTCACAATGTTTATAACAAGACCGTAACCAACAACACCGCGTACAACCACGTCAGCTATAACGGCGGCGACGGTGGGGTTAACGCTCGCCCAACGGCAGCGGAAGAAACTGCATCACGTGAGCAACACACTGCGGCAACCTCCGCACAAACAGAACACAAACAGGCCGCTGGCAAAAACCACGAACTATTGGCGTCCGTGAATCATGGCAGGCCGGCAATCGCCGCCACTGCCAAGCCTGCGGAGTTTAGCGGTCAGGGCGTAGTGGCGGCCAGGCAGGCGGGAGCACCTTACAAAGCTGCCGAGAGCAAAACCGCCGCAACCCGATCGAACGAGAGCAAAGCGACGCAGAATAAGGTTGCTGCAACTCGCACGAACGAAAACAGAGCGGCCGAGAATAAAGCAACCGCAGCCCGCTCGAATGAGAACAAGGCGACTGAGAATAAAGCAGCGGCGACACGAACGAACGAAAACAACGCAGCCGAGAATAATGCAGCCCAGCCCCGTGAGGCTCGCGCGCCCAGTCAGTCCAAGCCGACTGCGGCGCATGCACAGCCGGCTCCGCGCCAGCAGACTGCACCCCGGGCTCAAACCGCGCCGCGTGCGCAGCCTGCTCCTCATCCGACAACAACAGCTCATGCGCAGTCTGCCCCGCATCCTGCGAAAGAAGCGCCTAAAGCCGAAGAGCGCCCTCGGAACTAAATGGACGGGCGCGTATTGCGTGGGTCTATACAAGGCCTAAGAGAGTCGCTTGAATCGCACCGGTGATCGGCCACATACAGCCAATCGCGGCTCGACCCTAACCGTTCTCGCGTAATCGAAACAAGGGCGGCAACCTCCGGATGGATGAGGGCCCAGCCCAAGAAGAAGGAAGGTCAAACGTCATGCCTCTAATTCAAGTGCTCGAAGTTCTAGTTGTGGTGGGTGTTCTCCTGTGGCTTGTAAATCGCTTCATCCCCATGCAGTCATCCATCAAATCAATTCTCAACGGCGTTGTCGTCATTGTCGTTGTGTTGTGGCTTCTGAATGTATTCGGGCTCTTTCACTCGCTGTCCCGGATCCACGTCGGAACGTTACTGACCCCGTAGAGCCGGTCAAGGGCTTCGGCAATTCCTTACCGATAGCTTCTAGCAATAACTCAGCGGGCCGCCAGCGGAATCGCAGAGTAGAACTTCTCGTGTCGGGCGACGCAATCGGTAGCCCGGTCGATGTAACCACAGGTGGCTTGCAGTAAGGCAAGAATTAACGAGCAATTCGATCATGGAGGCAACACTTTATGAAACTCGTAGGAGCTGTAAGCATCGCAGTTCTCTCTTTCACGCTGGGAGTCGGTATTCCCGCATACGCACAACAAGAGCAGCACGATCAACAGGAGGAACAGAAAGCCAAACCTGCCCAGGACGAGAAAAAAGCGCAACCGGAGAAACCCGAAAAGGCAGAAGAGAAGAATGCGCAGCAGGAAGAAAAGAATACGAAACCGGAAGAGAAGAATGCGCGGCAAGAGAACACCAAACAAGAGAAAACCGCGCAAGAGCAACACACACAGCGGGCTCAGACCGAACAGCAGGTTCAGCACGCCGGCAACAATGGCGGTGGCCGCATTCCCGCCGACCGTTACAAGGCCAATTTCGGACAGGAGCATCGGTTTCGCGTCAGCCAATCCGACTACAACAATCGCCGCTTCCAGTACGGCGGCTACTGGTTCGGATTTGAGGGCGCCTGGCCAAGCAACTGGCTGTACACGCAGGACGTTTATGTTGTCGAGATTGACGGCGCCTACTACCTATGCAACGCGAACTATCCGGGCGTGAATATTATGCTCAGCGTGACGATGTAGCTCGTCAGAGTTAACGATGCGCGCGGGCCGCTATCGGTTCGCGCTTTTCCTTCATCGCAAGGAAAGGAAAAAGGTGCAAACATGCTCGGAACCATATTGATCGTGATCCTGGTTTTAGCACTTGTGGGAGCGTCACCGCGGTGGTCGCATAGTCGAAGCTGGGGCTATGCCCCGACCGGAGGCTTAGGACTCGTTCTTCTTGTCGTCGTCATTCTGTTGGTTCTTGGGCGCATTTGAACCATGGCCCGCCCGCAAACATCAAACGGCGCCGCCGCCAGAAGGTGGCACCTGCTCTCTGTGCGTGAGGCGACACTTTTTTTCGTCGTTCTGATGTGCAGCGGTGGTTCGGCCGCATACTCGGTTCTGACGCATGAGGAAATTGTCGACCTGCTCTGGACCGACGAAATCCGGCCGCTGCTGCTTCAACGATATCCCGGACTGTCGGAAGACCAACTTAAAGAAGCGCACGCATATGCCTACGGAGGAGCCGTCATCCAAGATCTGGGCTACTACCCCTTCGGCAGCAAAGAATTCAGCAACCTTGTTCACTATGTCCGCAGCGGAGACTTTGTCCGAGAGTTGCTGCTTGAAAGCCAGGACGCCAACGAGTACGCCTTCGCGCTGGGCGCCCTGTCGCACTATGCGGCCGATATCGCCGGCCACCCCGCTGTCAACCGATCCGTCGCAATCGAATATCCGAAGCTGCGAGCGAAGTTTGGCAAGTCCGTGCGATATGCCGAGGACAAGACAGCGCATTTGAAAACCGAGTTTGGGTTCGACACGGTGCAGGTGGCGAAGAACCGTTACGCGTCGCAGCAGTACCACGATTTCATCGGATTCCAAGTGTCCAAGCCACTGCTGGAGCGAGTTTTCCCCGTCGTGTACGGAGTTGAACTGAAGGACGTGCTTATTCACGAGGATCTGGCCGTGGGTTCGTATCGTTTTGCGGTTAGCCGCATGATCCCGGAAATGACTCAAGTCGCGCTGCAGACACATAAGAAGGATCTGATGCGCGAGACCCCGAATTTCTCGAAACGGAAGTTTCTATACCGCCTTTCGCGCTCTGATTACGAACGGCAGTGGGGCAAGGATTACGTGAAGCCGGGCGCAGGTACCCGGATTTTGTCCACGCTCTTACGATACATGCCGAAAATCGGTGCCTTCAGAGGCATGGCGTTCAATAACCCAACGTCCCAAACTGAGGACCTGTATTTCAAAAGCATCAACACGACAGTCGACCACTATCGCGCATTTCTTGAAGAAGTGCGCACCGATTTGCTGGTGCTTCCCAATTGTGATTTGGATAGCGGCAATGTAACCAAAGCTGCGGAATATTCGCTGACGGACGACACCTATGCAGGTTTGCTGGCTCAGTTGTCAGAGCGCAAGTTCGATCAGACGTCGCCGGCGCTGCGCGATAACATCCTGCAGTTCTATTCCGACCTCTCGCTCCCTATCGAGACGAAGAAGAACCAGGTTCACTGGCAATATGTGCTGACTGAACTGGAGCAGTTAAAGTCCGTGGCGCCGGTGCCGACCGTAGCAAGCGGCCCCGGACGATGATCCCCCCATGCCGTTACTTCACCTCAAGAACGCGGCAGTCAGTGTGGTTCGTGACATGGAAAAGAACCACACCATGGCGTTCGCGGCGGCGTTGTCGTACTACTTCGTCGTAGCCTTGTTCCCCTTTTTAATCTTTCTTTCCGCGGTCGTCGCCTATCTGCCGGTTCCGGACTTCTTTAGCCAGGTCATGGAGTTGATCGCGCGAGTCGTTCCCGCGGCCAATATGGGCCCGCTTAGAAATTTGATGAAGGATACTATCTTGTCGAGGCACAACCGTCTGCTCACCTTCGGCATTTTGTTCACCCTCTGGTCAGCCTCGAGTGGGTTCACGGCGCTGATCGATGCTCTCAACACGGCCTATGATGTGCCTGAGACGAGACGTTATTGGAAAACTCGCGGTCTTGCTATCCTTCTTACCTTCTCGGTCGGATGTCTGCTCGTCGTTGCTCTCGGAATGGTGCTCGTTGGATCTAGCGTGGGTGCGTGGTTGACCGAAACTGTCGGGCTGCGCAATCTCTGGCCCTATATTCGCTGGGCGGTAGCCGTGTGCTGCACAATTCTCGCGGTCGAGCTTCTCTACTTCGTTGCGCCGAATGTGAAGCAACGATTCTTGAACACGGTGCCCGGGTCGCTAATCGCGGTTGGCGGATGGATCGGGCTGTCTTACCTGCTTGGAATTTACTTTCAGTATTTCTCAGCGTACAGCAAGGGTTATGGCAGCCTGGGAGTGGCGCTTGCGTTCAGCATCTGGCTTTATTGGACCGGCTTCGTGATCTTGATCGGTGCTCAACTCAATGCAGAGCTCCTTACAGGAGTAAGAGCACTAGCGCCTGACATGAAACGAAGCTCGGAGTCTAATCTGGACGCGTAAAAGAGGAAATATGGAGAGCACGTTGTGGCGTTGTGGACCGTAAACAATGCCGCGAGAGCTTCGCAAATCCAAACCGCCTTGCTGCCACGGTAACTGTCCAAACCAGGGTTTACACTCAAATTCCCAGCCGGGCCATTTTGAGGGCAATCGAGATGTTACGCCAACTGAGTCGATGTAGATTCCACCGTGGACTCCTTCACCATGACCGATGCCTGAATTCCACCCGTGCGACGTGCGATGAAGTTGAAGAACACCACCGCCACTGCTCCGGTCAACCATCCCGTGGCTGCGTAGCAAGCTACTGCGCAAAGCATGAACAATACGCCAGACAGGAAGTGCGCGGGGCGCTGAATGTCGAAATTGATATTGAGATATGTCAGAGGAGGAGCAAACAGACCGAGCGGAATTCGAAGATAGTCTGCTTCAGACAAAACCATTCGAATGGCGATCAAGGGGCTGCAAGCAGCGTATAGGATAGCGAACACATTTGCGACCGGCACGACCTTGAGGGACATGATTCGCATTAGATGTCTCCAGTGCGGCATTCTAGCGCTAACGCAATTCGTGCGTAACTGTTGTAAGCAGGCGATGTCATAAGCCTGCACTTTCCATTCGCCTTTTTTGGGGGTTTTCAGCGCAATCGGGATTTTTCGACAGTTACGCTCAAGGGAGCGATAATCTGGCAATGGCTGCCGAGATCAACCTTCATCGCGCAAAGTTCCGTATCAGTTCAGTCGTGCGAATCAAATCCGCAGGGCAATTGGAAGCCTTCAGGCGCAACGGCAAGTTGCGCTTTCCACCTTCCGAGAATCAAGTGGCACCCTTCCAGGCGGACGCGATTCGTATTCAGGCAAGCTTACATCCCGACGAATAGTCAGAGCTTGTCCAGTTCAGAACAGTCCGGTCCACTAATGGACGGCTTCACTGAAATACCGTGTTGCAAGCACAGGACTTTTGCCTCGCGTCGGGCGGAACGCTGGATGCTGAGTTGTTCTCCACTACGCGTGTGGAGGTGTCTCTTGAAAAAGACCGAGCGGGCACGACAGGTGATTTCCGATCCGATGGAATCTATCGATCTCCACCGGCGGACGGACGAAGGCTGGAAGCTGGTAGCGATTGAGTGGGAGCGGGAGGTCGAAACCGGCGACGATCAGTTGTTGGCTGAGGTGCCCTTCGGACTGAGGATCGCCCCGGAGGCTCAGCGACTGGAACAGGATCCGGTAGAACGGGAGGTCTTATTGCAGTTGATGGAGCTTGTCGTTCAGGAAGGCTCGTATGCGCACATTGCAGACGAAATTAATCGTCGCGGGTTTCGCACTCGACAAGGTGCCAGGTGGACTGCCA
>Ga0335073_10010184_pt1 | contig 13201 bp, 10 predicted proteins | sample Lox_Sample_22_FD_207093 | JGI IMG/M metagenome (GOLD analysis project Ga0335073, IMG submission 207093) | Soil microbial communities from Loxahatchee National Wildlife Refuge, Florida, United States - Lox_Sample_2.2 | ecosystem: Environmental > Terrestrial > Soil > Wetlands | place: USA...
GTGCACGGTCTGACAGTCACGGAGGTCAAGGGCTACGGCCGACAGAAGGGGCATACCGAGATCTATCGCGGGGCGGAATACGCGGTCAGTTTCCTCCCCAAGCTGAAAATCGAAGTCGCAGTCAACACCGAGCTCGCCGACAAGGTGGTCGAAGCGATCGTCGCTGCGGCGCGCACCGGCCAAATCGGCGACGGCAAAATCTTCGTCTACAACCTCGACTCAGCGGTTCGGATCCGCACGGGCGAGAAGGACAAGGACGCGCTCTAAGCGACGCGCGCCCGCTTCCCATTCCAGATTCGGAGTCCTGAACCATGAAACTGACACGCTTTCTCACTGGCCTCGCTCCGGCGCTGGCTGTGGCGGCCTTCGTTGGCCTCGCCGCGCCAGCGTCCATGGCCCAAAACGACGCTCCGGCCGCAGCCCCCGCCGCTGCAGCCCCTGCCGCGCCCGCCGTCGCGGCGCCCGCCCCTGCAGCCCCCGCCGCTGCGGCGCCGGCCGCTCCGGCCGCCCCGCCGAGCTGCTCGGCCTCGGTGCTTGAGAAGTGCACCGGCAATTCCGGCGACACCGCCTGGGTTCTGACCGCGGTCGCGCTGGTGTTGATGATGACGATCCCGGGCCTCGGACTCTTTTACGGCGGCATGGTCGGCAAGAAGAATGTCGGCGACACGGTGATGACGAGTTTCGCCATCACTTGCCTGGTCACGGTGCTCTACTTCGTCGTCACCTACAGCCTGGCGTTCACTGGCGGGAGCGCCTTCATAGGAGGGTTCTCGCGCGTGCTTCTTCAGGGCATCCATTATGACCTGGCTAGCGGCGCGAACAGTCCCAATTCGTTGGCGCCGACGATCCCCGAAACCGTCTACATGATGTTCCAGATGACCTTCGCGATCATCACGCCGGCGCTGATCGCAGGCTCCTTCGCCGAGCGCATGAAGTTTTCGGCGATGCTGTGGTTCATCGGCTTGTGGGCGGTCTTCGTCTACGCCCCGATCGCCCATTGGGTCTGGGGTCCGGACGGCTTCATGAGCGCGGCCAACGTCGACAGCAAAGGCAATTTCCAAGGCCTGTTCCAGGTTCTGGACTTCGCCGGCGGCACGGTCGTCCATATCAACGCGGGCGTCGCCGGCCTCGTGTCGTGTCTCCTGCTCGGCAAGCGGAAGGAGCCGGGTCCCGGTCACAACATGGTGCTCACCTTCATCGGCGCGAGCCTGCTGTGGGTCGGATGGTTCGGCTTCAACGCCGGATCGGCGGTCTCCGCGGGCCTGCAAGCCGGCATGGCGATGACGGTCACGCAAATCGCGACCGCCGTCGCGGCGTTGACCTGGATGTTCGTCGAGTGGGGGCATCGGGGCAAGCCGACGGTCATCGGCATCTGCTCGGGCGCCGTCGCGGGCCTCGTCGCCATTACTCCGGCCTCGGGCTTCGTCGGTCCCATTGGCGCGCTGGTGATCGGCATTGCGTGCGGGGTCGGATGTTACTGGGGCGCGACCGGCCTCAAGCATTCGTTCGGCTACGATGACGCGCTCGACGCCTTCGGCGTGCATGCCGTCGGCGGCATCATCGGCGCGCTGCTAACCGGCGTGTTCGCGGTGAACGAATTCAGCGGACACTCCGGCCTCCTGGAAGGCGACGTTGGGCAGTTCATCAACCAGTTCAAAGGGGTGGGCACGGTCATCGTTTACGACGCGATCGTCACCTTCATCATCCTCAAGGTGATCGACGTCGCGATCGGTTTGCGCGTGGCGGAAGATGTCGAGCGCGACGGCCTCGACCTCGCCTTGCACGGCGAAGTCGTACACTGATCTGCGGCGCCCGGCGGCTTTGGCGGCCGCCGAGCGAAGTCCTCCCCGCGGACCCTTGGACGCCCTTCGGGGCGTCCATTTTTTCGTCTGCGGCGGGACGGGCTCGCATAAGGATCCCGGCGCTACGTCGCGTTAAGATCAGGCCCGCATTGCCCAATCTCGAATGCGTCTCGTGGCGGCAGCTCTGCAAGGGCAGCCTTTGCGGATTCGCGACCATCAAGATGCTCGAGATGCGCATCTCGTTTCGCGAAGTCGCGCTGCACTATGCGACCTGGAGCCCTTCGAGCCAGGACCGCGCGCTCCAAGCAAGCATTACGAGACGCACAGCCTCGACGAAGTGCTCGAGCATGGCGATGCGATCTGGTGAATCACGTTTGAGCTTCGAGCGTGGGGGCGAGGACTGTATCGGCATCGGCGCGACCGCCGGCGGACTGGTGGAGCTTGGCGAGCGAGAGGGCGGCGCGTACACCCCGCTCCCGGCGCCTTGCTCGCGCGCGATAGCAAGTGCAATCTGAAAGGCTTCCTTGGCGAACTGCCTTTCCATCAACGTCAGGTAGAACATATGTGCCGGCGTGACTTCGCCGAGCGAGTTCGCTCGATCACGTAAGGGCTCGGCGGTGGGGCTCAAGAGCGTTAGCCTAGCAAGCTCAGCTCGATCGCAGCCGGCGAAACATCGTACCCAAGCCGTCTTGCCGCTGCCGTAATATGCGCGCGCATCGTCAGTGCAGCGGCGCGCGCATCCCGGTTCATCAGGGCATCGTAAATCGCGGAATGCTCGGCAATATTCATCGATACGAGGTCGCCTGACGGGTCGAACTGGTTTTGCCGCATGAACATAATGCTTTGACGCATCTGACCTGCCAGGAAGCCAACGACCATTCCGATATAGGGATTGCCGCTTGCGGCCGCGATACAGCGATGAAAGTCGAGGTCGGCAGACACGCCTTCATCGGGCCATGCGGCGGCATTCCTCATTCTCTCGAAAGCTTCCCCGATCCTGGCGCGTTGCTCGTCGTCGGCTCTCAGGGCCGCAAGAGCCGCGCCTTTGATTTCAAGAATGGCGCGCATTTCGAAGACGTTGCGGAAAACGACCCGATCACTGGTCATATCGGCGTCGATCCGCAAGGTGGCGGTTTCTCTTGGGCTGACGACGAACGTGCCTGCTCCCTGCCGCGACCGCACTACGCCATCGGACCGAAGGCCGGCGATCGCCTCCCGCACGACGCTCCGGCTGACGCCGAACCGTGCGGACAACACCATCTCTGTTGGAATACGGTCGCCTTCGCGAAGACGCCCGGCGGCGATCTCGGCGGTGATTCCCGCCGCCACTCGCGAGGGTGACTGTGGCCCACGCATGAGCGTCGAAATTGTCTGTTCGGACGCTTTACCGCTCAAGAAGGTCCTGTCCCTTTCAGGGCCGTCCCGACGCGCGCGCAAGACGCGAGAATCTTCTTTCACTAGAGCCCGGTCCGCTCTCGCCGGCAGAAAATGACTTGTCAGACAACTTCTACGCTGATATGAGCTTGCCATCAAGTTGTCAGACAACCTAAGCGTTTCTGAACAACGAGTCCGGCGGGCGGAGCGGCGGCGTCAGAGACGCCACCTCTTCCCCAAATCATGGCTTAACAACAGCGGGCAAGCCTCTCGGTTGGTCCGCGACAAAGGGAGGAAGCTCATGCAGATTAACAGACGTCAGTTTTCGGCCACGTTTGCGGCAGTCGCCGCGTCCGCCACGATGCCGCTCCTGGCGCGAGCCGAAGGCGGAAAGACGATTGCGCTGATGTTCGACGCCTTTGATTCCGATTTTTGGATCACCGGCAACGTGATCCTAAAAGCCAAGGCGAAAGAGAACGGTTGGACGACACTCGAGACAATCTCGAACCGCGACCAGAACAAACAGAACGACCAGCTTAAGGCGATGGTCGAGCGCAAGGTCGACGGCATTATCTTCATCCCGACCGACAACAACGCTGCGATCCCGGCGATTCGGACGGCCAACGCCGCCAACATCCCGATCATCTTCTTTAATCGCCCGCCTGCTCCCAACGACAACAAATATGTCGCCATTCAGGCCGACAACCGCAAGATCATGCAGACCACGGTGTCGAACCTCGTCGACCTCGCGAAAAAGCAGGGGGGCAAGTACAAGGCGTGCGTCTTGATAGGCGATCTCGGCGACAACAATGCGGTTCAGCGCCGCGACGGCGCACTCGACATCCTCAATGCGAACAAGGACATCATCGAGGTCGTGTCGCAGGTCGCGACGGAATGGAACGCGGACAAGACCTTCTCCGGCCTCACAAACGCGATTCAGGCGCACCCGGACATCAACATGCTCATTTCGCCCTCCGACTCGGAGGACAAGATCATCGAGCAAGTGCTCAAGACAGCTGGCAAGTGGCACAAGACCGGAGAGGACGGCCATGTTCTGTTCGCCGGATTCGACGGCGACCAGAACGGTTACCAGCTCCTCAGCACGAAATATATGGACGTCAACGGGGTGCAGAACCTCTTCTATGAAGCCGACCTCGCCTATGGCGCCTTTAAGGACATTTGGGCCGGCAAACCGGTCGACAAGATGCTGATCGACCCGGGCTTCGCCATCAGCCAGGCGACTCTCGACAGCAAGCGCGACGACATGTGGGGTTATCACGTGTGGAAGGAGAAGAACAAGTAGCCGTCCGACTGCTGCCTTACGCCAGCGAGCGCGAGCTTTCCGAAAATGTCGGAAACAGGCGGCGTGTTATCGACCGTATCGGGCGGCACGCGCTCCCGCCCGATGAACGTCGTTCGCTGGCTTCTTCTTTCCGACTATCTCGTCCTCGCGCTGACAGCCCTCTATGTCGCTGCGCTCTGGTTTTTCGTGCCAGAGATTCTGAGCCCGACAAATCTTCGCGATGTCTTCTTGCAGATCCTCCCGCTTTTTGTCGCCGCGATGGGCCTGATGATGGTTCTGATGGTGGCCCAGATCGATCTTTCGGCCACCTCGATCATGGCGATGGGTTGCGTGGTCGGCGCATCGATCATGACAGATCAAGGCGGCTATCTCGCGGAACATGCCTCGGCGCCGGTTGTCGCCATCTTGGCGATGGTCGCTATTGGCCTCCTTATCGGCGTCCTGAACGGCGTCTGCACGATCGTGTTCGACATGCCGTCCTTCCTTGTAACGCTGACGACGATGATGTTCTTCAGCGGCGCCGCGGTCTGGTACACCGCCGCGCATACGAGCTCCGGATCGAGCATCGGCGGCCTGCCCCCAGCATTCATCGAAATTGGCTACGGAGGAGTCGCTGGTATTCCCTACGCCGCCATTATCACCGTGGCGCTCGCGATCGTTGTGCATCTTGTCCTGACGCGGACTGTTTTCGGCCGCTGGGTTCGGGCGGTCGGCCTCAATCCCCGTGCAGCGGCAATCTCGGGCGTGCCGGTAAGGGCAGTGGTCGTCGGCTGTTTCGCACTATCCGGTCTATTCTCGGCCCTCGCGGCCATCATCTACACAGCCCGGCTCGAGGCAGGGACGCCCATTCTGGGACAGCGGATCCTACTCGACGTCATAGGTGCTGCAGTAATTGGCGGTGTCAGCCTGTTCGGCGGGAAGGGCACGGTGATCGGCGTGTTGGTCGGTGTGCTATTTCTGAGCGTAGTCGACAATGGCCTGCAGCTCCTCGGTCTATCTCTGTCATCGGTGTATGCGATCAAGGGGGGCGTCATCCTCGTGGCGGCGGTCACGGACGCGATCCGCCACAATCTGATGGCGCGAGGCTAGGCGTGTCCGACCTCCTTCTCAAAGTGAGCGGGCTCAACAAGAGCTTCTTCGGCGTGCCTGTGCTGCGCGACGTCGGGCTTGAGTTGCATCGTGGGGCTGTCCTCGGACTGGTTGGTGAGAATGGCTCGGGTAAGTCGACGACGATGAACATTCTTGGCGGCGTTCTGGCCAAGGACAGCGGCCGCGTGGAGTTGGACGGAGAAGAGGTGGCCCCGACGAATTCGCGTGACGCGCTCGCTCTCGGCATCGCCTTTATTCACCAGGAACTAAGTCTCTTCCCCAACCTGAGCGTCGAGGAAAACATCTTTCTCGATCATTTTCCCCGAAAATTTGCGCGGCTGCCGTTCGTTGACCGGCGCACCCTGCGAGACCGGGCGCAGAAGGCGATCGAGCTTGTCGACCTGCGCGTCTCTCCGGTCACGCCTGTGATGCGCCTGCCTCAGGGCGAACGTCAGCTGGTCGAGATCGCCAAAGCGCTTAGCCGACAGGCCCGTCTCATAATCTTCGACGAGCCCACCACTTCGCTCACGGCGCGCGAGACCGAGCGTCTTTTCACGATCATCGGCCGGCTACGCGCTCAAGGAATCTCGATTATCTACATCAGCCACATCCTGGGCGATGTTCTGCGCTTATGCGACGAGATTGCGGTCCTCCGCGACGGGCAAGTGGTCGGCGCCGGTCCCCGCGACGACTTCACCATCGAGCGCCTAGTCACGTTGATGGTAGGCCGTACAATCGATCGGCTCTTTCCTGAACGCAATCCGGTCTCCGGACCTCAACGCACGGCGTTGTCCGTGCGCGGCGTTTCTCAACCCGGCATTGTGAAGGACATTTCCTTCGATCTCAGCCTCGGAGAAGTGCTCGGCGTCTCCGGGCTTATGGGATCCGGACGCTCGGAGCTGGCGCGCATCTTGTTCGGGCTAGATCCCTACTCGGAAGGCGAGATTCGCGTTCAAGATGCGAAACTACCGCCGCTTGCCCCGCGCGCAGCGATGGACAGGGGTATGGCCTTCCTGACTGAGGACCGTCGGGGCGAAGGCCTAATGATGGAGGCCTCGATCAGCGACAACATCGTCCTGCCTTCGCTAGTCGAGCAGTCCAGCGGCTTCCTCCGCTGGTTGAACCCGTCTGAGCTCACTAAAGCTGCGCGGGACGTAGCGGAGCGCATCCGCGTGAACGCCAAGGCGGTCGACCGGACAGCTGTGCGCACGCTCTCAGGCGGCAACCAGCAGAAGGTTGTGATCGCCAAATGGCTTCTGCGCGCGCCATCGATCTTCATTCTCGACGAACCGACACGGGGCATCGACGTCGGGGCCAAATACGAAGTCTACAAGATTATTAACGAGATGGTTGGCGCGGGAGCTGCAGTACTCTTCATATCCTCGGAGATCGAGGAGCTGATCGGCATGGCCGACCGGATCATGGTCATGGGACGCGGAGAGGTTCGCGGCTTCTTCAGCCGGGGCAGCTTCGATCGCGAGACCTTGATGGGCGCAGCTCTGTGGGAATGAGGAAGGACGCTTTGAGCCGGCTCGACTCCCGCACGCTCGTTTTGATCGCCCTTCGGCTCGCGCCGCTGATGCTCTTCGCGATCCTCTGCGTCGCATTCGGCCTGCTTTCGGACCGCTTCATCTCGCTCGCCAACTTCCGCAACATTCTCACGCAATCGACGCATGTCGCGGTCATGGCGATCGGCATGACTTTCGTGCTCTTGGTACGGGGCGTCGACCTTTCGATCGGCTCGGCTATGTATCTCGTTGCGGTGACGCTGGGCCTCTACCTGCCGGACCTTCCGCTCTTGGTCTCGATCCCCGCCATCATTCTGATTGGTGTGATCTTCGGCGCAGTCAACGCCTCATTCATCACCGGCCTACGCATTGCATCGTTTATCGTGACGCTGGCCACGCTTTTCATCGGTCGCGGATTTGCGCTCTATCTGTCCGAGACCAGGATGGTGTTTCAGAGCGACACTGTGCAGACCCTCGGCCGGTCGTCGTTCGTTGGTCTTCCTTGGGCGATTTGGATCGCCGCTTCCGTCGCGGCGGTCGCCTGGGTTACCCTCACCCAGACGCCCTTCGGACGACAGATCTACGCGGTCGGGGCGGACCCGGACGCCGCGGCCAAGGCGGGAATCCGCGTCCAGGCGATCGTGTTCTCGGTGTTCTGCATCTGTGGCGCCTGCGCGGCCGTCGGCGCATTGATCTCCGTCTCGCAGGTCGGGGGCGCGTCCGCGACCTTCGGGTACCAGGAAGAGTTTCCCGTCATCGCTGCGGCGGTGCTTGGCGGAACGAGTCTGTTCGGGGGTCGCGGCGGTGTGATCGGCAGCATCTTTGGCGCAGTTCTCGTTCAGACGACGTCGAACGGCCTCGTGATGCTCAATGCCAATCCTTACCTCTATCCGCTGGTCAACAGCCTCATCATCTTCGTCGCGGCTTGGGTCGATGGACGCCGCAGAATCATGACGGAGAGACTCGAGCAGCGCAAGATCCGAGTGGAAGCGTAGCGACACATCGCACGGGACATTGATCGACTATGAGCAGACCGCCGTTCACCCCGAAGGATCTCGAGATCTTGAAAGCCTGGGACACGCCGACGATCTGCAACGGCCTTGAGATCGTTGCGCCCGAGCGGCGGGCGATCGGCTTCACGGTCGAACCGATGGTCGTCGTCGACCGGAAATTTGCTCCGATCGTTGGCCTTGCCCGCACTGGCCTGATCCGCGCCAAGGAGCCGCCGAGCGGCCCGATCCCGCCGCGCGAGGACTGGTATGAGTATGTCGCCGCAGAAGGCCTGCCTACGATCGCCGTCATCCAGGACATCGACGATCGACCTGGTTTCGGGGCGTTTTGGGGCGAGGTGCAGACAACAGTGCACGCCGCCCTCGGAGTCGCCGGCTGCGTCACCAACGGATCGTTCCGTGACATCGACATGCTCGCGCCAGGCTTTCAGATCGTCGGCGGCCGGATTGGTCCAAGCCATGCACATGTCCACATGGTTCAGATGAACTGCGACGTAAATATATTCGGGATGCTCGTACGGAGCGACGATGTCATCCACGCCGACGTGCACGGCGCGGTGGTCGTCCCAGCGGCGGCCGTCCGTGCGCTGCCGAAGGCGATTGACCTCATTGCGAGGCGGGAGAAGGTGATCCTCGACCGCGCGCGCAGCACGGGCTTCAATAGCGCGGCGATGCGCGAGGCGCTGCGCGCCTCGAGCGAAATCCATTAGCTGCGGCAGGGAGAATCGCGTGGACGCTGCGCCCCTTCGCGTCGGCCTGATCGGCTGCGGCTTCTTTGCCGAAAACCATCTGGCGGCATGGGCAAGCATGGACGATGTCCTGCTCGCAGCGGTCTGCGACATTGACCTTGAGAAGGCGCGTTCCGCCGCCGAGCGCCACAAGGCCGGGGCCTTTTACGGCGACGCAGCCGAGATGTTGGCGCGCGAGCGGCTCGACTTCGTCGACATCGCGACGACAATGGAATCGCACGCGAGCCTCGTCGGACTCGCCGCGAGCCGCAAGCTCCCGACCATCGTACAGAAGCCGCTAGCGCCGACCTTCGAGGACTGCGTCGCGATCGTCGAGGGAACGGGCGCGGCCGGCATTCCCTTCATGGTGCATGAAAACACGCGCTTCCTGAAGCCGGTGCGAAAGATCCGCGAGATCATCGACTCCGGCGCGATCGGCAAGCCGACCTGGGCGCGGGTCTCCTTCCGCACCGGACACAACATCTACGGCAAGCAGCCTTATCTGGCGAAGGTGGAGAACTTCGTCATCCTCGACCTCGGCGTCCATATGCTCGACGTCGCCCGCTTCCTCATGGGTGAGGCGACGCGCCTCTATTGCCAGACGCAAACCATCAAGCCCAGCATCCGCGGCGAGGACATGGCGACGATCTTGCTGCATCATGAGGGGGGCGCGACGAGCGTCGTCGAAGCCAGCTATGCAAGCCCCATTCATCCCGACCCGTTCCCTCAGCTGAGAGTGCAGATCGAGGGGACAGCCGGTAGTCTGCGCCTCGATCCGGGCTATCAACTCAGCATCTTCTCGAACGGCAAGGCGTCGGAAATCGACGTCTCGCCGACGATGCTGCCTTGGGCGACGCCGCCGTGGCATGGCTCCCAGGAGAGCGTTCTACGAATCCAGCAACATTGGGTGCGGTGCTTCCGGGAGAAGCGCGAGCCGGAAACCTCGGGCCCCGACAGTCTCAAGACCTACGGCCTCGTGTTCGGCGCCTACAAGTCCGCCCGCTCGGGCGAAGCCGTCGATCCGATCAAGTGACCGACCCCAAGGCATGAAGATATGAGCGAGACAGCGCCAAAGATCGGCTTGGGCGCCGACCTCTTCGACACCAGCGGGCGGCCAATGTTCGGGCCAGCGCCGCTCTCGCTCTTTTCTGACGCCGAGCTTTCGTGGGAGGTGGTTCCGGTCAAGGGGGGCCAGCTCCCGCCGGAGGCCTTCACGCACTACGAGGCATTGCTCATTGGCGGCGCGAAGGTGTCGGACGCTGAACTCAATGGCGAGAACGGGCGGTTGCGGGTGATCGCCCGCAACGGCGTCGGCTACGACGCGATCGACACCGCAGCGCTCAACAGGCGCGGCATCCTGCTTACCAACACGCCGATCCCCGTGAGGCACGCGGTCGCCTCCATAGCGGTCGCGTTCATCCTGGCTCTGAGCCTCCGCATGCCGCTCAAATCCCGGCTCGCTCGCGAGGGCCGGTGGCGCGAGCGCGGGAATTATCCTGGCGTCGGCCTGCCGGGGCGGATGCTTGGCATCGTCGGCCTTGGCGGAATTGGGCGCCAGCTTGCCCGCCTCATGCAGCCCTACGGCATGACAATCTTGGCGGCCGATCCCTACGTCGGTTCAGCCGCTGCAGCCGATGTGGGCGTCGAACTGTGCAACCTTGAAGAGCTGATGAAGCGCTCGGACTTTGTCGTTGTCGCGTGCCTCCTCAACGATCAGACGCGGCATTTGCTGAATCCGGCTCGTCTCTCGCTGATGAAGCCGACCGCCTATCTCATCAATGTCGCCCGCGGACCGATCGTCGATGAGAAAGCGTTGATCGCCGCGCTTCGCGAGGAACGGATCGCCGGCGCTGGTCTCGACGTTTTCGAGCAGGAGCCGCCCGATCCCGCCAATCCTCTGTTCGCGATGGACAATGTCATCTCCACCGCGCACTGCCTCTGCTGGACTGATTCTTTCGTCGACGCAGTCGCCCGGGACGCAATTACCGGCATCATCAACGTGATTCGGGGCCGGGTGCCCGATTTTGTCGTCAACTCCGAGGCTAAGACCCATCCGCGCGTGCAGGCATGGAGCAACGCGGCATAATGATTTTCGAGGCCGAATGGCGAGCCGCCGCCGGCGGCCGTCTTGTTGAGATAGAGGCCTTCGACTCCGGCCAGCTTATGCCGGCTCGCGCCGCCGCGGCGACCGAGCCGCATTGCCGATCGGAGGTTTGCCCACGACGGGCAAAACTTGTTTTCAGTTTCGCAACGGCCCCCATCGCGCTTGCGCCTTCATTTGTCTTTCCCAGCGGGAAGGCTGATGCTGGGTATGAGATGGTGCGAAGCGGTAATGTCTTCAAGGCAAAAAGCGTTTTCGGATCAAAGGCTTTCGGACGAGATGACGTGAAGCGGTAACTAAGTCCATTAACCTTAGGCCCCCATTAACTCCACACGACTTAAGGTCAGCGAGGGCGCGGCGCGTTCTTTCGCCACGTCGAGCCGGCTAGCGAGCGATGCGTACAACGACATTCTCATTCATCGACCATCTGCCGGCGCCGGTGCGCGACTTCCCGAAGCGGCGGGCAGCCGAAATGGCTGGGCTCGTCGCGCTCGCCGGCGTGGCCAGTCTGACGCTTGCGCTCTTGACCTGGTCGGTCAGCGATCCCTCTCTCAATCACGCGACCAGCGCGCGCGTCCACAATCTTCTCGGCGCGCCAGGCGCGATCGCCGCCGACCTCGTCATGCAGTTCATCGGCCTCGCCTCGGCGGCGCTGCTGACGCCGCCCGCTTTCTGGGGCTGGAGCCTCTTGACCCGGCGGCGGCTCGAGTGGCCGCGCTTGAAAGTCGGCCTCTATCTGAGCGGCGTGATCGCGGCGGCGGCGCTGGCTTCGCTGCTTCCCGCGCCCGGGAGCTGGCCTCTGCCCAGCGGCCTCGGCGGGGTGGTCGGCGACGCGGTTCTGGCGATCCCCCGTCGCGTCCTTCCGGTCTCGCCATGGGCGACGATCGCGCTCGGCGCCGGTTTTGCCGGGATCGCCATCCTCGCGCTCGCGGCCGCCTCGGGCGCCGGCAGCGCGGCGAGCGCTCCGGGTGACGATACGCTCGACAACCGGGCCGGAAAGGCCCGCGCCCAGGCGCTCGCGCGCTTCGACGATGAAAACGACGAGGATGAGCCGAGCTTCGGCATGGTGTCGATCGGCGCGGTCATTCATGCCTTGCTCACGGCGAAGGGGACGCTGCGCCGCCTGGCGCGGCGCGGCTCGAGGACCCCCGGCGAGTCCCCGTCCAGCCTCAGCCCGGCGCCGGCACCCGCCTCCCGATCCCCCTGGCCGAGCCTTGGCGACGCCGACGAGGCTCAGCCCGATCCCGCCGCCTTCACGCCTCGCGCTCAAGGCGCGGCGCCCTCCCTTTCCCTCGCCATGGCGCGAGCCGCTTCGGCGATGGGCCCAACGACGGCAGGCCGGTCGACGCTCGAGAGCAGAGCCCAGCCGCCCCGCGAATGGATCATGCCCTCGATCACGATGTTGACGGAGCCAAAGAAATCGGCGGGCGCCAAAATCTCGCAAGACGCGCTGGAGCAGAATGCGCGCCTCCTGGAGGGAGTGCTCGACGATTTCGGCGTCAAAGGCGAGATCGTCAACGTGCGCCCGGGCCCGGTCGTCGCCCTCTACGAGCTCGAACCCGCGCCCGGCATCAAGTCCTCGCGGGTCATAGGTCTTGCCGACGACATCGCCCGCTCGATGTCGGCCGTCTCCGCCCGTGTCGCGGTGGTTCAGGGCCGCAACGCCATCGGCATCGAATTGCCGAACCAGCGGCGCGAGACTGTCTATCTGCGCGAGCTTCTCGCCAGCGAAGATTTCGGCAAGTCGAGTCATCGCCTATCGATCGCGCTGGGCAAGACCATCGGCGGCGAGCCGGTGATCGTCGATCTGACCCGCATGCCCCACCTGCTTGTCGCCGGCACGACCGGCTCGGGCAAGTCGGTGGCGATCAACACCATGATCCTCTCGCTCCTCTACCGCATGAAGCCGGAGCGATGCCGCCTCATTATGGTCGATCCGAAAATGCTTGAGCTTTCGGCCTACGATGGCATTCCGCACCTCCTGACCCCGGTCGTCACCGATCCGAAGAAGGCCGTCATCGCGCTCAAATGGGCGGTGAGAGAGATGGAGGACCGCTACAAGAAGATGTCGAAGGTCGGCGTGCGCAATATCGACGGTTTCAACGCCCGCGTCGCCGAGGCGATCGCCAAAGGCGAGCCGCTGACCCGCACCGTCCAGATCGGCTTCGATCGCGAGACCGGCGAAGCGGTCTATGAGTCCGAGGAGATCCCGCTCGACGAACTGCCCTATATCGTCGTCGTCGTCGATGAAATGGCCGACCTGATGATGGTCGCCGGCAAGGACAT
>Ga0335073_10010185_pt1 | contig 13201 bp, 12 predicted proteins | sample Lox_Sample_22_FD_207093 | JGI IMG/M metagenome (GOLD analysis project Ga0335073, IMG submission 207093) | Soil microbial communities from Loxahatchee National Wildlife Refuge, Florida, United States - Lox_Sample_2.2 | ecosystem: Environmental > Terrestrial > Soil > Wetlands | place: USA...
CTGCCACCGCGCGGCAAACAACTCGTCGATGGCCTCGTCGCCGAAGAAGTGACTGTGCGTCTGGGCAAACCTGGCCAGCCGCACCAGGTTGGGGTGGCGCCGCCGGCCGCCGGGCTGGTCATCCCAGGCCAGCGTCGGCTCGGCTACCGACGCGTCCTCGGGGAACTCGGCCTGGACCTTGTCGACCACCTGTGACTTCGCCGCGATGAAGCGGTCCACCGTTCGCTCATCGACGTGCGACGCCCGGGCGACCTCGCCGCGCTTGTCGAACCGGACGAGCGCGCGCCACAGCATGAGCTCGGTGGCGTTGCGGATCAGCTCGTCGAGCAGGCCCCCGTTCGCGATCAGCCGTTGCCCGGGTGACAGCCCGTGGCTCAACGTTCTGGCTGGTCTTGCGAATCCCGGGCCGGCTAGATCGCCCTGGTCCACCGCATCGATCAGCGAGCGCATCTCCTCGGTGCTTGACGCCTTCGACATCATGGCCAGCGGCTCGAAGAAGGCGAACGAGGCCAGCAGGAACAGCAGCCGGTTGCGCTCCTCGTCGGTGCTCTCGATTATGATCTTGGTTTCCGGCGACAGATCCTGCAGGATGCGCATCGCGGTCAGGCCGGTCGGGACGCCCGGCCCGAAGTTGATGTCGATCAGCGCCAGGTCAAACGGCTCCCCCCGGTATCCCTGGGCCAGAGCCTCAGGCAGGCTCCGCGGATCGCGCACCCCGACGAGGGTGTGTGGCGTGCCCTGGATCACCTGGGCCAGGGCCAGCTCGACGAGGACGAAGTCGTCGACCACGAGTATGTGCACGAGCTCTCCTGGGGGTCTGGCTTCTCTCGGTCACCAGGGCGCCGATTTCCACCGGGCCAGCACCCGGGTTCCGCCACCCGCCCGCTGCTGCGCCACCACCGCGCCGTCGAACCGGTGCAGGTGCTCATCGAGGATCCGCAGGCTGGTCCGGGGCCCGGCGGGCTGCGTCTGCGCGGGCCACCCGGGACCGTCGTCATCGACCGACACGGTCACCCAGGGGCGAGCTGCCCAGCCGTCGGCGCCGTTGCCGTTCTGCTGCGGCTCCTCATGGCGCACGGCGACCTCCACCCGGTGCGCGCCCGCCTTCCAGGCGTTGGTGACCAGGTCGGGCAGGACCCGGCGGGCCAGCCCGTAGTCGGTCTTCCGCATCCGCAGGTGGCGGCAGCCGGAGTCGAGAACCATGCCCGCCCGCCGGTCACCCGGTACGGTCTGCAGAACGCAGTCCCACAGCAGCGCGACGGTATCCGCCGCAGGCCCGCCGCCCAGCATGGTCTGGCGCGCCTCCTCGGCCAGGACCAGCATGCTGTCCGCGAGCGACCTGGTCTCCTCGCCTGCGCCTCTATCGGTCTGAATCTGCCGGATCAGCGCGTGCGCTCCGTTCTTGACCAGGCTGTGCACGGTGATGGAATCATTCCGGCGGACCTCGCTCATCGATATCTCGGATGCCTCCAGCCCGGCTCGGAGCACTACCTCGAAAACCATCGTGAACGGCAGCAGCAAAACGATCGAGCCGACCAGCAGTATTGGGACGATCAGGCTAGCCGGGAGCCGCTCGGCGCCAGAAAAAGCCGGCCAGAGGATCAGGCTAATCTCAATGGCGGCCACGCTGACCGGGATCCACGGCCGGAAAGCGACCAGCCCGCGGGCCGGGGGCTGATCGGGGTTGTACCAGCTCGCGTCGGTCATCACCTGGGCCTGGGCGCTCCACACGGACGCGGTGATCAGGACCAGGCCCGCGACGTAGACCGGCAGCGGCAGCGGCCGTACCGGCACCGGGCCGCCGTACAGCAGCAGGGCCACAATCATCCCGAAGCCTTCCAGGAGGCCGGCCAGGTCGGCGGTGGCCTTCCCGCGCGCGCCGCGCAGGTGCCCGGCCGTCTTCCTGAGCGCGGGGATCGGGCCGGAGGCCAGCCGGTCCAGGATCGCGGGCATGGTCTGGACCCAGGCCATGCTCACGCCGGCCGACGCCATCAGCAACTGCGCCGCGGCCCGCGGCAGCGTGCTGGCGGGGAACCAGGCCAGCAGCACCCAGAGGCCGGCGACGCAGGCCCCCCGGAACACCGCTCCTATGCGCCACAGCGGTGTCACATATCTGACGGCGATGTCGTAGACGACCCGGGTTCGAAGGGGCGAACTCGACAACATGAATCTTCCTCGCCTTAGAAAGAAATGGTCCTGTCTAAGGAAAGCAGACGCAATCCCACGACGCTCCCCGGAAGGGACGCTGGCTAAAACCCGGTACGGCGTACGGAGGGCCTGATCGCGGCGGGGGCTGATCGCGGCCGGGGCGGAGCGGTCAGCCCTGACCGGGGCCTTTACCGGCCGAGCCACCTGCGATGTCGTAGGACCACAGCTCGCTGCTAATGCCGACCGGATGCGGCGCCTCGCCCCCGGCGCGCTCGGCCGCCGACCGGTGGCCGTGCCCGAACGCGGGAGAACTCACCCAGGCGTCAAACGACGCCTGATCACGCCACCGCGTCACTACCAGCCAGGTGGTGCGGCCATCGGTCGGCTTGAGCAACTCGAAGCCCTCGAAGCCGTCCTGGTTATCCACCGCGCCCGCCCTTGCGGCGAACCGCTTGGCCAGCTCGTCCCCGCTGTCGGCCGGCACGGTGATCGCATTGATCTTCACGACTGTCATATTCCGATCATGCCAGCCCAGTTTCGTGCCCGGTTCCACACCACCCGCCGACCGAGGGGCCGGAGAACCGTGGCCGGCGGACCCGGTCGGTCTCGGGTCGGCCCCGGTCGGTCGCGGTCGGCCCTGGTCGGCCCAGCGGTCGGTGGTGACAGGCCAGCCGCTTGACTTGGCTGATACCTCGGATCTATCATTTTGATATCATATTTAGGAGGGTCGGTCATGGGAGTGACAGACGAACAGCTCAGCACGCAGCCTCCCGGGGTGGTAACCGGATTCCCGGTCACCACTGCCCTCGAGTTCAGCGAATTCCGCATCGAGCAGAACCTCGGCATGGTGTACGGGCTGATAGTGCGGTCCATCGGGCTCGGGCGGGGCATCCTCGCTTTCTTCAAGGCTCTGGCTGGCGGCGAGGTCGGGCAGTACACCCGCCTGGTCGAGGACAGCCGCCGTCACGCGCTGGACCGGATGATCGAGAACGCCCGGATGGTCGGGGCTGACGGGATCGTGTCGATGCGCTTTGACTCTTCGGAGATGGGCCAGGGCCTGACCGAGATCGTGGCCTACGGGACGGCCGTGCGGCTCGCGGCCAAGTCGCAGGACGCCTGAGCCCGGGGAGCAGAAACATGCATGCTGATGTCGACATAGTCATCGTCGTGGTGCTTATCGCCCTCGGTGTGGCCAGCTTCTTCGTCCGCCGCCGTGGGGAGTCGAGCCGGCCACGGCCCGGGTGGCGGCAGACGGACGAGGTCTTCAAGGACCCGAGCACCAAACGGACCATGCGGGTCTGGGTGGATGACGCCGGCACCCGCCATTACGTCCCCGAACCCTGACCGGAGCGCGGCACGGGGGCCTCGCCGGTCGTGAAAGTACCGGAAGGCGTGCTATAAGGCGCTTTCCGGTACATTCATGTCAGCCTTTCGCGAGGCTGGGCCGGAGCTTCCGGGGCTGACGGGGACATCGAGGCTCGTGGGACTGCTGAGGAAGCCGGTGATGCGCTGGCGCCGGCGCGCCGAGTAGCACCGCACGCCAGCGTCGGCGTGGGCTACCATGCAGCGAGTCTCCCGCCGGTGTAGCTCAGTTGGCAGAGCAGCCGTCTTGTAAACGGCAGGTCAGCGGTTCGAATCCGCTCACCGGCTCCCACGCGAATGAGGTCAGCGGTTCGAGTCCGCGGAATTCTCGTCCGGCGCCGCGCTGGCATGGTGCCCGCCCTCGCCGGCGACCGGTGCCGGACTGGACTGCCGGAGAGCACTGGCAATAGCGTTGCCCAGGGCTCTGGCAACGGGAGGCGGGAAGGCATTCCCGACCTGCCGGTAGGAGGCTGTCTTCCGGCCTGAGAACTCCCAGGAATCCGGGAAACCCTGCAGCCGCGCCACCATCCGGACGGTCAGCTTGGGCATTCCGGTTGCCGGAAACTCCGGGCCGGGGACCTCGTCGGCGATCCCGAGGCCATCAACGCCGAGCTCGCGCCAGGCCGCGCGGGCGCGGGTCGGCCCGAGATCCGGGCCGCCGTGCTTCTTGCTGCCGCCAACGATCGTCGGGGCGATCCGCGCGGCCCGCAGCGACCAGGGTTGCGCACCAGGCCAGCCGCGCGAGCTCATCAGGTCGGCCAGGACGCCGCCGACCGTGGGTGGCTCGCCGGGTAGCGGCTGCGGCCAGCGGAACCACGATGCCCAGGGCTGCTTGACCGCCACCAGCACGAACCGGGGCCGCAGCTGCGGCACCCCGTGGTCGCTGGCCTGGACCAGGTCCCACCAGGTTTCATAGCCCGCCTGATGCAGGCGGCCGAGGACCTGCGCCCGGTAGCCGTCGAACTGGCGCGTGCCCAGGCCTCGCACGTTCTCCAGCAGCACGGCACGTGGCCCGGATTCCTCGATCAGCCGCAGAGCCTGAGGGAACAGATCCCGTTCGTCGTCCTCGCCCAGGCGCTTGCCCGCGATCGAGAACGGGGGGCACGGTACCCCTCCGGCGAACAGGTCGAGCTGGCGGAAGGCGCGGCCGTCCACGTTGGCGACGTCGTCCTCGACGACCTTCCATTGAGCGCCCCGGTTCTGGCGCAGCGTCTCGCAGGCATCAGCGTCGAGCTCGATGACCGCCTCGTGGGCGAACCCAGCCTGCTCCAGGCCGAGCGCCTGGCCGCCGGCCCCGGCGCAGATCTCCACCGACGTCAGCTCGTCCACGTTGCCTCCCATGCTGCCTTCTGCCTGATTCTGCCCGCTAGTACCGACAGCCGCCGCCTCCCACGCCGGTTTACCAGGCCGCCAATGTGGCCGTCAGGAACTCGTAGCTCAGGACGCGCCGCTGGCCCGTCACCTCGCGCCACGCATCGGCCTGCTCGGAGTTGGCGTTGGCCGCGACACTGGCTGCCATCGCGTCATAGGCGATGTGGTAAACGGCGTCGACCTCGCCGGTGCCACGGGCGATCGACGCCAGCCGGCTCGGCAGCGGCTCGGCGGTGACGGTCACCAGGTGCGGCTGCCGGCCGCGCCGGTGGCGGATCATCTGCAGGCACTCGTGCCGGATGTTCTGCACCCGGTCAGAGCGGATCGTCCACTTGCACGAGATCGCCGCGTGCAACGGCGGCAGTCCCGACGCGGTCACCACACGGCCCAGCCCTACCGTGACATCCGGCCTGATCAGATAGTCCATCCCCACCGTGATGCGCAGCTCGGGATTGGCGCGCACCAGGGCATCGACCTCGCTCAGATGTGCGTACTGGTCGAAGCGGGTGATCACGGTGCCGCGGCCGACCAGCCATTCGCGATCCGCGTGGCGGCGGGGCAGTTCCTCGCTCAGGTGATCGCAGACAGCCTGCTCCAGCGGGCCACCCGGGGCCTGCGGCACGTCTGGATTCACCTCTCGCCGGACCGCTAAAGTCTCCAGGACACCGGCGGCGATCCGGATCGACTCGGCGTTGTCCACGTCAGCGAAGTTCGGCACCAGCGGCCAGGCCAGCTTGTTCTTGCTGCTCGGCTTCCAGCCAAGCAGCGCGGTCGCGAACGGAGAGGTCATACTCGGCTCCCGTCGGGGAAGGCTGGAGGATCTCACGTCGGCCATGCCGATGGCAACGGCGGGCCATGGCCGGGGCCAGGCCAGGACCGAGCGACCGGGCGCGGCCATCTCTCCCTGGCCGGGAGCCGCGGCTAACGGATGCGCCGGAGGCCCGTACCTCTGGCCGCGGGCTAACCTGTGACTGCCGCTGACGGGCGTTACCGGTGGGAGGCTGGGGTGCAGTATCGGATCTCGCGGGTGCTAGCCGGGCCGTTCTTGCACCTGCTGTGGCGCCCGGAGATCACCGGGAGCGAGCACATCCCGGCGTCGGGCGGTGCCATCCTCGCGTCGAACCACCTCTCGATCGTGGACTCGATCTTCCTGCCGCTGATGGTCGACCGGCCGGTCACCTTCGCGGCCAAGTCCGAGTACTTCACCGGAACCCGGCCGATCGACCGGCTCACCGGCGCGTATATGCGCGCCACCAAGCAGCTGTCAGTGGACCGGGCCGAGGCCCGCGCCGGGCAGAACATGCTGGAGGCGGCGCTCGGCCTGCTTCAGGAGGGCGAGCTGTTCGGCATCTATCCCGAGGGGACGAGGTCGCCGGACGGGCGGCTCTACCGCGGCCGGACCGGCATCGGCTGGCTGGCGCTCAACTCGGGCCTGCCGGTCATACCCGTCGCCATGTCCGGGACCGATCGCGTGCTCCCTCCCGGGCAGAAGGTTCCCCGGGTCGCCAAGATCAGCATCCGGATCGGCAAGCCGCTGACCTTCGAAGCTCAGCGGAGCCTGCCCTCGGCCGCCCGGCAGCGGCGCGCGGTCACCGACGAGGTGATGAAGTCGATTCAGGCGCTCTCCGGCCAGGAGTACGTTCCGGTGTACGCGTCTGTGCACAAGGAGGAGCTTGCTGCCGCGCGTAATGGGTCCGGGCCCGGGCGTTCCGGCTCGTAGCGCTGGGCGCTTGGTCAGTCGCTGACCGAGGGCTGCTCGGCGGTCGGCGGGTCGGCCTCGCCCCCGCGGGTGGGAACCGAGGGGAACGTTTCGGTGTTGGCGCTGGGGTTCCATACGTAGATCGGCCGCAGGCTCGGCTGGGCGCCGTTTTCGCTGCCGTCGGCGGCCGCCGTCTCGTCCGCGGGCGCCGGCCGGCTGTCGGCCGGCTTGCTCCAGATCGAGTCGGCCGTGTTGGCCGGAGCCGCCGGCAGCGGAACCGGCGTGCGCCTGGGCAGCGGCGCCGGGCTGGCGGCCCAGGGAAGCTCGGTATCTGGCTTGGCCGCCGGTTCCCACGGCGGGGAGCCGGACACCTTGGGCGGACGGGCCGCGGTTGACCGGGTAACTCCTGGCCGCTGCGGCCTCGAGATCTGGCCGATGCGGGAGTCGTCACCGGGCTGTGAGCCGGTATCGGCGAACGTGCCACCAAAGCCACCGGTGCCGCGCGCGTAGGTAGAGTTGCGGACCGGCAGCGGGCCCGCTCCAGTACCCGCAGAACGCGCCGAGTCGGTCGGCTGGGTGGGCACCGCGGCGAAGTACTGGGCCATCTGGTCCGCCTGGCTGCCCTCGTGATGCGCATATGGGGTCCGTGCGACCGGCTCGTGCTCGGGGCGTGCGGGCTGCCTGGCTCGCCCGCGGTGCCGGCGCACCAGCCCGAAGGCGGTGATCGGCACAAGCAGCACGACTAGCAGGGCACCGGAGAGGAGCCCATCCCGCTTGAGCTTCGGCCCCAGGGCCTGGTCGACGAACGGCACCGGCGGCGTCGCTGGCTGGGTACGGGCAACCGCCCCGGCGCCAGCCCGGGGTATCCCGGGACCGGCGATCTCCTTGGCCGCGGCCAGCGCCCGCCCGGCGTCTGCGGTTCCGTGACCGGACCCGTCCGCCATGCCGCCGGGGGGCCGGAACACCGTGCTGCTGGTCAGTGCCTGGCTGACCTGTGCGGGCGTGAGTTCCGGGTACTGCGACTTGATCAGCGCCGCGATGCCGGTAACGATGGCGCTCGCCGCGCTGGTGCTGCTGACCGTGGTGTAGCCGGTAGGGATGGCCGCGACCATGCCGCTCCCGGCGGCGGTCAGCATCACGTAGGGCCGGTGGCTGGTGAACGGGGCCTTGATGAAGCTGCTGTTGAATGCGCCCACGGAGATCACACCGGGGTAATCGGCCGGGAAGTTCGCGGCGTCGGTTCCCGCTCCGTTATCGCCGCCGGGCGCCACCAGCACCACGCCCTTACTCAGCGCGTAGGCGACGGCCGCCCGCTCGGCGGGACTACCGCCCGCCGCGGTCTGCTCGGCCGCCTCGATCGGGGTCAGCGGCGCGCCCCGCCTCGGAGCCGGCGTGAGGGCGGCCACCAGGCTGGAAACCGACTGGCCTGGGTCCAGCGGCAGGTCGATCACCTGGGCGCCGCTGTTCACCGCGTCCGTGATTCCCTGGGCGATCGCGCTGGGCAGGCCGGAAACGATGCTGGAATCGGCCAGCAGCGGGTCCCCGGCGTCCAGGGTCACCCTGATCGACAGCAGCTTGGCAGCAGGGGCGACACCCAGTATGCCGTCGGCGTTCCCGGGGCCATGCCCGTGGCCGACGATCAGGCTCGCCATGGCGGTCCCGTGAATCCCGTAGAACCGGCTGCCCGGCTTCTCGCGGGAGTTGGTCAAATCGGGCCCGCTGATCACCGATCCGGCGATGTCGGGCTGGGTGGCGTCCACGCCCGTGTCGAGCAGGGCGATCGTGACGCCCTGGCCCTGGCTGATCTGCTGCGCCTGTGTGACGTGCATCCCGTTCGCGCCGAGCCACCACTCGCCCTGGCGCACCTGGTCGGCGGATGCGGGAACGCTGCCCAGCGCAGCCCAGCTGACAACCAGGCCGATGGCCGCGGTCATTATCACCGGGCGGGGGACCCTCAGCGACACGCCGTCCTTGCCTTCCGTGCGGTTACCCCCGCATTCTGCCACCTTGAAACTGGTTACGTACTGTCTGTGCAGATCCGGACGGGTAGAACCCAGTAACCTAGGCGCTCCGGTGAGCGCGGGCTTTCATTACGTCTGAAGCGGTGCCGTCACTCCCCGGCATTCGGGCCGGACACAGCATGAAAGCGCGAAACGGCCACACCTGACTGCACCAGAGTGACTTTCATCGGCGTGCCGGGCGGCGCGGCGTGAATGACGGGGTCGATGGGCACTCAGGACGCATGGGGCGCGGAGAGCCGGACATGGGCACCCGGAGGGAGGCCGAGTTGCTGCGCCGCGTCGCCCGCGTTGACGGCCAGCGAGATCAGCCCGGCGCTGTCGGTGAACGCGACGATCTCACCCGGCGCCACGGCCGCGAACGTCTCCAGGAACGGCACGGTGAGCTGGCGTCGGCCGGCCCGGACCACCACCTGCGAGCCGAACCCGACGCCGAGCGCCCCGACGTCGGCCGCGACGATAGACAGCTGCACGTTGCCGAACCGGTCCACCGACATGACCTCGCCCTCGGCCTCGCCGTCCCGCACCCGGCTGGTCGGCGCGGGCAGCGTTACCAGGTCGGCCAGGTCGATCTCGTCCCCGGCCGCCGCGAGATCCTGGCCGGCGGCCAGGTGCGCGGCCACGGGCATGAAGATGTCCCGCCCGTGGAACGTGGGCGACACCGGATGCAGCCAAAGGTCGCCGTTGGTGAGCTGGAAGGCCTGTTCGGCACCACCTTTGGCGTCGATTGCCCAGGACAGCAGACCGTTGTCCGGCCCGACCAGGATGCTGTCACCGGCCTTGACGGCGACGCCGCGGCGGGCGGTGCCAACTCCGGGGTCGACCACGGCCACGTGCACCGCGGGCGGCAGGTACGGAATGGTCTGGGCCAGCACCGCGGCCCCGCGGCGCACGTCGCCCGGCTGCACCAGATGGGTGATGTCGATGACCCGGGCGGCAGGCGCGATCCGGGCGGCGACGCCATGGCATGCCGCGACGAACCCGTCCTCCAGCCCGTAATCCGTTATGAACGTAAGGGAATCAAAGGAAGCCACGAAGGGTGAGCGTACGACGCCGGAGGCGCGACGCCTAGTCCTCTGGCGCAGCTCGCGGCGGGATGGCTTGTTCAAGGGGTTGACGGGTGGTCGTCGCCGTGGAGCCTGCCTACGATGGACTTCTTTACCTGAGGTGTTGGAGGCCGGATGGCTGGGCTGTCTGAGCTCGACAAGCGGATCCTGGCCTTCGAGCAGAGCTGGTGGCAGTTCCCGGGCGCGAAGGAACGGGAGATCCTGGAGACGTTCGGTGTGCCGGTGACCCGCTACTACCAGCTGCTGAACGCATTAATCGACCGGCCGGAGGCGAGCGAGTTCGATCCGGTGCTCGTCGCGCGGCTGCGCAGGCAGCGCAGCCGCAGGCAAGGGATCCGTTCGGCGCGCCCGGACTGACGCCGGGCCGTCGCCGAGCGCCGGGGCTGGCCGGGCGGGCACACCACCGTCAGCCGAGCTGATCCAGGGCGGCTAGCTGCTCAGCAAACCATCGGGTCGGCGGCATGGCCGAGGCCGCCTGCGCGAGTGATGCCGCCCGGCGGCTACGTTCAGGCTCCGTCATCATGAGCGCTGCGTGCAGGGCCTCGGCCGTCCCCGACACGTCGAATGGGTTGATGATCAGAGCGTCCGGGCCGAGCTCGGCGGCCGCGCCGGCCTCGCGGGAGAGCACGAGCGCGCAGTCGCGTTCCGACAGGATCGGGCCCTCCTTGGCGACCAGGTTCATGCCGTCGCGGATCGGGTTGACCAGTAGCACGTCGGCCAGCCGGTAGGCGGCGAGCGAGCGGGCGTAGTCGTCGTCGACCTGGAGGATCAGCGGATCCCAGTCCTCGGTGCCGAACTCCTCGGAGATCTCCCTGGCCAGCCGCTGCACGCTGGCCGTGTACTCGCGGTACTCGGGCAGGTCGTGCCGGGATGGGTAGGCGAAGGCGACGTGGACGACCTGCCGGTGCCATTCCGGGTGCGTCACCAGCAGTTCGCGGTAGGCGGCGAGGCCGCGGACGATGTTCTTGGACAGTTCGGTGCGGTCGATTCTGACGATCAGCTTCCTGGCGCCCGCGGTCTTGGCCAGCGCCGCCACCCTGGCCTGCACGTCCGGCTCAGATGCCCGGCTGATCAGCCCGTCGGCATCCACGCCGAGCGGGTGCACGCCGATCCCGGTGACGTGACCCTGATAGCTGACCTGCTGCCGCGCCCGGTCTACCTGGGCGCCCGCGGACCCCAGGATCGCCTCGCAGCAGTCAAGGAAGGCGTCCGCCCAGCGCCGGCACAGGAACCCGGCATGGTCGGCGCCGAGCATGCCCGCCAGCACCTCGCGGCCCACGTCGTCCGGCAGCATCCGGTAGTAGTCGGGCGGCGCCCACGGGGTGTGCTGGAAGTGCGCGATCCTGATGTCTGGGCGGAGATCGGCGAGCATCCGCGGGACCAGGGCCAGGTGGTAGTCCTGCACCACGGCCCGGACTGGCCGGCCTGCGTCCGGCGGTCCCGCCTCCTGCGCCAGCGCCTCCGCGAACGCCTGGTTGTAGGTCCGGAATGACTCCCACTCCCGCTCGAAGGCGATCCCGAAATGCGGCTGGTTCGGCGTGTTGTAGAGCATGTGATGGACAAACCACAGCGTCGAGTTCGCCACCGCGTTGTACGCCCGGTGGAAGATCACCGACGGGATGTCGAGCATGCGCACCCCCGAGCCGCCGGGCGTCCCGTCCAGGCCGAGGCGGCCGCCCTCCGCGCCCCGCGCGGCGGCCCGGTCGGCGTCGCTGAGCGCGGCACACACCCACAGGGCGTTCGGGTGGCCGGCCACCGAGGAGAGCCCGGAAACCAGGCCGCCGCCACCCCGCCGGGCCGATAGCTGCCCGCCGCCGTCAAGCGTGAATGACACCGGCCCCCGGTTGGATGCGATGAGTACCCGGCCGTCGGCTGATCTTGCGCCCATGGCCGGAGGCTATCGGGCGGGGATCTGGACGGCCGGCACCGGCCGGGCCGCCGCGTGTCCCCTGGCTGGAACGGCTCCCCCGATGCGGGCCGCGCCGTCAATTCAGGCTACAGTGCTGGTGACAACTGAATATTGCTCATCCAGAGGGGTGGAGGGATCGGCCCTGTGAAGCCCCGGCAACCATCACGGTGAGTGCGTGCCCGCGCGACGCTCGCGCGGCTAGCGGCTAGCTGCCACTGGCAGCGCTGACTTCGCGCCTTTGGGCGGCGAGGCCATTCCGTGACAGGTGCCAACTCCGGCCCGCGGCCAACCGGCCGCTGGGAAAGATGAGGGGAAAGGCCTCGCCACGTGAGTTCATCTGCAACGACCACTCCATCCTCCCGCTCCACCCACCCTTCCCGCCCAGCCCCCCCTTCCCGCCCTGCCCAGCCCCACCGGTTTGGCTATGCCAGCCGGCTCGCCTGCCGTGAATGCGGGCAGACCAGCGAGCTCGGGGCCCAGCACGCCTGCGCCGAGTGTTTCGGGCCGCTGGAGGTCGGCTACGACTACCCGCCGCTGACCCGGGAATCCATCCAGGCGGGACCGCCGAACATCTGGCGATACGCCAGCCTGCTGCCGGTTCCGGCTGACGTGGCGACCAGGCCGAACACCGAGCCCGGCCTGACCCGCCTGGTCCGTGCGGACCGGCTGGCCAGCGCGCTCGGCATGCGGGCGCTCTGGGTGAAGGACGAGCGGAGCAACCCCACGCACTCGTTCAAGGACCGGGTGGTCGCGGTCGCTCTCGCCGCCGCGCTCGAGATGGGCCACAAGGTCCTGGCCTGCCCGTCAACCGGCAACCTGGCCAATGCCGTGGCGGCCGCCGCGGCCCGGGCCGGCATCCGCTCGGTGGTGCTGATCCCAGCTGACCTCGAACCACAGAAGATCATCGGCACCGGTGTCTTCGGCGGCACACTGGTCACCGTCGACGGGACCTACGACGACGTGAACCGGCTCGCCTCCGAGCTGGCCGATGACCGGGAGGACTGGGCGTTCGTCAACGTCAACGTGCGGCCCTATTACGCGGAGGGGTCCAAGACCATCGGCTTCGAGATCGCCGAGCAGCTGGGCTGGCGGCTGCCGCCCCAGATCGTGGTTCCTGTGGCGTCGGGCGCCCAGCTCGTCAAGATCGACAAGGCGTTCCGGGAGCTGGTGGCGCTCGGCCTGGTGGATGACGCGGCCTACCGGGTGTTCGGTGCCCAGGCGACCGGCTGCGCGCCGGTGGCGGCCGCGTTCCGGGCCGGTCATGACGTGGTGCAGCCGGTCAGGCCGGCCACAATCGCGAAGTCGCTCGCGATCGGGAACCCGGCCGACGGCCCCTACGTCCTCGACGTGACCCGCCGCACCGGCGGCGCGGTCGCCGACGTGAGTGACGACGAGATCGTCGACGCGATCCGGCTGCTCGCCGAGACCGAGGGCATCTTCGGCGAGACCGCGGTCGGGGTCACGCTGGCCACGACCCGGCGGCTCCTGGATTCCGGGCAGCTCGACCCCGATGCCGAGACGGTCATCATCAACTCGGGCGACGGGCTCAAGACGCTCGACGCGGTGGCCGGGTCGATTGCGGCCGTCCACCCGATCCGCCCGACCCTGCAAGCATTCGCCGAACTTG
>Ga0335073_10010187_pt1 | contig 13200 bp, 12 predicted proteins | sample Lox_Sample_22_FD_207093 | JGI IMG/M metagenome (GOLD analysis project Ga0335073, IMG submission 207093) | Soil microbial communities from Loxahatchee National Wildlife Refuge, Florida, United States - Lox_Sample_2.2 | ecosystem: Environmental > Terrestrial > Soil > Wetlands | place: USA...
TCGCAAAAAATCCGTAGAGAAAGTTCGTAGGAACGTGAATTATAGCGGCAGGAATCGCTAGCGACCAAAGCGAATGCCCGCCTCCCACGCCGATATGCGCACATGAGAAGCGGGCAGAGAAACAATCTGTGCGAGTTCGAAAAAACGTCTTAACTAGTCGCCCGTTCCCGTCAGAGTCACCTTCTGCGGACTGTTGGTGGAACTATCGCTGATCTGAAGCGTGGCCGGACGCGCACCGGTTGCGGCTGGCGAGAACGTGATACTGATCGTGCACTTCGACTGCGGGCTTACGATGCTACCGCAGGTCTGCGTGTAGGAGTAATCGCCCGCGGCCGTTCCCGTGAAAGTCATGCTGTTAATCGTGAGATTCGTTTTCAGGTTGTTCGTGAACGTGACGTTCTTGGCGGCGCTGGATGTCCCGACCTTTACCGTTCCGAAAGCAAGCGTCGCAGGAGTGGCGGAAACGGGAAGTTGACCGGTGGCGCTCAGGCTGAGGGTCTGTGGGCTGTTATTCGCACTGTCGGTGACAGTCATAGTGCCGGCAACTGTTCCTGCAGCCTTGGGCGTGAAAGAGATGGTGATGGTGCAGGTTCCGCCAGTGGGAACGCTGGTGCCGCAGGTGTTGACCTGGCTGTAACCGGTTCCTGTCACGCCGACGGTAACTCCGGTCAGTGCGACAGCCATCTGGTTGGTAAGAGTCACTGGCGCTGCTGTCTTGCTGCTACCCACTTGCACTACACCGAAGCTCAGGCTGCTGACGGAGAGCGTAACCGGAACAATTCCGGTTCCAGCAAGGGCCGCCGATTGCGGACTGTTGGCCGCGTTATCGGTCAAAGTGACAGCGGCGCTGTAATTTCCGGCGGTGGTGGGCGAAAAGCTGACGTAAATCGTGCACGAATTCCCTTGCGCTAGGGATGAACCGCAATTCGTCGACTCAGGGAAGTTCGACGCATTCGTTCCAGTCACGCCGATGCTGGTGAAAGTCAGCGTCGCGTTGCCATTATTGGTAACGACGATGGAAGATTGCGCAGTGGTCGTTCCATCGGCTTGAACACCGAAGTTAACGCTGGTTCTCGACAGGCTGACTGAAGCGCCGCTGGTGCCGGTTCCGGTGAGCGTCACCTGCTGTGGACTGTTATTCGCGCCGTCGGAAATCATAAGGGTCGCCGTGCGCGATCCGCTCGCGGTTGGTGTGAAAGTGACATTAATCGTGCAGGAAGAGCCTGCCGCAACGCTTGAGCCGCAATCGTTGGTTTGGTTGAAGTCGCCCGGATCCGCGCCAGCACCATAAATGCTGTTGATGGTCAGAGCCGTGGCTTGACTGTTATTCAGAATGACCTGTTGCGGCGCGCTGGTAGTTCCGACCGCTTGCGAGCTGAAAGTCAGGGATGTTGGGCTGGCAGCGACACCCCCGCAGGTGGGCAGCGTGAAATTCGAAACGCGCGTCTGCCAGATCGGCTTCGTCCCACTACCGGTCTGATTTTGGGAAAAATATTCGTTCAGGTACCAGAAGGTGCATCCATTCATCGGATCGACATTCATGGATGTATAGGTGCCCCAATGATAGGAATTTTCCTCGTCGGCGCTGCCGGAGTAGAGCGAGATCTCTGTTGGCGACGTATCGGAATTCAGGTTCCAGTAAGAAGCGCTGATGCTGGGATGCAGGGAAGCGCTCGAAATGCTGTAGCCAACAGCTGCATTGGCGCTCTGATCTTGCGTGATGCTAGGCATGAAGCGGTAGTTCGTGTTGTCGGGGCTGATCGTTCCCCACTGATAAGGGCTGGGGACTCCGCTGCCGCGAAATTCATACCACCGGATTCCAGTCTGACTGAGCGATCCGGTTCCGACCTGGACGGTGTGGCTTACGAGATAGGACTGGTAAGTTCCGAAGTTGCGGTAGGCGAAGCGGTATTCGAATCGATCACCGACGGAATCGATGGGCTGGCCGGTGGAAGACGTCGACGGTTCCGGCACACAAACCGTGTTAGCGGCACTCTTGGGGTTGTAACAACCGGGAGTATACGCCGGTGCCGACACAGTGCTCTGCGTAAAAGTTGTTTCCGCAGGATTGGACCAGTTCACGCTGAACTGAAAAAGATTGAAGGTGTCGGAAGTGGTGGTGACGCCGTCAAGGACGGGGTTCTCGATGCTGACAAAATATTCGGGACTACCCGTGGGCGGAGGCGTAGTGCCTTCCACATCAGCCGGCTGCAGGCTGTGTCCGAGGTATACGCCGTTGACTGTGGAAGGGTACTTGAAGCACTGCGGCGAAAGAGCGGCAGCTCCGACCAGCATATCGGTGCGGTCGAGAGCGCAGGCGATCACACCATCGATCTGAAAGCCATTATTAATGTCCTGATAATCGATTCCGACGTAATAAGCGTCGATCCAGACGCCGAGTTTCGGCCAATCGGGAAAATAATAAGTGCCTTCGGCATTCGTTCCGAGAATGGAATCCAGAGGAAACGCGTAGGTGTACCACTGCAGGCTGCTGGAGGTGAGATCGTCAGTATTCGAAATGGCGACGCAGTAGTAATACTGCGTAATAGTGGAAGTCAGCTGATTATGCGCGGCGATGATCCAGCGCGAAGCAAGCTGATCGAATTTGACCAGGCCGTCGCCCTCGATGGAGGAGCACTGCGTCAAACCGTTATTCGTGAAGGGCAACGTGCCAACCTGTGGCTTTGTCCATACAGCGGTGTAGGGACTGGTTTTGCTCCACGCCTGAAAATACACGTTGGTCCATTCCATGTACTGCTTGGTGCCAACGGCGCCGTTCTCATCGACATTTAATTCGGGCTTGGCTAGTTGCGAGGCATCAATCCCTTCAAATGTCGTGACGGTTTGTGCGTGCAGGGAAAGTGAGCAGAATACAAGGAAACACGCGGAGATGCGGAACAGAGCGGAGGTTCGCATAACTATCCCCTATGAGCGGTTAGGTCGGTAAGCAGAATTGGGCAAAGGGAGGGCGGGAAAGCAGCCGACGAAAAGGTCAATTCAATTTATTACGGGCTGCCCCAAGTGTCAAGATCGGAAAGTGGCTAACTTGCTGACAACATAGGGGTTGTATGCAAGAATTTGCAACCTGTCTGATCGTCTACGGCAACTCCACGAGGGCGCGCGACAAGATGAATTGTTAGAATCACTTCCGCATGGCTCTTGAAGAATACAAGCGCAAACGGCGATTTGAAGAAACGCCCGAGCCGCCGCCAAAAGTCGAGACGAAGTCCGGCCACCGTTTTGTCGTGCAGAAGCACGAAGCCACGCGGCTGCATTATGACTTTCGGCTGGAGATGGAAGGTGTACTGAAATCGTGGGCGGTGCCCAAAGGGCCGTCGCTCGATCCGGCGGACAAGCGGCTGGCCATGCAGGTCGAGGATCATCCGGTTTCGTATTTCGATTTCGAGGGCAACATTCCCGAAGGCAACTACGGCGCCGGCAGCGTTATGGTATGGGATGTGGGAACGTGGGAGCCGCTTTCGCCTCTTGCGGTGGAGGGAAAATATGTTCCCGGAACCGAAGCGGAGGCGGATGCCATGCTGGCGAAGGGAGACCTGAAATTCCGTTTGAATGGCCAGCGGCTCAAGGGAGACTTTGCACTGGTGAAGATGCGCAGCCGCCGTCCGGGAAGCAAAGGTACGGAATGGCTAATGATCAAGAAGCACGACGATCATGTTGTCGAAGGATACGACGCGGGCGACATTGATGAATCAGTGATCAGCCATCGCAGCATGGATGAGATAGCGGGAGATGCACGATCGAAGGAATGGACGAGCAGCCGTCCTGCGACGGGCCGAGGCAAGTTGAAGGCGGCGTGGCTCGCGGACACGTTGGCGCGGATCGAGAAAAAGAAAAAGGCTTCTGGCTCGGAGAAGCCCGAGAAATCCACCGCTGCCGCGAGCAGCGAAAAAAAAAACTCACCAGCGGAGACGGTGAAGCACAACCGAGGGCAGAAAAACACAAAGTTAAGCCGCCAAGCGAAAACAAGGTAGTATCGCCGCCCTCTCGCGCGAAAAGTTCCGACCCGGAATGCGAACTGAAATCCAGCCCTGTCAAGCGTTCCATGCCATCTTCCATCTCGCCCATGCTGGCGGAATCGATCGACGAGCCTTTTGACAGTTCCGACTGGCTTTTCGAGATCAAGTGGGATGGGTACCGCGCCATCACCTTCATCGAAAATGGCAAGGCACGGCTGGTTTCGCGCAATCATAACGATCTCACGCCGCGATATCCGGAGCTAAGAGATCTGCCGCAATTCGTGAAAGCGAAGACTGCTATTCTCGACGGCGAAGCGGTCGCGCTTGATGAGCAAGGCCGCGCTTCCTTCAGCTTGATGCAGCAGCGTACCGGATTTCGTCCTGGCGGAAAGCGCGTAGCGGAGCGATCCGACGTAGCGGTGCTTTATTACGCATTCGATCTTCTCTACCTCGACGGCGAAGATTGGCGGCGCGTAGCGCTGGAAGAGCGCAAACGCAAGCTGAAATCAATTCTGCTGGCGGGCGATTCGCTGCGCTACTCCGATCATTACGAACAGCGCGGGAAAGCACTGTTTGAAATGGCGAGGCAAAAGGGATTGGAAGGGATTCTGGCCAAGCGTCGCGGAAGTTGTTACGAGGAACGCCGCAGCCGCGATTGGCTCAAAATCAAAATCCGTCACACCATCGAATGCGTGGTCGGCGGGTACACCGAACCGGAAGGCAGCCGCGCGCACTTTGGCTCGCTTGTGCTCGGTCTGTACGACGACCGGGATCGGCTGATTCACGTGGGACAGGCTGGAAGCGGGTTCGATCAGAAATCTCTGGTGGAAATCTGGAAGATTCTCGATCCACTAAAAACGAAGAGCAATCCGTTTTTCGGAGACGTGGAGGCGCTGCGCAAAACTTATTGGCTCAAGCCAAAGCTGGTTGCGGAAATCGAATATGCCGAATGGACCGGCGGCACAAACCAAGGCAGCGGTCCCAAACTACGAGCCCCGGTTTTTCTGGGCCTGCGCGACGATAAAGATCCGCGGGAATGCAAAATGGATCAAGTGAAGGTGTAGCGCGGGGCTATTTAGCGTGATCTGCCGCAGTTGTCGTTGTTCCAGACTTGATGTCTTTCATCGGCATCAAGGTGCCGTAGTCGTGGCCGTTGGCGTCGACCGCACGCGCGACCACACTCGCAAAAGCGCTGCGGATCTCTGGGAATTTCGCAACCAGCGCGTTAATGACTGCCATGTTGCTCTGGTATGCCTGATTGGTATTCGCCGCATCTGGCACTTCATACTTCGCTACCAAGTCCAGATCATTCCCGACTGCCTCTGGAAACAGAGAAGTCAGTTTGTAGGTCGTGCCTCCCGCCGACAGATCTGCGGGCTTTCCGCCGACGGGAACATCCGTAACATTCACACTGTGCGCCTGATCGTAGAGGTTGTCGGTCGCGGCGGTCGCCATGAAATTCAGAGGCGAAGCCAGTTCGCGCGCTTCCAGAAAATAAAACCAGGCGTTGTGGATCTGTCCGCTTTTCTGATATTCCCGCGCCTGGGCCAAGTACCACTCGCTGTTGTGACCAGCGACCGTGGCGGGCGTGATGTAAAGTCCGCCAATCTTCCAGTCCGTTCCTGCCTGCTCCAGGATGAACGAGACATTTTCCTGAGCAGTGAGCGAGGCGGCATCGAAAAGCACAACGCCATATTTGCCCGGCTGCAGGCCATCGAGATAAAACACTGCGCTGTTGGCCGTCTGGCCATTCTTGCCGAAAACTCCGCAATAGAACTCTCCGTGCGAGAGAGGGACCGTCCCCTCCACGGTCAGTTCAAATACCCCCTTCAAGTTCGGCTTGGCGTCGGCGAGATCTTTCTGATGATCTTTCACGGCAGCTTCAATTCCGGAAAAATCGGAAGCCAGGCTGGGAACCGCGTTCTGCCGCATCGACGAGGAATCGCCCCGAGCTGCCATGGCGAAATAACGCTGTCCAGCCGTAGTCAGCGCCGAGCGAGTCGCGTCATCGAGATCACCCGAGGTTTGGCAGCTCTGCGCCGGCAGATTGGGATTCAAACAGAAAAATGTCGCCAACACCGCAAAGAAGAAACCCAGGAAACTGCTGGGGAGACTCGGGCACACCGGCTGCATGATGAACTCCCTCTCTCAACTGCAATCTCTCGGACAAATGGGAATCGCCTTCCTCAGTTTACGCCTGCGAGGCGGGTCCTTCAGAATTCTACCGGTGGTGGAAAGTGATTGTGTATACAGGGATTACCGTGTTCTCAAGATGCTTTTCGCGGAAGACTTTTCCGAAGGCTTTCCGCGGAAAGAATGCAAGAAGACGAAGGTAACCCGTTCTAATTCCGTGGGACGTATCGTCGCAGGTTCATTCCGCTGGGCAGCGGTGTAGAATGCAGTTAGCATTGGCCTCGCAGTGTCCCCCAAACCCGCTCAGGGAGAAGTTTATGACCACGGCCAGGAGAATCCGAAGATTCGCATGGATGCACGCTGTGTGCACCGTTGCGCTATGCCTGGTCAGTTTGTGCGCTGTCGCCTCCACCAATACGGCGGCACACAGTAAGAAAGCGAAGAAAGTTCTCGCCCCTTTGCCTTCGGGGCCGACAGGGCCAGTTCCGCAGATTCCGCTGGACAGTATGAGACCGGTTGCGCCGCAAGTCAGTTTTGAGAATGGGCAGCTGTCGATTCTCGCCCCAAACTCCACGCTGGGCGATATCCTGCGCGCAGTGCGCAAGCAAACCGGAGCGGAAATCGATGTTCCCAACGACGCGCAAGAGCGTGTGGTGACGCATCTGGGTCCGGGACCAGCGCGGGACGTGATGGCCGATCTGCTGAATGGTTCGCGTTTCAATTATGTGCTGCTTGGTTCTCCGGAAAATCCGAGTGCGTTGACCCGGGTTGTGCTGGTGGCCAAATCCGGCCCTGAGAATCCGGCAGCGCCGGGCAATTCTCAGCCGCAACAACCTGCTATCGCGCAAGTGGGAAATAACCCTAACCCGAACATGGCACCCCCGCCTGACACCAGCCAGCAAGATGCGACGGATGCCGACGCCACAGATGACAGTAACAATTCTCCGCCAGATGAGAATGCCGACCAACAACCCGCTGCCGATGCCGACCAGCAGCCACCCGCCTCTGATTCCGATCAGCAGAATGTCAAGACTCCGCAGCAAATGCTGCAAGAGATGCAGCAGCGGCAGATGCAACTCCAGCAGCTGCAGCAACCGGGACAGGCCCCGGGTTCAGGCATGCCTCCGCATCCTCCACAAGAGCCCTAAAGCGAGCCTGATCGAGAATTTCTACTTATTTGGCGCGTTTCACAAAAATGCCTTCCGACTCTAAAGATGAGCCTCAGGGGCTAAGGCACCTGATTTCGTGGGAGCCTTGGCGGCTCGACTGAAATCATGCCCTTCCAAAGCCTTATTTGGAAGTACTTCGGCTCCTCCTCGCCCGCTCGAAGTCGCTGTGGGGCAGACTTGAACGAAGAGGTCGCGCCCTTTCCAAACTATTTCGAAAAACGCTCCAGGATCTTCGGCTTGGGATTGCTCTCTAGGAGCCTTCACCCGGAAGCTAAGAGTCAAGGTGCCAGCCTGTTACGGTTGATCCCCACGAATGGACTCTGGATGCACGGTGGAGTGCGCCGAAACCAGGGACCCGCTTCCGGAAACAGCCGGCGGGAAGGTTTGCTCCAGCAATCCCCAGTCGCGATCGACCTCAGTTTCTGCCAGTCTCGTAGGCGAAGTGTGCCGCAACTCCGATTCGAGCCGCGCCTCGAGAAGTTGGCGCACCAAGTCGGTGGGCGCGTTGCTATCGAGAACATTGCTTGCAGTATCGCCCACGCGAACCAGGCGCCCCTCATACTCGAACGATACAATTGGCCGGCCCTGATCGTCGACTTCCATTTTTGCGTGAGATTGCAGCTTCTCCCACTTGTGATCAAGTCTCGGTTCCGCGTCTCCGGGATAAGTCGCAGCCAGCACGTGCTTGAGTTGCTGCTGGTAAGCGCGAATATCTTCGCGCACCATCGGTGGCTCAAGCTCGCCACCCGCAACGTAGACTTTGGCATGCAACGCAGGCTTGAAGTTTCCCGCGCCTGAACCCACATAAACCGCCGCGACGGCCCCGGCAAAAATGGGGCTGATCACGGCGCTGGTCACAATATATTTGCCGGACTTCAAGAATGACTCCACCACCCCGTGCACCGCCGAACTACGCGGCATGCTGCCCGGGACCTGGGGAATCACCATGCGCGTGAGCTGAATTTCAGGATGATGGTTGCTGTATTTTGTCAGCATTTTCGCCATCTGCTTGGGAGTGGTGATGCCGACATCGGCGATCACGCTGCGGTGTAGCGATTTAGGATAATAGAAGTTGATGATGTCTTTGGCGAAGTCGGCGCAGTTGCGCGATACCGTGTGGAAGTGCGAACGATTGGCGGAAGAATTCAGCTTCTCGATCAGCGCCGCGTCCTGCGCCGGCGTGGTCACGACTTCGAAGCCATAGATGGTGCGGTCGTACAACGAACCGACTAATTCATACCAATTTCCGCCGGGCGCTTCGCCGTTCTTGGCATCGGGCGCGACCATTTCCAGATATTTGCGACGATACTCATCGCGCAGGAAAGCCGTCATCTTTGCATCAGCAAAAAGCGGGACATCCTCCGGACGATCCACGGCGTAGAGGTAAGGAATTAGAGGGATCGCAACCCAATCGTATCCATCGACACCGTCGTAGCGGCTGATCACGACGCCGGTTTCGCCCGGTGCGCACGGGCGCAGCTTAACCGGCGTTTCCGCACACACATCGGAGAGATAGACGGCAGCGTGGCCAGTCGCGGTGAAAAATCCCAATTTACCGTAGGGCTCTTCGAGGAAAAGGGTCGCTGAAGCGTGTGCCAGAGAAGCGCAAGCCAGTCCTGCCAGCGTCAGGGCAAGAAAAAATAGCCTGCGGAAAACGCGCCGCATGGGCTGGATGTGGCGTGGAAACATGAATACCCACAAACAGTTTAAACTGCAGTAATTAGAACCCCGCACGGAAAGATTAGTTGCTATCTATCGACAGAACCAGTTACGGAAGTCCAACAAAACAGGTGAGATTTATTTTCGTCAACTGTTCGCCTGGTGATCCTGTAGTTTTCTGAGGGCCCATCGTGCGCTTTCGGCGACGTGTTCGTCGGCATCATTCGCCATGCTTTCAAGCAGCGGGGCGAACTTTGCGTTTCCGCTATTTCCCATCGCGATGGCAACGTTGCGCCGCAGGCCCGAGCGTTTCGTGCGGCGAATGGGAGAGCCTCGGAACTGCTCTCGAAATTGTTCTTCTGACATCTCCGCGAGCCACGCGAGCGCAGGATTCACCAGTCCCGGCCTTGGCTGAAATTCCGGCGCAGTCGAAGCTGGTGCTTTGCGATTCCAGGGACAAACATCCTGGCAGATATCGCAGCCGAAAATGTGTCTGCCCATGCCAGCACGGAGTTCTTCAGGAATGGACCCTCTTTTTTCGATCGTCAAGTATGAAATGCAGCGGTTAGAGTCCAGCTGATACGGCGCGAGAATTGCATCCGTTGGACAGGCTTCAATGCAGCGCGTGCAGGTTCCACAACGATCGGGCGCGGCCAAGTCGGGGACGAGTTCAAGCGAGGTAAGAATGACGCCCAAGAAAAGCCACGAGCCTTTCTTTTGATTAATGATGCAGGTATTCTTGCCAATCCATCCCACACCGGCGTATTTCGCGAAAACGCGCTCAACGATCGGGCCGGTGTCGACGTAACAGCGTGTGGTGAGATCGGGTGGACGGGGGCGTCCGCCGCTCCATGGTTCGTTTTGTAGCACTTCTTCCAGTTGCTGCAATCGGCGCAGGACGGCATCGTGATAATCTTCGCGGCTCCAGGCATAGCGAGAAATCCAGCCGCGGTCCGGATCGTATATTTGAGCCGAGTAAGGCTGCTCGGTGTTGTAGTTGATGGCGCAAACAATGACACTCCGCGCCCAGGGCGCCACGCGTGCCAGACATCCGCGCTTCAGATCTCCTCGCTCGTCGCGCGCTTCCATGTACTTCATTTCACCCGCGTGGCCAGCGGCGATCCATTTAGGAAAGTATTCCAACTCACGCGAGTCAGCGGCTGGAGCAATACCGCAAAGATCGAAGCCAACGTCGTGCCCGGCTTGCTTTACGATTCGTTCCAGTTCGGATTTTTGAACAAGGTTCATTTACAGAGGGCCGACTCGCTGGTGCACGGGCCATTACCACGGATTAGTGTCCAACTCCCGTGCCGCTGACATCGGCTTCGATTAACGTTATGCTCCCATTATGCAAAAGATGCGGCTTTCTCTGCTCCTGACTGCCCTCTTGAGCGGCATACTTCTGACCTCGACCGCGCTGTATTCACAGCAACCGGCGGGTTTCCCGGTGGCGATCAACGTAACGGATCCGTCAGGAGGCGCGGTGCAAGGCGCCAGAATTCGAATTGTTCCTACGCCAGCGATGGCTCCGAAAATGGAATCGGGCGCTGAAGGCCGTGTATCAGTCAACCTGCAACCCGGAGGCTATGCACTCTTCGTCGAGCACCCTGGATTCAGCACCTATGTCACGCACTTTGATGTGGGTGATTCGAAAGAGGTGCAGACGGTCGCCGTGGTTCTACAAGCTGGTAACAGCGGTCAGGCGGAACCCGCGCCTGTCGCCCGTCCGGCGGCCAGCCCCGCGGCCCTGCGCAAAGACGTGTTGACAGTAAGCGTCAGCCCTTATGAGGCGTCAAAGGACTTTACGGATGTGGATTTGCGAAAGTTTCCGCCCACCACCGTCACATTTCACAATTCACACAGCAACACCGATGAAATCTATTCCGGGGTTCGGCTCTCCGATCTCTTAAGCCGTATGGGAGTACCGCTGGGCGACAAGCTTCGCGGAGAAGCGCTGGCCAATTACATTGTGGCCAAAGGAGCCGACGACTATCGTGTCGTGCTCTCTGTGGCCGAGATCGAGCCGAGCTTCCATCGCGGCGAGGTTATCGTGGCCGACAGTATGAACGGGAAACCTCTCGATGAGCGCTCCGGTCCATTCAAGCTGGTTGTAACCGAGGATTTGCTTCCTGCACGCTGTGTGCGCAATCTGGTCAGCCTCGAACTAAGGTCAGCAGAGTAACTTTGCAGCTGGTGAACAGAAGCATTACTTCTGTCCACTTTTGGATTCCGTAGTCTTCGCTTTGTCAGTTACGAGCTTCAAGTGATCTTTAAATTGCCCAAGGTTTCTGTCGTTCGTCTCTGTTCCTACCTCTACAGCCTTTTGACAGTTTTGCAGGGCAAGCTCAAGTTTCCCCGCGCCCTCGTATCCATCGGCAAGGCTGTCATAAACGTTGGCCGAGCCAGGATACAATTCGACATTGTGCTGAAAGACAGCGATTGCTTCGACGAATTTCTTGTCGCCCAGAAGACGATAGCCAAAATTGTTGATTACATTCTCCGGCACAGGAACCGTGTATCCATAGCGCTGCGAGAGGGCGCGGAAATGTTGCTCGATGCCGTTCATGCCGCCGACCGGCGCGCCAGTCTCATCGCGGGGCATCTCCCAGTCTGAAAAGATGCTGCGCAACCCTGCATAGTGCGCTCGCAGCACGGTTGAACCGTGGTTTTCGTCGGAAAATTGCTCGGACGCCCAACGAAAGTCTTTTGGGGCCTTTGCGGTCAGGGACTTTTTGAGTTCCTCGAATCCGTCACGCATCTGCGGGCCCTCGTTCCCAAGAGAGAAGAACAGGGTCTCATCGAGTTCGTCATGCGCAGCGAAGAATGCCTGCGCCTGATGCAGGGTGTGTTGCTTATCCCACCACAGGCTTGGGCTCACGGCAAGATATGCCTGGAACATCTGTGGCCGTGAAGTAAGAATGTGGATCGCCATGAGGCCGCCAAGCGAGTGCCCGGCAAAAATCTAGTAGGGCGCGGTTCGGTAGTGCTTTTCGATCTGCGGCATCAGCTCAGTTTGTATGAAATCGAAAAAGCGGTCGCCACCGCCGCTGGTTGGAGCGGTTTCTTTCCCGTCAGAATCCTTGTCGTCCGAGTGTGTGGGGGTGAGGTCGCGCGTACGGTCGGTATTGGTTATACCCACGACGATGAGGGGAGGCATTCGCCCGCTGTCGACGAGAAAATCGATGGTGCTGCCGATTTCGTTGATGTGGGCGTCCCCGTCGGTCAGGTAGAGGACTGGGAGAGGATTTTTCCCCGATTCGTACCCGTGGGGCGTGCGAACCCAGATCACGCGGTCCTCGTTGAGGAGGTTCGAATGCACTACCAGCTTTTGCGGGATAGGAGGCGCAATGTCCTGGGCAGCGAGGGGGATGGACAATACGGAGATTGCAAATGTCGCGGACAGAAAGCGGCACACGAATCCCTTCATGCGTTCTCTCCTATTCATGGGAACAGACGGCTAAGTCGGAAGGATGTTATCGCGCCTTCACGGAAAAATCGAGGAGACGCTCAAACGCCGAGTTTCTTCACTTCTTCGCTGTAGTATTTGCGGTAGAGGATGTCCCACTCCTGAGAGCCCTCAAGAATGGTTCGCTTCTGACTTTCGATCTTTTGCCGGGCAGCCTGATCGATTTTTTCTTCGTGGTTGAGCAGGTCCTCGAGAATCTTGCGAGTTTCCTGACGAATGGTGTTTGGGTCCTCGATGAATTCGACCTCGTCCATCTGCTTCAGAACATCGGCAACGGCGCGGGCCAGCACATTTACTTTGTCGCGGCTCAGCCTCACAGCACCGCCTTGTACTTACGGACAAGTTCCGATTTCACCTTGCGAAACATTTCCTGATAGTTCGCTCCCGTCTTGCGCATCTCTTCAGAATAGGCTTCCAGGATCACTCGTACTTCATCATTAATGCGATCTTCGAGGGAAAGCTCGTCGACGAGCGCGGCATTCACGCGCTCGGTCACGGCTGGAACTGCGGTGGTCTCGATGAGCTTGCCCGCAGTCAGTTTCTTGGTGACTTCGCGGGCCAAGTAGCCCACATATTCTTTGGAAAAAAGCATCTCTGGATGAGGGACCGTGCCGATTCTTCAGTTGTGTAATGAACTGGAAAGTGTAACACACCGCCTGCGCGCTGGCGGCAGCCGATGCCTTGACACGGATCGCTATTGCGGTTTGGCGGCAGATTTATCGCGGAGGGTATAGACGAACTGCTGCACCTCGTGACGCTCGCGATCGGCTTGCTCTTCTGAAGCCCGGTTCATGCG
>Ga0335073_10010188_pt1 | contig 13200 bp, 12 predicted proteins | sample Lox_Sample_22_FD_207093 | JGI IMG/M metagenome (GOLD analysis project Ga0335073, IMG submission 207093) | Soil microbial communities from Loxahatchee National Wildlife Refuge, Florida, United States - Lox_Sample_2.2 | ecosystem: Environmental > Terrestrial > Soil > Wetlands | place: USA...
CTGATCGGCATCGGCGTTCCGCTGGCCGCGGTCGTGGCCACCATCCTGGTAAGGCTGGCACGCGGCCGCCGGGCCTCCTCGCCGACAGGCTGACCCTCCCGCCCCGCCAGCGAACACAATGGGTCAAGGAGTTCCGGTTTTTCGATAGTGCTGAAGGTTTGACCGCCTATAGGCGGTCAAACCTTCAGCACTATGTTCGATATGTTTCCTGCGCGAGCATGCGACGCCTGAGTGCTTGCGACCAGGCCGTCGTTACCATCACGAGATATGGACCAGAGCCCATCAGAGTGGTCATAAGCGATAGGAAGTCACCGAACGGGAATCGGCAGCGGCGACCTGGCGGCCAGCTTCGAGTCGGTCTGGCAGGAGCGTTCCGGCCATTCCGGCGGATGGAAATTCGACCGCGAAGAGCTTTATGCCGATCGCGTGCGGCAGGCATGACCGACCGCGCGTTCATCGACGCGTTCGTCTTCGTCTACGCTGACGACGCCGATCAGCCCGCGAAGCGCGAGGTCGCCAGGCGCGTCATCACGGAACTCGCTACCGCGCGCCGTGGCGTCGTGTCGACACAGGTGCTGACGGAGTATGTCGCCGCCGGCCGCCGCAAGCTGGGGCTGACGCTCGCGCAATGCCGTCAGGCCCTGGTGGCGATGTGCGGATTCGACGTCGTCGTGATTCACCCAGATCTCGTACTCGCGGCCCTGGACCTTGCCGCTACGTATCAGCTGTCCCACTGGGATGGGCTCATCCTGAAGGCAGCGTCGGCATCGCGATGCCAGCGCCTCCTCACCGAGGATCTTCAACACGGCCAGGTAATCGATGGAGTTCGGATAGAGAACCCATTCGCATGAGGAGCGCACTGCCCGCGCGTCGCGGCGACTAGACGACTATGCGTCCCGGCGGCTGACGACGGCGAACGTTACCGCGATCAGCACCGCCGCCAGCAGCACGAAGATCCCCGTCTCGATGCCCTGGAACGCCCAGTACCGCGAGGCGGGCTGGTACGTCACGAAGGCGCGGACGCCGTGCGCCTGGGCGCAGGACAGCACGGCGTTCTGCGCCGCCGGCGTGAACGGCCCGCTGGCCCCGCTCGCGAACGCCTGGCACGAGCCGGGCAGCGACGTGACCGGGATCCCGCCGGCCGCCGTGCCGAGCACCGGCCCGTTCGTGGACAGCGGAATGCCGATCGGCTGGCCATTGGCGCCCACGTAGCCAGTGGCCAGTTGCCAGGCGGACCCGACGGTGATCCCGCGGCTGATCGGGAAGTAGCTGGTCACCGGGGTCAGGAAGTGCGCCCGCAGCCCACCGAAGACCGCCATCCTGACGGCGATGAACCCGGCCAGGGTGACGGCTATCGCGGGGATCGTCCGGCGCACCAGCGCGCCGGCCGCGATGCCGAGCGCCACCGCGAACACCGCGTATCCCACCGGGACGATGCCCATGATGTCGAACCGGCCGGGTTGGAACGCGTTCGCCTGCAGCGCGTTGTTCGGCCCGGACCACCAGGTGACGAGCGCCGACACGATCCCGCCGATGACGGCCGCGGCGAGCAGCAGCCAGCCGGCCTTGGCCACGAGCCAGCGCCGCCTCGTGACGCTCTGCGTCCAGGCGTACTGGTGAGTGCCGGTCTCAAACTCGTGCGCGAGCAGCGGCGCGCCGAGCAGGATGCCGAGCACGGCCGGCACGCCGAGGGTCATGATGACCAGGAAGCCGACCGCGTGGCTGCCGAGGAAGAGCGTGTTCGCCAGGTTCCCGCACGAACGGGCGGGCACGCACGCGGCCAGCGCGGAGTGCCACTGCGACGCGACCCGCACCCCGGTGACCACGAGCAGGATGGCCAGCGCGGCGAGCAGCCCCGCGGCGATCGCGGCCTGCCCCCGGTACTGCCGCCAGACGACCCAGGTCATCGTGATCACGCGTCCCTGCGGAGGACGGCGTAGAACGCGAGCCCGACCAGCGCGGCGGCGACCGCCAGGTAGATGCCGGTCTCGATGCCCTGGAACGCCCAGTAGCGGCTCATCGGCTGGTAGGAGATGAACTGGCGGTAGCCCGCCTTCTGCAGGCACGACATGACCGCGTTGACCGTGCCGTTGGCGGGGCCCGCGGGGCCGCCTGCGCTGGCGGGAATCAGCTTCTGGCAGACGGCCGGCAGCGCGGTGGCCGGCACGCCGTCGATGCCCACGGTGCTCAGCGGCCCAGCGCCCGCCGGCGCCGTCACGAGATGCCCGAGCTTGTCGACGAGGCCGCCCCCGACCTGGATGGAACCCGCCGGGGGATTGAAGTTGGCCGCCGCGCCGAAGTAGGTGGTGACCGGGGACATGAAGTGCATCCGCAGGTCCTGGGAGACCCACAGCCGCATCCCGATGAACCCGCCGATCACGACCGCCACCGCCGGGATGGTGCGGCGGATGACAGCGCCGGCCGCGATGCCGAGCGCCGTGGCGAACACCGAGTAGCCGATGGGGACGATCCCCTGCTGGTCGAAGTAGTTCGACTGGAACGCGTTGCCGAACGCGGCGTTGCGCGGGCCGGACCACCAGGTGACGAGGGCGGCGATCACGCCGCCCCAGACGGCGGCGGCGAGCAGGATCCAGCCGATCTTGACCGCCAGCCAGCGGGTGCGGGTGATGCTCTGCGCCCAGGCGAAGTCGCTGGTGCGGGCCTCGAGCTCGGTCGCTATCAGCGGCGCGCCCACCAGGGCCCCGAACAGGGCAGGCGCGAGCAGGCTCAGGATGGCGAAGTCGTGCCCGAGGACGCCGCCGAGCGAGAAGGAGCCCTGCTGCAGGCTGCCGCAGGTGCCGTTCGCGGTGCACCCGGCCAGCACGGTGTGCCACTGCGCGGCCATCTGGAACCCGGTGATGAGCATGATGGCGGCGAACGCGGCGAGCACGGCACCGCCGATCACCGCCTGCAGGCGGTACTGCCGCCAGGTGACCCAGGTCATTTCTCTTCTCCTACCGCGCTGAGGTGGGCGTACGCCTCGGGCGCGTCGGCGCCCATGTAGCCGAGCACCAGTTCTTCCAGGCTGACGTCCTCGGCCTCGTAGGCCGGGTCGATGACCGGGCCGCTGCGCCGCACGAGCAGGCGCTCCTGGCGCGGCGTCCGCACCGCGTGCACCACGTGGTGGGTTCGCTCGAGCGCCGAGGTGTCCTTGCGCGGCCCGACCAGCATCGTGTGCTCGGCGAGCAGGTCATCGACCTCGCCGCAGAGCTGGACGTGGGAGGAGGACAGCAGGATGAGGTGGTCGCTGACCCGTTCCAGGTCGGCGATCAGGTGCGACGACAGCACGACGGTGAGCTCGCCGGCGGCGTCCGCCACCGCCGTGGTCAGCGTGCCGAGGAAGTGCCGCCGCGCCAGCGGGTCGAGCGCCGCCACTGGCTCGTCGAGCAGCAGCACCCGCGGCCGCTTGGCCAGCGTCAGGGCCAGCGCGACCTGGGCGCGCTGGCCGCCGGACAGCTTGCCGACCGGCCGGTCGAGCGGGATGTTCAGGCCCGCGAGACGGATGCTGACGGACAAGCCGTCCCAGCGCCGGTTCAGGTGCGCGCCGGCGCGAATGTGGTCCTCGGCGGTGAACCGCCGGTACAGCGGTATCTCCTGCGCGAGGAAGCCGACCTCGGACAGGAACGCCGGGTCCTGGCGCGGGACGCCGCCGAGGACGCAGGCACTTCCGCGGGTCGGCGCGGACAGCCCGGCGAGCATCCGCAGCAGCGTGGTCTTGCCCGCGCCGTTCGGCCCGACGAGCGCGGAGATCCGGCCCTCGGGCACCGTGATGGAACAGTCGCTGAGCGCGGTGACCCGGCGGTACCGCTTCGTCAGTCCGTGTGTCTCAATCGCCGCGTTCATGCGGTCTCCTCCTTGGAGTCAGCGTCACTAACCGGGTTCGCCCGCAGCGTGACGCGCAGCAGCGACTCGATCGATTCGTCGTCGAGGCCGGCGGAACGGGCCTCGCGGACCCAGCGCTCCAGCGACCGGCCCAGCCGGGAGTGGGTGCCTGGTGGCGGCCCCGGCGGAAGGGCGCGCACGAACGTGCCCTGCCCGGCGCGCGCCTCGACGAGGCCCTCGCGCTCGAGATCCCGGTAGGCCTTGAGGACGGTGTTCGGGTTGACCGCGACCGCGGCGACAACCTCGCGCACCGTAGGAAGCTGGTCTCCGACGTCGAGCACGCCCATCCGCAGCGCCTGCCGAACCTGCTGCACGATCTGCAGGTACGCCGGCACCCCCAAGCGCCCGTCCACGCGGAAACTGATCATTGCTTCACTCTCTTAGTGTCTTAGTTGACTAGCACTTTAAAACACCCGGGATGCCGCCGTCAATCTCGTTTGTTTCCCTTATGTCGGGGTAGTCCGGAAAGCCGGCTAGCCAGGAGTGGCAGGAGGGGCCTTGTCCGAACTCAGCGAGGCGAACGACGCCCGCCGCTTCGAGCTGATCGCCGCGGCGCAGCGCCAGTGGACCGACGCACTGACCGACCTCGGCGGCCGGAACACACTCCTGTACTACAAGGACAGAAGGGCCGGCACGCTCGACCTCACGCACGTCGATCCCGGCGTGCTCGAGCGGTTCGAGAAGACCGGCCACATACGGCTCACCAAGCTGTTCGCGGACGCGGACGAGCGGGCCGACGCGATCAGGCGCATGCAGACGATCTACCGCAAGGCCAGGGAGCTGACCGAGGAGCGCGGCATCAGGGCGGGCTACCTGGCGACCGGCTTGGCCCGCTGGGACGAGCTGTTCCTCGAGCCGGCCGCGCCGGTGCTGCTGCGGGGGCTCACGATCGCCCCGACCAGGGCCCGCTACGACGACTTCGACCTCACGCTTGACGACGACGTCGAGGTGAACCCGGTCCTGCTGCACAAGCTGGCGAGCGTGTTCGGCGCGACCGTCGAGAAACCGGCCCCCGACCGCATCGCCGGGCAGCTCGCCAAGGCCGCGCTCGCGGCCGAGGTCCCCGGCTTCACGATCGAGAAGCGCAAGGTCATCGGCACGTTCACCTACGCGAAGCTGCCGATGGTCCGCGACCTGGAGGCGGCCGGCGACCTGCTCGCCGACAGCGACCTGGTGGCCGCGATCGCCGGCGACCCGATCGCGCAGGAGCTGGTCAGCGGCGTCCCGGACGCCGACGAGCCGAACGCCCCGAACGCGCCGGCCGGGGCCGACGACCCCGCGACGGACTTCTCCGTGCTCGACGCCGACTCCTCGCAGCGCAGCGCCATCGACGCGGTGCTGGCCGGGCGCAGCCTGGTGGTGCACGGCCCGCCTGGCACCGGCAAGAGCCAGACGATCGCCAACCTGATCGCGGCCATGGTCGCCAGGGGCCGCAAGGTGCTGTTCGTGGCGGAGAAGCGCGCCGCGATCGACGCGGTGCTGTCCCGGCTGATCGGCGTCGGCCTGGGCGACCTGGTGCTCGACATCCACGAGGGGACCCGCGACAGGCAGCGCATCGCGGCCGACCTCGGCGCCACCCTCGACCTCGCCGAGCACGCGACCGCGCCGGACACGACCGCGCTGCACCGCAGGCTGACCGACCGGCAGCAGCGGCTGCGGCGGCACGCGGCCGCGCTGCACCGGGTGCACGAGCCCTGGCGGCTATCGGCCTACCAGGTGCAGTCCGCCCTGATCGGCGTGCCGCGGGCCGCTCGGGTCGGCGCCCGGCTGCCCGCCCCCGAGGCGATCACCCCGGAGATCGCCGAGGCGGTCCGCGACGAGCTGCGGGAGTTCACCCGGCTGGGCGGCTTCACGCTCAGCCCCGGCAGCACGCCCTGGTTCGGCGCCGCGATCCGCACCCGCGCCGAGGCGCGGGATGCGGTCGAGCTCGCCGGGACTGTGTCCACCCGCACGCTGCCGAGGCTGACTGCCCGGCTGGCCGCCGCCTGCCGGGAGACGGGTCTGCCCACCTCTCTTCCTTATCCAGAACGTAAGCGGGTGACTCGCCTCTTCTCCCTCCTCCACGACGCGGGCCAGCCCGGCCGCGGGTTCCGCGAGCGGCGCGCGCTGCGCAAGGAGGCCCAGGCGGAGTGGGCGGCGCTCGCCGGCGCCGCCCAGCCCGGCGGCGAGGGCGCCGGACCGCGGCTGCCGTCGGAGTATCCGGCGCTGGTGCAGGCGTGGCAGGAATGCGAGCGGCAGCTCGCCGCGCTGGCGGCGCTCGCGCCGCTGGCCGGCCTCGGCGAGGACCCGGAGCAGGCGTCGGCCGCGCTGGCGGCGGACCCGGAGACGCCGTGGAAGCTGCCCAGGCTGCACGAGCTTGCCCGCCGGTTCGGCGGCCTCGGCCTCGCGCCCTTGCTCGACGAGATCGGCTCCGGCAGCGTCACCCCCGACGTGCTCGCGGCCGCGTTCGACTTCGCCTGGTACCGCTCGATCCTCGAGCAGATCAGGGTCCGTGACCCCGGCTACGGCGCCGAGTACGGCGCCGCCCTCGACGAGATCGCCGAAGAGTTCCGCCATCGCGACACCGAGCACCTGGCCGCCAACCGCGCCCGGGTGCGCAGCTCGTGGGCCCGCCAGCTGCGGGAGGCGGTGGACAAGCACCCGCTGCAGGCCAGGGTGATCCGCAAGCAGGCGGCGCTGCGGCGCGGCCACCTGCCGCTGCGCCGGCTGCTCGACCAGACCGGCGACGTGCTGTTCGCGCTGAAGCCGTGCTGGGCGATGTCGCCGCTGATGGTCAGCCAGGTGCTGCCGCTGACCCGGCTGTTCGACGTGGTCATCTTCGACGAGGCGAGCCAGATCGTGCCCGCCGACGCGATCGGCTCGATGATCAGGGCGCACCAGGTGGTGGTCGCGGGGGACGACAGGCAGCTGCCGCCGACGAGCTTCTTCCGCCAGGTCGACGCCGGCGACCCGGGCAGTGTTTGGGATGAGAGTGACGACGACCTCGCCGACGAGACCGTCTCGCTGCGGGCCGGCTTCGAGTCGGTGCTCGACGCGCTGCGGCCGCTGCTGCCGGTGTGCCCGCTGAGCTGGCACTACCGCTCGCGGGACGAGCGGCTTGTGGCGTTCTCCAACGACCGGATCTACGGCGGCGCGCTGACCACGTTCCCCGGGGTGACGCGCGACGACTGCCTGCGGCACGTGGTGGTCGGCGACGCGGACGCCGAAGTCGCCGAAGTGGTGAAACTGATACTTGATCACGCGCGGACCCGCCCAGGGGAGTCCCTCGGGGTGATCGCCCTCGGCATGCGGCACGCCGAGCGGATCGACCTCGCACTCCGCGCCGCCCTGACGTCCGGTCCCGCGGAGCTGGAAACGTTCTTCTCCGAAGACGTCCCCGAGCCGTTCTTCGTCAAGAACCTGGAGCGGGTGCAGGGCGACGAGCGGGACGCGATCATCCTGTCCGTCGGCTACGGCAAGCACGCCGACGGGCGGATGCGCTACCAGTGGGGGCCGCTGCTGCGCGACGGCGGCGAGCGGCGGCTGAACGTCGCGGCGACCCGCGCCAAGCACCGGCTCACCGTGGTCAGCTCGTTCTCCAGCCACGACGTGGACCCGGACCGGCTCACCAAGCCCGGCGCCCGGCTGCTGGCCGAGTACCTGGAGTACGCGGGCTCGGGCGGCACCCCGGTGGCCGCGTCCGGCTCGGACGCCGGGCTCGGCGCGTTCGAGGCCGACGTGACGGCCCGGCTGGCCGAGCTCGGCATCACGGTCGTGCCGCAGTACGGGGTGGGCGGCTACCGGGTGGACTTCGCCGCCGCGCACCCCGACGACCCGTCCCGGATGATCCTCGCGGTCGAGGCCGACGGCGCGTCCTACCGCGACTCGCGCAGCGTCCGCGACCGGGACCGGCTGCGCCAGGAGCACCTGGAGCGGCTCGGCTGGCGGGTGCACCGGCTGTGGTCCACGAGCTGGTTCACCGACCCCGGCGCCGAACTGGCCAAGCTCCAGGCCGCCTACGCCGAAGCCGTCCGCGCCAACCCGCCGGCCCCGCCACCCCCGGAGCCGGAAGAACCACCGGCCGCGGACGGCCAGCCGTCCGCGGACGTGCCCAGGGAGGATGAGCGCCGGGCCCCTGACGAGCCCGCGCCCCCGGCGGCGGACCCGTCCCGGTTCGCGTCCGTCACCCCGCCGACCCCGCCGGCCGTCACATCCGGCACCCGGGTTCCGATCGCACTGCCCGCCGGCCCACCCCCGCCCGTCGAGGCCGCGCCACCCGGGCGGGCGCTCCTCGCGGCGCCCGAGCCTTCTCTCCCGGCCGAGCGGCAGCCCCGCTAGTCCTTTTCACCCGCCGCGGGTGATGCGCCACGGCCCTGGGTCGGCTAGCGCTGGTGCTATGCCCATACTCAAGCGTCGTACGCAGTCCGACACCACCGCCCAACCTGCCGGCCCAGGCGCGGTTCCGGGTCAGCGCGATACCCAGGAGGGCACCAGAACCGCACAGACAGCCGAGTCACAGACAGCCGGGTACAGCCAGGCGGGAGCCAGCGGCGCGACCGGAACGGCGACCCAGGCCCAGCCCCGGCCGGCCGGGACGGCCGAGGCCCGCCCCGAACCCCGGCGCAGGCACTACGGCATGGCTTCCACGCTGTTGATCCTGTCCGGGATGCTGGGCTTCTTCATGGGGATCACCGGCGTCATCAGGGGAGTCTTCTTCAACAACGTGGCGAACTACCCCTTCTACTTCAGCGTCCGCAGCCGGGGCGTGCTGCTCCTGGTCATCGGCGCCGTCGCCTTCGTCGCGGGCTTCGCCCTGCTCGCGCGCGTCCGCCGGGCCCGCGAGGTCGCCATCGTAGTCGCCCTGGCGAGCGCCGTCGCGAACTTCCTGTTCCTCCCGTTCTACCCGTTCTGGTCGATTATCGTGCTCGTCCTTGACGTGATCGTCCTCTGGGAGCTGACGCGCGAACGCGACCGGCAAGAACTCACCCGCTTACCCACGCGGGCTGTTTTCCGCCAGTGCTGAGGATGTGACCGCTGTCAGCGGCAAAATCCTCAGCACTACGGAACTTGACGTGCTTCAGCGCATATGGCTGCGTCCGCGGTACCCGGCAGGGGTATCTAGAGGCGCGCGTGCCATCATTGGGTGTACTTCCGGGTGCTATACACCCCGGAAGTACACCCAGTCAGGGAACCGCCCGCTGGCACCCGGCGCCGGATGCAGCGGAATATCCGGATATAGGTGAAATATCCGGTCAACATACCCCCACCCCGGCACAGACCTTAGCGCTGCAATCCCTGTGACAAGATCATGGTGCTGTTCGGGCGGCGCAGCCGGTCAGGCGGGTCAGGCGGTCGCCGCGTTAGGCCGGCTGGCCCTGGCCGGAGAAGACCTTGACCAGGGCCGCGCAGAACGCCGGGAGGTCGTCAGGCTTGCGGCTGGTGATGAGCGTATTCGGGCCGGACTCGTCGACCTGGACTTCCGCGTCGACCCAGTTGCCGCCCGCGTTCCTGATGTCGGTCTTGAGGCTCGGCCAGGAGGTGAGCGTCCGGCCGCGCACCAGGTCGGCCTCGACGAGGACCCACGGGCCGTGGCAGATCACCGCGGCGGGCTTGCGGGCCTCGAACATCCGCTGCACGAACCGGACCGCCCCCGGCGTGCTGCGCAGGAAGTCGCCGTTGGCGACGCCGCCCGGCACCACCACCGCGTCGTACTCGGTCGGGTCGGTGTCCTGGAGCGTGCGGTGCACGGTGAACGAGTCGCCCTTGTCCATGTGGTTGACCGCCTGCACTTCGCCGCCCTCGGGCGCGACGAGCTCCGGCGTGCCGCCGGCGTCCTTGACCGCCTCCCACGGCGCGGTGAGTTCCACCTGCTCCACGCCCGCGTTGGAGGTGAGGAAGGCGACCCGCAGGCCCTTGAGTTCGCTGGCCATCGAGAATCCCCCTTTGGCTCGACGTCATTGGAACCCTTCGCCTGCCCGGCACCGGCGCGGCTATGCCTCGGGCGGCTTATCGTGCGCGTGAGCCCGGTCACTGCGCCGGCGGCGGGCCACCTTCCTGAGCACCGGCAGGGCGGCGAAGACGCTGCCCGCGGCGGCGATGCTGCCGACCGCGACGTCGACAGAGACCCTGCCCTGCTTGGCCCAGTAGACGTCCTGCAGGTCGAGCAGCAGCGCGAACTCGTCGACGATGAGCGCGAGACCGACGCCGTAGGTGACCGCGGTCATGGGGTGCCGGCGCAGCTTCTCGTCGCCGCGGACCGCGACCCCGCCGACGCCGGTCACCATCCCGATGCCCCACATGTAATGGTGCAGGTGCTCGCCGCCGACGCTCATGTTCCTGAACGGCCCCTTGCCGGCCTTGATCGCGTGCGTGATCCCCCGGACCCCGCCCCACGCCCCGGCGAACGCCAGCCACGCGATCAGCGCCGACTGCTCGCCGCCGTCCAGTTCGGAGAAATACGCGTCTCGAAACTCCGTGACTACCGATCGTGCTCCCATTCCGCGCACGATACTCCTGGGCCGGCGCGGGTGTTACGGTGAGGGCGCCGACGGAAGGAGCACGACGATGACGGCCGACGGATACGCGCTGCTGGTGGTGGACATGCAGAACGGGTTCTGCCATCCGGACGGGTCGTTCCCCCGGATCGGGCGCGGCCTGGAAGGCGCCATGGACGCCGTCCGCGCCGCCGCGGTCGCGGTGGGGCAGGCCCGCCGGGCCGGCGTCCCCGTCGTGTTCACCAGGCACGTCTACCGGCCGGGGCGGCCAGACGAGGGCGCGGCGCTGATCGGTAACAGCCCGGAGCTCGCCAGGGTCGGCGGGCTCGCGGTCAGCAGCTGGGACGCCGAGGTGTGCGATGAGCTCGGCTGCGGCCCGGACGACCTCGTGGTGGACAAGGTCCGCTTCGACGCCTTCCAGTGGACCTCGCTCGAGCCGCTGCTGCGCGGTCTCGGCGTGACCCGGCTGATGATCTGCGGCGTGGTGACGAACATCTGCGTGGAGACCACCGCGCGGTCCGCGTTCATGCGGGACTTCCCCGTGATCTTGCTCGAGGACTGCTGCGCGGCGAAGACCCGGCGGCTGCACGAACTGGCCATCGAGGTGCTGAGCAGCTACGAGCTGGCCGAGATCGCCAGCATCGGCCGCGGCTTCGACGCCGGCGACCCGGGCGCCGCCACCGGCCGCCTGTCCTCCCCGGTCCTCGCCTCTGCCTAGCGACGGCGCCTAGCGGACCACGAGCCTCGCGAGCACCCGCCAGCCGAGCAGGAACAGGCCGAGGAACGCCAGCGCGACGCCGATGAACGCCAGCGCGGTGCCCTGCCCGGAGACTACCCGCGCCGCCATGCCGAGCGCCACGGTGCACAGCCACACCGCGATCCCGGCCGGGCCCAGCGCGAGCGGCCGGCGCCAGGCACGCGCGGCGAGCCAGCCGGCCGCCAGCCCGGCGAGGAACGGCCAGGAGGTCGAGGCGATCCCGCCGAGCGTCTCGCCCTTGTCGTGGCTGTCCCGCCCGATGACCACGAAGACGAGCACGCAGCACACGTCGAGCACCGCCGCGACCCAGGCGGCCCGAGCAGAACGCATGCCGGCCAGGGTACACACCCGGCCGGGGTCACGGGACGCCAGGAGAGCCGCCCGGGTACGTTCCGACTAAAAGCCTTGTTTTTGAGCAATCATGAGGTCATGGGCACGTGGATCGTGCGGATGGCCCCCGAAGGCGCGGGCCCACGACTCGCGGTGAAGGACTGCATCGACGTCGCGGGCGTACCGACGACCGCCGGGTGCCCGGTCGTGGCGGAGATGGCCGAGCCCGCCGCCAACGACGCCGCGGTGGTCGCGTCGGCGCGCGAGTCCGGCGCGCGGATCGCCGGCAAGACCGCGCTCACCGAGCTGTGCTGGTCGCCCAGCGGGGTGAACCACTGGGCCGGCACGCCGGTGAACCCCAGGGACCCGCGCCGCGTGCCCGGCGGCTCCTCCAGCGGGTCGGCGGTGGCCGTCGCGACGGGTGAGGCGGACGTCGCGTTCGGCACGGACACGGCCGGGTCCAACCGCATCCCGGCCGCGTGCTGCGGCGTGGCCGGCCTCACGACCGCGTGGGGCCGGGTCTCGGTGAAGGGCGTGTACCCGCTGGCCCCGTCGCTGAACTCCGTCGGGCCGCTCGGCCGGGACGTGGCCGCGGTCGAGCTGGGGATGCGGCTGATCGAGCCCGGTTTCACCGCCCCGGCGCCGGCCGAGCTGACGGTCGGCCGGCTGGAGGTGGCGGACGTCGCGGGCGGCGTGGACCCGGCCATCGACGCCGCGGTGGACCGCGCGCTCGAGGCGGCCGGCGTCGCCGTGACGCGCGTCGCGTCCTGCGACTTCAGCGCGGCGCTGCAGGCCGCCGGGGTGATCATCGACGCCGAGGGGTTCCGGTGCAACGCCTACCTGATGCCGTACCTGAACCAGCTCAGCCCGCACGTGCGGCGCAACCTGGAGCGCGGCGCCCGGCTCGGCCGCGCCGACCGGGCGGCGGCGGACCGGACGCGAGAGCGGGTGCGGGCGGAGTTCCGGGCGCTGCTCGCGGACTTTCCGGTGCTCGTGCTGCCGACGCTGATCGCGCAGCCGCCGGTGCTCGGCGAGCGCGGCTTCCCGCTGACGCTGCTGACCGCCCCGGTCAACCTGTCCGGGCTCGCCGCGCTCGCGCTCCCGGTGCCCGCCAAGGGCGGCGTGATCGCCTCGCTGCAGCTGGTGGGGGCCGCCGAGGAGACGATCGTGGCGTTCGGGCGGGTGGTGGAGGCGGCGGTCGCCGCGTGAGGAGCCGCTAGCGTGCGCGACAATGGTCGGATGAACGTCGTGGGTGCCGCCGGTGACGTCGCCGCGTCCGAGCAGTCGCTGCGGCGCTTCCTGCACGGGCTGCCCGGCGTCGACGAGACCGGCGCGCGGGCCCGGGCGGACGCGCTCGCGACGCGCTCGATCAAGACCGACAGCAAGCGGCAGGCGATCGACCTGGCGATCTCCATGATCGACCTGACCACGCTCGAGGGGCAGGACACGCCGGGCAAGGTCTCGGCGATGTGCGCCAAGGCCCGCCAGCCGGGGTACGGCGCCCCGCCGGTGGCGGCGGTGTGCGTCTACCCCGACCTGGTGCCCGTGGCGGTCGCCGGTGTCGCCGGGTCGCCGGTGCGGGTGGCGAGCGTGGCGACCGCGTTCCCGTCCGGCCGGGCCGCGCTCGACGTGAAGCTGGCCGACGTCAAGTCGGCGGTCGCGGCCGGGGCGGACGAGGTGGACATGGTCATCGACCGGGGCGCCTTCCTGACCGGCCGCTACGCGTCGGTGTACGAGGAGATCACCGCGGTCCGCGGC